>ERZ795053.5285-NODE-5285-length-13409-cov-6.657331_pt1 | contig 13409 bp, 10 predicted proteins | sample MGYA00375137_ERZ795053 | MGnify/ENA primary metagenome ERZ795053 (study PRJEB30182, sample SAMN05720284) | activated sludge metagenome | isolation source: Anaerobic digester | place: Hong Kong | collected 2014-12-17 ... | reverse complement strand
TCGGAAAGCCCAGGAAGACCAGAAGGATGAAGATACCGAGCATCGTCAGGGCGACGTCGCGACTGTGGCAGGGAGGCCTTGCTTGAGCGGTAGCGCCTATCGGGAATCGTTTCGGCTGGCCTGGCCGCTCGTCCTCTCGAACATCTCGGTGCCGCTGCTCGGCATGGTCGACACGGCCGTGGTCGGCCGGCTGCCCGAGCCTTATGCGCTGGGTGGCGTGGCGCTCGGCGCCAATCTCGCCTCGACCCTCTATTTCACCTTCGGCTTCCTGCGGATGGGCACGACGGCGCTCACCGCCCAGGCCTTTGGCGCCGGCAACGCGCTGGAGCTGCGCGCCTGTCTCTGGCGCGCCTTCCTGCTGGCCGCCGCCATCGGCCTCGCCATCGCCCTGGTGATGCCGCTCCTGGTCGATGCCGGCCGGCTGATCTTCGCCCCGCCCGAACTGATCGATCCGGAATTCACCGCCTATGCCCGCGTCCGCCTGCTCGGCGCACCGCTCGCCCTCGCCAATGCCGTGGTGCTCGGCTGGCTGCTCGGCATGCAGGACGCCCGGGCTCCCCTGGCCCTCTTGATCGCCACCAACCTGCTGAACGGCCTGCTCGATGTCGCGTTCGTCTGGGGCCTCGGCTTCGGTGCCGGCGGCGTGGCCGCCGCCACGGTGATCGCCGAGGCTTTCGGGCTGGCGCTCGGCATCTTCCTGATCCACCTGCATCTGGCGCGCCTGCACGCCGCCCCCCGGCCGTCCCGCTCGGCTGTGCTGGCCCCCGCCGCGTTCCGCAGGCTGTTCCGGCTGAACGGCGATCTCTTCGTGCGAACCGTCGTGCTGCAGCTCGTCTTCATCCTCTTCATGGCGCTGGGCTCCAGGCAGGGGCCGGTGATCCTCGCCATCAACGCCATCCTTCTCAATTTCTTCCTGCTCGCCTCCTATGGCCTGGATGGCTTCGCCTACGCCGCCGAGGCCATGGTCGCCCGGGCGGTGGGGGCGAGGGACCCGGCGGCTCTCCGGGCCGCCGTGCGCGCCGGGCTCGCCAATGCGGCGACGCTCGCCATCGCCACCGGCCTCGCCTTCTGGCTCGCCAGCCCCTGGATCGTGAAGATCCTCACCGACATCCCGGCCGTCCGCGACGGCGCCATCGGTTACCGCCCGTTCGTGGCACTCCTGCCGCTCGTGGCGGTCTGGGCCTTTCTCCTCGACGGCATCTTCATCGGCGCCACGCGCACGCGCCTTCTGCGCAACGCCATGATTCTGGCGGTGCTGATCTTCGCCGGGGCAGCGCTGGCCCTGGTCCCCGTCTTCGGCAATCCCGGCCTCTGGACCGCCATGCTGGTCTTCATGGCCGCGCGCGGCGGTCTGCTCGCCCTGATCTACCGGCGGGCCGGCTCGGGCGCCGACTTCGCTTCTGGTGAGGCGGCGGGCTGAGCGCCGAAGGGTGCGGCGAGGAGGCGGAGCAGCGGCCGGTCCCGCATCCGCTCGACACCGATCTTCATCCCGGCAAATCGCGCCGTCGCGCTCCTTGATCGGAACAATCTGTCCCAGAAGCTGAAGATCGTCCCGTAATTGCTGTCGGTGTCGGCACGAATCGCGTGGTGATGCACCCAGTGGATCGAAGGCGTGACGATCACGCTGGCGAGCGCCCGCTCGAGCCTGGCCGGGATGCGGGCAGCCGAATGGTGGAAGATCGCGCCGGTCAGGATCAGCGCCTCGAAGACGATGACGGCCAACAGCGAGAGATCGAGGAGGATGATCACCAGCGCTCGGGCCAGGGCCGAAAGCACCACCTCGCCGAAATGGAAGCGGACGGCGCTGGTGGTGTCCAGGAGCTCATCCAGGTGGTGCACCTGGTGAAAGCGCCAGAGCAGCGGCAACTCATGGTTCGCCCGGTGCCACCAGTAGATCCAGAGATCGAGGACCAGGATGTCGACGAGGAGCCCCGTCCAGCCGGCGAGGAAGGCGGGGCGCAGGCCGAGCGAAAGGTCGGCCGCCCACCAGGTGATCGGCAGGACGATCAGCGGGGCGATCAGCACGTTGAGCCCGAAGAGACCGAGATTGCGGGCGAGGCGCCGCCAGGCCGCTTTGGTGGCATGGCCGAGCCGCAGCAGCAGCGGGCTCGCAACCGCCGGTCGCCAGCGCTCGGCGAAGGCGAAGGCGAGGAACGCCGCGAGCACGAGCCCGCTCTTGAGCGCCAGCGCCTGATCGAGGGTGAGATCCATGACCTTGCATATGTGCGGTCCGGCAGCCGCCGTCCAGCGCGGCATGGTCACTTGAAGGTATGGGCCAGACAGCCCACGTCTTGCCTGCGGTCGCCGCTCGTGGGGCCGCATGCCGATACCGCCCGGTTGCCAGGCAACGGGCAAGGAACGTCTGGTTGCTCCCCCTTTGCGCACTTCGGAGGACTGGTCATGCGCAGCTTCGATCTTTCGCCGCTCTTTCGTTCGTCCGTGGGCTTCGACCAGCTCGACAAGCTGTTCGATACGGCCTTTCGCGAGGCCGCCCGCGACACCTCCTATCCGCCCTACAACATCGCCAAGCTGGGTCCGGACGCCTACCGCATCACCATGGCGGTGGCGGGCTTCGGACATGGCGATCTCGATCTGACGGTCCAGGACAACGTGCTGATCGTGAAGGGTCAGATCGCGCGGCCCGAGAAGGAGGTCGAGTATCTCCATCGCGGGGTCGCCCAGCGGGCCTTCGAGCACCGTTTTCAGCTCGCCGACCACATCAAGGTGGTGGGCGCCGACCTCAACAACGGCCTGCTCGACATCCATCTCGAGCGCGAGGTGCCGGAGCAGATGAAGCCGCGCAAGGTGGTGATCGGCGACCAGCCGCGGGGCAGGGTGATCGATGCCGACGAAGCGCGGCGCAAGAGCGCCGCTGGCGGCTGATTGCCTGGTGTCGTCTGCACCACTGCCGCCGATCCCGCCTTTGATCGGCGTCTCCGCCTGTCGGAAGGTCACCGAGATGGCGACCGCGCACAGCGTCGGCGACAAGTATGTGGCGGCGGTGATCGACGGGGCTGGCGGCCTCCCGGTGCTGATTCCAGCTCTGGGCCGGGCGCTGCCTGTCGACACGCTGATCGATCGCCTCGATGGCGTGTTCCTGACCGGCAGCCCCTCCAATCTCGATCCGGCCTTGTATGGTGGTCCGCCGCGGCCACCGGGCGATCCTGCCGATTGCGACCGGGATGCGACAACCCTGCCGCTGATCCGCGCCTGCCTGGAGCAGGGCGTGCCGCTCCTGGCCGTCTGCCGGGGCATGCAGGAGATGAACGTCGCACTGGGCGGCACGCTCTTTGGCCGATTGCACGAGGTGGCGGGGCGCCGTGATCACCGCTCCGACAAGACCCTCTCCTATGAAGGCCGCTACGGCCCGCGACATGCTGTCCGCCTGCGGCCCGGTGGCAAGCTCCAGGCGATTCTCGGCGAGGTCGAGGAGATCGAGGTCAATTCCTTGCACGGACAGGGAATTGACCGGCTCGCCCCCCGCCTCGAGGTCGAGGCGACGGCGCCGGATGGCACGATCGAGGCGGTGAGCGTTCCGTCTGCCAAGACGTTCGCGCTTGCGGTACAGTGGCACCCGGAATGGCGGGTCGCCGAGATTGCCCAGCATCGGCTGCTCTTCGCCGCCTTCGGCGCGGCCTGCCGGCAACGACTCAATGCGAGAGCAGCCCATGAGCGACCTCGAGACATGGCTTAAAGAGCACCGCATCACCGAGGTCGAGTGCATCGTCGCCGACATCAACGGCATCGCCCGGGGCAAGATCCTGCCCGGCTACAAGTTCCTCCGCTCGATGCAGGACGACGGCCTGCGCCTGCCCGAGAGCATCTTCATCCAGACGGTCACCGGCGACTATCCGGAAGAGGAGGTGATCGACCCGGTGATCCGGGATATTCGCCTGCGCCCCGACCCGCCTACGATCCGGCTGGTGCCCTGGTACCAGGAGCCGACCGCCCAGGTGATCGCCGACGGCGTCCACCATGACGGGGGGGCCGTGGCGATCGCCGCCCGGCAGGTGCTGAAGCGGGTGCTTGCGCTCTATGCGGAGAGCGGGTGGCGTCCCGTGGTGGCGCCCGAGCTCGAATTCTTCCTGACCAAGATCAACACCGACCCGGACTATCCCCTCGAGCCGCCGATCGGCCGCTCCAAGCGGCCGGAGACCGGGCGCCAGTCCTACGGCATCGAGGCGGCCAACGAGTTCGACCCGGTGTTCGAGGACGTCTACGACTGGTGCGAGGCCCAGTCGATCGACATCGACACCCTGGCGCACGAGGCCGGTGCGGCGCAGATGGAGATCAACTTCAACCACGGCGACCCTTTGGCCCTCGCCGACCAGGCCTTCCTCTTCAAGCGGACGCTCAGGCAGGCTGCCCTCAAGCACGGCATCTATGCCACCTTCATGGCGAAGCCCATGCAGAACGAGCCCGGCAGCTCGATGCACATCCACCAGAGCGTCTACTCGATCGAGACGGGCGAGAACCTTTTCGCGGGCACAGAAGCACCTTACTCGGAGCTCTTCCTCAATCACATTGCCGGGCTGCAGCGCTTCCTGCCGGCGGCCATGCCGCTCTTCGCCCCCAACGTGAACTCCTACCGCCGGCTCCGCCGCCATTCCGACGCACCCATCAACGTCCAATGGGGCTGGGAGAATCGCACGGTCGGCCTGCGCGTGCCGGAATCGGGCCCCAAGGCCCGCCGGGTCGAGAACCGGGTGGCCGGGGCCGACGCCAATCCCTATCTGGCCATCGCCGCCTCGCTGGCCTGCGGCTGGCTCGGCATGAGCGAGGAGCTGCAGCCGACCGAGCAGATCAAGGGCAGCGCCTACCGGCTGGCCCAGACCCTGCCGCAGCAACTGCCGGACGGCCTGAAGAAGCTGAACAGCTCGCCGCAACTCAAGGAAGTGCTCGGCGAGGCCTTCGTGCGCGTCCTGATCGCCGTCAAGCAGGCCGAGCACGAGGCCTACCAGAGCGTGATCAGCTCCTGGGAACGTGAGCACCTGCTGCTCAACGTCTGATTCCAACTCTTTGACATTCCGGGAATATCGACAATGGATGCGCGCGCCGATACCGACCGCCTGCGGGCCCTCGACCGCGATCACCACCTGCATCCCTTCACCGTCTTTCCCGAGCTTCGGGCCAAGGGCAGCCGGATCATCACCCATGCCGAGGGCTGCTACATCTTCGACAGCAACGGCAACCGGATCCTCGACGGCATGGCCGGGCTCTGGTGCGTCAATCTCGGCTACGGCCGCGAGCGGCTGGCGCGGGTCGCCTATGAGCAGATGCAGGAGCTGCCGTTCTACAATGCCTTCTTCCAGACGGCGACCGTGCCCTCGATCGAGCTGGCCCGGGCCCTGGCGGAAATCCTGCCCGAGGGCTTCGAGCGCGTCTTCTTCGCCTCCTCCGGCTCGGAGGCGAACGACACGGTGATCAAGTCCGTCTGGTACTACTGGAACCTGATGGGCAAGCCGGCGAAGAAGACCTTCATCAGCCGCACGCTCGGCTATCATGGCGTCGGGCTCGGCTCGGCCAGCCTCACCGGCATGCGCTTCATGCACGACCCCTTCGACCTGCCGCTGGAGCGCTTCCATCATATCGGCAATCCGTATTGGTTCGCGGAAGGTGGGGATCTCGATCCCGAGGCGTTCGGCAAGGTGGCCGCCGGCTGGCTCGAGGCGAAGATCCTCGAGATCGGCCCGGAGAACGTGGCGGCCTTCGTCGCCGAGCCGATCCAGGGTGCCGGCGGCGTCATCATCCCGCCATCGACCTATTGGGCCGAGGTGCAGCGCATCTGCCGGCAATACGATGTGCTGCTGGTCGCCGACGAGGTGATCTGCGGCTTCGGGCGGACCGGCAACTGGTGGGGCTCGACCACGTTCGACATCGCACCGGACATCATCCCGATGGCCAAGGGGCTCTCCTCCGGCTACCAGCCGATCGCCGCCGTGGCCTTCCACGACCGGATCGCCGACGTGCTCGCCGCCTCGGGCACGGAGTACGCGCACGGCGTCACCTACCACGGCCATCCCGTGGCGGCGGCAGTGGCGCTCGAGACCATCCGGATCATGCGGGAGGAGGGGCTCGACACCCGGGCATCCGGCCCGATCGGCGCCTGTTTCCGGGACCGGCTGATGACGCTGGCCGACCACTCGCTGGTCGGCGAGGTGCGCACCTGCGGCCTCCTCGCCTGCGTCGAGCTGGTCGAGGACAAGGCGGCGCGCCGTCCCTATCCGGCGGCCCGCAAGGTCGGGCTCACCTGCCGCGAGCACTGCTTCGACAACGGCCTCGTGATGCGTGCGATTCGCGATGGCATGGTGCTCTCCCCGCCGCTGATCGTCAGCGAAAGGGAGATCGACGAGATGGTGACCAAGGCGGCCGATGCCTTCGACCTGACGCTCCGCTCGCTCGCCGGCTGACCGCTACAGCAGCCAGAAGAGCAGGAACGCGCCGAGCACCAGCCGGTAGATCACGAAGGGCGTGAAGCTCGAGGTCTGGAGCCACCTCATCAGGCCCCAGATGGCGCAGAGGGCGGCTACGAAGGCGAGGAGCGCTGCCCAGAGCGCGTCCGCCTGCAGCGTCGCGTCGCCGCTCTGCAGCAGGTCGAGCGTGGCGAGCAGGCCGGCGGCGGCGATCGTCGGGATCGCCAGCAGCATCGAGAAGCGGGCACTCTCGGTCCGGCTGAAGCGCAGGAAGAGCCCCGCCGTCATGGTGATGCCGGAGCGGCTGGTGCCGGGCAGGATCGCCAGCACCTGGGCAAGGCCGATGACGATGGCATCGCGCAGCGTCATCTGGGCGAGGCTGCGGTCATGATGCTCGGCGCCGCGATCGGCGAGCCAGAGGACGATACCGAAGACGATCGTCGTCACCGCGATGAGCAGGCCGCTCCGGAAGGTCGTCCCGACGAGATCCTTGGCCAGCAGCCCCGCGACGACGATCGGCAGCGTGGCGACGGCCAGATGCAGGACGAGCCGCGAGCGGTGGTCGGGCCGCCGCCGGATCGCCAGCCAGAGCCCGGCCACCAGATCCAGCACGTCGCGATGGAAATAGACCAGCACGGCCGCCAGCGTGCCGACATGCACGGCGATGTCGATCGCCAGCCCCTGGTCCGGCCAGCCGAAGAGCACGGGCACCAGGATGAGGTGCGCCGATGAGCTGATCGGCAGGAACTCGGTGATGCCCTGGACGACCGCCAGCACGAGCAGGTTGAGCAGATCCATGCTTTTATCCGGGCCCCGGTGACCTGGCCCGCCGCGGCGGGGCGCGGCTTGATCGCCACTGCGGGATTTGCCATACCCGCAGAGGTGGCCACGCCGCAACTCGCCTGCCTGCCACCCGGAACACCAGATCTTCGAACAGCATTGTGCCGCCGGACGCTCTTTCTGGCAGCAGCCGGCGGTGTGGCTGCGTTGCCGGGAGATGAGGGACCATGCACGACGATCCGATCGGCGGCGAGCACCTTGCGCCGGTGTCCTTCTCGGCCGAGAATCATCCGGCCGATCTCGCCGAGCTGCTCGAGGAAATGGCGCCCGAGGCGGCGCGGGTGGCGCTGCTCGCCTTGCCGCTCGGCCATGGTGCGGAGACCTTCGGCTATCTCCCGCCCGAGATCCAGGTAGCGCTCGCCCGGGTGTTGAGTCGCGGCGAGCTCGCCGCGATCGTCACCGAAATGAACGGCGACGATCGTGCCGACCTCTACAACCGCCTGACCCCCGAGCAGCAGGAGGCGCTGCTGCCGGGCCTCGCCCAGGCCGAGCGCGAGGACATCCGCCGCCTCGCCGCACATCAGGAGGGCACGGCCGGGGCCATCATGACCTCGGACTATGCCACGCTGGCGCCCGGGCTGACCGTGCTTCAGGCCATCGGCAAGCTGCGCCTCGAGGCACCGGACAAGGAGACCATCTACCGCACCTATGTGGTCGATGCCGAGCGCCGGTTGATCGGCTCGGTGCGGCTGCAGACCCTGATCCTCGCCCAGCCGCAGCGTACCGTCGAGGAGGTGATGGAGCGCACCACTCGTGCCGTCGGGGTCGAGGACGACCAGGAGGAGGTGGCCCGGTCGATCGCCAAGTACGACATCATCGCCCTGCCGGTGGTCGACGGCGAGGGCCGGCTGGTCGGCATCGTCACCCACGACGACGCCCTCGACGTGCTGCAAGCGGAGGCCACCGAGGACTTCCAGAAAGTCGGCAGCGTCGGCTCGATGGCCGACAGCATCGCCAGCGCCAGCATCGCCCTGCTCTACCGGAGCCGGATCTACTGGCTGGTGCTGCTGGTCTTCGGCAACCTCCTCTCGGGGGCGGGGCTCGCTTTCTTCGAGGACACCATCGCGGCCTATATCGTGCTCGTTTTCTTCCTGCCGGTGCTCATCGGCAGCGGCGGCAATGCTGGCTCGCAGAGCTCGACGCTGATGGTCCGCGCCCTGGCGACTGGCGATGTCGAGATGAAGGACTGGGGCCGGATGTTCTTTCGCGAGCTCGGCGTGGCGATCCTGCTCGGCATGACCATGGCGGTTGCGATCTCCACCATCGCCGGGTTTCGGGGTGGTCACCAGGTGGCGCTGGTGGTGGCGGTCTCGATGCTGCTGATCGTCACGGCGGGCAGCCTGATCGGCATGTCGATGCCGTTCATCCTGAGCCGCTTCCGGCTCGATCCGGCCACTGCCAGCGCCCCCCTGATCGCGTCGATCGCCGACATCATGGGCGTCGTGATCTATTTCTCGATCGCCAGAGCGATCCTGCTCCATTGAGAAGCGGACGGTCGGCCGCGAGCCGTCGCCCGAACCCGGATCTCGAGCAACAGCTCGAGCCCGCCGTCGAGCACGACCCGGCGCTCCTCGCAAACGTGGCTGACGACCGGATCCTGCGCCCCGGCGCTGCGCGCGGCGGCGATGGCCGCTTCCTCGGCATGGCTGATCAGGAGCGTGCGCGCCGACGCCGGGTCGGTGACGAGGGTTCCCGCCTCGCCAAGATGCAGGGCGAGCTGGTCGTCGCCGGTGCGCGTGGCGACCAGCTCGACCCGGCGCGCCACCTCGCCGACCACGGCGCCGATGGCGTTGCAGACCGCGTGACCGGCGGGCAGCACGAGACGGCTGCCGAGCCGCTCGGCGACCCCCTCGTAGAAGACCGCAGCCGGCCCACCTACTGCCACGAGCGGTCGGTCGATGGTGAAGCGGACGGCGAGCGGTGCCCTGGGCTCGTCGCCGGCCAGGGCCATGGCGACCGGTGGTTCGTCCAGGAACCCCGCGAGACGCCCGACAGTGCCGCCTGTCGCTTCCCAGACGGCGCCGACCACGGCACGGGCACTGGCGGTGCGTGCCGCCTCCAGCACGGCCGCCGCGAACCTCTCGACCGTGTCGCCTCCGCCTCGCTTGCGTGCCTCGAGCTGGGCGCCGAGCCTCGCCGCCTCGATCGACCACCCGGACTGCCGGCCGAGCACATGGCCCGCATCGCTCGGCGTGAAGCCGGCGAGCCTGACGATGCCCTGCAAGGCGAGCGACTTCAGCGGCACGGCCAGATGCTCGCGATCGATCACCAGCTCGAGCGGGCAGGGGCCGCCGGCGAGCAGGTCCAACAGGCGGTGCTGGCTCCGCGAGAGGCCGGAAAGCGCGACGTCCGCGTCCTGGCGAAGGGCGAAGCGCGCATCCGTGGCCCGAGTGGCGGCCCGTGCCGCCTGGGCATGGAGCGCCTCGAGCACCTGCGGGTGCTGGTCGGCGAGCAGCGCCAGCGGCACCAGCCGGCGCGGCCCGAGCCCGAGGCGACCCGCCTCGTCGACACGGGTCTCGCTGTCGCCGCCGAGCCCGCTCGTCTGCAGCTCCACCGCCTCGACCATCGTTCTGAAGCCACCGACCAGGGCACCTTCCGGGGCGAGACGCGGCTGGCCGTCATCGAGCAGCGCCACATCAGTGGTCGTGCCGCCCACATCGCTGATCACGGCATGACGAAGGCCGGAGAGATGGGCGGCGCCCACCACGCTGGCGGCGGGGCCGGAGAGGAGGGTCTCGACCGGCCGGCGGCGGGCCACTTCTGCCGCCATCAAGGCACCGTCGCCGCGCACCACCATGAGCGGAGCCGCGATACCCGTCTCGGCCAACAGCCGCTCGACGGCCGCGATGAGCCGGCCGATGCGTGGCACAAGCCGGGCATTGAGGAAGGTGGTGAGCGCCCGGCGCGGCGCGTCGAGCCGGGCGGTGAGCTCGCTCGAGACGGTGACCGGCCGGCCGGTCAGGGCCATGATCCGCTCGGCGGCCACCTGCTCATGCGCCGGGTTGCGCACCGCAAAGGTGGCGGTGACCGCGAAGGCATCGACGGTCGGCGCCATCTTGCCGATGGCCGCATCGAGGGCGGCGAGGTCGAGCGGCTGCCGCGGCTGGGCGCTCGCATCGTGGCCGCCGCCGACAAAGGCGACAGGCGCCCGGCCGAGTGCCTGGCCGAGCCCCCCACGCGCCAGGCTCTCCGGGCCGAAGCCCACCATGATCAGCCCGGCCCGCCCGCCCTGGCCCTCGACCAGCGCATTGGTGGCGAGCGTGGTCGAGAGGCCGACCAGACCGATCCGCTCGCGAGCCTCGTGGGGTGCCGCGGCCAGGACGGCGCGCACGGCCGCGGCGATGCCCTGGTAGAGGTCGTGGTGGCTGGTCAGCGCCTTGGCGCTGGCGACCACGCCTTCCGCCTCGTCGAGCAGCACGGCGTCGGTGCAGGTGCCGCCGGTATCTATCCCGAGACGCATCAGCCGCCATCCGCCCCCGGGCAGGTTCCTCGTCGCTCCGATCGCGCCGGCCTCGCCAAGCGATGCAAACCTTCCCTTGGTCGGGCAAGGCTGCTAGGGCCGGCCGGCGGAACGCGGATCGGCGTAGCAGAGCATGGCGGGATCACAAGGGCGAAACGCGATGCTTTTCACGATCAGAAGCAACTGGGCGCTGCTGCTCGGCATCGGGCTCCTGATGCTCGGCCACGGCCTGCAGAACACGCTGCTCGGCGTGCGGGCCAGCATCGAAGGCTTCCCCACCTCGGTTACCGGCATTGTCATGTCGGGCTATTCGATCGGCTTTCTCGTCTCCGCCATCGTCACCCCGCGGCTGGTTGCCCATGTCGGCCATGTCCGGGTCTTTGCCGCGTTCACCGCACTTGCCTCCTCGGCGATCCTGGCGCACGCCCTCCTGCTCGAGCCGATCTCGTGGTTCGTGCTGCGCTTCCTCACGGGTGTGTGCATGAGCGGCGCCTATGTCGTCGCCGAAAGCTGGCTCAACCGGGCGGCCACCAACGAGGACCGCGGCTCCCTGCTCTCGGTCTACATGCTGGTCCAGCTCACCGCCTGGGCCGGCGGCCAGCTCCTGCTCAATGCCGCCGACCCCGGCGGGTTTCGCCTGTTCATCGGGGTCTCCGTCCTGCTCTCCATCGCCGTCGTGCCCATGCTGCTGACGGCGAGCCCCGCACCGGCGACGGCCGCGGCACGCAGCTTCGGCCTGATCAGGCTCTACCGCAGCTCGCCGCTCGGCTTCGTCGGCATGTTCGGCGTCGGCCTCAGCCAGGGCGCCTTCTTCGCCATGGGTGCCGTCTTCGCCGGCAAGATCGGCCTCGACGTCGCCGGCATCTCGCTCTTCATGGCGCTCGCCATCGTCGGCGGCGTGCTGCTGCAGTGGCCGGTCGGCCGGCTCTCGGACCGGCTCGACCGGCGCCGGGTGGTGACCGGGACGACCATCCTCGCCGGGCTCGCCACCGGCATCGTCGTCATTGCCGGCACGGGCACGTTCCCGGTCGTCGCTGCCGCGTTCTTCCTCTACGGCGGCATGTGCCTGCCGATGTATGCGCTCTGCATCGCCCACACCAACGACAATCTCGACGCCGAGGACATGGTGGGCGCCAGCGGCACGCTCGTCCTCGTCGTCGGCATCGGCATGGTGCTGGGCCCGCCCTTGGCGGCGGCGGCCATGGACCTGCAGGGCCCGGTCGGCTTCGCGTCCTTCTTCACCATCGTCCATCTCGGCATCGGCGCCTTCGCGCTCTACCGGATGACCCGGCGCGCATCGGTGCCCATGGCGGACCAGGGACAGCACATCTATGCGCCGCAGCCGAGCCCGGTAGCCGCGGCCCTCGTCCAGGAAACGGCGATCGGCCAGCAGGAAGCGAAGGAACAGACCGAGATCGTGCAATCTCCGCTCGCTTCGCCCGCCGGTCAGGGGTATAATTAGCTGGTCTGTCAGTGCTGAAGGTCGCTTTCGAAACTTGTCCGCGTCCAGTATTCGCAGCGTTTATTCCGAGCGCGCTCGAACGAAATCCCGCCGTCGCGAACCCTTCTCGTCGCCATTTCGTGGCGACGGCGTTCGGTCGTGCGTTGTGGATCAGGTGGCGGTCAGGGCTTCGTGCTTTACCTCAGGGCTTGGCCTGGACTCCTTGTATCTCCATTCAGGAGCGGCTCGATGAGCAGCAAGATCTTTGTCGCTAACTTCCCCTTCAGCACGACGTCCGAGGACCTCCAGGACCTCTTCGGACAGCACGGCGAAGTGGTGTCCGCCAAGGTCGCGACCGACCGGGAAACCGGCCGGAGTCGTGGCTTCGGCTTCGTCGAGATGGCGACGCCGGCGGCCGCCGGGGCGGCCATCCAGCAGCTCAACGGCTACGACATGGGCGGCCGGCCCCTGGCCGTGCGTGTCGCCGAGGACCGCGGCGGTGCCGGCGGCGGCGGGTTCGGTGGCCGAGGCGGCCCGGGTGGGGGGCGCGGTCCCGGCGGACCCGGCGGCGGACCGCGCCGCGACAATCTCGGACGGCCGCCGCGCCGCCCGTACTGAGCCTGCTTCTGGTCCGGGGCGACCGGGCCTCCTGCGGGCGACCCGGCGCCTGCTGCCCGTTGCAGCGACCGCCTCGCCCGCCTACATGACGGCGGGGCGGCTGGCCGCCTCTGCGGCCACTGGGGCCGAACCCGGACATCATTGATGATCGTCGAGCTCAACGCACGTTCGCGGGAAGTGTTCCGCCAGATCGTCGACGCCTACATGGCGACCGGCGAGCCGGTCGGCTCGCGCACGGTCTCGCGCCGGCTCGACGACCAGCTCTCGCCGGCCACCGTCCGCAATGTCATGGCCGATCTCGAGGAGGCCGGCCTGCTCTGCGCGCCGCACACCTCGGCCGGTCGCCTGCCGACCGATGCGGGTCTCAGGCTCTATGTCGATGGGCTGCTCGAGCTCGGTGGCCTCTCCAAGGACGACCGGCAGCGCATCGAGACGCAATGCGCCGTGGCCGGGCGGAGCATCGAGGCCGTGCTCGAGGACGCGACCGAGACGCTCTCCGGCCTCTCGCGCTATGCCGGCCTCGTCATCGCCCCCACGACCAGGCGACCCTACAAGCACATCGAGTTCGTGCCCTTGAGCCCCGGCCGGGCGCTGGTGGTCACCGTCAGCGATGGCGGCATGGTCGAGAACCGGGTCA
>ERZ795053.5284-NODE-5284-length-13410-cov-6.006814_pt1 | contig 13410 bp, 12 predicted proteins | sample MGYA00375137_ERZ795053 | MGnify/ENA primary metagenome ERZ795053 (study PRJEB30182, sample SAMN05720284) | activated sludge metagenome | isolation source: Anaerobic digester | place: Hong Kong | collected 2014-12-17 ... | reverse complement strand
AATAATGGTACAGAAAGAATCGGTGAAGCCATCAGTGATTATCCCGATTATGACTTAATCATTAATGTGCAGGGCGACGAACCCTTAATAAATCCCGAGCAAATAGATACCCTCATTCAAAGTATGCATGAAAATAAAGATATCATCGCCACTCAATGTCTCAAAATTTCTGAGGCCACTGAGCTATTTGACTACAATGTGGTCAAACTCGTGAAGTCAAAATCTAACAAGGCACTTTATTTTTCGCGGCAAGCGATTCCGGCACTTCGCGATGAACCCTATCGGGATTGGTTTATAAAAGGCGATTTTTATCGGCACATCGGAATTTACGGATTTGATAGAGAGACACTTTTTAAGTTATTAAGATTACCAGAATCTAGCCTCGAAAGTTTAGAAAAACTCGAACAGCTGAGATGGTTAGAAAATGGTTTTCCAATTTCTGTCTATGTAACACGATATCAATCTCTAGGTGTGGATAAACCTGAGGATGTTGCGACCATCGAGTCCATCCTACAGGCTGCTGGCATCGAATCCTAGGGGAAGGATGTCATGGATAGAGTCAATAGCATATATTTCGTCACCCTCGGCGACAAGGTAGATTTTAATCTTGGCTTTTTGCTTGCTTTGATACTCCGCGATGATTTGGCGACAAGACCCACATGGTGATGCCGGTGTGAGTACTATTTTTAGATCGTTTTTAACAGCGACGGCGAGAGAAGTAATTTCTACATCAGGGTATTCAGCTCCAGCATAAGTGAGTACCACACGTTCACCACAGGTACATAAGGGGTAGGCTGCATTTTCTTGGTTACTGCCACCAAGCATTAAGCCATTTTCAAGTAATACGGCAGCCCCTACTCTGAAGTGAGAATATGGGGCATAAGCATCCTTGAGCTTGCTTTGAGCATACTCGATTAACTTTTTGGTTTCATCTGTCAATTCATCTAACCGATACACAGAATAGCTTGATTTTATTTCTCTTTTTTCCATAAGCTTTGCGTTAGAGGGAAAAATATTAATGCAAATATTGAGCCAATAGTTCCCGATAGCTTTATTTTGCCATCGAATATGAATATCGAAGAGCTTATTATACGGATGGAGCAAGTCCTATGTACTAAATACGGTACTCGGGAGGCAAGGTCTATGATGAAAATTCTGCGAGAGGATTTAATTATAGATGGGAAATCCTTTGATGAAATCGAATGGAACGAAGAATTAATTAATAAGATTATCACTAAATTACTTCATGATTATCCGGTGCAATATCTTGTTGGAAAGTGTTTTTTTTACAATTCCTTTTTTCGAGTGACAGAAGATGTATTAATCCCGCGACCTGAGACTGAGGAATTGGTTTATAAGGCAATCAACTTAATTGAATCGAAGAAATTGAGTTCAGTTCTTGACATCGGCACGGGAAGTGGCTGTATTCCCATAAGTATTGGATTAGAAGTTAAAAATATAGAAATTTATGCTCTTGATATTTCAACTGCCGCATTGCAAATTGCAGAATCCAATGCATTAGATAATGGGGTAAAAATCACTTTTTTTCGAATAGATTTTTTAAATGAGGATCTCTGGTCGTTGATTCCCTCGGTTGATTTGATAGTGAGTAATCCGCCATACATTGGCAGAAATGAGCAATCCGACATGACTCCCGGTACGGTGAAGTACGAACCTGAGCTAGCATTATATAGTCCGACAGAGGATGTTTTGCTTTTTTACAGGAAACTGTTGAAATATTTTCTGTTGTCATCAGCCCACTATTTGCTTTGTGAAATCAATGAATTTCATGTCGAAGAATTATTGAAGGTCTTTGTAGTGGACACCATCGCCATGGAAATCTTAAATGATCTTCAAGGTAAGCCTCGAATTCTATCGGTACACAAGGATTTTTAGTAATCCTGACATTTGTTACGAGTAAACTCAGACTTTCGACAAAAAATATGTTCATTTCATCGATTAGTTTAAATATTTGGGCATACTTTATTTAATTTTATCCCTAATTGTATGAATACCTTTTTTAAAGTCATATTAGAATCTATTCGGCAGGCATATCAGTCTTTGGTTGCTAATAAGTTGAGGACCTTCTTATCCTTACTTGGTATTGTTATTGGGATTTTTTGCATCATTGCTATTAAATCGGCAGTTGATTCGTTTCAGGATAATATTGTCAATGGTTTCAGTGAGTTGGGAAGTGATGTGGTTTACATAGATAAAATGCCTTGGGATCAAGATCCTGGAGAGAACTATTGGAAGTATGCCAAAAGACCAGACCCAAGTTATGAAGATTATGAAGCCATCATGAAACGATCAAAGCTCGCAAAAGCAGCAGCTTATGTGATTTTCACAGGAGGAAGAAGTATCAAGTATCGTTCAAATTTGGTCAGTAATGCCTTCATCATGGGTTCGACTTATGAATATCCTGAAATACAGGATTTGGAGATGACAAAAGGTCGCTATTTTACCAATAGTGAATATGAAACAGGAAGTAACAAAGTCATACTCGGGGCCAAAGTGGCAGAACAACTTTTTAATGACATTGAACCCATTAATAAAGAAGTCAAACTTTTTGGTCAGAAATTTTTGGTCATCGGGGTCTTGAAAGAGGAAGGTGAGAGCATGTTTAATTTTATCAATTTCGATGAAGTCATCTGGGTCGGCTATAATTCTCTTAAAAAATACGTTAATGTCGACCCTAAAAATAATATGATAGGCCAAATGCTCAATATTAAAATGAAACCGGGAAAAGACATGGAAGATTTGAAGTATGAATTGGCCGGAATCCTCAGAGCATCACGAAGTTTAAAGCCGACGGAAAAGGATGATTTTGCATTGAATACTTTGAGTTTGCTGACTGGAATATTAGACTCCGTTTTTGGGATAATTAATTTAGCCGGAGGACTAATCGGTGCATTTGCACTGCTTGTAGGGATGATAAGTGTCGCCAATATCATGTTCGTTTCGGTAAAAGAAAGAACAAGTCTCATCGGTGTGAAAAAGGCTCTCGGTGCTAAGCGCTATATGATCCTTCTTGAGTTTTTAATCGAAGCCATATTTTTATGTATTCTTGGTGGAATCGCCGGATTAATATTGGTGTACGTCGTCATGAAAATATTAACCAATGTCTTTTCAATGGACTTTGCACTATCATATTCCAACATAATGATAGGAATCGTCGCCTCCGTAGTGGTTGGAATAATTTCAGGAGTAGTGCCTGCGATTAGAGCTTCTAGACTTGACCCCGTGGTGGCGATGAGGTCGTAAGAATTGCCTAAAGTAACGCTTCTTTTATCCTCCTCACAGCTTCTCTCAATTCAGGTTCTGAGGCGGCATACGAAATTCTAATACAATTATCATCCCCAAAAGCACTTCCTGATACCAATCCAACATGAGCATGGCTCAATATATACTCTGAAAAATCGTCCGAGTTATTGATTTCGAATCCTTGAAAACTCTTTCCAAAATAAGCGCTGATGTCAGGAAAGACGTAAAAAGCACCCATGGGTTTATTTACCTTAAAACCCGGAATATCGCTGAGCAATTTTAACAACATATCCCTCCTTTCCTTGAATGCATCTCTCATCGCATAAGTTTCGGTAAGTGGACTGTCTAGAGCGGTGATTGCGGCTTCTTGACCAAAGGAATTTGCCCCGGAAGTAAACTGCCCTTGAACCTTAGAACAAGCAGAAGCAAGCCACTGAGGTGCTCCCATATATCCCAATCTCCAACCCGTCATACTAAATCCTTTTGAAAATCCATTGATAGTCGCCGTCCTTTCTTCCATACCCGGTACTTCAGCTATACTAAAGTGGCTTGACGTAAAATTTATATACTCGTATATCTCATCAGAGATGACCATCAAGTTGTCATAATTGAGAATCACCGCAGCTAAAGCTTCTAATTCTTCTTTTTCGTAAACTGACCCTGTTGGATTGCATGGTGAAGAGAAAATAATCAACTTAGTTTTTTCAGTGATGGCTTCATCCAGTTGAGTCGCAGATATTTTGTAATCTTGACTTATGTCTGCACCGACATAGACGGGAATACCACCGGTCAACTTCACGATTTCGGCATAAGAGACCCAGTAAGGTGTGATAATGATTACTTCATCACCTGGGTTTATCAGTGATAATACAACGTTGGCAATGCTCTGTTTAGCCCCATTGGACACCACGATTTGTGTGGGTTCATAATTTAGATTGTTGTCTCTTTTGAATTTTGATGAGATGGCTTGTCGCAATTTTAATAATCCCGGCACCGGGGTATATTTAGTAAAACCTTCATCCAATGCTACTTTAGCGGCTTCTTTTATAAAATTAGGCGTATCAAAATCGGGTTCTCCGAGACTTAGACTTATTACGTTGATGCCTTTTTGAGCTAAATCCCTAGCTTTTTGAGCCATTTTTATGGTTGCTGATTCATCCATACTTTTGATCCGATCAGAGAGTAAAGCTGAAGGATTGACCACGATATCTTTAATTTGCATTGTTATTGTATTAAAAACTAACGCAAAGGTATGAATTGGATTACTTAATCCTCTCATAGGCATAATTTTTATTTACACCTTGGCCATCCCTATTTATTTCTCGAATGAAAAGTCTATTTTTATAATCACTTTCTTCTTTAAAAGCCGACTTGTATTTCTTAATTTTACGCTGCTTAATTTATTTGGATACTCAGATTATTTATTCACTTAAAATCAGTTTTTTGGAAAATAAAATTGAATTGTTAGAATCTAAGATAGCAGAAGCTAAATTGGGTGGCGGTCAGGCCAGAATAGACAAGGAACATAAAAAAGGAAAACTTACAGCTCGTGAGAGAATAGAAATATTGTGTGATCCTGGAAGTTTTGAGGAGGTGGGAATGCTGGTGCAGCATCGATCAAATGACTTCGGCATGGAAAATCAGAAGTTTTTAGGGGATGGTGTGGTCACAGGATTTGGAAAAATAGAAGGTAGAGCCGTATGCATATTTGCTCAAGATTTTACGGTGTTCGGTGGTTCATTGAGTGAAACCCAAGCCGAAAAAATCTGCAAGATCATGGATTTGGCGGTAAAGAATGGATTACCAATGATTGGACTGAATGACAGTGGGGGTGCAAGAATCCAAGAAGGTGTAAAGTCATTGGGAGGATATGCCGATATATTTTATAGAAATACCTTGGCCTCAGGAGTTATCCCACAGCTCAGTGTGATTATGGGCCCCTGTGCAGGAGGGGCAGTTTATTCTCCTGCTTTGACCGATTTTATCATGATGGTGGAGCATAGTAGTTATATGTTTGTAACAGGTCCTAATGTGGTTAAAACCGTAACCAATGAAGAGGTGAGTTCAGAAGAATTGGGTGGGGCTCAGGCTCATGCGGTAAAAAGTGGTGTGACACATCTGGTTGCACACAATGACCTGGAGGCACTGGCAAAATTGAGGCAACTCCTATCTTATATGCCTCAAAACTGGAAGGAAAAAACTCCCGATTTACCCTATACAAGAGATGAGGAAATAAGACCGAAGCTGAACGATATCATCCCTGAATATTCGAGTATTCCTTATGATATGAAAGAAGTCATTGTTCAAATAGGAGATGAAAATTCATTTTTTGAAATACATGAGGACTATGCACCGAATATCGTCGTTGGTTTTATGCGAATAGCCGGAAAATCTATTGGCGTAGTCGCAAATCAACCCAACTACTTAGCTGGAGTATTAGATGTAAATAGCTCAAAAAAAGGTGCAAGATTCGTGAGATTCTGTGATGCCTTCAATATACCCCTTTTGGTATTGGTAGATGTACCGGGATTTTTGCCAGGAACTGACCAAGAATGGAATGCCATCATTTCCAATGGTGCTAAATTGCTCTATGCACTGAGTGAAGCTACCGTGCCAAAAATTACATTAATCACTCGAAAGGCCTACGGTGGAGCTTATGATGTAATGAATTCCAAACATATAGGTGCAGACATCAATTATGCTTGGCCATCGGCAGAAATTGCGGTGATGGGTGCCAAAGGAGCCAGTGAGATTATCTTTAAAAATGAGATTAAACAATCTGAAAAACCCGAGGAAATGGCCAAACTCAAAGAACTAGAATATGCCGACATCTTTGCCAACCCTTATAAAGCTGCGGAAAGAGGTTTTATCGATGAAGTCATATTACCAGAGTTGACAAGAAAAAAACTCATACGGGCTTTTGACCTATTATCAGGTAAAGAAGCTTCCCTTCCTAAGAAAAAACACGGCAATATTCCATTATAAAAAACAGAGCTTGCTATGCAGATATTAAATAAGCCAAAACGAAAATTTATTCAGGTTTATGTTACCGGCGGTACTTTTGATAAAGAATACAATTTTATTACCGGAGAATTATTCTTCAAAGATACCCATCTCACCTCCATGTTTGATAGAGGTCGGTGTACTCTGGATATTGATGTGAAGACCCTGATGATGATTGATAGCCTAGAGATGTCAGAGATGGATCGAGAGAATATAGTAAGAAATTGCGAGTTCTGTAGTTCCAATATGATATTGATTACACACGGCACCGATACCATGGAAATCACCGCCCAAAGTTTGGCTCAAAGTGATAAACTGAAAGATAAAACCATCGTGCTTACTGGAGCCATGATTCCTTATGCCTTCGGGACTTCTTCTGATGGATTTTTCAATTTGGGTAATGCCCTGGCATTTGTACAAGTGCTGAGGCCGGGAGTGTACATATCGATGAATGGTCGATTTTTTAATTGGGATAATGTTCATAAAAATCGTGAAACTGGCTATTTTGAATATAAGGTAAAAATGGCTTAAAAGGGTATTTTAGTCGAAAATGAAAGAGTTTTTGTCTACCAATTCTCACTAACCATGAATTATTTTTGTTAACAATTGTTAATTCAATTAAATAAAACAACTGATAAATGAGTATTAAAAGTAATGGATTACCGGATTTGCCCAATGGCATGGTCAAATGGATTGTCTTTTTTGTGTTGGGATTGATTTTAATTATTGTGCTATCCAACACGACATTCCTCACCATTGAGCCGGGACAGAAAGGGGTCAAGTTTAAAAGATTTGGAGGCGGATTGGTCAAGGATGAAGTTTATGACCAAGGGTTTCACGTGATTGCTCCTTGGAATAAAATGTATATCTATGATGTACGTATCAATGAGCAATTTGAGGCCATGGACGTTCTTTCTAAAAATGGTTTGAATATCCAAGTGGAATTATCCTATCTTTTTAATCCAATTCCGAATGAAATCGGATTTTTACATGATGAAATCGGCTCCAATTATCTTGATAGAATTATCAAGCCAGAAATTAGATCCGCCACCCGAGAGGTCATCGGTCAGTATCTTCCCGAGGAGCTTTATTCTACAAAAAGAGAAGCAATTCAAGTGGAAATTTACAATAAAACAAAGACAGCGATAGCCAATAAGCATATCAATCTGGATGCCGTGTTGATTAGATCGGTTCAACTGCCTGACAATCTCAAGAATGCCATAGAACAAAAGCTTCAGGAAGAACAATTGGCTTTTCAGTACGAATTTAAGTTGGATAGGGAACGAAAGGAGGCTGAAAGAAAAATCATTGAAGCTCAAGCAAAGGCGGATGCTAACAAAATATTAAATGCTTCATTGACGGATAAGATTCTAAAAGATAAGGGAATAGAAGCTACCCTCGAATTGGCAAAATCAGACAATTCAAAAATCGTCGTCATTGGTGATGGTTCTAATGGAGGGCTGCCACTAATCCTGAGTGGTAATTAATTCTTTAGAAATCAGGAAGTTGAGTAGAATCTTATGTTAGAATTAAAAATTGCATTTATAAGGCAATTATCAGCCAAAGTCAACAAAAGGACTTTGGCTGATTCTCAAAATGCTGTGCAGGATCAGCAGAAAATATTTAAAAAACTGATAAAATCAGCGAAAAACACCCAGTTTGGTCATGACCATCAGTTTGACAACATACTCAATCACGCAGATTTTCAAAAATACGTACCAGTAAGAGACTACGAAGCATTAAAGCAATACATTGACCAAATAATTAATGGAAAGAGGCATGTATTGTGGAAGGGCAAACCCAAATATTTTGCTAAAACATCGGGTACGACATCGGGTGTAAAATATATTCCAATTACTAAAAAATCAATGCCTAGCCATATCAATACGGCGACTCGAGCTACGTTGAATTATGTATTTAGGAATAGGAGATTTGATCTTTTTTCGGGTAAAATAATCTTCTTGAGTGGCTCTCCTGTATTAGACAAAAAAGGCGGCATTTTGACCGGGAGATTGTCAGGTATCGTCAATCATGAGGTCCCGTCATGGTTGAGGTCCAATCAGCTTCCTTCCTATGAAACCAACTGTATAGAGGATTGGGAAACCAAGTTGGATAAAATCGTCGAAGAGACAAAGAATGAAGATTTGAGAGTGATTAGTGGAATACCACCGTGGGTACAGATGTATTTTGAACGCTTACTAGCTGCGACTGGCAAAAAGACGATCAAGGAGATTTTTCCTAATTTTCAGCTCTTTATTCATGGCGGGGTCAATTACGAACCCTATCGCAAATCTCTCGAGTCTATGATGGGTGGAAATGTGGAAACTTTAGAGACATTTCCGGCCTCTGAGGGTTTTATTGCTTACCAATCGGACGAGTCTGAGGGTTTACTCCTCAATACCAATGCAGGGATGTTTTTTGAATTTATACCCCTCAGCGATTATCACAATGCTGTCAAAAAAAGATTGACACTGGCAGAAGTCCAACTTAATGTGGATTATGCACTGGTCATCACCTCTGACGCGGGACTATGGGCTTATGACATTGGCGATTTGGTAAGGTTTGTGAGCCTAGACCCATTCAAAATCGTGGTGTCCGGTCGGGTCAAACACTTTATTTCTGCCTTTGGAGAACATGTTATCGGTAGTGAAGTGGAACAAGCCATGCAAATTGCGACAAAGAAATATAATTTGAGTATTACAGAATTTACGGTGGCTCCGATGATAGAGGTAGGGGATGGACAATTGCCTTATCATCAGTGGCTGGTAGAGACCGATGATGCCGACCTTGATATCAATGAACTAGAGGAAACACTCGACCATCAATTGCGAAAGCTCAATATTTATTACGATGACTTAAGAAGTGGGAATATTCTATCTCGATTAAAAATCACCATTCTACCTAAAGATAGTTTTGTGAATTACATGAAAAGCATTGGAAAATTAGGTGGACAGAACAAAGTACCTAGATTAAGTAATAACCGTGAGTTGGCAGAAGCCGTATTATCCTTGGTGTAATAGAATTGTGGGATAAAAATATATTGGCATTTTATAGTTAAAAATTTTATTGGCAACAATTATTCCTCTAAATTTGGGCAATGATGGTGCTTTATAGATAGTGCCATAACACTTTTATTAATGTAATTAAACAATCAAGCAATGGGACAATTAAAATACGATATTGATTATTATGAAATTTCAGTTGAACTAGCCAATTCGGATGAAGGGACAAGATCAAATCTTTATGCCATGATCACACTTTTTAGTGACGGAAAAAATGTGGCAGAATTGAGCTTTTTCAGAGATGATAGCTACACGGCCAAAAAATATATTTCTGGCCATCAATTAAATGTCAATCTGAGAAGTGATAAGTATGCCGATACCGTTGATTTGTTAAGGAATGAAAAACCCATTAGATTGGTCGTTTGGTATGAAGGAGAATTAGAACAAGCCCGTAGAATCGAAGCTCGATTGGCGACTGCAGAGCTTGAGCCAGTAGGAGAAGGAGAATAGAACATCAAAATAATTTGAGTTAATGGAAATGGTTTGGAAAACGGTTTCCATTGACTTTTTATTTTTCCCAAAAGGTATAACCTAAGTTAAGCTTGACCCCGAATTTTAAGAGGGTTTTGTTGGGTGATTTTTTAAAAATTTAAGCTAATTTTATCAAAATAGTCGTTAATTATTTATAATCTGAACCTAATAAAAATAAAACTGTGGTAAATGCATTAAGAAAAAAGTTATGTTTGGACACCTTTGAAGATTATTTATTGAGAAAACCTTATTATAAATTGATATCTGATGCTGATTTCCTAAGCATCATGGGCATGTAATTGTAATGTCTATTAATATGAAATATACCTTGATTTATTTGATGACAATGAGTATCATTTCATGTACAAATAAGTTGTCTCAAGGAATTTCGAATTCAGAAATCATAATTTTGAAAACCGCAGAAAGACCTTTCAGCCCATTTGGCTACGAAACGTTTGAGAGGTTAAAGCCTGATATCGTTACTTGGAATTTGCGAGCGGGTATTTATGAAAATGATGATTTGCGATTTAAGTTAGGAATTTTTGATAAGGATAAAAACGGAAAATATAATGACTGCGGTACGGATATACTATTTGTGAGTCAAGTTGATGATAAATATGTACAATACAATCCTACAGTTTCCGCAAGTGCCTGTGTTCTAGAAAAAATGACGACTTTAAAATTCAATCAACAATACTATCAGATTCAAATTTGTGAAAAGGATCGTCAGCTCAAGGTTACAAGATTAGATAGCGTGATTTTAATGCCAGAATTGGATTCATTTGACCAAATGCCTGATGTTGAAATCAAAACGGTTGAAGGAGAATATATTAACTTGAAGGATGTCGAATATGATAATATCCCGGTACTCCTTAATTTCTGGGCATCTTGGTGTCCACCATGCATTGATAAGTTTGAAACGTTTAAAAATATCGAAAAGTCAAAATTGAGGATTATCAATATTTCATCGGATGAAGATATTGATTGTTTGAGTGTTATCAATCAACTTGATGGTTCTGATGTTGGTTCATTTTATTTGTCAGACAAAGGAAAATTAAATAGATTGTTTAATCAAAATGGATATCCTTTTTTGGTTCTTTTTGAAAATGGGAAACCTATAAATTACGATCAAGCAGCTCTTATTGAATTTTTAAAAAATGAAAATTTGACCAAATAAATATGATATTTACCAGCCATTACTAGATACTAAAAACACTGCCAACCATGATGAAACACAAATCATTAAGACTACTTGTTATTTTTTGTATTGGGATTTTAGTGTATTGTAAGCGGGATCATCAAGAATCAAAAATCATTGAAAAATTTGACTATTTGAAAAATGAAATGACGGTACCGAAGGTGTATCATTTCAATGATAGTCTTGTGGTTATAAACTGGGATATCTCATCGGATACCAATCAAACTTTTATATATACAAACGGTTCTAATCCTTACAAAAAAGTGAAAATAAAAAGAGCTAAGCTTCAACATTTGGACTTGAATGCCTCTGTCGCTTTCATTGATTTCAATAATAATCATAGCTATAAGGATGTAGGTGTTGATCAAGTTTTTCATTTTTTCGGAGATCAAGATTCAATTAGATTGAATTTTTTGAATAAACATTTGTCGCCCGTTCAAGACTCATTTTTAGATACTTTTTATCTTAACGATAAAATGGTTTTAATAGATTTTAGTAGCATTAACTCAGATCAAATTAGCTGTATCGTTCAGTCAAGTGATTTTAGAAAAGCGGAAGTCATCACGAATATTAAATACCTTGAATTAGACGATAAGAGTAATGGGATTCTTAAGGAAGCGATGGATAATAATGAATTTATTATTTTAGACTTGTGGTTTGTGCATTGTTCGGCCTGTTTGAGGGCCATGCCAAAGATGAATGATTTAAACGAAAAGAATACAGGTAAAATTAAGGTCATTGCTGTCAACGGGATCGATTCGAGTACCTTAGCAAATGATATTTTTAGTTCATTCGGATTCTCTCACTTGGAAAACATCTCAATATCTAGACACGAACTTTCGAAGCTCGGAGATGATTCATGGGGATTTCCGAGATATATCTACGTTGCTAAAAATGGCGACATTTTGGATTTAAAATTTAATATCAATTCTTTGTAATAGACAAAAGTGATATTATTTTATTCCTTGAAAGATGGTTATATTTGATACTGAATTGATTTTCAAAACTTTAGATAACTTAATCAAATCTTTAATCAACTCATGAAAACGTTCTACTTAATTTTTACACTTCTATTGTTACTATTTGCTTGCAAGGAGCAAAATGTTGAATTTAAGAGCAGTGATTTCGAGAAAATTGAATTTGGAAATGGTCTACCATATCATTTTTCCGCCTTCATTTTAGATACCATCCATCAGTTTCCGAATTATAAGGCGGCATGGGAATTTTCGAACATTGGTGATATTGTGCAAACACAAAAAATGTGGGACTTAGATAACTATCCTAAACAAGAGTTGGATTCCATTAATTTTAAGTATTTTAAGTCGTACTCACGGGTAGATGCATTGGAATACATCCTGGACAAGGCAAGGGATTCTAGAGTATTGATTATCAACGAGGCACACCATAAACCACAACATCGAGTTTTTACCACTTTACTTCTCCCAAGACTTAGAGAACTGGGTTATCGTCATATAGGTTTTGAGGCACTTAGTCGAAATTTTTCTATGGACTCGATTACGGAAATAAACAGATTCCCCACTTTCAAGCAAGGTTTCTATATTCGTGAACCACAGTTTGGTAACCTTTTAAGAACCGCTTTTGAAAATAATTACCGTGTGTTTCCATATGAAAGTGTGAGTGTAAGAACAAGCAGAGAAAGAGAAATCAATCAAGCCAAAAATATACAAGAATATATCGAGAAATATCCGGATGATAAATTTGTTATTCATTGTGGTTTTGACCATGCGTATGAGGGAGAGATGGGTGGTAGTTGGGAAAAAGCCATGGCTGGTAGATTGACAGAATTTACCGGAATTGACCCTTTGACGATTGATCAAGTGAGATATTCGGAATGTAGTGAAAGGAAATTTGAAAATCCATTTTATCAAGTGACAGACAATATGTTTCCAAGTGTTTATGTGAATGAAAATGATAAGGTTTTTATGGACTTAAAGGGTGAGTCAAGGTGTGATATTGCCGTTTTTCACCCAAGGAGCAAACAATTCATTAGACCCCAATGGTTAACTTATGGAGACCGTAAAGAAGTTAAGATGTCATTTTTGGAGGCGGATATTGAATGCCCTTGTCTCGTATTCGCATATAAAGAAGGAGAAGAAATTGATGTTGCTGTACCTTACGATATTCAAGAAACTTTGGACAAAAAGGTGACGCTGATATTGGATACTTCTGCCTTTGAAATCGTGATTTGGAACGACGCAAATCAAGCCTTGAAAACTACTTTTAGAAGGTCAAATTGAGAATATTTTACGGATTTGTTAACTTTACGATCCTAATTTTATATGATATTTTCAATTTGTATTGGGCAAAACAAAAACCCCCTATTTTTTAATAATTCTCATTTTACACATCACATTTTATAGTCATATATAAATTATAAATTTTTTCCAAAAT
>ERZ795053.5281-NODE-5281-length-13416-cov-6.546591_pt1 | contig 13416 bp, 8 predicted proteins | sample MGYA00375137_ERZ795053 | MGnify/ENA primary metagenome ERZ795053 (study PRJEB30182, sample SAMN05720284) | activated sludge metagenome | isolation source: Anaerobic digester | place: Hong Kong | collected 2014-12-17 ... | reverse complement strand
CGACTACGTCTTCCGCCCGCACTCGGCCTTCGCTCACCTCACCGGCTTCCGTGGCGACTGCGAGCCGGACGCCGTGCTCGTCCTGCACCCGCGCAGCCCCGAGGACGGTGGCGGCCACGAGGCGGTCGTCTACACCCGGCCGATGGCTGGCCGCGACACCGAGGAGTTCTTCGCCGACGCCCGCTACGGCGAGTTCTGGGTCGGCCGCCGCCCTACCCTCGAGGAGCTCGAGGCCGAGTTCGGCATCCCGGCCCGGCACATCGACGAGCTGCGCGACGCACTCGCCAAGGACGCCGGCCAGGTGCGGCTCGCCGTCGTCCGTGACGCCGATCGGGACGTCGCCGCGCTCGTCGACCAGGTGCGCGACGAGGCCGGGATCCAACAGGACGTCGTCGCGCAGGAGGGCGAGACCGAGGAGCAGACTGAGGCCGCCGCCGCGGACGCCGCGCTCGCGGCATACCTCTCGCATCTGCGGATGATCAAGGACGAGTGGGAGATTCAGCAGATGCGCGACGCCTGCGCGGCCACCCAGGTGGGCTTCGAGGCGGTCATCGCCCAGCTCGGCGACGCGGTGTCGCGCGGGCGTGGCGAGCGCTGGGTCGAGGGTGTCTTCGGGCTGCACGCCCGGCACGAGGGCAACGGCGTCGGCTACGACTCGATCTGCGCCAGCGGCGACCACGCGTGCACGCTGCACTGGATCAAGAACACCGGCGAGGTGCGCACCGGCGACCTCCTGCTGCTCGACGCCGGCGTCGAGGTCGAGTCGCTCTACACCGCCGACATCACCCGCACCCTGCCGGTCGACGGCACCTTCACCGACGCGCAGCGCGAGATCTACGACGCCGTGTATGCCGCCCAGCAGGCCGCGATCGAGGCGATCCGGCCCGGCATCACGTTCAGCGACATCCACAAGGCCGCGATCCGGGTGATCGCCGAGCACATCGAGCGCTGGGGCCTGCTGCCCGAGGGCATCGACGTCGAGGGCACGCTCAACGAGGAGACCGGGCAGTACCACCGGCGCTGGATGGTGCACGGGACGAGCCACCACCTCGGCATCGACGTCCACGACTGCGCCCTCGCGACCCGCGCGCAGTACATGGACGCCGAGGTCAAGGAGGGCATGGTGCTCACCGTCGAGCCGGGGCTCTACTTCAAGAGCGACGACCTGCTCGCGCCAGAGCGGTTCCGGGGCAACGGAGTTCGCATCGAGGACGACATCGTCGTCACCGCCGAGGGGTGCGAGGTCCTCTCGGCCGGTATGCCGCGCCGGGCCGAGGACGTCGAGGCCTGGATCCGGGAGATCCAGTCCCGCTGAGCCTCACCACCCGGTCGCGGCCCGGATCGCCGCGACCACTGCCGATCCGTCGTCGGCAACGAGCTGGTCGCCCAGCACCTCCGGACGACAGCCCAGCTCGATGTGCACGAGGACCGGCGGGCCGGCGGCATACCGCAACAGGATGACAAGGCTCTCCCGCGACGGCCCCTGGCAGGACCCGTCACCCCGGCGGGTCGCGGCCGTCCGGAGTGCGTCGATCACCGCTTTCGCGGCGTTGTCGGTGAGATCCCGGGACTGCAGCGTCGAGCCGTCGAACCGGCACACCCGCACCCCCTGGACCTGACCCGGCACCAGCTGGCTCGCCGTGCCCACCCGAGTCATCCCCGGCCCGCCGCAGGAGGCGTCGACAACCCGGCCGACCAAGCCCGGCCACCTCCCGTCCCGGTAGGCGGCCTCGAGGCTCGGCGCCAGGTCGGCCCGAGCGGTGAACGCCCCGTTGCCCGCCTGACCGCACCCGTTGACCTCGAGCTCGGCGGCCACCCAGACCCGACCCTGCGGGTAGTCCAGGGCCAGCAGGTAGTAGGTGGACGGCCCGGCCATGTCCGTGCAGGCCCGGGTGGCGGGTCCGCGGTCGACGAGGGCGAGGTCGGCGACCAGCCGGGTGAGATCACCGGCCACCGCCACCGCGCCGGAGCGCGGCACGGTGGGCGCCGGCTGCGGGTCGACTCCTGGCGTCAGCGACGGCTGCGGATAGCGACAGACGTATGCCGCGCGCGGCGTGCCGCTCGGGACCAGGCTGCCCGTCGCGCCCGGGACGGCCGGCGGCGCGGGCACGGTCGTCCAGCTGCCCTGGGGTGCGGTCGGGACCGCAGTGGGGCAGTCGCTGCCCGGCGCGACCGTCGTCGGGAAGGCGCTGGCCGACGCGCCCGGCGCGCCGCCCACGGGCTTCGCAGATGGGACCGCCGCAGGTGTCGCGCCCGCTCGCTCCGAGCCAGGCGGCGGCGTCTGCCCGTCGGCCGCCGCAGCGGCCACCCCCGTGCCGGCGTTCGTCGCGGGACCGGCCGCCGCCGATCCGGCGCTGCTCGGCGCCACGCCGACCCGCACGATCTGCGGCACGATCCCGATGACCGCGACCACCCCGGCCGTGGCGAGCAAGGCCCGGCCGGCCTGCCGCCGGCCGTGCCGTCGGCGCGCCTCGCGGCGCACGCCCTCGAAGTCCACCCCGCCGGCGCCCAGCGGCCCGGCCTCGCGCAGCCGCTGCACGAGCGGGTCCTCGGTCGGCTCGCTCATCGGTCCCCTCCTCCGGCTGCGGCATCCTCGCCGAGCACCTCGCGCAGCTTGGCCAGGCCTCGGGAGGCCTGGCTCTTGACCGTTCCCTCGCTCATGCCGAGCAGCGCCGCGACCTGCTCGACCGACAGGTCCTCGACGTAGCGCAGCACGACGACCCGACGCTGCCCGGGCGGCAGGGTCGCAAGCGCGGTCGCCAGGCTGAGCCGCTCGTCGAGCAGCTCGATCGACGTCGGCGCACCGGAGGTGCGCGCCTCCGGGATCACCTCGGTCGGCACCTCGCCGCGCCACTTGCGCCGCCACCACGACGTGGCGAGCCGGACCATGACGGTCCGCACGTAGGCGTCCGGATTGCCGTCTCGGACCCGCTCCCAGTGCGGCCAGGTCCGGGCCAGCGCCGACTGGACGAGGTCGCGGGCCAGGTGGGCGTCGCCGGTGAGCAGGTATGCCGTGTGCACCAGTCGCGGGGACCTCGTGCTGACGAACTCGCGGAAGCCTTCCGGCTCGGCGAACGCCACGGCATACCTCCTCTCTCGCAGTCAGCCTCTCAGAGCGGTCAACCGGACGAGCGGCGGCTGGGGTTGCATCGGGAAACGCATGCGTTTCCCGATTCTCGACGGGATCCCATGACGACTCGGGAAACGCATGCGTTTCCCGGTTCGCGACGGGACTGGTTGCGCCGGTGCGGACATGCGACGAGGGCCGCACCCCGATGGGGTGCGGCCCTGCCGCCTGGTCAGCCGCTCAGCGGCCGGCGTCGTTCACCGGCACGGTCACAGCCCGTCGACCCGGCTGGCCGGCGCCTTGAGGCCGGGCGTGTGCTCGAGGAAGTCGACGAGGTTCGCCAGATCCTCGGCTCCACCGAGTCGGTTGGTGCCCTGGGTGAAGGCGGTGAAGCTGTCGCCACCGTCGGCGAGGAAGTTGAGCGTGCCGACCCGGTAGGTCTGGGTCATCACGATCGGCGTCCCGTTGAGCTTCACCGAGCCGGCAACAACCCTCGAGCCTGCCGGAGCAGTCGCATTCCACGCGTAGGTGAACCCGGCGGACACGCCGAGGGCGAGCATCTTGCGCGATCCCCGAGCGGGGATGTCCTGGTACTGCTGCTCGAGGATCTGCCGGATCTGGTCCCCGGTGAGGTCGACCGACACGAGGATGTTGCCGAACGGCGCGACGTCGTAGGCCTCCTTGTAGATGACCTGGCCTGGGCCCTCGGCGTACTTCGGGGCAAGCGTCAGGCTGCCCCGCACCCCGCCGACGTTCATGAAGGCGATCTGCGCGCCGCCCTTGGGCCCGGACGTGCCATAGAGGATCGCGTCGGCGACCAGGTCGGCCATCGGCGTCTCGATGCCGCGGTTGCCCGAGGCGTCGCCGACGATGTCCTCGACGTTCGTGCCGACGACCCGGTTCTGCGTGGGGCCGGCGAGCGCCTGCCACTTGGCGATGATCGCCGACTGCGCCGGGTCCTTGGCGACGCTGCGGGCGTTGAGGTGGTTGGTCGCGGTCGTCCGGTCGCGCATCACCTCGCCGCTGCGGGCGTTGACGACGAGCGTCGTCTCGGTGACGACCTGCCCGTAGGAGGCGGCGCTCGTGACCAGCCGCGGGTTGCCGGCCGGGTCGGCGATCGAGCAGATGTAGGGCTGGTGGGTGTGCCCGGTGACAATGAGATCGACCTCGGGGGTCATCGTCGCGGCGATGGTCGAGATCGGCTCGGAGATGCCGGGGCAGGAGTTGAAGGTGCCGGTCTGATAGCCACCCTCGTGCAGCAGCACGACGATCGCCTTGACGCCCTGCTTCTTGAGCTCAGCCGCCTTGAGATTCGCGGTCTCGACCTCGTCCTTGAAGTCGACCGACGCGACCCCAGCCGGGTTGACCAGGGTGGGTGTCGCCTCGAGGGTCATCCCGATGAAGCCGATCTTGACGCCGCCCACGGTCTTGATCGAGGTGCCGGGCAGCAGGGTCTGGCCGTTGTCCTTGCGCACGACGTTGGCGGCCAGCCACTGGAAGTCGGCCCCCGCGTAGGGCGCCTCGGGGAAGTAGCAGCCGTCCTTGGGGTGACAGCCGCCGTTCTGCATGCGCAACAGCTCGGTGGTGCCCTCGTCGAACTCGTGGTTGCCGACGCTGCTCACGTCAAGGCGCATCGCATTGAGCGACTCGACCGACGGCTCGTCGTGGAACATGCCGGACAGGAACGGCGAACCGCCGATGAGATCGCCGGCAGCGACCGTGAGCGTGTTGCCACCCGGGGCCTTGGCCCGCAGGTTGGCCAGCGTCGTCGCCAGGTACTCGGCTCCGCCGGCCTGCGTCTGGCTCGGGTCGAGCGTGGGGCTCAGCGGCTTGTCGGTCGCCTCGAGGTGACCGTGGTAGTCGTTGAACGACAGCAGCTGGACCGAGACAAGGTTGGGGTTGCCCCCCTTGCCGCCCGGGGCGGCATCGGCGGAACCGGCCAGGCCCACCGGCCCGACCACCGCGGCGGCAAGTGACATCGCGGTCACCGCCGTCAGACGCAGACGTCTGCTTCTCAGTCAGAGCTCCTTCGCGCGAAGCGCACCCCCGACGGGCCCGCTGCGGCCCAACCTAGCGCGCAGCGACGACAGGGTGCGGGGAGCGGACCGGTCGATGTGCGCGTCCCCGCGACGCGGCATACTCCTGCCTCGTGCGCGTGCTCAAAGCTGCCGGATCGCTGCTGGTGCTGGCCCTGTTCCCCGTCTTCGTCCTCGTCGTCTTCCTCGGCATCGTCGTCGGGGCGCTTGCCATCGGCACCAAGTCGAGCGCCGTCGGGGCCAAGCTCATCCTCTTCGTCGCGATCCCGCTCATCTGGTCGTTCGTCGTCGCGATCAAGCAGGTGCTCCAGGCCCGGCCGCAGCCGACCGAGGGGCCGCTGCTGACCCGCGCGGCGCATCCGGCGCTCTGGGCGGAGGTCGACGCGCTCGCCGGCGGCCTGCGCACGGAGGGGCCGGCCCGGATCGTCCTCGTCCCCGACGTCAACGCCGCCGTGACCCAGGTCGCCGGCCAGCGCGAGATGCTCATCGGCCTGCCGCTGCTCGGCGGGCTCACCGTGTCGCAGCTGCGCGGTGTTCTGGCGCACGAGCTCGGGCACTACGGCGCGGGCCACACCCGGCTCACCGCACTCACCTGGCGGGCTCGCGCCGTCCTCACGACGGTCGCCCAGTCGGTCGAAGGCCTCGCCTCGTGGCTCATCCGCCCGTATGCCGCGTTCTACGGCCTGGTGTCGGCCGCCTCCACCCGCGAGCAGGAGCTGCAGGCCGACCGGTATGCCGCGCAGGTCGCCGGCCCGGCCGCCCTCGCTACCGCGCTGCGTGAGGTCTCGGCCATCGACCTCGCGTGGAGCCGATTCGTCGGCGAGCACCTGCGCTATGCCGCCCTGGCCAAGCTGCGTGCCCCCCTCGTCCACGGTCTGCGCTGCGTGGCCCAGGCCAACCGGACCGAGCTCGACGCCGCCGTCGACGAGATGGCCGCCTCAGGTGAGCGCGGGCCGTGGTCCTCGACCCACCCCACCCTCGCGGCACGGCTCACCGCCCTGGCCGGCCTGCCGGCCAGCCCGGTGCCCAGCGACGACCGGCCGGCGACCGTCCTGCTCGGTGCGGGCGGCGCCGAGCTGTGGGATCTCGAGCAGGCGCTCACCGGCGACCAGGACCCGGCAGCCGAGTGGGACGAGGTGGCTCGGGTCGGCGGCGCCGAGCGGGCCCGGCTGGAGGCGGGCGCGCTGAGCCGGGCGGCTGCCGAGTCCGGCTTGGCCCCTGCGCTCAGCGTCGGCGACCTGCTCGGCCGGGTGGCCGCCGGCACGGCACGCGGACTCGTCGGGCCGCTCGTCAACCCGGGCCTGCCGCCCGAGGAGCGCCCGGCGGCCGACCGGGCTGTCCTCGCGCACACGCTGGCAGCCACCGTCGCCACGGCCCTCATCGACGCCGGCCGCGCGCGGTTCGTCCCCGATTGGCGCGACGGGGTGCGGCTGGTCCGCCCGGACGGGTCGGATCTCGAGCTCACCCGCCGATGCGAGGAGGCGGTCGACCGCCCGGACGCGGCGCAGGCACTTGTCGCCGAGCTCGCCGGCGCGGGCGTGGAACCCACCCACCAGATCGCCCCGGTGGCCGAGGCGGCCCCGACGGTGCTCGGCATGATTCTCGAGCTGCGGGTGCCGCCACCGGGCGGCGGCAAGGGCCCGACGCGGGTCATCGATCTCGTCGTGTGCGGCACCGGAGTGCTCGTCCTCGACGTCGTGGCCGGGCCCGGGCAGTCGGTGCCCGAGCGGGCGCGGGCGGTCGTGGCCTTCCTCGACCAGTCTCCCGACGTGCGGACCTGGGCCGGTGGCCGCTGGATCGACACCTCGGACATCGTCTCGGCCACGGGGGCCGCCGATCGCGGCCCGATCACCCTGGTGACCCGCGTCGACACGATCGAGCTGCAGGTCACCGGGGACACCACCGAGGTCGCCGATGCCTATGCCGCGCTGCGCAGCATGCTCGGCGCCCGGCTGACCCGGTGACAGCCCGACTGTAGGCGGAGGCGGTCAGCTCGTCGGGGACGGGGGCGTCGGCGGCATCGGCGGGGTCGGCGGGCCGGGCACGCCGGGGGCGATCACCCCGGCGCTGCGCAGGATCTCCCGCGCATCGGCGGCCACCTTGTGCTCGGCGAGGACCTCGAAGCGCCCAGGCACGATCCGGCTCACCGAGGTGAAGTCGCGCTGCCCCCGGGTCACGCCGTAGCCCAGCGCTGCCCACACCATCCCGAAGATCGCCCCGAAGAGCACCGTCGAGCCCACCACCGCGAGCGTGCTGATGCCCTGCTCGAAGAGCGAGAAGATCAGCCCGACGAAGAGCCCGAGCCACATGCCCGACAGCGCGCCGCCGAGCAGCACCCGACCCCAGGTGAGCCGGCCGGTGACCCGCTCGAGCTGGCGCAGCTCGGTGCCGACGATGAGGCAGTTCTGCACCGGGAAGCCGGCGTCCGACAGCGTGTCGACCGCCTTCTGTGCCTGCTCGTAGCGGTCGAAGGTGCCGATCGACATCGGGTAGTCCAGCTGCAGCGCCCCGAAGGGCCCCCGGGCGGGTTGGGTCGTCATGCCTCGATCCTCACACGAAATCACGAGCCCACCGACGCAACGGTATGCCGCGTGGCCGAGGCGGCCACGCGGCATACCGGATGCGGGTGGGTCAGCGCTTGAGCTTGAACTCCTCGAGCAGCCGCCGGCCGATGATCATCTTCTGGATCTCAGCCGTGCCCTCGCCGATGAGCAGCATCGGCGCCTCGCGGTAGAGCCGCTCGATCTCGTACTCCTTGGAGTAGCCGTAGCCGCCGTGGATCCGGAACGACTGCTCGACGACGTCGGCGCAGTTCTCGGCGGCGAGGTACTTGGCCATGCCGGCCTCGAGGTCGTTGCGCCGGCCGGCGTCCTTGAGCCGGGCGGCCTTGACCATCATCTGGTGGCTGGACTCGACCTTGGTCGCCATGTCGGCGAGCCGGAAGAGGATGCCCTGGTGCTCGGCGATCTTCTTGCCGAAGGTCTCGCGCTGCTGGGCGTAGGCGATGCCGAGCTCGAAGGCGCGCATCGAGACGCCGCAGGCGCGGGCCGCGACGTTGACCCGGCCGACCTCGACGCCGTCCATCATCTGGTAGAAGCCCTTGCCGGGCTCCCCGCCGAGGATCTGCGCCGTGGTGGTCCGATAGCCGTCGAGGACCAGCTCGGTCGTGTCGACGCCCTTGTAGCCCATCTTGTCGATCTTCCCCGGCACGGTGAGCCCGGGCGCGGTCTCGCCGAAGCCGGACTCCTTCTCGACGAGGAAGGTCGTGAGGTTCTTGTAGACCGAGTCCTCGCCGAGGTCGGTCTTGACGAGCACGGCGACGAGGTTGGACGAGCCGCCGTTGGTGAGCCACATCTTCTGGCCGTTGATGACCCACTCGTCGGAGTCGCCCTGCCGCACGGCCTTGGTGCGGATCGCCGAGACGTCCGAGCCGAGGCCGGGCTCGCTCATCGAGAAGGCGCCGCGAACCTCGCCGGTGGCCATCCGCGGCAGGTACTTCTGCTTCTGCTCCTCGGTGCCGTGCTGCAGCAGCATGTAGGCGACGATGAAGTGGGTGTTGATGATGCCGCTGACGCTCATCCAGCCGCGGGCGATCTCCTCGACGCACAGGGCGTAGGTGAGCAGGCTCTCGCCGAGGCCGCCGTACTCCTCCGGGATCATCAGCCCGAAGATGCCCATCTCCTTCATCGCGTCGACGATGTCCTGGGGGTACTCGTCGCGGTGCTCGAGCTCGGTCGCGACCGGGATGATCTGCTCGTCGACGAACTCCTTGACGAGCTTGAGCAGCTCACGCTGCTCCTCGGAGAGACCGTCGGTCGTCTGCAGCCGGGACATGGGGCTTCCTCGCCTTCGAGGGTGGTGGGGACTTACTGCCGAGTATGCCGCGCGGCCCGGACCGCGCCCCACCCCGGGGCCGTGTGAGGCGCGGCATACGGACCGGTGGGTGCGTGCTGGCCGGCGGAAAACGGGATGTGGGCTGTCAGTGCCGGGCTCTACCGTGGATGGCGATGAGCCTCTCACCAGTCCTGACCACCCTGCCTGCCGACCGACCTCCCTCCGCTGCCGAGCTGAGCCGGGACGCGCGGCTGGAGGTGAGCTGGCGCCGGCTGCGCGGCCCGGCGGCGCTGATCGCGCTCACCGCGCTCGTCCTCGGCTCCTTCGCGCAGGCGCTCGGCTCACTCGTCGCCGGCTGGCTCGCCGAGCGTCCCACCGCCGCGCTCGTGTGGTGGCTCGCGGCCTGCCTGGTCGGCGGTGCCCTGCTCGACACGGCGGGCAAGTTCGTCTGGGCCGGGGTGTCCGACCGGGCCGAGGGGGCGCTGCGCGACGACGTCCTGCACGCCGCACTCTCCCAGCCGCTCGCGGAGCTCAGCGAGCAGGCCGTCGGCGAGGTCCTCGACCGGGTCGACGACGACACCCGCGAGGTCGGCGCGCTGGTGCGCTGGCAGATCTGGCAGGCGCTGCGAGCGGTCACCGGTGCGCTGCCGATGTGGGTCATCGCCGGCTTGACCTGGTGGCCGGCCTGGCTGCTCTTCCCGCTCTTCGTCGGGGTCGCCTGGCTCGCCATGCGCTCGCTGCTGCCGACCATCGCCACGCTCAAGGTCCGCGAGGAGGCCGCCTGGACCGACCACGCGGCGGCCCTCGAAGAGGGCATCGCCGGGCGGGACGACCTGCGCACGAGCCTTGGCCAGGCCTTCGCGATCGGCCGGCTCGCGCGGCTCTCGTCGGTCGTCCACGAGCGATTCCGCGCGGTCGTCCTCGTCGAGCGGCGGATCCTGCTGCGGGCAGTGCTGCTGCTCAACGCCCTGCTCGCCGGGGTCGCGATCCTCGGCGTCGCGATGGCCGTCGGCGGCGGGGTGTCGGTGGCCCAGCTGGTCACCCTCTTCCTCGTCACGAGCAGCTTCGTCGGGGTCGTCGGGCACGTCGCCCAGCAGCTGCCCGACCTGCAGGCCGGGCTGGGCGCGGTGCTGCGGCTGCGCGAGATGCTCGCGCTCACCCCGGAGCCCAGCGGCGGGGCGCCGCTGGCCGACGGGCGGGTCGACCTGCGCTTCGAGGACCTGCACTTCGCCTACACCGAGGGCACCTTCGCGCTCGAGGGCGTGACCCTCACGGTGCCCGCGGGGCAGACCCTGGCCCTCGTGGGGCGCACCGGGTCGGGCAAGTCGACCCTCGCCTCCCTGGTGTCGCGGGCGGTCGAGCCCGAGCGGGGCAGTGTGCTCATCGGCGGGGTCGACGTCCTCGACCTCGACCTGCAGGCGCTGCGCCGGGCGGTCGGCGTGGTGACCCAGCGCACCGACATCCTCGCCGGGTCGCTGCACGACAACATCACGATGTTCGCCGACGAGCCGCGCGCTCGGGTCGAGGCGGTCGTCGCCGAGCTCGGGCTCAGCGAGTGGGTCGAGGGTCTCGAGCACGGCCTCGACACCATGCTCGGCCCGGGCGGCACCACGCTGTCCGCGGGCGAGGAGCAGCTCGTCGCCTTCGCCCGGCTGCTCATCCGCGACGTGCGGATGGTCGTCCTCGACGAGGCGACCGCCCGGATGGACCCGCTCACCGAGGCTCGGGTGGTCGCCGCGTCCGACCGGCTGCTCCGCGGCCGGACCGGCATCCTCGTGGCTCACCGGCTCTCGACGATCGGCCGGGCCGACCTGGTCGCGGTGCTCAGCGCCGGTCGGCTGCGCCAGTTCGGGCCGCAGTCGGAGCTGGCCGTCCTGCCGGGTCCGTTCCGCGACCTGCTGACGTCAGCCGGCCACGACGCCCAGGGTCGGCTCGACGGCCTGCGGTCGGGCGCTGGTGAGGCTGCCCCGCGAGCGGCGGACGCGGCATACCAGGCCGGCGATCTGGATCCCTCGGGATCGGAGGGCGAGCTCGCGGTGGGCACCGCCCGGCGCCGTGGCCCGGTGCCGGATCGGCCGGCGACCGGGCCCGGCCCGTCCTTGGCGCGCGGGGTGATCAGCCTGGTCTCGGTGCGCCCGACGTGGGGGCTGTATGCCGTCGGGCTGTTCCTCATCTTCTCGCTCACCGGCGCGATGGGCGCGATCACCGGCCTGGTGTGGGGGCACACCGTCGAGGCGGTCGGAGCGGGCCGCAACCCGTGGTGGTGGGGGGTGGCCACCGTGGCCGCCGTCCTGGTCGGGCCGGTGGTCCTCGCCGAGGCGGTCTCCCGCTATCCGCGCTGGTGGGTCGAGACCTTGCTGCGGGTGCGGCTCAACGTGCTCGTCGGTCAGACCCGCACGCACCGCCTGGAGAAGGTGCCCGCCGGCGAGGTCGTCGCGCGGGCGATGGACTCCGACCGCTATGCCCGCTATGCCGACCGCTGGGTCGACTTCGTCAACGGGATCGCGATCGTCATCATCACGGCGCTGGTCGCTCGGTCGGTGTGGGCCGGCCTCGTGCTGCTCACCGTCATGGTGGCGGCGTCGATCACCTCGTTCATCGGCCGGCCGATCGCCGGCCGGTCCGCGACCGTGGCAGCGGCCGCTCGCGCGCGGTTCGGGCGCGCGCTCGTGTCGGTGCTCGAGTCGGCGCAGACGGTCAAGCTGGCCGCCCGGACACCCGAGGTCGCCCGACATCTGCGTCGGGTCGACCACGGCCGGGTCGAGGCCGCAGTCCGCGAGCATCGGGTGCAGGCGGTGCTCGACGGAGTGCCGGGGGTCATGGTCCGGGTCGGGGCGGTCGCAGCCTGGGCGGCTGTGCTCGCCGACCTGTGGGGTCTGGCCACCGCCCTGCTCGTCGTCAACGCCGTCAACGGCTTCGAGTGGTTCGGGCGGGTGGCGAGCGCGGTCGTCACCGAGGCGCCGGGCACTCGCTCGTGGCAGAAGGCAACCAGCCGGATGGCCGGTGGTGTCGACCTCATGCAGCTGCCCGAGGGCGTGGACCTGGTCACCGGGGCTGCCCCGCCGCCGCCCGAGGTCGATCGGGTGCCGCTGCGGCGACTCACCCTCACCGACCTCACGGCGGTGCACGAGGACGGCACGATCGGCATCGAGGACGTCGACCTCGCGATTGACCGTGGTGAGCTGGTCCTGCTGCTCGGCCAGGTGGGGTCCGGGAAGTCGACGCTGCTGCGCACCTTGGCCGGGCTCACCGACTACACGGGGTCGCTGCGCTGGAACGACACCGAGGTCGACGACGCCGAGGTGTTCCTCCGTCCAGGGCAGGTCGCCTACGTCGCCCAGGTGCCACGGGTGCTCTCGGGCACCTTCGCCGAGAACGTCCAGCTCGGCTTCGGCCGCGACTTCGAGGGTCCGGTGTCCGATGCGCGGCTGCAGGTCGACGTCGAGTCGGCCGGGGGCGCCACGGCGCTGGTCGGCCACCGCGGAGTGCGGCTGTCCGGCGGTCAGGTGCAGCGGCTCGCCCTGGCCCGTGCCCTGGCGGCCGACGCCGAGCTGCTGCTGGCCGACGACGTGTCCAGCGCTCTCGACGCCCGCACCGAGATCGAGCTCTGGCAGGCCTTGCGTGAGCGCTCGGCCACTGTCGTCGGCGCGACCTCCAAGCGGGCCGCCCTCGCCCAGGCCGACCGGGTCGTCGTCCTCGACGAGGGCCGGGTCGTTGCCGTCGGCCCGTGGCCGGCCCTGGCCGCCGACTGGGGCCACCTCGCCGGCTGACCTCGAGGGGGTCGGAGCCGAGCGGGAGCTCGGGAGGCTCCGAAGGCATGTGCGCCGCAGCCTGCGACGTCACTTGCGCCGCAGAATCCCAAGGCATGCGCCGCGCTTATGGGATGCTCCACCCCTCGTCGATTCCTGACGCAACCAACGGATGCATCACCGAGCGGACGTTCGTGGTGCAATCGTGGATGCTCTAGCGAGGGTGAGTTCCTGACGCAACCGTGGATGCCCCAGGAAAGCGCGCAGCCATGATGCAACCGTGGATGCCCCACGAAAGCGCGCCCCGTGATGCAACCGTGGTTGCATCACGATCGGGATCGGCGTGACTCATCCAATAGTCGCGCGACCCACCATCAGGGCTCCCCGGCCCCTCGCCGCTCGGCCCCAGACCGGCACGGACAGCCTCGGGTGCCAGCTGAGTCAGACGCGCCTCGCCCCTCCCGAGCGCTCCGCCCGCCGGCTAGCCACCCTCCGGGTCCCGGGGTCACCCGCCGCGCCGGCGCTGCTCGGCCGCCGCGAGCTCGAGACCGCCGTGCTCGAGGCCGGCGATCGACGACTCGCCCGACCACACCTCACGACGACCCCGCCGCACGACCACACCCAGTCGGCCGCTCAAGTGTTCCAGCGCCCCGGGCACCGCTCGCCGTTCGCCGACGAGCGGCACCGGAAACACATGAGCAGCCGAGAGCGGCGCCGATCCGTCGACCTC
>ERZ795053.5278-NODE-5278-length-13419-cov-4.659982_pt1 | contig 13419 bp, 10 predicted proteins | sample MGYA00375137_ERZ795053 | MGnify/ENA primary metagenome ERZ795053 (study PRJEB30182, sample SAMN05720284) | activated sludge metagenome | isolation source: Anaerobic digester | place: Hong Kong | collected 2014-12-17 ... | reverse complement strand
AGGCTTCGCCATCGCTCACTTCTTGTCCTTCTTCTTGTACATGGCGAGCATGCGGGCGGTGACGAGGAAGCCGCCGAAGATATTTACACTGGCGAGGATCACCGCGAGGAAGCCGAAGATCATGGCGACCGGTGAGCCCGACTCCAGAGCACCGACGCCGACTGCCAGCACGGCACCGACGATGATGACCGAGGAAATCGCATTGGTGACCGACATCAGCGGTGTGTGCAGTGCCGGGGTCACGTTCCACACCACGTAGTAGCCGACGAACACCGCCAGCACGAAAATGCCGAACAGCGAGACGAACGGATCAATCGCTTCCATCACTTCGCTCCCGTATGGATGGCATGCACCAGTTCGCCGCCCTTGGCGATCATGGTGCCCTTGATGCACTCGTCGGCCTCGTCGATCTTGAGCCCGCCCTCCTTGCCGATCATGAGATCGAGGAAGTTGGCGAGGTTCTTGGCGAACAGCGGCGAGGCGTTGCCGGCGAGCTTGCCGGCGAGGTTGAGCGTTCCGACGATCTTGACGCCCTTGTGCTCCACGATCTCATCCGGCTTCGACAACGGACAGTTGCCGCCGCGCTCGACCGCAAGATCCACGATCACCGAGCCGGGCTTCATCGACTCGACCATCTCCGGCGTGATCAGCACCGGCGCCGGGCGGCCGGGAATGAGGGCTGTGGTAATGACGATGTCCTGGCCCTTGACATGGTCGGCGACCAGAGCGGCCTGCTTGGCCTTCTCCTCCGCCGTGAGTTCACGGGCATAGCCGGCAGCCGTGGCAGCTTCCGCCATTTCGGCATAGATGAACTTGGCGCCGAGCGACTTCACTTGTTCTTCAGTCGCCTTGCGGACATCGGTGGCAGAGACGATGGCGCCGAGACGCCTAGCCGTGGCAATGGCCTGGAGTCCCGCCACGCCAACGCCCATGATGAAGGCCTTGGCCGGCGGCACGGTGCCCGCCGCCGTCATCATCATCGGGAAGGCGCGGTTGAAGTGGTACGCGGCATCGATCACCGCCTTGTAGCCGGCGAGGTTCGCCTGCGAGGAGAGGATGTCCATTGACTGCGCGCGGGTGATGCGCGGCATCAGTTCCATGGCGAAGGCGGTGACGCCCGATTTCGCGATCGCCTCCAGCCCTTCTCGGTCGCCATAGGGCTCGAGCCCGCCGCACAGGATGGAGCCCTCTTTCATCGCGGACAGCAGGGCGGCCGACGGCCGGCGAACTGTCAGGACAATGTCTGCATCCTTGACGGGATCGGGGACGACCTTGGCTCCGGCCGCTACATAGGCTTCGTCCAGGATGTTGGAGCCCACACCGGCTCCCGCCTGGACGTACACCTCCGCACCCTTCTTGATGTAGGCCTTGACCGTATCCGGGCTGGCCGCAACGCGCGCCTCCCCCGGATGTGTTTCACTGGGGACCGCGATTTTCATCTGGCTGGTGGCCTAGGAGATGGCGACGGCCGTCACCAGCCCGAAGATCACCGCCCAGGCCCCCGACAGGAACCACTTGCCGCTGGCCTTGAGATCGACGAGCACGGCGACGATACCGATGACCAACCCGCCAAAGCCGAGGAGCAGGTTGAAGTTGTTCACGAACCGGAAAACGACCAGCGCGATGAGCGTGTAGATGCACAGCAGGGTGAGTGCCACGGATCCCTTGATGAAGCCGTTGTACGTCGCCTGATGCGCGTCGAAGTCCTGCGAAGTGGACCCGGAAGACCCATGTTCAGCCATGTTGTTCCCCTACCCGTGTTGGAATGTTCATTCAGCTATTAGCCAACGTGCATCGCCGCCGCAAGTGACCCGCAATTCGCGCGGCGATCCGTCACGCAACGCCCGAACCACCGCAACAGCGCCGATCTCCAACTCCGTCAAGATGAACGGCCGTTCATTCCAGCACCACATTTTGGCTGGATCATCACCCAAAATTCTCTATTTTCAACCGCTAGATGCGATGTCCAACAGCAAAAACGGGATTCAACCGAATGCGTAAGACACTCACCTCGCTTCTCTATTCACTTCCTCTGCTGATGGCAGTGGCCGCGTCCAGCCAGGCCATGGACAAGATTGCCCCGGCCGCCGCGCTGACCGCCCAGACGGAAGGCAAGGTCCGTGTCATCATCATGACCAGGGCCGATTCGACCTTCAAGGACGGCGGCAATGCCTTCCGGCGGCCGGCCGCCTACCTGTCGAAGCAGCTGAGCCTGCCGGCCCGGGACGTCCGGCCGATCGGTCAGCTGCCCATGGTCAGCGCCACGGTCTCGGCGGACTCGCTCGGCAAGCTCCGCGAGGACCCCAACGTCGCCTATGTCTTCCGTGACGAATTGCGCAAGGCCCAGCTGTTCGACACCGTGGAATCGACCGGTGCACAAAAGCACGACGATGCCGGGTTCGATGGCAAGGGCTGGACCGTCGCCGTGCTTGATTCCGGCGTCGACACGCGCCACCCCGCCTTCAAGGGCGCCATTGTCGGAGAAGCCTGCTTTTCACTCAACTACAGCGGCGATGACGGCACCAAGACGTCGTTCTGTCCGGGCGGAAAGGAGCAGGTCATCGGCAAGGGTGCCGGCGTCAACTGCGACATGAGTTTCAGCGAGATGTGCCTGCACGGCACGCATGTGGCCGGCATCGTCGCGGGCCGCCCCGTGAAACTCAAGAACGGCAAGGTCGTCCATGGCATGGCGCCGGGCGCCAACCTGCTCGCCGTGCAGGTGTTCGGCGGCGTGGACAGCGAGCAGGCTTGCGGCCAGCAGAAGCGCTGCATCCTGTCTTCCGATTCCGATATCCTGCGGGCCCTGGAGTGGGTCTACAGCCTTCGCAACGAATACAAGATCGCCGCCATCAACATGAGCCTGGGCGGGGGCAAATTTACCGAACCCTGCGACAGCCAGACGCCCTATGCTGATACCATTGCAAAGCTGCGGGCTGCGGGGATCGCGACGGTCATTTCCGCCGGGAACGAAGCCGAGCAGGAAGCCATCGGCATGCCCGCTTGCGTTTCGACCGCCGTTTCCGTGTCAGCAACCAAGAAGGATGGCACGATCGATGTGAACTACTCGAACGTCGCGCGGTTCGTGACGGTCGCAGCGCCCGGCACGCAGATCTTTTCGGCCATCCCCGGCCGCCGCTATCTGCGGCTCGACGGAACATCGATGGCCGCTCCCCATGTGGCCGGCGCCATTGCGGTGCTGCGCGAAGAAAAGCCGGAACGAACGGTCGACACCATCGTCAAGCTGCTGCAGAGGGCGGGCCAAACCGTTTCCGATCCGCGCACCGGAACCAAGCTCCGGCGCATGGATCTGGCCCGCATCCGGATCCCCGGCGGCGAGACTCAGTCGGCCATCATGACCGAACCCGCGAATGCCGACGATGCAAGCTATGACAAGCAGCAGCAACTTCTAGGTTACGGAGATATCAACATGCGGACCGTCATCATCCAGTCGCCCCTCCCGGCCGAGGAATTGAAGGCCAAGATCGGCGAGGCCTGCAAGTCGTCCGACGACTGCAAAGTCGAGAAGATCGGCGGCAACAATTACGTGGTGACCGTCCCCTTCGCCGTCGTCGAGCAGTTGACGGGCGAGGGAACGCTCGCCGAAAAACTGGACAAAGCGCTGGGAGACGCCGGCCGCGTGTTCCAGGACCGTCTCAACCGGCCGATGCTGTCGGATGCGATCAAGAATGCCGAGGAGGCTGAGTGACCTCAAGGACGCAGCGTGGGCTCGGTTGCCTCACGGCGCGGACCGGACCTCACTGATAACCAGCGTGGCCAGCCGTCTGAGGTCATCGAAGCAATAGATGGCATCCGGCAAGTCGTGGCCATCCCAATTGTAGGTGCCCTCGCTCACCAGACGGGCACCGCAGTTCTCGTAGAATGCACGCGCCCTGCTGTTGGCCGCCAGCACGCCAAGGGCCAGTGATGTTCCCCCGCGCCCCAGCCATTGCCCGGCGCCCGTCACCAGCAGCCGGCGTCCGATGCCCTTGCGGTAATGGCTTCTGGCGACATAGAGGGCGGCGATATGACCATCCATGCCGTCGAAGAGGTGTTCCAGCGGCTTGCCTGCAATGATGAAACCCGCAGCGCGTTCGCCGTCATAGGCCGCCAGCACGATCCGTTCCGGATCGGCAATGGCGCCCCGCCACACCGCTGTGCGCTTGGACAGATCGGCCCGCGCCAGCAGGTCATCCGGCACGATGCCGCGATAGGCCTCCCGCCAGCAGGCGATATGCAACGCCGCCATCGCCGGCGCTTCCGCCGCACGTGGACGGCGGATCGCGATCAATCCATCGCCTCGAGTTCATCTATCATTCCAGAAATCATGGACAAACCCTTGTCCCAGAATGATGAATCGGTCGCATCGAGCCCGAACGGCGCGAGCAGGTCCTTGTGGTGCTTGCTGCCGCCGGCCCTGAGCATGGCGAAATACTTGTCCTGGAAGCCCACGGCGCTTTCGCGGTAGCGGGCATAGAGGGAGTTCACCAGGCAGTCGCCGAAGGCATAGGCGTAGACATAGAACGGCGAATGGATGAAGTGCGGGATGTAGGTCCAGAAGGTCTCGTAACCCGGCCCGAATTCGATCGCGTCGCCAAGGCTCTCGGCCTGGATACTCATCCAGATTTCATTGATCTGGTCTGGCGTTAACTCGCCTTCCTTGCGTGCCGTGTGAACTTTCCGCTCGAACGTATAGAACGCGATCTGGCGCACCACGGTGTTGATCATGTCCTCGACCTTGGAGGCGAGCAGGATCTTGCGCTTCTTGGGGTCGGTTGTGTCCTTGAGCAGCGCCTGGAACGTCAGCATCTCACCGAACACGCTTGCCGTCTCGGCCAGCGTCAGCGGCGTCGACGCCATCAGCGCCCCCTGCCCGGCCGCCAGCACCTGATGGACGCCATGGCCCAGCTCATGGGCGAGCGTCATCACGTCCCGCGTCTTGCCCTGGTAGTTGAGCAGTACGTAGGGGTGGGCCGAGGGCACGGTCGGATGAGCAAAGGCGCCCGGCGCCTTGCCGGGCCTGGTCGGCGCGTCGATCCAGTGCTTGGCAAAGAACGTGGAGGCGATCTTGGCCATCTCGGGTGCGAAGTCGCCATAGGCCTTGAGCACGATCTTCTCCGCATCCGTCCACGGCACCTCGCGGGTATCCTCCTGCGGCAGCGGCGCGTTGCGGTCCCAGTGCATGAGCTTGTCCTTGCCCAGCCACTTGGCCTTCATCCGGTAATAGCGGTGCGACAGCTTGGGATAGGCCTTGCGCACGGCTTCGACCAGGGCTGCCACCACCTCGGGCTCGACCCGGTTGGAGAGGTGACGTGCGTCGGCGATGTCCCTGAAGCCCCGCCAGCGGTCGGAAATATCCTTGTCCTTGGCCAATGTGTTTGTGACCAGCGTGAACAGCTTGATGTTGGCGCCAAAGGTCTTCGCCAGCGCCTCGGCCCCCGCTTTGCGCTTGGCCTCGTCCGGGTTCTGCATCAGGTTGAGGGTGGGCTCCAGCGTCAGGGTCTCGCCATCGACCTCGAAGCGCAAGCCCGCCATGGTTTCGTCGAACAGCCGGTTGAAAGCGGAAAACCCGGTCTGCGATTTTTCGAGGAACAGTTCTTCGATCTTGTCGTCAAGCTGATAGGGCCGCTCCATGCGGAGGTTGTCGAGCCACGGCTTGTAGTGCGCCAGAGCCGGCACCTTCAGTTTTTCGGCAAGTTCCGCATCTTCGATGCGGTTCAATTCGAGCTCGAAGAACAGCAGCAGGGTCGAAATCTCGGTCAGCTTGGCCGAGACGTTACCGTAGAACTGACCCCGCTTGGGGTCGGTCGTATCGCCGACATAGTAGAGTTGCGCATAGGAGCCGGTACGGCCAAGGAGATCGGACAGCGCCTCATAGGCCTTGAGTGCTGCGGCCAAATCCTCGCCGGAAAGTGCTGCCAGCTTGCCTTTGTATCTTTCCGCGAATGCCTTGGCGTCGGCCTCGCCCGTCTTCATGTCGGCGGCGAACTTGGGATCTTCCGGTGACTGATAGAGGTCGGCGAGGTTCCATTCCGGCAGGTGGCCGAGGGGCGAAGCATGGGCGGCGGCAGCGGTCATATGAATTCCTTGGCAAATGGCTGAGTCCGATATGGCCCATGCCGCACGCTTCGGCAACCCGCCGCCTTGCGCATGACGGGGAATTCATGGGAGCATCCGGCCAATGAACTGGTTCGAGCCGCTCGACCACTATTGCGAACGACTTGGACCGGGCATCTGGGCCGAGCCGCTCAATGCCGTCAGCAATGCCGGCTTCATCGTCGCGGCGATCGTCTTGTGGTGCCAGTGGCGGCGGCTGCAGCACCCCACGGTCCCCGGTCTCCTTCTCGTCGCCAATGTCTTTGTCATCGGCATCGGCTCCTTCCTGTTCCACACCTTTGCCAACCGCTGGTCGGAACTGGCCGACGTCATCCCGATCAGTCTTTTCATCCTGTTCTATCTGTCGGTCGCATTGCGCGCCTATCTGCACCTCATCTGGTGGCAGTCGCTGCTGGCCGTTGCCGCCTTTCTCATCTTTTCGCAAGTCTTCACCAGCTGGTTTGCGTCCATCATCGGCTACACCGCCGCCTATCTCCCGGCTCTGATGGCCATCTTTGCCGTAGGTGCGGCCGCGGCTCGCAAACAACCAGCCATCGCAAGGGGCCTGCTCACGGCCGGCCTGGTTTTCACCGCATCGGTCATGTTCCGCGCCGCTGACCTGCCGCTCTGCGGCGGTCTGCCCTACGGCACTCACATGGTCTGGCATCTGCTCAATGCCATGACGCTTTTTTTGCTGGTGAACCTTTACCTGAACCGGCCGGTTAGCGCAGTGCCCTGAGCGCGTTGAGGATCACGGCGACGTCGATGACTTCCTGCACGATGGCGCCTTGCACCGGCTGCAGGTAGCCAAACGCCGCCACCACCATGCCTGCCAGCGAAAGTCCAAGGCCGGCGAACACACTCTGTAGCGCAATCGTCCGCGCCCGCTTCGCTGTCTCGACCCCCACGGCCAGCCGTTCGAGGTCATCGACCAATAGCACCGCATCCGCCGTCTCGCTGGCCGCTGCCGAACCCCTGGCCCCCATGGAAATGCCGACATCCGCCGCGGCAAGGGCGGGAGCGTCATTGACGCCGTCGCCCGCCATCAGCGTCACGCCGTTGCCGCGTTCGTCCAGCACGATCTGCACCTTGTCCTCCGGCGCAAGATCGCCGCGCAACACGTCGAGGCCGAGATCACCACCGATGCGGTCGACGATCGCCTGGGTATCGCCCGAGGCCAGGACGATGCGCTTGATACCGGCTTCACGGAGCCGCGCCAATGCGCGCGGCGTCTCGGCGCGCACCGCATCGGCCAATACCAGGAATCCTGCGAGCCGGCCGTCGACACCCACCGCCACCTGCACTGTGCCGGCTTCGGTCTGCGGCCGTTCCATGCTCTGCAACTTGAGTTGGCGGCGCACGAATCCCGGACCGCCGACCACGACGTGCGCCCCCTTCACCTGACCGGCAAGCCCTTCGCCCGCCGTCTCATGGACGTCCTCCGGAAAGGTGAGCGGCAGCTGGCGCTGCCGCCCGGCCGTCACCACGGACGCAGCGATCACATGGGCCGATGACTGTTCAAGCGAGGCGGCCAGCCGCAACACCTCGCCGGCATCCCAACCGGATTGCGGCAGAATCGCGATCAGCTCAGCCTTGCCGTGGGTCAGCGTCCCGGTCTTGTCGATGACCAGTCCCTCGGCCCTGGCCATGGTCTCCAGCACCGGCCCGCCCTTCATCAGCACACCATGGCGTGCCGCCTTTCCCATGCCGGAGATGATGGCCACCGGCACGGCCAGGATCAGCGGACAGGGTGTTGCCACCACCAGCACGGCCAGCATGCGGATATGGTCGCCGCTGAAGGCCCACGCGGCTCCGGCCAAGATCGCCGTCACGGCGAGGAACCACAACGCATAGCGGTCAGCCAGGCGCACCATCGGCGCCTTGGCTTCCTGTGCTGCCTTCACCATCCGCACGATGGCCGCGTAGGCGCTTTCGCTGGCAGGCCGCGCTGCCATCATGTCGAAGGCGCCATCCATGGAGCGCGCGCCGCTCTGCACGTCGTCGCCCTCCGCCCGCGGCTGCGGCACCGATTCGCCCGTCAGCGCCGAAAGGTCCAGCAACGCCCGGCCAGAGATCACCTTGCCGTCCACCGGAATGATATCGCCCTGGCGAATCAGCAGGCGGTCGCCCGTGCGCACATCGTCGATTGGCACATCGCGCAGGGCCCCGTCGTCATAGCGCATGGCTGTCTTGGGCACGCGCGCCAGCAGCGCCCGCATGTGGCTCTGGGCGCGCTTGGCGGCAAAATCCTCCAGAAGCTGCCCGCCCGCATACATCAGCCCCACAACCGCCGCAGCGAGATATTCGCCGAACAGCAATGCCACCGACATCGACAATCCGGCGACGATGTCGAGACCCACTTCCTTGCGCGCGAGCGAGGTGACGATGTCATAGAGCAGTGCCGCCAGCACGATGCCGCCTGCCAGAGCCCAGGCTGTCGATTGATAAGCTGCAAATCCGGTCCACGGCGCAGCAATGCCGGCCACCAGCCCAAGTGCCGCTACGGCGAACAACACGATACGCAACAGGTTCAAGCACGCCTCCGTCTTGCTCTCAGTCTTAGCACAGGGATGCGTACGTGAAGCACCGCTATCGTCGCGTCCGATGTCCCCAAACGATCTTCTCCATTAACAACGCCTTTACCCTTCGCTGTCACATTGCACCCAGATGTTCGGTCACTTGCCAGAGGCGGCGGGGGTTGCAGAGGCAGGCGTGACCGGGCGCACAATCAGAGATGGAAGAGTGGCGTCGCGCATGGCGGTGAGAGTTCTTATTGTCGAAGATGATCCAGCCCAGCGCCGCATTCTGGAGGAACTCGTCCGCCGGTTCGGCTTTGACCCCGTTCCCGTGGACGGTGCCCAGCGCGGTCTGGACATTCTCAAGAGCCAGTCCGGCGGCACCATCGAACTGATCATTCTCGACCTCAACATGCCCGGCATGGACGGGCTTGAGTTCCTTGAGCGCCTGCAGGCCGTGCGCGGCGACTTGCCCGTGATCGTGCAGACGGCGCAAGGCTCCATCGAAACCGTCATCAAGGCCATGCGGGCCGGCGCCGACGACTTCGTCGTCAAGCCGATCAGCCCGGAACGCCTCAAGGTGTCGATGCAGAACCTCCTGAAGGTCAATGCGCTGACCGAAGAGGTGAAGCGGCTCAACAAGAAGGTCGGCGGCGCGCTGACCTTCGATGATCTCATCGCCTCCTCGCCGGCCATGGCCAATGTGTTGCGTCTCGGCCGCCGCGGCGCCCAGTCGAATATCCCGATCCTGATCGAAGGCGAATCGGGCGTCGGCAAGGAAATGATCGCCCGCGCCATCCAGGGCGAGAGCGACCGCGTCGGCAAGCCCTTCGTGGCCGTCAACTGCGGCGCCATTCCGGAAAACCTCGTGGAATCGATTCTGTTCGGCCACGAGAAAGGCGCCTTCACCGGCGCCACCGCCAAGCACAACGGCAAGTTCCTCGAGGCCGACGGCGGCACGCTGTTCCTCGATGAGGTGGCAGAATTGCCGCTCGACATGCAGGTGAAGCTGCTGCGCGCCATTCAGGAAGGCGAGATCGACCCCGTCGGCGGCAGAAAGCCCATCAAGGTCAATATCCGGCTGGTGTCTGCCACCAATCGCAACATGATCGAGATGGTGAAGGCCGGGCAGTTCCGCGAGGATCTCTACTACCGTCTCAATGTCTTCCCCATCATGGTTCCGCCTCTGCGCGACCGCAAGGAAGACATCCCCGCCCTCGTCGACCACTTCATCACCCGCTTCGCGGCCGAGGAAGGCCGCAAGGTACGCGGAGTCTCGGCCGAGGCGCTGGGCCTGCTGCGCGCCTATGCCTGGCCGGGCAATGTCCGCCAGCTTGAGAACACGGTCTTCCGCGCCATCGTTCTATGCGAGGGCGATACCCTCGACGTGCAGGATTTCCCCCAGATTGCTTCGCTGGTCGAGGGATACGAGATCAAGATTCCACCGGCCCCGCCGCCGCCGCAGAAGCCCGCCCTGCCCCAGGGCACGGCGGCCATCGCCTCCGGCCATCCGGGGCCACGCGCCGGCGGACCTGCGGTCGCCGACGGCGTCGCCTATGGCGTGTCGATCGTCACCGACGGCGGCCATATCCGCAAGTTGGAAGACGTGGAAGCCGACATGATCCGCCTCGCGCTGACCCGCTACCAGGGGCAGATGTCTGAAGTTGCTCGCAAATTAGGTATCGGGCGGTCAACACTCTACCGCAAGATGAAAGACCTTGGCCTCGAGGAGGCATCGGGTTAATATTGTCGTCCTGACAGTCTGGCTCCAACGGGCCGGAGATGGGCCGGGCAGCAATATGCCGGGCCGTCGAACAGGTGGAATCTGATGAACAAGACAGCACTCCGAATTGGCGCTGCCGCGCTTGCCATTCTTTTCGTGACGGACCTGTCGGACGCGGCGTCCAAGTCGGATACCCGCAAGCGCAAGACCAACATCTTTGAAGAGATCTTTGGCGGACCGGCCCGGAAATCGAATGGAATCGATCGCCGCCAGCGCCGTGTCCTGTTCGGCCGCGACTGGTTCGACGACAGCAGGATCAAGATCATCCGGCGACCACGCCGGGAGGACCAGTGGGTAGACGAGCCAGCCACCAGGCGCCAACCCGTGGTTTCGGCCGAGGCCGACGATGATCCGGAAGGCGATCCCGGCTTCGGCATGGGCAACCTCACCTATGTGCCGGATCGGACCGTGTCCATGGGTGGTGTAGCCCTTCCCTCCGAGCGCCCCGACAATCCGGAGGCGGCCGCCATCTACGACACCCTCGGGGCCAAGGAAAACAGCTTGCGCGTGGTCCCTGTCATCCGCGATGCGGTGGCAGAACACTATATCGCCCAAGGCTTCAAGCCGGTGTGGATTCAGAACGGAACGCTCTCGGATCGCGGTGCCGCAGTCCTCAAGCTCTTGGCGAACGCAGACGCAGAAGGCCTTGATTCTGCAAATTATTTGCCGCCCGCTATGACATCGTTCGACGCCACAATCCCGGCCGGCGACGCAGCGGCTCTCGCCAGTCTCGATGTCGAACTGACGGCTCAGGCGATCAAATATGCGATGGATGCCTCGGGCGGCCGCTTCGAGCCGGAGCGTCTGTCGCGCTACCATGACATCAAGCCGGTAACGGTCAAAGCCGCCCAGGCCATGCGGCTGCTGGCCTGGTCACCCTATCCCGTTGCCTATCTGGAAAGCCTGCATCCCACCCATCCTGCCTACGCCGCCATGAAGGCTGAACTGGCGAAGCTGCGCAGCCAGTCCACTACGGCCTCGTTCGAAGGCATTCCCGACGGCGATGTCATCAAGCGGGGAGACACTGATGAACGGCTCCCCGACATTCGCCAGCGTCTGGCAGACCTGGGCTTCCCGCAAGCCCTCGAACCCTCGACCGACATGGCACTGATGGACGCCGACCTGACAATACAGGTGCGGCTGTTCCAGAAGTCGGTTGGCATCGGGGCCGATGGCATCATCGGCAACCGGACAATGAAAGCCCTCAACGAAGACCACAGCGATCGCAATGTCGCGCGCCTGCTCGACAACATGGAGCGCCTGCGCTGGCTGCCGCGTGACCTCGGTCAGCGCTACGTTTTCGTCAACCAGGCCGCGTTCGAAGTTCGCGTCATGAATGACGGCAACGAGGAATGGCAAAGCCGCGTCATCGTCGGCAAACCCAGCACCCAGACGGTGGTGTTCAATGACGAGATCGAGACGGTGGTCTTCAACCCGTCATGGGGTGTTCCGCCTTCCATCATCGCCAATGAATACCTGCCGAAGCTTCGTCGCGATGCGTCCTACCTCGACCGTATCGGCTTCAAGGTGGTCGATGCCCGCGGCCGGTCCGTCCGGTCGAGTTCCGTCAACTGGAACGCCTATGGCAGCAGAATTCCCTTCGGGATCCAGCAGCCGCCGGGCGGCAAGAACGCCCTGGGCGAGTTGAAGTTCCTGTTCCCCAACAGCCACAACATCTACATGCACGACACGCCCACCCGTCAGCTGTTCGACCGCGATGTCCGCGCCTTCAGCCACGGTTGCGTGCGCGTACAGAATCCGCGTGATTTCGCCTCCGTCCTGCTGGGGTGGGGTGCCGGCAAGGTCGACGCCAATGTCGACAGCCGCCGCAGCCAGACGGTGAAACTCCCGCACAAGATCCCGGTCTACCTGACCTATTTCACCGCATGGCCCGATGAGAACGGAGAAATCCAGTATTTCAATGACATCTATGGCCGCGACAAAACCATGGACAACGCCCGGGCCGGTCTCACGGTGGCCCAGCGCTGAGTCGTTCGCCCGGCTGCCTTGATCTGGATTAAGCCGGCATTAAGCATGATCGTTTATGGTTTCGTATTGCCGCCTTACGGTGGCCTCAATCTTGTTCGAAACGCGTTTTCAGTGTAAGCCAGCCGCAAGCTGGCAGCCTGGACGGGGCACCAGAGGAACCGGGAAAACCGGTTGTGTGTGGGGTAATGAGTTCTGATTGCAGGGAAACCAGGCAAGCTGTGCCTTTGATGAAGCGTGTGAGACATGCCCTCGCGACGACTGCGCTGGTGGCCGCCCTAGGCTTTGGCGCATGGACGTCGTTTGGCTCCGACGCACTTTCTGGCGGCGAAACCCGCACCATTTCGCTTTACCATGTTCACACCGGTGAAAGCCTGAAAATTACCTACATGCAGAACGGGAAGTACATTCCCTCTGCCATGAAGAAGATCAACTATCTGATGCGCGACTGGCGGCGCAACGAGGTGATCACCATCTCGCCGAAAACCATCGACCTGATGTGGGAACTGCACGCCGACCTGGGCTCCAAGCGCCCGATCCACATCATTTGCGGCTATCGCAGCCCCAAGACCAACGCTTTCCTCAAGAAGATCGGCCGCAATGTCGCCCGCAAGAGCCAGCACATGGTGGGCCACGCCATCGACCTCTATTTCCCTGACGTTCCCACGATCAAGATCCGCAACAGCGCCCTCGTCCGCAAGGTCGGTGGTGTCGGCTATTACCGCGGCGGCGGTGGCCCGACCGGGTTCATCCACATCGATTCAGGCAATGTGCGTCACTGGGGCCCCGGCATCAGCAGCAGCCAGATGGCCAAGATCATGCGGGATTACAAGAAGACCGTGGGCGCCCGCCTCAACAAGAAGGGCATGCAGGCCGTGCCCGAGCCGGAACTCGCCGTGGCTGATGCAAGTGCCGCCAGGCTCCCCTCCCAGCAGGATGGCAAGGACAGCGGCAAGGCCAAGAAGAAGATCCCGCTTGAGACCGCCTATGCCGACGAGGATGATGAACTCGCCAACAAGAGCGCCGACGCCATCCAGGAAA
>ERZ795053.5277-NODE-5277-length-13419-cov-15.958620_pt1 | contig 13419 bp, 16 predicted proteins | sample MGYA00375137_ERZ795053 | MGnify/ENA primary metagenome ERZ795053 (study PRJEB30182, sample SAMN05720284) | activated sludge metagenome | isolation source: Anaerobic digester | place: Hong Kong | collected 2014-12-17 ... | reverse complement strand
GATACACCGCCAGATAAATTTCCATAGACGACAAAGATCCTCCCGGATGCCCGGAATTGGCCAAAGTTGTCATTTTCAAAACGTCACCCCTGCACTGAACCGCCATCTGTTTGATCTTGTCAATATCTTTATCCGAAAACTGCTTCGAGATTTGTCCCATTAGCTTCACCTCTTTTTTTAGATTTTTTCTTCTGCTCATCATTATACATCATTCTGTTATTCTGCTGAAAAAACCGTTCTTTTTGCACGCATTTTCTCTTGAATCATTCCATGCCATAATAAAAAATCCTTACTTTTCAAAGGAGGCTCTGATGAAAACCATTAAAACGAAGGTTTATGAGAAAGAATTGATCAAACTCCAGATAGAATTGGTAAAACTTCAGCGCTGGGTGAAAGAAAAGGGACTGAAGGTGGTTGTCGTTTTTGAGGGTCGCGATGCCGCCGGCAAAGGCGGAGTGATCAAGCGCATCACCGAAAAGATGAATCCCAGAATCTGTCGTGTGGTGGCTTTAGGTGTTCCCTCCGACAAAGAAAAAACACAATGGTATTTTCAGCGATATGTGGCCCATTTGCCTGCTGCGGGTGAGATCGTTTTGTTTGACAGAAGCTGGTACAACCGGGCGGGTGTGGAAAAGGTGATGGGATTTTGCACCGAGGAAGAATACAGGGAATTCTTAAGAAGCTGCCCCGAATTTGAGCGCATGCTCCTTCGTTCCAATGTCAGGTTGATCAAATACTGGTTTTCCGTCAGCGATGAAGAACAGGAAGAGCGATTTCAAGCCAGGATCAACGACCCCACCAAACGATGGAAAATCAGCCCCATGGAATTTGAGGAGCAAATTCCTAGGAGTGTTCTTTGAAACTCCATGGATATTGAAGCCCGAAAACGATGGGTGGAGTATTCCAAGGCAAAAGATGAAATGTTTAAATACACGGATATCAAACAATCCCCTTGGTTTGTAGTGAATGCGGACAATAAAAAACTCGCTCGGCTCAACTGCATCCATCATTTTCTCAGTCAATTCGACTATGAGGATTTACCTCCCAGGAAGATCAAATTGCCTCAAAGACAGGATGACAAGCACTATATCCGCCCCCCGTTATCCGATCAAACGTTTGTCCCGGAGATTTATCCGTTGGGTAAAGATTTTTGAAGAAAATAAAAAACCTGTAATGGTTAATCAATATAACCCTTAGAGCGTAGAATCACCTCATACTCTATTCGACTCATCTCGCTATCTACAAATTTGAGTAGTTCTGCTTTCGTGAGTTTTAACTGTTGTGCTATCTTTGACAATAAAAAGTCTCCATAATCATTTTTTCCATGGCTTATAAAGGTTTTAACTTTTGATTTAACTCCCGAGATAGTGTAATAGGTATACTGCTTGTGATGACTGGTATGCTCCACAAAGCCAGTTCTCTTCAAAGCCTTTTCAATCAATTTACTGTGCCTTGCTGTCAATGGCATGTACCTCCCAGGCCAGGAATCTTTCTCTTGTCTTCTGGGCATCTTTGGTTAGCTTTTCATCGGTAAATGCAAGGTCTTCATACTGAGCTACCGTCATCATAAAAGCATTTCCGAGAGCCTCTTCCAGGTCCTTTCCCCCTTCTAAAACGCCGATGGAATCATCCCTTATTGAAATCCAACCCTCCGGTTCATCTCTTATAATGAAATTAATCGTTGCTTTTGGGTGATAGTACTTCCCACCGTATGTAAATGATCGAACAGTCAGAGAACTGGTTCCATCTTTATGTTGTTTGAAGGCGCCTTCATAGCTGTAATAACCTTCATAAAGCTTCATGTCACTCATTTTTCCACCTCTCTTGCAAAACGTCAAAAATCTTAAATACTCCTTTTCATTTGAATCTAAAACAAAACTGTGACAATCACTTCAAGAAACTTCTTTGATAAGCCTTGTTCATTCAACCCTTCATAAAAACACCTGAACAAACATCCCGCCTAAAATGGCAATCAGTGTACTTGTCAGCGTGCCAATCAGATAGTATTCCGCAAAATCCTTGTTGTCAAATTCCTTGAAGCGGGCGATGGATTTTGCCGTTAAGACGATGGCTACTCCTCCTGTGTTGCCGGTGATCCAGAGCGTGAGTAACAGAGCCCGCTCCAGAACGCCTATCAGCTTGCCTTTACTGGCATTTTCCACCTCCTGCTTTTCAGTGGACGGAAAGATATCCAGTAGTAACCGCACAAAATAAGCACCACCAAAGAGCACGAACAAGTAAACGATGATCGTGATCAGATATAAATCAATCGATGGGTTTTGTTTGACAAATTCAACAAAAAAAGGACGCTTAATCAGCTGTATCATATCCGTCAGAATCAGTAGTGAAAAGATATGCAGGAGTTGATCCAGAATAAAAGTGAGTGGTTTTGAAGAGCGATGGCCTTTCTCCAGGATTTTATCGACCCCGAATTTCCCGTAATCAATCAGTAAGTGAATGAGAAAGACAAACAGAGCAAAGACTAATGGGTTCAAGCCACGATAGGGTAAAAGGAAAATGTATGTAAACAGGCCAACTGATAGGGCATGCAAGAAAAAAGCCTTGAAGAGTCCCCTTTTTTTGGCTTCAACTCTGTTTTCCTTTTGAAACACAAAATCTGAAAGCGCATGTGCCAATAGGGCCAATAAAAATGCCGTCATCGTTTCACCACTCCCTTTTGTTCAGCAATTGATTCAGGTTCCCCTCTATTTGTTTCACAACATCCCATTTGGCCCGTTTGCAAGCCTTATGGATGTTTTGTGAACTTACGTTAAGGGCTTCCGAAGTCTTATCATACGTTCCATAGCGTTCATAGGCCATTACATAGTTAAATTGTGTAATCGTCCAGTCATTCATGATCAGGTTCATCAGGGTTAAGATACTGTTGACGGCCAGATCTTGGTGCAAATCACCCGAAAGCATCTCGACACAGGTTTCATCTGCACCGCTCAAGTGATCCAAGGCCTCTCTTGCCCTGAAAAAAGCCTCACCAGACAGATCCCAGCTGTCCCGGGCGCTTTCGGGAATTTCTATTTCGCCTATACCCAGACCGATTTTCAACTGATAGTCAAGCAAGACAAAACGAATCTCCCGAATGGCTGAAAACGGATTTTCTCCCCTTTTTACAACACATTGCACTTCATCGCCACGTGAGAGGGCCGGCAAAAAAGTGTAGCGGTCGGGAGTAATGGCGGATAATTTTTCACGAATAGCGGGACCCAAACGGTTTTCTTTCTTTGAGCGGATCACATCAATGGTTATCACATGTCGATTTTGTTCAATCTCCATCGTTTATCCCTTTCGTTCAATGGTGTTGCTTCCATTATACTCCAGAAATCAAAATCAACCAAAATAAGTTGTTAATTGTCATCTCTACCGGATACGGTTGTGATGTTTATGACACCTGATAACATCGCTCTTGTGCCGGTAAAAGCTCGTTTCTATCCATGGATTGTTTCTTTGTTTCTACCGGCGGTATTGAGCTTGTCTCCGTTTAGTTTGAATTCAAAGGTTTCACCATGCATTTTCAGTGAATCCAGGTGTGATGTTTGCTCTCAAACTCACGGATGAGGCGTTTCACGGTTTCGTTTTCTTCCTCAGTTCCGATGGTCACCCGGATGTATTCATCCATCTTACCCGAAAATTGTCTGACGGCAATGCCCCTTTTAAACAGGAAATCATAGGCATCCGATTTCAACAGGACAAAATTGGCTGCGGATTTCACTTCGATCAGGTCGGCAAATTCTTCCTGGAAACGATCCCTTTCCCGCTTGATATATGCGACTTTTTCACGAACCAGATCCCCTTTTTTCAACATTTCCAGCACCATTTCAGTGGAGAAAATATTCATGCTGAACGGGGCATGGGCTCGTCTGAAATGCGTTGCAATCGTTTTGGAGGCAATGGCGTAACCGATTCTCAGGCCGCTCATTCCAAAGGCTTTGGAGAAGGTTCTCAGGATGATCAGGTTTTCATAATCATCTACCAAAGGCAGATAGTCTTTTTCTGAAAACTCTACATAGGCCTGATCCAGCAATACGGGAACACCGCTGTCCAGGATTTTTCTGATCTTTTCTTCTTCCATGTCGTTTCCAGTGGGGTTGTTGGGGGAGCAGATCACCACCAGGGCGGTTCGATCAGGCTCCGCTTCAAATGAATCGGGAATTGAAAAGTGTTCATCCAGCGACACCTCACAAACCTGCAAGCCATAACGCATGGCATAAAACCCGTACATGGAAAAGGTCGGCTCAAACGTTACTACCTGCTCCCCTTCAAACAGGCTCATGATCTCGGGGATTAGCGCATCCCCGCCATTGGAAACAAAAACCTGCTCAGGTGCTACGCCTTTATCGGCTGCGATCGCCTCACGGAGCGTGGCTGAATCAATCTCCGGGTAGCGGTTGAACGGCTTGTCGTGAAAGAATTCAAACACCTTTTTTTTAATGGCCAAAGGAACGTCAAAGGGGCTTTCGTTCTTGTCCAACCGGATAGGGGGTAGTTGCTTGGGAACCGTGTAGGCTTCCATCTCGATAATATTTTTTCTAAACTTCATCATTTTCTCCTTTTCGCCAATTCATTCATGATCTCATCCAATCCCACTTCATTGTAAGCCAATAGTACAAACAGATGATAAAACAAATCGCCCAGTTCATACACCAACGATTCCCTGGATTGGGCCACCAATACTTCTACGGCTTCTTCACCGAATTTCTTGTAGATCTTTTCCTTTCCTTCCTTGAACAAGCTGGTGGTGTAAGATCCTTCGGGTAATTGTACCTTTCTCTCTTTAATCAGGCTTTCCAGTTCTTTCAGAACATTGAGGGAATAATCGATTTCCTCCTGCTTCTCGTCCCGCTTTCCTTCAATGGTCTCAAAGAAACAGGAATAATGCCCCGTATGGCACGCCGTTCCCTTTTGACGCACCGTCATCAGCAAGGCATCGGCATCACAGTCCAATTTGATCTCAACCAACTGCTGGGTGTTACCGCTGACCTCTCCTTTTTTTCGGATACGTCCCTTGCTTCTGGAATAATAATGGGCAAACCCCGTTTCAAGGGTGAGTTTTAAGGCCTGGCGGTTCATATAGGCCACCGTCAATACTGTTTTCTCCGTATCCGTCACGACCACTGTTACCAAGCCGCCGGCTTTTTCCCAATTTACTTTTTCAATCATGCATTCAAACTGTTCTGACATTGATACCAGCCCTTTCTAATTCATTCTTTAAATCCGTTATGTTCACCGTTCCATAGTGAAAGATGGAAGCCGCCAATGCCGCCGAAGCCTTCGTACACTCAAAGATGTCCACGAAATCCCCGATGCAGCCGGCTCCTCCCGATGCAATGACGGGAATATTAACCGCTTCGCACACCTTTTTGGTCAGCGGGATATCAAACCCCTCACGCACACCATCGGTATCCATGGAAGTGAGTAGAATCTCGCCTGCACCCAATTGTTCACATGTTCTGCACCAGTCCAAGGCGTCCTGACCGGTGTTCAGTCGTCCACCGTTGATGTACACAGTCCAGACCTCTCCCGTTTTCTTGGCATCAACAGCCACACAGATATTGGCGCTGCCGATGACCTTCGCCGCTTCTTTGATGAGTTGGGGATTCTTAAAAGCAGCAGAGTTGATAAATACTTTATCCGCCCCGGTTTTAATCACTTCTTTCATATCCGTCACATTCGAAAGTCCTCCCCCGACGGTAAAGGGAATACTCAGTGAGCGGGCAACGGAGGTTGCCAGGGCTTTCAAAATCCCCCGTTTTTCGTGGGAAGCGGTGATATCGAGAAAGACAATCTCGTCAACCCCCTGTTCTTCATAAACAACAGCTGATTCCACCGGATCGCCCACCTCCCGGATATCTTCAAACTGAATGCCCTTGACCACCCGACCGTCTTTGATATCCAAGGCGGCAATAATGCGTTTGGACAGCATCTACAGCACCCCCTTCAACTGTTCACAGGTTAATGTTCCTTCTAACAGAGCCCTGCCGATCACCACACCGGAAAACCCCATCTTGTCGGCCTGCCGAATGTCTTCAAGGGAAAAAACCCCGCCGGCATAAATAACCTCTTTGCCTTTCCAGAACTGCTGAAAATCCGAAATACCGCCGTTGGTACCGTCCTTTTCGATATCGGTGAAGATAAAACGGGAAAAATTGTTTTTTAACCCTTCAAACGTTTCCTCGAGCGTCAGGCCGGATTCCTCCAGCCATCCCGCCACAGACACTTTCCCCTGTCTGGAATCCAGGCTTACCGTCACCGAGTCAAACTCCTGCGTCAATGCCCTGACAAACTCCGTATCAAAGGCCTTTGTGCTGATGATGACATGCGTTATTCCGGCTAAATAAGCCTTCCGAATGGATTCAATCGTTCTCAAGCCACCGCCGTACTGGATCTTCAGTCCGGTTTGTTCAACAATCTCCCTCACTGTCTCCAGGTTCTTTGTTTCACCTGAAAAAGCACCGTCCAAGTCGATAATATGCAAATGATCAAAGTGCCTGGCGTACGCTTTGGCAATGTCGATGGGATCGCCGTATATCTTTTTTTGTTCCTTTTGTCCTTTATAAAGCCTGACGGCTTGTTTATCGATTAAATCGATAGCCGGATATATCGTCATGATGTCACCTCTTTTGAATTGAGAGTTATTCAGCAGCTCTTAAAATCATTCACCCCGTTGCAAGCCTGCTCGGAAGAACTCCTACAAATCGCTTAAGAACCACTTTAAAAAAGCCTTGCCTGTTTTCCCGGATTTTTCAGGATGAAATTGCACCCCAACGACGTTGTCTTTTTTGACCGCTGCACAAAAGCGTACGGTTTGCTCTCCCACGTGCTCGCAGATCCCGAATTCATAACCTCTTCCCCTGTGGGGTAGATAATAGGAATGAACAAAATAGAAATAGGGCTGAGTCGGCAGTTGTTCGGTCAACTGCTGTTCTTTGAAGGTCACACTGTTCCAACCCATATGCGGGGTCTGAACACCCTGAAACTTCACGATGTTACCATCCAAAAGGCCCAGGCCTTTTTCTTGGCCCTCTTCACTGCCTTCAAACAGTAACTGCATCCCCAGGCAAATGCCCAGAAAGGGGCGACCGCTGGCGATAAAGTGCATAATCGGCTTTCGGTATCCGTCCATCTTCTGGGCAATTGCGTCAAAAGCTCCCACACCGGGCAAGACAATTCGCCGGTATTGATCGATTGCTTGCGGAGATTGTATCATATCCGCATCCAATGCCCGGCAGACGCTGGCAAAATTTCCCACTCCCAGATCAATGACCCCCGTCTGTCTCATCACAAAATGCCTTTCGTGCTTTGCACACTCTCAACTGCGGATAAAGCTTGCAACAGTGCCTTTCCCAATCCTTTGAAAGCCGCCTCGATGATGTGGTGGGCATTGATCCCCGCCAGTTGGCGGATGTGGATGCATGCGTCAAATGCCCTGGAAAAACCATTTACAAACTCCCTGAACAAACCCACTTCAAACCCGTTTTCAGTCTCCCGGATATCCAAATCAAGAGAAACATGACTTCGTGAGCAATCCAGAGCAACCAGAACCAGCGCCTCATCCATGGGCACAATCACATGACCGAATCGGGCAATCTGTCCTCTGTCCGTTTGCCTGGCTAAAAATTCGCCGATGGCGATCCCACAGTCCTCCCACAGATGATGCCGAAGGTCGGATTCGGCGGTTATTTCTACGGGAAGACCCATATAAAAAAACAGTGAGTTGAGCAGGTGATCCAAAACCACGTCTTTCGTGTTTATGGACAATTCAGCGGAATGGGTTACATGTATATCGGTTTCATACGTTTTTCGGTTCATCGCCTCACCTCCATAGCTTTTCTGTGATGTACCAGCCCCTCAATCGTGGCCATCCGAATGCCCAGCTCACGGTCGGCCATGAATTCATCCCTTGAAAGACTCGCAAGGGTCATCTTCCGCTGAAAATCTCCTACGGTCAGGACAGAAGAGAAGCGAGCTGCACATCCGGTGGGCAGCACATGATTGGATCCCAAAAAATAATCGGCGCTGGGAACGGGGGTGTATTGGCCCAGATAAACGGCTCCCGCAGTATTGATCTTTTCTGCCAAAGCCATGGGCTCGCTCGTGATGATCTCAAGATGTTCCGGGGCAATCTGATTAGCCCTTTCAACACAATCTTCCAGGTTATCAAAGAGCAATGTGTTAATCGTGGGATCGGCACAATAATCGTGCAGCGTGCTTGAAGTCGTCAATAGCCAGGCCCGGCTGTCTGCTCCGTGCTCCCGTTGGGAAAGCAGATCCTCTTTCACGTATTCGGGCGCAGCCGTATCATCGGCAATCACGCAAATCTCGGAGGGACCCGCCAGCGAGTCAATGCCCACCCGGCCGTAAACCTGACGTTTGGCTTCGTTGACAAAGGCATTGCCCGGTCCGAAGATCTTGTCCACCGCCTCCATGCCTGCCCCGTAAGTCATGGCGCCGATGGCTTGGACACCGCCGAGTTTATACAATTCACCGACCCCGAATTTCTCTGCGATGTAAATAATCAGCGGGTGAATCGTACCCTCTTTGGGCGGTGTGCACACCACGATTTCCTTCACCCCTGCCAGCTGGGCCGGAATGAGTGTCATTAAAAGGGTTGAGGGAAGGGGCTTGCCGCCCGGCACGTAAATGCCCACCCGTTGGATAGGCCTTGTGACCAGACCGAAAACCGAATCGCCTTTACGATACACATCATCAGTTCCCCGTTGCCTTTGGTGGTATTCGATCAGTCTTTGGCTGATTCGTTCCACGACTTGCTGATCATATTCAGACACTGCCTGCGCCATTTGCCATTCAGCTTCGCCAAGGGATAGTTCTCCGGTGTACTGGTCAAATCTTTCCGAATAATTTTTCACAGCAGATAGTCCATTGGATTCAATATCCTCCAAAATCTCTCTTACGGCTTTTTTCAGATCCACGATTTCACCTTCTTTTTATTGTTTTTATTCTTTTTATTTCATTACCTTCGCCAAGCGTTCCACCAAATCGTTGATTTCTTCAAATTTAGTCTTCTGAGATACCCGGTTCACGATAAGCCGTGCGCCAACCTCTCTGATCACATGGATTTCCTTCAAACCATTAGCCCGAATGGTGTTGCCGGAATCCACGATATCCACAATGGCGTCTGCGATGCCGATCTTGGGTGCCAGTTCCATGGAGCCGTGGAGTTTGATGACATTCACATCGATTCCGGCATCGGCAAAAAAGACCTTGGTCATGTTGGGGAACTTGGTGGCAATGCGGTAATTGGTCATCTGCTCAATGCGGATGGTTTTTTCTTCCGGGACAATGACGCTTAATCGGCATTGCCCGAAAGGCAGTTCAAGGGGCACAAATACATCAGCGGTTAGTTCATCGATCACATCACTGCCAGAAATCCCCATGTCTATGCCGTTTTCGACAAATACCGGCACATCAAACACCCTGGAAAAAATCCAGTTAAACCCGTCACCCCTAACGATGAGTTCTCTATCCTGTGGTGCTTTCACCTGAACCCCTATTTTCTCCAATAGCACGGCAGCCTTGTTCATCAGACGCCCTTTGGGAAGCACAAAGTTGATCATTTGTTTGCCACCTCCGTTTTCCCTTCATCCAAACGACACAACTGCGCCAAAACGGACAAATCCAGCGCAAACCCGAAACAATCCTGACCATGATAGCTGTATTGACCGCCTCCGCCGATCATCCGGCTGTGATTGCGGGTGTATATCTCGATCACGAGATCATCGTAATAATCAAAATGCCTCAGAGTACCAAAATCAACCATCATGCAATCATCGTTCACCTCAGAGATAATCGAGTCAATCATGGGATCCGAGCAGGTTTTCCCACGCTTTTGCAGCAGTTCCATCAACTCCCTGCGAGCCGGCTCGGAGATGTTCATGGATCCCATGGAACTGAAACTGCGCTTTTCGATGGCTTCATACACTCCATCTCGGTCCAGGCTGTAGCGTTCAATCAACTCCCGCCATTTTTTCAGCGAACCGATATCGATCATGAAATCACTGATACCCAGCCTGTTTAAGATGGACTTACAAGCCCTGATCTGCTGGATGATCTTGTCTGCCATATTCGTTTTCCCCCCGATCCATTCGGCACCAATCTGCCAACTCCCTTTGGGAGATGACTCCAACACCTCGGAAACGTAGAAGACCTTCAACTCCTCCTCTTTGATAATCGAAGCCAACAAATGAGAAGTGACATCCGGCTTGATCACATAAAATTCATTGTTAAAAGCTGTTTTGAGTCCCCCCCTTAACTCCGGGGTAAATTTATCCATGGCGGGCAGAAAAATCTCGGAATAATCCAGTTCATAAAAGATTTCCCGAACGATCTTAACCACCTTTCCCAATTTAAAAGACTTGCTGACGGTATCTTTATACACGATATCCTCCTTCTTATTTCAGATAAAAAAAAAGGCCGGTGCTTTCGCACCGACCTCATTCGCCTTATGTCAACATCACAACAACGATAAAACATCCGGCGGTGCGGATTGATAAAGGTTGCTATGATGATGATGCCATTTTTTGTTGGTTACAAGTCGGTTGATCATAAAATCTTCTCCCGTCAATTTTGTGTATTATACCACACCGATTTGATTTTTGAACATGATAGGAAAAAAACACGCCAATCACAACAAATCAAAAGCGTTGGTGTTATGCGAGATAATGTTATATAATATCAAAACAGAATGATTTGCACACAAACCCGCTTGGGCATTTTTTGACGATAATGAATGGATAAATAAAGGGACAAAAAGCAACAAATATACCCAAAAAAGAGGGATTTAATGCCATACAATAAAGACATGGAAAAATATGAATGGATGCTGCAAGCTCCTAAAACAAATCAACAAGCTCCCGAAGAACAGTATTACGGTGATCTCACCCTGCTCAATACAGATCGGACAATCCTTGATACAGTCGGGAAAGAAACACTGAAAAAGATCGCCAAAGATTCCATTGACCTTTTGGAGACTTCGGTTGCCGTTTACGAAAAAAACGGGGATTATGCCATGGGGATTTTCACCTCCGGCTGGTGCCGTATGATGGACGCAGCTTCCAGAAGGCTCTGCGTCAGCTGCTCCAACAGCCAAGCCCTTGAAAGCGGGAAATGGATTTGCCATGAAAGCTGTTGGAATTTTTCAAAAAGGGCTTTGGAAAGCGGAGAAATCGTCGATGAAAAATGTGATGGCGGAATCCATATATACGCCATCCCCATCTTCTCAGAAAACCAAACCATCGGTGTTCTGAGTGTTGGTTACGGCAATCCGCCCGAAGATGACAAAACACTGAAAAAGCTGGCCAAAGAATACAACATCCCCTTGGAAGAAATTCGTCAAAATGCGATGGCTTATCAAAAAAGACCCTTGTATATAGAAGAAATGGCCAAAAACCGGATGCGCTCCTCTGCCGAACTCATCGGATTAATTTATCAGAACAGAAAAGAGGAACAAGCCCTTAAAGAAACACAGAGAAATTATGAACTGGCCGTCGAAGCCACCGAACTGGGAACCTGGAGATGGAACATTCAAACGGGTGAAAGCACCATTGACGAGCACTGGGCAAAAATGATCGGATACGAATGGGAAGAACTGCAGCCGTTTACCTTTGAAAAATGGAAACAGCTCCTCCATCCGGATGATATCGAAAGATGCCTATACAAAATCAACGAACATCAGTTCTCCAAAGATGAACGGTATGCCTGCCTATTCAGAATGAAACATAAACAAGGCCACTGGATTTGGGTTCAGGACAAGGGAAAGGTGTTTGAACGAACACCGGATGGCAAACCGCTCATCATGTATGGCACCCATCAGGATATTACCAAAACAAAAGAGGCAAATGAAGAACTGGAGCGCTTTTTCTCCCTCAACTTAAATCTACTTGGTATTGCCGATATGGAGGGGAATTTTCTCAAACTCAACAAAGCGTGGGAAGACTTGTTAGGTTATCAAGTAGAAGAACTTCAAAAACGAAAAATTTTTGACTTCATCCATCCCGATGATATCGAAAGTACTTTAAAAGCAGTTTCTGAACTAGACAAACAAAAAAGCGTGACCAATTTCATCAATCGATATCGTACGAAAGACGGCAATTACCATTATTTGGAATGGTATGCTAAGCCTTATGGCAAACGGATGTATGCAGCCGCACACGATATCACACAAAAGATTCTGGATGAGCAGGCCCTTCGTGAAAACAAAGAAAAATACCGCCTAATGATTAAAAACTCCCCAGTAGGCATCTTTAGTTTTGATGAAAACGGTGTTTTAACGGAAGTCAACGACAGTTTCGTTCACATCATCGGGTCAACAAGAAAGGCTTTAATCGGTTTAAACATGCTGAAGCTGCCTGACAAATCGCTGGTAAACGCTGTCAAAAGGGCATTAAGCGGTCAACAGGGTTATTATAATGATGAATACCATGCTGTAACATCTGAAAAAAAAGTGCATGTTCGTGGTGTTTTCAGCTCTATCACAGATGATGAGGGGCGTTTCGTCAGCGGCATCGGGATTATCGAAGACATCTCCGATCAAAAAATGGCGGAAAAGGCCCTCATAAAAGCCAAAGAAGAAGCGCAAGCTGCAAACCATGCCAAAAGCGATTTTCTAGCCAGTATGAGTCATGAAATCAGAACCCCCATCAACGGGGTAATCGGATTTAGTGATCTGTTAAAATCCACACCGTTAAATGACACCCAAAAAGAATATAATGACATCGTCCGGCAATCGGCAAATTCATTGTTGAGTATTATCAACGATATTTTGGACTTTTCAAAGATTGAAGCGGGGAAATTTAAATTACAATACGAAAAAACCAACCTTTACGATACCATCGATTCCGCATTAAACTTGCTCAATTACAAAGCCCTGGAAAAGAACATTGATCTGATGCAAAGTATCTCAAGGAATGTCCCCGAATACGTCGAAACCGATCCCTTACGCCTGAGACAAATATTGTTGAATCTATTGAGCAATGCCGTCAAATTCACCGAACAGGGAGAAGTTGAGCTCATCATCAGAAAAATCTCCGAAAAACCTTACAGTAACCTTGTAACCCTTTACTTTGCCGTTCAAGACACAGGCATCGGCATCAAAGAAGAACATCTTCACAAGATCTTAGAACCCTTTAATCAAGGCGACAACATCAACGCAAACAAATTTGAAGGGACAGGACTGGGTTTGGCCATCACCAAAGGACTCTTGGAAAAAATGGGGAGCCGGTTGAAAGTAGAAAGCACCTTTGGGAAAGGCAGCACCTTCTCATTTGAACTGGAACTCAAATATCACCAAGCCAAGCCAAAGGAGGTTCCCATCATGAATGAGAAAACAGGAACGGAAGCAGAACATCCTCCATTCGACACATCTGGGAAAACGGTTCTCATCGTAGAAGA
>ERZ795053.5276-NODE-5276-length-13420-cov-8.555406_pt1 | contig 13420 bp, 7 predicted proteins | sample MGYA00375137_ERZ795053 | MGnify/ENA primary metagenome ERZ795053 (study PRJEB30182, sample SAMN05720284) | activated sludge metagenome | isolation source: Anaerobic digester | place: Hong Kong | collected 2014-12-17 ... | reverse complement strand
CAAAGCCTCTTCGACGGCCTCTCCCTGACCAACGTCATTGTCAACGGAGACTCTCTCACCACCCAAAGGAATGAGGAAGATTAGAAGGTCAGAAGATCAGAATAATCTTAAGTCTTGAGTCTTAAATCTTGAATGACTTAAAGTGTCGTAGACCTTAGGCATTAAAGATTTGCTCAGGATGTTACTGCAGTACAATCTTCTTTACCTGGGTCTCATCTTCACCCTTGATTTTCAAATAATAAACTCCCTTGGCGCAACCGGTTAAATCCACCTCGACCGTTCTTTCCTCCATAAGTTCCTCCCGGAGGAGCTGTCCCGCCGCATTCAGGAGCTGCCAGGTAGCCCTATGAACCGTTGTACCGGATGTGGTGAGGTAGATCTTACCTGTCGTGGGATTCGGGTAAAGGGTAAACTTATCCGCCCTCTCCTTTTCGATCCGTTCTGAATTCGTGGTGCCGTATTTCGCCAGACTGGCAAAGGTACTCTCATGCTTCACAAAGGTCGCGAAGCCCCTGAGGATTTCGGACTCCAGGAGGTATTCACGGTCCTGACCTGACTTCCAGAGCTTCAAAACAATCGGGTTCCCTTCCCGGAAACCAAATTGTCCCTCCTTATCACCGGCAGAAATAGCAATACTAAGATGGGGACCTTGCCCTGACCGGTTGGTCACCTGCACCCCAGCCACACATGTGGTACCATCAAAAACCCCAATCTCATCTCCAACATCAAGCAGATCCTCCGGAATATTCACAAGATGGATATTCATGTGGTCCACACCATTCCCCGTTGCAGCCGGACTGTAATGCTCCGGATCTGTCCACCAGCGGCTTACCTGGCTTCCTGCTTTGGGATAGGTGTCGTAAATGGTCAGCACAGCATCCCTGTTCACCCTCACCTTATACCCCTTCCCTGGCCTGAAATTCCCTATATTGTTCTGCCAATCTCCGAAAATGCCAAAATCTTCGATGCTATTGCCCCCTTCGTCCTGGACTTTCATCAACACTCCGCTGCTGATCAACTGTTGTACCACCTTCAGTGCGTTCTCCTCTGAAGCTCGGGGATAACTAATTATATTCCAACCCTTTAAGAGTGCGATGTTCATAGGCAATTCTGCCGGTTGGCCAGCAAGATGAAGCAGGGAGGCTGAATTAACTTTAATCTTGTATCCTTCGGTGATCACCATATCGCCTATAGGATTGGTCCAACCGCCGAAACTCACCAAATTCTCCAGGGTATTTCCCTTTTCATCCTGAATCCTGATCAATTTTTGCTCCTCGATAAGCAGCCTGACCAGCCCTAAAAAGTCGGCCATTTCAGGGACCACATGGGCAGAGATAATATTCCACCCGGGCATCAGATCAATGGTCTGGTCCATATTTGAAAGGCCATTCAAGGCAACAAAAGCCGTCGCTCCTGTTATAAAGTGACCGCCGGTGTTCCACTCCGGATCATCACCGGCATAAACAACCGCCACGCGGTGGATCTCTCTGTCAGAACGCTTGTCCCAGATCCTGTAGGTGATGGAATCTCCGGGAGTATAGCCATTCCCCGTTCCGTCATCCGCAAACACCGCCACCTCGACCGTCGCAGTTTTTGAGAGGGTACCGTAAACGGTCCCCGAGCCTACACACCGGTCACCATCAAAAATCCCGATCTCATCGCCCTCTTCCAAAGGCTGACCATCAAGGGTAGCCAAAAATACCTCCACCGTCATCATCTCTGAGCTCATACTCTTCCAGACAGGTCTAAAATGGGTGGTCGCGTAAAGGTCCCTGGCCTCCACAACAATGTATAGCGTGTCAATGAATCCCCCATAGCTCATCACCGCCGTGGTTTCCCCCACACGGAGCCCTGTGAATCCTCCAGTAGTCCTGTTGTACCTGACTACATTAGTATCCCCGACAGCAACGGAAATCTCAGTACTGAAGCGGCCCGTACGGGTGACATATTGTCCATGGAAAACATGACACACCGGATATTTGATCTGCTCTTCCAGCAAATAAAGGATCTCACTGTCCACTCCAAAACCGGAGACCGGGTCTTCCATGTTTACCGTGACGTCTACCTTGTCATACACAAATACCCCGCTGTCGGGATAGTTATAAAACCCCTCGACCAGAAGGGACTGCCGGTCAAGCCTGTTCCCGCTGACGTTGACCTTGAACGTCACCATCCCGTGCTGAATCTCCTCTATCCTGAAAATGGCATTTTGAAAGATGACCCTGACCGATTGCAGACAAAAAGTATCCTGAAGGAATATCTTGACATAAAGATCACTTCCAGCCTGCAGGGTTTCTCCCTCCCCGGGAGCGACAATTTTCAGCTTCCCCGCATCCATCCTCGAAACAATAGGATTGTTATTCAGGCCTTCGCCGGCGTTTTTCAGCTTCAGATCAACCGTGGCCGGAATTGCGTCAAACAGGGAGCTGCCAATAGCGCCGTTCAATAGTTCATTGGTCCGGTTGCCGATGTCCGTATTGTGCCGCTCATCCCTGATATAGGCGTGCCCCACAAAATTGTCATAGATAGAGACATTGGTGTTACCATTCTCCACGGGCCGGGGATACCCGGCCAACTGACTCATGACGGCAACAATCAGGTCGCTCTCGGGCAAAAAGGTCCCCGTATTGAAAGCATCCATTACCAGGGCCATCTTATCGAGAAAAGCCAGAGCGCTTTCCACGGGATCTCTCTCAGAAACTAAACTGATTAGCTCTTCCTTCAATATCGGGTCCGTCTCCTTGTTGCTGGCCACATCGAGCAGATAGTTAAGAAACTCTTCAAAGGTATTGTCACCGAGATCCTTAAAAAGATGAACGACTTCCTGAGGGATGACACCATTAGTATTCAGCTGCTCACCCGGAAAAATATCCCCGGCGATCAGGTGGGCCCTGACCTCGGTCCTCCTGAAACTGACTCCCCCCTTTTCGTCAGAAATCTGAAGGTTGATGACGCCATCATTGGCCCGGTATTCCGGAATCAGCTTGTTGGGATCCACAGGCTGAAGAAAGGCCAATGGAAAGGGGACGCCGTTCTCGGTCGACCCATACCAGGTCTGAAGCGCTAACCTGGCACCAAAAGGGAGATCCCCCGCATACCGGTTGACAATGTCGGCCCAGGGAGAACTGTTGTGAGGAGTGCCGATCAAAATCGCTTTATTGACATACCCCCGTTCATAATTCTTATAGGGCATTGACGCCATTTTACCGCTTCGCGTAAAATAACCGGAGTAGTTGTCATAGACACTCCTCAACACCGATCCCCCCATGCTGTGGGCGATATAATCGACCCGGTTGGCAGCATATCCCTTCCTGCGGAGATCGCCAATCACCCCCTGAAAGGTGTTCCTGTCCCTATCGCTTTTTCCAATGGTCAGATTCCAGGCATTGGCCGCAAAGCTGGCCGAAGGCAGAATATTCACGGCAATGCAGGTCCTGAAACGGGGATCATCGAGAAAACGGATATCTCGGCCTCCCGCGCTGTGGTGGAATTCATCCCAGGCAGAGGCGTCACCACCCAACCCGTGAACCAGCATCACCGGGGGCCTCACTATGGTCACTGGCAACACCAGGATCTCACTGGCTCCGTTGCTGTATTCCACATTGAAAGTCGCCTGTACCGTCCTGGCACCCCTGGCAGGATCTTCAGGATGGGCCCCGGCAAAATCATCAGGCGCCACAAACCAGAAAACATACCGTTCCTTTCCGGGAGTATCATCACGCGCAACGATCTCCCCGGCGATGTTGGCCTCCATGCTGTATTCCGAAAATTGAGTGGCAACCTGCACCTTGCCTAGCTTGGCAGGATCGGTCCCATTCACTCCATCACTCAGCGTGACCTTTACCCCCCTGATCTCAAAACCGGGGTCATGACTGGTATTGTAAAGATTCAGGAAAACCCGGGCCGTCCCGTCGGCCGCCACCCCCAGAACAGGTATGTTGGGCTGCGGATAGCTGTAATCCCAGCTCAAGCCGGTTTTCAAATGCCCTGAACCGCCTTCTCCTTCCACGGTGATCAACGGCGTTACAATGGAGGCTCCTGTCTCCACATCGGTTACCCTGAACTGGTAGCCTGTCCCCGGAAGTGAAATCGAATGACTGTATACAAAATTGACCCAACTGTCGACATAGCCCCATCCTTCCATGATTTCAATGGTCTGCCAGTTCTGACCATGGTCTGCCGAAAGCTCCACACGGTAAGCATAGGATCTCCGGGCCCCGGAAACAGAATGACCGGAGCCTGTCACCAGTTTATCCCTCCACTCCACCGAAAAATGCGCTTCCCTGTCTACCGTCAGAGGATTGACCGGATGGGTCAAAGACAAATAAGAGACTGGAGTGGTGGTGGGTGGAACTGTGAACATCCAGCGGTGCGTCGCCTCCCGCCCGGTGGTCACATCCGTGGCATTCACCTGGTACCAGGCGAGCGTCGGATGGGGTGCCGCTTCAAAACTGTAGGTAAACTCTCCTTTTTCAGACACCGTCAATTCCTGCGTCATGGAAGTAAAAGTGACCGGTCCCTGAATGGCGATCCTGGCCTGGCCATTGGGATAAAAACCCGTACCTAGAACAGTGATGATCTCGTTGGGGTAGACCCCGCTTTTCGACAGACTGATCTCTGGAAAGGTCACCAATACTGAATTGCTGAAAAACTGAACACTCGAAACACTGCTCCATTCCCCTCTCTCATCCAGAAACTGAAAATGAATGAAATGATCCCCCTCCTTAAACCGGAAAGAGTCAAAATCCCTGGTCAACACAAAACTGGTGGCGGGTTGGTTCAGCCAGATGGTTTCCACTTCATCGGTCGCCTCATCAAACCAATAGCGATAAGCCTTGATGGCCACTTCTTCCCGGGGCCGCAAGGGCATTTTGTATATATTCTGGCTGATGACCGCGCTGTACCTGCCGGCATCATCCCTGAAGCGGTGACTCAACCGGTGGAGCCCTTCGGGAAGACCAGACAAAGGAAGGCTGTTCACACTGAAACGCTCCCCGGGAGACACCCCGACGGTCTGTCGATCGGCATACTCCCCGTCAAACCAATACTCGTACTGCACGATTCGCGGAAGATCTGCGGTCCGGGGTGGGAAAATGGTGACACTTCCGGAGGTGACGGCACTCCATCGACCGGCATTGTCCCGGAACCTCATGTAGAGCTGATGAAACCCGGGGGAGTAACCGCTCAGGTCCAGCGCTTCCAGTTCCAGGAATGGCCCCGACACGGCAACCTCACGTTTACTCCCTGCATAATCATCACCCAGCCAATACTCGCAGAGAACTAAACCAACGTCACCGCTCTCACGTGTTTCCGTCTTAATGAACCTCTGACTGGCCAGACTGCTCCATTGCCCCTGCTGGTCCCTGAACCGGAAGTACAGGGTGTGCGCACCCAACCCGATCCCCGAAGTGGACAGCCGGAGATCCATCAGCCCTCCACCAGTGGAAATGACACCTGTTCCCGGAGGGGAATAAAAATCGTCAAACCAATACTGCATGTACGCCAGACCACCGGCTGTCTGGTAGACTGACTCTTCAGTGTCAATGGTCTGATTTTCTACATCATAGGATTGAGGACAGGCAGTGAGACCAGGTCCTGAACCTGCTTCAGGGAAATTGAATTCATCTGCCTCCCGGCAATTGAAAGCCTCTGCTTGATGGCGGTTATAGGGACCTGCCCCCATGGCCTTAACTGGGCCACCCTCTCCTGAAGCCCACACCATCTCTGGTGCAAGCCGCGCAGCTCCCGCCTGAGAAGGCAGGAAAACCACGACGGAAATCAGTAAAAGCAATATTTTCCGAACCCGGCTCATGGCTCCACGGGGTTTGATCAGCCGTCTCATCGCTGCTGGGCACTCACCTTAATCTGTACATTCAGCGTTCCGTCGGCATTGGTGGTGCCACTGATGCCCTTTGACTCGATCACCGGATTGGATGGGGTCGTCGAATCTTTCCAGGGCGAAAGCCCCCCGTATATACCGATCGCCGTACCGCCGGTTCCGGCTGTATTATACTCCTCGATGGCCATTTGATAATTATTATCGTAGGAAAAGACATGATCGGTCTGTCTGACAAAAACAGCGGACTGGAGAACTTCCGTCTTATTTCCGCTCCCCACCAGGTTGACGCCATCAAACACAGGCAATCCTCCGAAAACATTGTTCCTGAATGTGCATATACCGACGTTACGCAAACCCTCTAAAGTGCAAAATACATTGTTGGAAAAATCACAGTACTCTGCAATTCCTGCAGGAATTTGGTATGCACCACCACTCATGGGGAAGCCCCCTGACAGAAAAATGGAATTGGAAAAATTGCAGTTGCGATAATTCATATAAAAATAATCCTGGAAAATGCAATTATTAAACTGGCAATACTGCATGGGGCAGAAAATTGAGCTTCTGAAAACACATTCCGAGAAAGTGATATTCTCAACGAAAACATCACTGGATCTGCTCAAAGTATTAACATTGCACCTGCTGATAAAAAGATTGGTCACTCCTTCATAAAGTGTGAAGCCATTGTAAAGATACAATCCCTGGCATGTGCTCCCGTCCGACACATCGGTCATCTCAAAATCGCGGCTCCCCCCGATGTAGGTGATTCCGCTCGCACCGGCATTCTGAGGATGGTGGCCCACCCCAATAAAATGAAGCTTTTTATCAATACTCACATTCAGATCAAAATAGCCGTTGGGAAGATAAAGCGTGTCGTTACTGACTGCCTCCGTGATGGCATCGTCAAGCTTCGTATAAAAATGGGGTGTTCCGCTGCTTTGACGTACGATCAGCTTCTGGGCTGACAGGGGCAGCACGGCCACACCAATTAAAATCAGGGAAAGGATAAGTGGTCTCATAGATCAGGATTATTATGCTTGCGCTGTTTTTTTTCGTATGGAGTGTAAATCTAATTTTCTATTTGAAATTCTACCGGGAGATTTCATAACCCGGCTAATTTTAGGGAAAATCGGGCATTTTCAGGAACAGATGAACGGAGTTATTTCCAATTTCATGTCGGGTGTTGCATATTCAGTGCAAGGTCATTTCATATTATCTTTTAAATTTGCTAACGCGATGAGGCCCATAGACCTGAATTAAACCTATCAGCCAAAAACCACACTATGCGCAGACTGACGTTGATCTTCCTTCTGGCCGTGACCCTCTTTTCCCACAGGGCCATGGCCGCTGTCCTGACCGTTTACAACCTGAACAACACCGCCATCGCCACTTATTCCACCATTGGCGAAGCATACAACAACGCTTCAGAGGGGGATACCATCGTGGTGTACCCTTCCGAATTGAGTTATCAGGCCATCACCGTAACCAAAAAAGTCTTCCTGATCGGGGGTGGGTATGCCTCCCAGACTTTGTTCCCGCCCACGAATATTTCGGGCACCATGACTTTTAGTGCCGGCTCTGATGGCTCCTCTATCGAATCGTTCGGCGGAAGGTTCAATGTGGCTATTAACACAACCAGCAACATCCTGATTTCAAGGTGCAACATCAATTGCGTCGTCGTGGACAACGGATTCAACATCCTCATGACAGGCAACTGGATCGACGGGAACTCGGGACCTGAAGGATACGCATTGACCATCAGGGGAACCTCCCTGGTCGAAGGTTCCAATAACCTCATTCGTCCTAAACCCTACCCCTGCGGTTACTCCAGCACCTGCTACTACGGAGCGGTCCATTTGATCGGGAATGTCGTGCTGCACATGGACAACTCGATCTTCATCAGTGAAGGACAATTGACCATTTACGGGGAAGGTGGAACCGCCTCAGGGAAGAACAACCTGCTGTTCGGGGGGTTCCGGGCTGCGGTGGACTTTCACCACTCCATACTAACAAATTCATGGGAAGGGAGCCTCGATATTGCCAAATATAACCAGATCATCCCTGACGTCAACGTGGTCTACACCGACTTCGCCGCTAACATTTTTACCCTGAAACCGGGATCCCCGGCTTTCGGAAACGGTGAAAACGGCAGCGACATCAGCATTTATGACGGGGCTACACCCTTTGTCGACGGAGGGTTCCCCAAGCTTCCCCGCATCTGGTCCCTCGACGTCCCCCTCACTGGCTCCCAAACCGAAGGGATCAACGTGACCATCAAGGTGAAATCAAACGACTGACAGCCCCGCCACCATGAGGAAGTTCTTCCTGGCCGTCATGACGGCACTCCTGCTTTCTTCCCCCACTGTTGCCGCAGAAACCATCACTTCTGAGGAGATCATCGCTTTCTGGAAGAAAAATGGCATCACCGAAGTCTCCCTCGAGGTGACCCAATTCCTCGACTTTCTCCTGAACGACAGTAAACTCGCCGACCTGGGCCTCTTCCAGGCTTTCGACGTCTTCCTTGACCTGGAAGAGTTCTACCAGGACCTCAACAACTCCCCCGAAGGGGTCTCGCCCGATTATTACGCGGCGGTGATGAAACTCACCACCAACGTGGGCATGGGCTCCTTCTTCTCCGGAATGGCCCCCTATAAAAGCTATAACATGGCCAGCATGGGCATATTGTTCGACATCATCCAGAGCAACGATGCCCTTTTCATCAACCACCAGATCGCAGCCTACAAATGCTTCGTCGAGGTAGAAGGAATCCGGGATCCCTATGCCTACGACTACTGTACTCTCGGTGGCTACCTCTACCACAAGTCCTACGTCTTCGCCCCTTACCCCCTGCACCCCGACGAGCTCACCCCCGAAAAGGTCAGGGAAATCGTGGAGAAGAGCTACAATACCATCTATGGGAACACGCGGGATGAGGAGTCCGACGCCCGCCGCTTTGCCGCTGCCTCCTATGACCTGCTCGAAGAGAAGGCGGCCATTTTGCAGGGATACATGAACGGAAGCTTTACCGATGTCGTCCTGGCCGACCGGCTGGGTAACGGGTTGTTCATCAACAATGCCGGTCCCGACACGATCTTCCGGCTTATGCTTATCGAAGAGGACCTGCTTTTAAACGACGATACCATCTTCATCGGCACGCTGCCCCCGGGTGGGGAAACCCTCCTTACCGCCGACATGCTCGATGACATTCCGGGCAGGGACTTTGACCAGATCGTCTTCGTCACCTCGGGATTCCCGGTGACCCTCGACTTTTCGGCACAACGAAAACCTTTCGTGGGCAGTTTTGACCTTAAAACCTCACCCTCCGATCTCTTCCCCGGAACGGTTCCCGAAGTGACCTCCCTCAACCTGCTCGTCTATGCCCAGGAAAATGAGGAATGTTTCACCATCCACATTGATTATGGTGACGGCACCACGGAATCTTTTTCCCCCTGTACCAACAGCGGCATGGTCAGCCTCCATCTTTCCCATACCTTCCTCCGGAACGGCTGGTTCGACCTCCACATCACCATCACCAACTCCTCAGGAGTCTCCGCGGTGCTCACCGACTACCTCTTCCTGGAAAAACCACTGAAAATTGGCTACCCCCTCGTGCCCAACCCCTTCCTGCAAGCCAACACTCCCATTACCTTCGATGACCATCAGATCACCACAAATGGCATGGAGATCCAATATGCCTGGGATTTTGACTTTAACGGCAGTTTCTCCCCTGACAGCTACGACCGCTTCCCCACGACCACCTTTCTTCCCGATCCTGCGAAATACAGCGATACCACCATGGTGGAGCAGAAGATCGCCCTGGTGGTCGCCGCTGAATACGAGGGCGTTGTTTACACCGACACCCTGATCCAAACGCTGAATATCCGCAAACCGGTCTACGCCCTCTTCTCCACCATTCCTGCGTTGGGAAGCCGGAACGAGGTTTATACCGACACCGGAGTGGCAGAAGTGGGATTTCTGTCGCCCGTGGTTCCGGCACCTGAACAAACCAATTTTTCTTTTCTCTGGGATTTCGGGGACGGCTCCACAGCCTCGGGCGCAACGGTCTCCCATACCTTTACGGCAGGAAGTTATCCGGTAAAGCTCACCATCAGCGATGGCCTCTACACGGCGGTGACTTCCCTCGACCTGAGGGTCTTTTCTATGGCGCTCCCCGAAAGCTCTACCCTGGTGACCGGACTGGAATATTTCTTTGACACCGATCCCGGAGCAGGGAACGCGAATGCGCTGGAAGTTCCGGAGGCCTCCGGGGTCTCCGCGGACTTGCACATCCCGCTTTCCGGCCTCTCCCCGGGTGTACACCGTCTCTTCCTCCGCGCCCGCGACGAAAACGGCCACTGGAGCATGCCCGCTTCCCGTCCGGTGGTGGTCACCAAAGAAGAACGGCCTACCTCAGTGACTGCCCTGGAATACTTCTTTGACCAGCCGGGAGCTCCCGGATCAGGTTCGGCCTTTCCCCTCACACCGTCAGGGGAGATGACCCTGACTGCCCCCATACCCCTGGCAGAGCTTTCCCCTGGGGTACATCGGATCTTCTTCAGAGCAGAGAACGCCATTGAACTGAACAGCCCCCTTGTCTCCCGGCCCCTCCTGGTTACCATGCCTCCCTCTCCCATTACTGAGGTAGAATTTTTTATCGACCTCGATCCCGGCCCGGGAAATGCCCACAAATGGCCCCTGACTCCGGGATTCGACCTCTCCCTGTCAGCTGGGGTACCCCTGGCAGAGGTGCCCTTCGGTCAGCACCAGTTCTCGGTGAGGGCCAAAAATAGCCTTAACCTCTGGTCCTACCCCGTTTCAGCCCCCTTTACCATCGAAATGCCCCGCCAACAACTCTCCTTTAACACCGGATGGAATCTTTTCTCGTCCTATATCCTCCCCGAAAACAGCGACATGCAAATCTTGTTCCAGCCTCTGATCGACAGCATGAAGCTTATTAAAATCGTGGACAGCCAGGGCCGTTCCCTGGAGTTAGCCGGTGACCCCGGCGTATGGACCAACGCCATCGGACCAATGCTCCCCGACCAGGGCTATAAAGTCAGGATGGCGGCCCCGGGAACCCTCTCCCTTCCCGGAACCCCTGCAACCCTGCCCCTTGACATCCCTTTGTCGGCGGGATGGAACACCGTGAGCTTCCCTCGCGAACTCGAGGCCGACGCCCTCACCGTCCTCCAACAACTCATTGACAGAGGTTCCCTGGTAAAGGTCCAGGACGAAAAAGGAAATGCCATCGAAAACCTCGGCACCCTGGGAGGATGGCATAACGCCATCGGGCTATTCCGCTCCGGCGAAGCCTACCGCATCTGCGTCAACCAACCCGACACTCTCACCATCTTTCCCACCTACCCTCCGTCATCCCTGGCGCAACCTTAACGCAACACTGGAGTTTGTTTATTTTCCCAACGAAGCCAACGAAATTACATTTACAGTACAAAGACAGAATAGATTTTTGACATTTTACATTTTTAGTGCATTTCGTTTTACACATTATGTGTATTTTACTTTACATTTTGAGTGTATTTTGTTTTACACTTTAAAGGAAAAGATAGAAATACGCTATCTGTCGCTCCCCTGTTGGCAATCGGGCGATTATCTTTGATATGGGTATGGATACGGCTATGGCCAGGTTGGGAAACGGTCAGGCCAATCCCTAACCAACGTCATAGTCAACGGCGACTCCCTCTCCACACAAAGGAATGAGGAAGATCAGAAGGTCAGAAGATCAGAATATTCTTAAAATTTAAATGATAACAGGATAGAAATCCAAAACGTTTTTTATATTTGCATAGTATGTCCAATAAAAATAGACATACATTGCAAAATGATGACCGCTATTGAAAAAATACGATCTGAAATTGACCGTGATGTTTTTGACTACACCCAACTCATGTCCGTCCTGCAGGATTACAAAAAGCCAAGGGATACCGTAACCCGGCTTATTGAACAGCGAAAAATTATCAGGATTAAAAAAGGGTTATACATTTTCGGGGAATTATGGAAAAGAAGCAACTACTCACTAGAATCACTTGCCGGATTGATACATGGTCCGTCGGCCATCAGTCTTGATTACGCCTTGTCGTGGTTCGGACTGATTCCGGAACGGGTGTACGTGGTTACTTCCATCTCCACCGGCCGAAGCCGGAAATTTACCACCCCCATTGGCGATTTTTCTTACCGGCAACTTTCTCATGAAAGATTCTCCGTTGGGCTGGAGCTTCGAAAAAACAACAGCGGCAACTGGTTTATGGCGGAACCTTTGAAGGCCCTGGCAGATAAAGTATGGTGTGATCCCCGCTGCAGGCCGGGAAAATCTTCCTATTTCAAGGATTACCTTTTTTATGATCTAAGAATGGATGAACTGCAACTGAAATCATTCATCAGCGAAACTTCAGTATATAAAATCACCAATGCTTACCAATCCCAAAAGATTAATTACCTTTTTGAATTTCTCCTCACCGAAAATTCCTGAACCATGGAAAAATGGATGAAAAGCCTTCTACCTGATCCGCTGCCTGACACCTCTGCAGGGATGGTCAATGCCTTGCGGGAAATCATCCAGTCTCTGGCACTTCAAGGTCTCTGGAGAGCAAAGTTTTTTGAACATGCTGCATTTTATGGTGGAACGGCCCTCCGGCTTTTATACGGACTAGACAGGTTTTCAGAAGACTGTGACTTTTCCCTGCTTACCCCTGATGCTGAATTCAGTTTTGAACCCTATGGCTCAGCTTTATTAAATGAATTGCATTCCTTTGGTCTGGATGCCTCCTTTCAAACAAAAGAAAAGAGCACAAACACGGCCATCGAATCTGCCTTTCTGAGAACAAACACCCTTCATACGATGATGATCATTGAGGTTCCGGAGAGGTTAACGGGAGGCATTCACCCCCAGGCTCTGCTTAAAGTAAAACTGGAAATTGATAAAACTCCCCCCTCAGGCTTCGAAACAGAAATGAAATATGTGTACACTCCGCTCCAATTTGCCGTACGCTCCTACACCCTTCCTTCTTTGTTTGCAGGAAAGATCCATGCCTTACTATTCAGAAAATGGAAGAACAGGGTGAAGGGAAGGGATTGGTATGATTTTGCCTGGTATGCATCCCGTCACCCACTTTTAAACCTCAGCCATCTGGAAGCCAGAATGCGCAATTCAGGAGATTATTCATCCCAGAATCCTTTAAGCAAAAGCTTGCTCATGGAACTGCTGGTCGATGCCATAGACAAACTGAACATCAACCAGGCTAAAGAAGAAGTTACTCCATTTGTGAATAATCCCACTCTCCTAAACCTCTGGAGTAAAGAATATTTCATCGATGCCGCTCAAAGAATAACCACATAGAATGTCCTCATACTTGAACCAGGCTCAGGCCCAATTCTCACCCGCTTAATCGTAAACAGCGACTCCCCCACCTCACAAAAACAACTTCAAAGGATCGGTCGATAAAAACTCTTCTACCGGTATTCCATGAGTGCCCACCGTAAAAAGCTGGTCAGGATGGTAGGTTTCATCAAATAAGACCATCCCCTTGTTCTGACTATCTTTTCCACTTTTTACTTCGATTCCTGTAA
>ERZ795053.5275-NODE-5275-length-13421-cov-5.113497_pt1 | contig 13421 bp, 12 predicted proteins | sample MGYA00375137_ERZ795053 | MGnify/ENA primary metagenome ERZ795053 (study PRJEB30182, sample SAMN05720284) | activated sludge metagenome | isolation source: Anaerobic digester | place: Hong Kong | collected 2014-12-17 ... | reverse complement strand
GCTCTTCCGATCTTATCGTCCTTGTTTACCAGTACCTGAGTTACAATCGTAATTATGTCCCTGTCAAGATCATTTTTCAGAAGTACGTTTTTAAGTTGTTGTTCAATTATGTACCCGATGAAACCCTGAGAATAAGCAACACAAATGTCGAGGGGCATTTCAGGCAGCCCATATAACTTATGCCCTGCTATATTGTTCAGCATCAGATTGCCTACCTGTGGCCCGTTACCATGGGTGATTACCAGATTGTAGTCTTTCTCTTTGATCAGGGTTACAAGTTTTTCACAGGTTTCAAAAGCATTTTTTTCCTGTTCGTCAATAGTACCAATTTGCCCTCCCTGCAGAAGAGCATTACCTCCAAATGCTACTACAGCTAATTTCCTCATCTTGTTTATTATGATTGGTAAAAATTTGCGCAAAAATAAGCAAATCCTCTTGATTTGATTGTGAGTTTGAATAAATAACACTGAAAAGATACCTGGTCAAGAAAGGTTTTTTTCTTGTGACTATGGGTCAAAAAACCAGGCAATTTTAAATCTAATTTGATTCTGTTCAATGATTATTGTTGCATGGAGTTTTTTTTAAAGGAGTATCAAAGTCTATTTCTAAGATTTTGGTTTTCAAAATGCACCCTTCTAGGGTTATGTTTTCTTTCTCCCATTACCGGATGATCTGAATCCTGTCCTAAAGTGAATAATAGTTGAGGTTTCCGTAGTTGGGAGAAGAAATATTTTAAATCCCTGTGTTTTCCACTTGCATTGCGATCTGATTTCAGATTTTTCTGTTGATGTAAAAATTAATATCCTATTTTTGACCATCAATTATGCTATAGTTAATCCGGCCGGAATTATTTTGATGGATGGCTGCTTTGAATTGTCTTTGAGTCAGAGAAGGTGAATTATTAAACTTAAACATATTGTTCTGCAAAATTATGATTCCTTAATTTTGTCTTTAAAGCTGGGTTGATCGGATTTGTGGGTATTTTGTTAATGAAGGATTTTCAACCGGGGGTACTGATAAAGTAAAGCAGGTTTACACCCAACTGATAATTCTTTTGCAAGGAAATAATCCGGGACTTTTTGAAGCTCTGGCAAAGGTTTGAAAGGAAATCAGGATTTTGGCACATAACATCAGAGCACTATAAAACAAAAAAAAGAATGAAAATAAAAACATTGTTCAGTTTTGTGATTACCCCGGCAATTTCTTTGATTCTGATCTTATTTTTTGACTTGGAACCCGGCAATAAAATGGTAACTGCAACACTTGCAGTTGCTTTTTTAATGGCTGTCTGGTGGGTTACTGAAGCTGTTCCGCTGGCCGTTACTTCATTATTGCCTGTTGCACTTTTCCCGTTGCTTGGAATTATGGATGGGAAGTCGGTGTCTGCATCCTATTTTAATGATGTTATTTTTCTTTTTATGGGGGGATTTATCATTGCTTTGGCCATGCAGCGCTGGAACCTTCACCGTCGCATTGCACTGAGCATCCTGGTCATGATTGGAACCAGTCCGGGCAGAATTCTTCTCGGATTTATGTCAGCAACTGCTTTTTTATCCATGTGGATTTCTAATACTGCCACTGCCATGATGATGATTCCAATTTTGCTTTCTGTGATTAATAAGCTGGACGAAACGGTAGATGAAAATGTTATCAACCGATATAGTATTGGTTTGTTGCTTGGTGTGGCTTATAGTGCCTCTATTGGTGGAATGGCCACACTCGTCGGCACACCACCGAACCTCTCTTTTGTCCGGATTTTTCAAATTTATTTTCCGGATGCTCCCGAAATTTCTTTTGCCCGTTGGTTTATGTTTGCCTTACCGATCACACTGGTTTTTTTTGGTTTTGCGTGGGTATTGCTCTATGTTATGTTCAGCCCTTCGAAACATAAATGGAGTAATGTGGATAAAAATTCACTTCGTTTGCAATTGCTTGAAATTGGGCCAATGTCGTATGAAGAAAAAGTGGTTTTTATCAATTTTATATCTGTGGCAATTTTATGGCTTTTCAGGGCTGATCTGAACTTTGGATGGTTCACCATCCCCGGATGGGCACAGATTTTTCCATTCAGCGAATATATCAACGATGGAACTGTAGCTATTTTTATTGCTGTTTTGCTTTTTGTTTTGCCTTCGAGAGCGGAAAATACACGCAGAATTATGAACTGGAAGACTGCAGAAAATATTCCCTGGCACATTATTCTTTTATTTGGTGGCGGCTTTGCTTTGGCTTCAGGATTTAAAGAATCAGGGCTTTCAACCTGGTTTGGAAGCCAGTTGGTGTGGGTGGCTGATTATCATGTGCTTTTGGTGATTTTTTTTATTTCTTTTATGATGACCTTTTTAACCGAATTAACGTCAAATACGGCAACTACGGAAATGATCCTGCCGATCCTTGCCGGTATAGCAATATCATCCGGTATTAATCCTTTATTACTGATGTTGCCCGCGACTTTATCCGGCTCAATGGCTTTTATGCTTCCTGTCGCTACTCCTCCAAATGCGATTATTTTCGCTACTAATCGTATCAAAGTCATCGAAATGGCGAGGGCAGGTATTTATCTGAATCTTGCAGGAGCGGCAATTATCACGGTAATGACTTACTTTCTTGCTACTTGGGTATTTGATATCAATCTGAATGAAATGCCGTTGTGGGCTGTAATGACCAAGTAAGATTCATAAAGATAATATCAAAACATAAATTCTGCCGGATAATAGAAAGGTTGAAACATTCCGGGATTATGTCTTAATGGACATTTTTAATGATAAAAAGTTATGAAATTTCACCCGCTATTGGCTTTGCATATAATCAAAGCATTTGATTAAACGGATAGTTACATCCTCTTGAAACAGTATTTTCCGGTGTTTTGAAAAACCAAGGTTAGTATTCTGTAGTGAGATCTAATTTTTGTTTCAATGTGGCAACGACTGGATTTTTTTCGACGAAATGTTGATAGATTTCTTCCGGAGTATATGGTTTTGATTGCGCAGCAGCAGCATTTAACAACACTTTCAGACGTATGAAATTGTTACTGAGTTCATCTCGCAGATAAGAGATCAGTTCCCTTTTCAAAGAGTAAAGCTCTTTTTGCTGCAATGAGTTGCTGACTTCAAAGGTGATTTCAAAATCCTCGCTGATATCAGGTTTTGTTGAAATGAGGGTGCTGTATAGATTAGGATGGGATTCACTGATTTTTGCAGCAAAATCATTCCAGGCTTCATGAAGATGTTCCGGCTGGATCTTTCTGGCATTGAGAAATTCATCCGATTCAAAGTCAAAAGACTCTGTTTCATCAGTCTCCTGAGGTTCGTCCGTTTGAATTATTTCATCCTTTATTGAAATTGTGGATGGGATGAAGGCAGGCTTTTTTGGTTCATTGATATTTGCAGAAGTGGTTTTGCTTGGAGTTAAATTAGAGTTTATTCCTTTTGATGCCTGTGGTTTCGGTGGAATAGATGTGGGTTTTGAAGAGGGTGGGGGTAAAGTGGTTTTTTGTGTCGGGTTGTCAGTTTTTTTGGGGGGAGGTGTAACCAATTGTGTTTGCTTTGGATGTAAGGTGAGATAATTACTGATAGATGCAAGTTGCATCAGGGCAATTTCGATGTGTAATCGTTTATTGTTACTTAACCTGTATTCGAAATCAGTTTTCTGAATAATGTCCAGGGCTTTTATTAAAAACTCAGGGGACGTTTTTACAGCTTGTGTCAGATAACGTTCCCTTATTTTTTCACTTAACTCAAGCAATTCGACAGTTTTATTGTCAGTGCAGACCAACAGGTCGCGGAAGTGTGACGCAAGCCCCGAAATAAAATGTTGCCCGTCGAAACCGGATTCAATCACTTTGTTGAATGTGAGCAGACAGTCATAAATATTTCCATCAAGCAAAAAGTCTGTAATTTTGAAATAGTATTCGTAATCCAAAACGTTGAGATGCTCAACTACCAGCTTATACGTCAGTTCCCCTCCGGCAAAACTTACGAGCTGATCGAAAATTGAAAGGGCATCCCTAAGAGCTCCATCGGCTTTGGAGGCAATTACCGAAAGCGCCTCCGGCTCGGTTTTAATGCCTTCTTTTTCGGCAACAAAGCTAAGGTATCGGGTTATGTCACTTATGGTAATCCGCTTGAAATCATAAATCTGACAACGCGACAAAATGGTGGGTATAATTTTGTGTTTCTCCGTGGTTGCAAGGATGAACTTGGCATATTCGGGAGGTTCCTCCAGCGTTTTCAGAAATGCATTGAAAGCTTGTTGTGAAAGCATGTGCACCTCATCAATAATATAAACTTTGTAACGGACTTTCTGTGGCGGAATGCGCACCTGTTCAACCAGGAGACGAATGTCGTCCACTGAACTGTTGGAAGCTGCATCGAGCTCGAAAATATTGAACGAAGCACTTCTGTTGAACGAAAGGCATGATTCACAGGCATTGCAAGGCTCAATGTTGTCGCTCAGGTTCATGCAATTGATGGTTTTTGCAAAAATCCTCGCACAGGTCGTTTTTCCGACTCCTCTGGGACCTGTGAATAAAAAAGCCTGTGCCAGTTTATTGTTACGAATGGCATTTTTCAGGGTCGAAGTGATATGATCTTGCCCAACCATTGAATCAAAAGTGGCTGGTCTGTACTTTCGGGCAGAAACAATAAAGTTGTCCATTTTTAGTGGTTGAATTAAAGTCCAAAATTAGTCTTTTTTGCCTTACTTTATCCTTACATTGAAGGATAATCAATCACCAGTACCAATAGCTATTCAATCCTGCTTTTTTAAATATTCACTCCGGACAATTAAAGACATGAATGGACCATACATTTCAATTGATCAGAAAGGAAAAAATGGACTACCTTTGCCTTGTTAATACATTTTACGGATGATCCTCATCTACACACAACGGATAACCAAAAGAGTCAGCTATATCTTCAAACTGTACTTCGAGCATTTGCTTGGTATTCCTTATGAACTGACTTCAAACGGTGAAGCATTTGATGCTTATGAAGGCCCTAAACTCAATTATTCAACACAGCAGTTTAACGACAGCGTTCAGTTTTATCCTGCCGAATTATTATTCAAGACAGGAATTGAAGGTCAGGAATTGAATGTTTTTACACATAACGGATTAAAAGCTTTTTACCCGGTTCATCAACAAAAAGCAGTTTTGCCATTTGATCCATTTGCAGCAGCTTTTTATCTGGTAACACGTTATGAAGAATATCTGCCTTACCGCAAGGATAAGTTCGGGCGTTTTGATGCATTTGAGAGTATTTCGGTGAAAAATGATTTTCTGCAAAAGCCTTTGGTTAATATCTGGTCGCAGCAAATAAAGCAGTTATTTCTTGAGAAATATCCCGACCTGAAATTCAAAAAGCGGCATTTCCGGTTTATACCAACTTATGATATTGATTCGGCCTATGCTTATCGCTGTAAAGGTACAGTGCGGACGGTTGCTGCAACCATTCGCGATATGTTGAAATTTGATTTTCATGAAATTTATGAACGGGCAAAAGTGATTTTTGGCCGGCAACCTGATCCTTTTGATACTTATGATTTTCAACTCGCTCTTCAAAAAGAATTTAGCCTGCATCCGGTTTATTTTGTATTAATGGCTGATTACGGGCAGTTCGACAAGAATCTTCCTGTGGGTAATACTCATTTCCAGCACTTGATCAAATCGCTGGCTGATTATGGTGATGTAGGAATTCATCCTTCTTTCGAGGCCAATACAAGTTTCCAGCGTTTGTCAGCAGAGGTAAGTCGATTGTCATCAATACTTAATCGTGAAATTACCAGAAGCAGGCAGCATTTTCTCAGGGTCAATTTTCCGATTACCTACCGAAATCTTATCCAGGCGGATTTAACCAATGATTATACCATGGGGTATGCATCCCTGCCTGGCTTTCGGGCGGGGATTTGCGATACATACAATTTTTATGATCTTGACCTGGAAACTGAGACCATGTTGCGTATCCATCCTTTTGCAGTCATGGATGGCACTCTGAGGGATTATATGCTAAAAGAAATCCCTGTTTCATTACAGATTATCAAACAGTTGATTGATGAGGTAAAAGCGGTAAACGGAACTTTCATAAGTTTGTGGCACAATGAGTCGCTTTGTAATCAGAAAAGATGGGAAGGCTGGCAGGCGTTGTATGTTGACTTGATTCGCTATGCAATGGGTTGATTTGTCAGCTGATCTGACCGTTATCAGCGAAAGAATAATATTTGTCTGCACCGATTATGATATGATCGAGTATATTGATGTCCAATAATTTACCAGCACCCACAATTTTGTCGGTTAGGTTTATGTCTGCACTGCTTGGCGTCGTATTTCCGGATGGATGGTTATGACCAAGAATGAGGGACGTAGCACCGTTTTCGATGGCAATTTTAAAAATCTTTTTTGGGTCAACTACCGTTCCTGTTACTCCTCCCTCGCTGATAATCACTGTTTTAAGAACTTTATTCCCCCTGTTGAGTAAAATCACAAAGAATTGTTCATAATTTGGGTCAGCTACATGCATTTGGAGCACCTCAAAAGCATCATGGCTTGAGGTAATGCTTTTGCGTTCAAGCGCTTCGGCACCTCTGCGACGACTGCCCAGTTCCAGTGCAGCAACAATGCTTATTGCCTTGGCTTCACCAATTCCCTTAAATTTTTCCAGCTCATTTACTGAGAGTTTTGAAAGTTCAATAAGGTTACCTTCCACGCTTTTAAGTATCCTTTTTGACAGGTCAACGGCAGATTCATTTTTGCTGCCCGATGCTATAAGAATGGCAATGAGCTCGGCGTCGCTGAGCGAATTTTTTCCTTTTAGCAGGAGCTTTTCCCGCGGGCGATCGTCTTCGAGCCAGTTTTTTATTGAAGAACGCTTCAGGTTGTCTTCCATAGTTTTATGATTAGCAGTTAAACAAAAAAAGCCTCTAATGCAGATACAATAGAGGCTGGCCAATATGTTGAAAATACTTTTACTCAGCAGCAACAACAAGCTTTCTGGAAAGCTTCGATTTCAGGTTGGCAGCTTTGTTTTTGTGGATAATTCTGCGTTTTGCATTTTTATCAATGAGTGACACCAGTTTGGGGTATTGCTCTTTTGCAGCTTCAACATCGGTGAGCAGCCTGAATTTTTTAATTGCATTGCGCATGGTCTTCGCGTGATAGCGATTGCGCATTTGTTTCATTTTATTGGCTCTGATTCTTTTTAATGCTGATTTATGATTTGCCATTTATCTAAAATTTTAAAATTCAGTGATTATTAATACCAAAAATCAATTTTTTTAAGTCAAAATTTTGGGCTGCAAAAGTACAATTGTTTTTTTATTAAACAATAACTACTTGGAGAAAAATCTATTTAACAAGGTAACTTTCCAGGAATTTGTCAAGTTCTTCAGGTGTGAAAAGCTTGTGTAAAACTATTCCGTCGCGGTCAATAAGAAAACTGCCAGGCAAATTACGGATTCCAAAAAACCTGACATCACGGTCTTTCCAACTATCAATTACATATACATTGTTTTTCCAGGGATATTGTTTTTCATTGAGTGCTTCAATCCATGTTGAACGCTCCTTATCAAGTGCAATTGCATAGATATCAAAGCCATTTCCGTGTATAAATTCCTTGTCATGGTATTTATTGTAAATCTCCCGCAGCTTTTCGTTGTCCACTACACAGTGATGGCAGAGTGAATTCCAAAGCATTACCATGACCATTTTTCCCCGCAGGTCACTCAGATGGATCAGAACGCTGTCGGGATCATAATTAACAAAATCACCCAGATTGTTGCCAATCTCATTTCCAACCACGATTTCTCCGGGTTTGGCAGAAGTGGTTGCTTGACTTTTTGAAGGTTGATTGATGGTGGTTTGCGGTGTCTGAGCTGATGCAGTGGCCTGTGGCTGTGTTCCCGGCAGAGCCTTGATTTGCTGATCAGCAGATTGAGTTTGTTGTTCAGTTACGATAGTTTGGTTGGGCGCTTGCTCCTGAGCAGCCGTTTGTTCGCCGGCTGTTTTGCTTTGGCCGGTGCAGGAAACCAGAATAATTATCAGAGAAAATGATATCAGAAAATTCAAAAAATGCTTCATAGTCGTTTGTATTAAATAATTTTGAGTTGAAATTCCGGCAAAATTAGAAATTCTCTGGAAAATGATGAATTCAATCTTTCCCAAATTAAGAATATTTAAAAGGACTCGACCCATAGGAATAGCTGGCCGATAACTACTGATAATAATGATGGAAAAACAGGGATTTTTATTCCAGTACTATCTTTTTTGCTATTTGATTTTTGCCGCTGACAAAATTCACTATGTACAATCCTCCTGGCCAGTTAAGTACAGGGATTGTGAAAGAAGGTGAGCTAACATATTTTTCAAACAATACGCTTCCCTTGTCATCATAAATACTGATCATCAGGGGCAATTCCCTTTGGTTTTGGATGAAAATCTCATTTGAGGCAGGATTTGGTGAAATGGTTACTCCGGGGAATAATTGATAATCATCAATGCCCGACCAGCAAAAAGAAAAACGTGAATAATACAATTGCCAAAAGCCTTCGATTTCGGCTTCCCAAACAAGGTAAATATAGGTGCTATAGAATGGGGCAGCTTCTCCGTCATGAAAAGAAGGGTTTCTGCTTTCAGTGTTTAAAAAACTTAATTGGTAGAGTTCTTTGCCTCCACAAGAATGTTCGTAAGCGAATAATTCTTTGTAGTCACCCACCACTTTTGGATAGGCGAGGGTGTAAAATTCCAAATCTAAAAATTCTGACTTTAGCGGTATCCAGGATGACCAAACAGCAAAGTCAAAAGGTTCATCTTCTGTTAGATTTAATGGGAAAAACCCCCCATAGTTATATTGATAATTGTTAATCTGCCAGTTTTCACCATTTTTGTACGACCATGATACCACATCATCGTGCGTCCACCGTGTATTTTTTTTGCTAATCTTTGATTCGGTAATCAATGATTGAGGCGTTCCCCAACCCGATGGATATAAAGCTTCTGAAAACATTAACCGATCCTCCGGTTCACCAACTTCAATCCAATATAATCCGGGATTTACGTAAGAGGTAATTGATGGTTGGCGATTATTCCCAAAAGCAACGGTATCCGGAGCAGAAAATGATGGAACACCATTATTAACGATTTTGTGGGATGCAAGCAAAAACCCATCCGAAATCCATGCTACCCGGTAGTTGTCCATGCAGCTCGTGAATTCATGGTTCTGGTTTCCTGATGTCCAGACGGGTATTGTATCGGATTGATTCCCGTTGACATCAACTTCGATGGAGTAAAGCTGACTTTTACCATTCCTTACTCTTTCAAAAATTATCAAAGATGTGTTACTATTCCAATATGAAATCAAAATTGGCCGCCTGAAATGTGTTCCAGGCTCTGCTATTAATTCTACCGGGTCATCGGCTGTGAGATATTTCTTGTACCAAATTGCTGTTGAAGTAGTGTCGGTGTATTGTTCCCACAAAACAATCTGTCCAAGACCCGAAGAATATCCCAGGTGCGCATTCGCTTTGTGTGAGGGTGAATCGGTAAAGGGTTGCGGGGGTGAATAAAGCCATTGACCCGACAATTGAGTGGTTAAAGTTAATAGCAAAACTGTGAGCAGGAGAAGAATGTAATTTTTCATTTTTGAGTGGATTTTTAACATGAATTATTTACAAATTTAAAAAAAGCAGGAAAATTATTTGATGTACCCATTGATAATCAATATCTTTGAGGTGTAAACAAACAAATAATTTCCACATCCAAAGGTACATAAAAAGTTGAAGATAACAGCCCCAAATCCGGAAAAAATCGCAAAAAAAACTTCCATCTAAGGCGCTGAAAAACAATATTCCTCTACAAACAAATCAGTGAAAGGGTGCATTTCGTTTGTTTACAAAGCAGCTGCATAGGGGCTCCAAAAGCATGTGATTGTAAAAGTAGAGGTTACAGTTATGATAAAGAACGTTGGCTACATCACCACCAGCATGAATAAGGTAAGAACAAAAACATTATACGAAAACGAATATTGCGTTCGTATTAGAGCCGGGTTACGTATTAAAAACAATAAAACATATCACTACTGACCGACAAAAACTATGAGATTTCTCACTGCCGGCCGGCGGTGAGAAATCTCATGCTCATTTTTAATTGCTTTCATTTTTAATCGGATAATAGTGTTTGGGTTTATGAATTAAACAGGCTAAAAAGCGGCAATAGTCCTCAATTATTGCAGAATGAGTTTTTTGAAGATCGTGTTTCCGTTTTTGTGGATGTTGATGGAATGAGCGCTGTTAACCAAGGTTTAAACCTGACAGGTTTTTAAAACCTGTCAGGTTTATTGGTTATTAAAATACCGCCACAACAGGGTTTAAAGCCTTTTCTTTTAGAAAAAAAAAGTTTCACCCTTTTGATGTGGTGAAACCTTTAATATAACTGTTTTTCAAAAATTTTTATTGGGGCTTCGCCCTAAACCCCGTTACAAATTAAATAATAAAATAGTAAAATAGTCAATTAATCCCTCAAACAACGGACACTGAAACCATAACCCTTATTGGCGTTGCTACGGTCTACGAAGGCGCCGCCATAGCCCAGGCCCCGGCCCCAGGCGTACAAAGACGAGTACTCGGCAGAACTCCAGAAGTAACCGTCGCCCCCAATGAAGCAGAAACTACCATCGTTGTTGCGGGCGCCGCCCGGAAGACCTGTAAATCCGCTTGAATTTGTTGCTCCGGTGTTTGGGCTGTTCCAATGGGTTGTGCCGGCTTCTTTCATTTTTCCGCCGGCCACGCTCTCACCTCCCAGATAGGTAGTTAAAGCAGTCCATTCTGCATCGGTGGGCAAGTGCCAACCTTCAGGGCAAATTTCTTGTAGGCCTGGTGTTGTGGTGTAACCCATCATTTCGTTCCACTGGTAAAGGCCGCCGTAAATTTCGCAATTGGCTCCGGAGTTGTCGTAGCAGTATTTTTCAATGGTTCCGTTGTTGGTCTGGTTGCTGCTGCCATTAATCTTCGTTCCAATGTTCAGGTTTTCTTTTAGCCAACATTGTTCACCTATCTTAACCGTGTTGTAATACCGGCCTTCATATAATACATTAGGTGTTCCGGCACACGGAATGCCTTGAACGATATCAAACAAAAATTCTTCATTTCCCATCGGAGTTGCTTCAATTACATCACTTCCATTTATGCCCTCAATAATGGTATTAGCGTAACCGATAAATCTTAACTGATCTCCGAGATTATATCCAAAACTGTTGATTGCGCTGTGTAATTTAAGAGTCATGAGCATTTCTGAGTTTCCGTTATAAACCAACTTACCTTGCGATTGGCCGCCATTACCCGAATTCAAAATTTTTATTGAACGGATTTCATTCCTGAATGCAACAGTGAGTACATTGTACTTTTCCCTTCCAGAAAGGAAAGTAAAATCATGTGTTCCAATTTCTAATGTATTTTCCAGGGAAGCAACCTCCCGACCTAAAAGATCAACAATCCGGAGGGTTACAAACTCTTTTTCAGGAATACGCACTTTAAATTTAGTTGTGCCATCAGCAGATGGATTGGGATAACCCGGCAACACCGAAAATGAACTTTTTTCTGTTTCTTCAAAATCAGGAATGCCAAGGATATAATCCAACAACAGAACTGTGTTAGGTGCATAAAGTGTTGTATCGCCGGGTTGGGAAAGATTTTGGATGTAAATGCTGTCCAATGTAACCGGCTGGGATTGATAATGTGCCGTGAAAGTTAATTCGATCCTTGGTCTTTGGCCCTAACCAGAGTACGCCAACAAAAACATTAGAACGATTAAAGTAAGCAAGATTCTTTTCATTTTTCTTGAGATTTAGTTTGTTTATGTCATTGTTTTTGGGTTGTTTAAAGTCACTATTTACTTCCGGCAACGTAATGCTGATTTACTTCAACTAAGTTGCTATATTTTATCAATCCGGTTATCAAATCAAGGTTTCTGTCAAAAATCCCGATGAGTTGTCTGTTTGAGATATTTCCTGTTTTAACCATGATTAATTTTTCTGGTAATCTTGAGATCATGTGAGAATTTAAAAAATCAACATCTTTTGTTACAACAATCCGGTTTTCATCATCAGCAAACTGTATTATTTCAGCGTCGCTTGTCCTGTTTTTCTTTGGCAAATCCAGCGTATGGATTGAATCAAAGTCTTTACGGTTGGGAAATTCGGACAGGCTTTTAGGCAACTGAGCGTCAATCAAAAATTTCATGAAGCCAGGGTGTAAATACTTTTTACCTGCGAAAGTTTTGCTGCGTAAGCGATGCACGCCAGAAAATCATCCCTTTCCAGATCAGGATAATCTTCAAGCAATTCTTCGATGGTCATTCCCGAAGCCAGCAATTCGAGCATATTCTCAACAGGGTATCTCATTCCCCTGATAATCGGCTTCCCGTGGCAAATGTCCGGGTCTATTGTAATTCGGTTTATTAATTGTTCCATAGTATTTGAAGTTTAGAAGTTCTTTCTTTCGCTTTTAAATTAATCCAAAAATAATTCTTTTCTATTCACCTAAAAAAATAACAGCAGCGCATCCAGCAAATTTTACTTCAACTCAGCAATGGTTTTTCCTTGGGACAAAACAGCAGGAATTTCCTCAAACTGCCCGACATACCAGCCATCGTCTGATTTTTCGATAATCGCTGTGAGTTTCATGTTTTAGGATGTTTTAAGAATGTGATTTCAAAAATAATGATTTTTAAAAACAAGATCATAAACCAGGTTTGCGAAGATGATGTATTCGCTATATGAATGGTTATGTTGTTTGTCAATCATTATTTTAAGTATTTCTGTTTGCGCAAATTTAGGTTTTCTAAAGAAAGAATAAAAGCTAACGCTTTTTATTTTTTTATTTTAGTTTGTTTATGTTATGTTAAAACATTGATTAAATATTATTTACAAAGTCCAGTTCTCAATTTTCAGGTTTGGTATTCTGCCAAAGTGTTTTTCGTTATTGGTTACGAATACCATTTCATTTTCCATTGCAATACCGGCGATCAATAAATCAATATCATCAATAGGATTTCCCTTTTTCCGAAGTGATGCATATAATTCTGCTGAAATTTTAGAAGATTTTTCTGTCAACGGAATTATTTTGTTCTCAGCAACAAATTTTTCAAAAATTTGCAACTGGTGAATCGCCTTTTTTGCAAGTAGTCCGCCTGTAATTTCGTAATAGGTAATAATGCTGATTTCAATGGAATCAAAAATTTCCAAATAAGATTGGAAATGATGTAAAACCATCGAATTACCTTTGAAGAAGTAAGACAAAATATCCGTATCAATCAACGCTCGCTTCATGATTTCGTCTTTTATTTTCTTGTCTCCTTTTGATCAATGCATCAGTAAGTTCACTGAAAACACTTTCATCAATATCATTCCAAGCCCCGGCATAAGCGAGGATTTTAT
>ERZ795053.5274-NODE-5274-length-13423-cov-5.531792_pt1 | contig 13423 bp, 7 predicted proteins | sample MGYA00375137_ERZ795053 | MGnify/ENA primary metagenome ERZ795053 (study PRJEB30182, sample SAMN05720284) | activated sludge metagenome | isolation source: Anaerobic digester | place: Hong Kong | collected 2014-12-17 ... | reverse complement strand
ATCCGCTATCGGTTCAACCTGATGCGGGAGGTGATCACCAACCTGGGGGATATCCGCCGGCCCCAGTTCAAGCCCTACGCCTTTGACGATACCTATTACACCAATCGACAGGACCACACCCTGCACTGGAACCGCACCTGGCGGGAGGAGCGCCTGTTCACGGAAGTGATCGGCAGTTACAACCACTGGGACCGCATCAAGAAGCGGGTGCGTACCGATCTGACCGCGGGTACCGACGAGCTCATCCTGGGCGAACAGGATACCAACGACCTGACCGGCCTCCACCTTCGCGCCACCCTGGCCACTCGCCTGCCCGGCAAGTGGAACGGCATGGTCGGCACCGAGAACCGCTGGGATATCGCCTCGGGTGATCGCATCATCGATCCGCGGGAGGAGCGGACCGGCTACAGCCGGATCGAGGACTATGCCATGTTCGGCAGCCTGCGCTTCGAGCCGGTCGACTGGCTGGACCTCGAGGGGGGCATGCGCTGGACCTACAACGAGCGATTCCCTTCCCCCGTGGTGCCATCCTTCCATGTCCGCAGCCAGCTGGCCCCCCAATGGACGGCCCGGGCCTCCTGGGCCAGGGGATTTCGGGCCCCGACCGCCAAGGAGCTCTACTTCGAGTTCGTCGATGCCAACCACTTCATCCTCGGCAATCCTGACTTGCGCCCGGAGACCTCCGACAACGTCCAACTCTCCCTCAACTGGGAGAAGGATACCCGGGATTGGGGAGCCCAGGTCCGCCTGACCGGATTTTACAATGATGTCCGCGACCGCATCGATATCTACGAATTCTATGTCCAGGACGGCGTCCGGGTGCCGGCCAGAGGCGATACCACTACCCTGCAGTTCGCGTATTTCAACTATGACCGGTTCCGCAATGTCGGCGCCCAGGTCCAGAGCAAATCCCACTGGAAGGCCCTCAGCCTGCAAGCCAGCTGGATGGCCAACGGCTACCTGCAGCCCGAACATGGGAACGACCCCGCTGTACCTGAAGTGACCTGGGCCAATGAGATCGGTTGGGACTTGAGCTGGCAGTGGACCAGGGCACAGGCCTCGGTCAGTGTCATGGGTCGCTATTACGACCAGTTGGTGACCTTCTATCCCGAGTCGGACAACGGTCGGTCGGTGATCCGCCGCCGGGTGCAGGACGGATTCACCCTGCTCGACCTGATGCTCGGCAAATCCTTCTTCCAGCAGCGCCTGCGCCTCCAGGCGGGGGCGCGCAATCTCCTCAACATCCGCCAGACGGGTGTGCTGGATACGGGTGCCAGCCTGCAGCACAACAGCGGCAGCGGCACCATTCCCGTCAGCGCGGGCCGGACCTGGGTGGTGGGGATTGAGTGGCGGGGGTGAGGAAAATGACTGCCTCCGCGACCGCATTAGGTTCATCCGGATCGCACCGGGTCGGAGAATTGTTGACAGTCGTACCGCCTTTCGCGCAAAGGCCGGGTGGTTGAAACAATGGAGACGCGGATCCCCAGAACACGGGGTCTGGGAGCAACGAATTTCTGGATATCCATTCAACCGCGTCTTATTTCACCACAGAGGACACAGAGTATCACAGAGTCATATCGGGCATCCAGGTCTTTGTGACCCTTCGTGTCTATCATGGCTAAACCCCTCAACGAATACCTGACTGCCTCAGGCAGTAACGAATAAACCACTTTGCGTCTTCGCGCCTTCGCGTTTCCCTCCCCCCTTCGTGCTCTTCGTGTCTTTGCGGCAAAAACCACGCACCCGGTTTCTATTCGTCCCTCCGTCTCTTCGTCGCTCAGTCTCCTATCACCACAGAGGGCACAGAGTATCACAGAGTCATATCGGGCATCCAGGTCTTTGTGACCCTTCGTGTCTTTGTGGCAAGAAACCACCTACCTGATTCCCCTTCGTCTCTTCTTCGCTATCGCCACGACATCGCATCGTGTTATCCTGGGATGTTCGTCCGGTTCAGGCATCATGGTTATGGCTTGACGTACCGACAGCCACTGATGGATTCCAGCATGTACCGTTCCCCCTCCTGTGCATAGAGCATGGATTGGACGATATGATCGATAAATGCCCCTTTCTCTACATCGAATTCCACCTTCACCCGGATGAGACCGGTGCCCTCCATGGGGCTGATCGAAGCAATGTGCACGCGCCGGATGACTGATCCTGCGGGGATGTTATCGCAAATGCCCGTGGCAACATGATCGTTGACATCCTTCCGGATCTGGTCTTCAAAAGCTTGGCTGCCGTGGCTGCCCTGGCTGCCCTGACTGCACGAGGTGAGCATGAACAAGACGATCCACATGGCCAACGATGATGCACCTTTCAAGGAAAGACTGAATGCCTGAATCATACCATTTGGAGCTTGTATCGATTGTTTCATTCCATTCCAGATTCGCGTCACATGATGACTTACGGGAGATGCGGTATGGCCGCCAGCTTCTCGCGGTACTTATCCTCCAGTGCACGGGCAAAGGCCTGCTTGTCTCGACGCAGGAAGTCCATATCCGCTCCATTGACCATGCCCGGATGGATGGCCCTGAGGTGCGCATCACTCCACAGCGCAAGCTCGACCAGCAAGGGTGTCAGGGCCAACCCCTTTGGGGTCAGCAGGTAGAGGTTCGTCTTCTTGTTGTCAGGCCGCTTGGTTTTGATGACCATGCCAAGTGCCTCCAGCATCTTGAGCTTGGATGACAGGATGTTGGTGGCAATCGCCTCACTGCTTTCGGTGAAGTCCTTGAACGTTTCCTTCCCCTCGACCAACATCTGCTTGATGATGACCAGCATCCACTTGTCACCCAGGACATCAAGGGCGGAGGTAAAGGGGCAATCACATCGGAAATCCGGTTGCATCAGTTCACTCTATGTTAATTTTTACTTGCAAAACAAAAGTTTTATCAATATTGCTTGCATATTGAAAGCAATATCATAACTTTGCTTGCATAACAAAAGTAAAAATTCTTTCCGTATGAGACAACTCCTTTCCCTTCTTCTGACCACAGGTCTCTTCATGGCCTGTGACGCGGATAAAACATCAACCAGTCTTCACGAATCCAACCATTCAACCATGAGTAACAAGGAAATTGCAGGCACCTTCCTGGGGGCCGCCCTTCAGAATGATCCAGCCACCATGCGTGAGCTGGCCAACACCGATTACATCCAGCACAACCCCTTTATCCCCACCGGGCTGGAACCGTTCATCCAAATGTTGCCCACTCTGAAGGCCAACGGCACCTCGGCTGAGAACATCCGCATGTTCCAGGATGGCAACTTCATCTTCATGCACAATGTCTGGAGAAATGCCCGGGCATTCGGGGCCGACGAGATGGTGTCCTTTGATATCCTCCGCCTCGACGAGAACGGAAAAGTTGCCGAACACTGGGATGCCATGACGGCCTTGAGAGCCACGACCGCCAATGGGAGAACACAGACCGATGGCCCGACTGAGGCGACGGACCTGGACCAGACCGAGGAAAACAAGGCCCTGGCACGACGCCTGATCGAGGATATCCTGATGGGCAAGAACCCGCAAAAGTTGACCGACTACATCAGCTCCGAACAATACCATCAACACAATCCCGATATCCAGGATGGCCTGGCGGGCATCGTGCAAGCGGTGGAGTACCTCACTTCGCAGAACAACATGTTTCAGTATACGACCATTCACAAGGTGCTGGGAGAAGGCAATTTTGTGCTGACGGTCAGCGAGGGGGAATGGAACGGAACCACCAATGTCTTCTACGATCTGTTCCGCTTTGAGAACGGGAAGGCCGTCGAACATTGGGACGTGATCCAACCCATCCCGACCGAAGGATTGGCCAACGAGAATGGCATGTTCGGTTTCTGATCAGGCTGGCCAGTCGAACTGATTCGGCAGCCAGGGATAATGGATCATCCCAACCGTGACACAAGGCCTCCAGGTCGTGCATCAGATCGGCACGACCTGGAGGTTGCCTGTCCATGTGTGTCCGTCATCAAGGGGTCCCCCTGAAGCATCCGATATTGTAGGGGAAGTCATAGGTCCAATGGTAATGGTACAGATCGATCATCTGCCCGTCCCATAGGACCGGATGAGTATGGCCATGACACTCGTCCAGGTCGGCCGAGGTCAACAGTTCGCCGTTCTCCCCATAGGGACCGTAGATCCCGAAACCATCCAGCATGTACCCCATCAGGACAGAATGACCGTGCTCATGCGGGTGGATATGATCCTGGAGGTCCTGGGCCGGAAAATGATAATGGTATCTCTCCGTGCCGTCGGTATGGCCGCCAAAGCGGTCCAGCATCTCATGGGCGGCGGCATCCGTTCCCAGTGTGGACGCCCCGTGATAGATGGCAGCTCCGGTCAGGGAAAACCCGGCCGGACCAAAGAACACACAGTTGGGTGTGCTGGCGACCTGCGGGAGTGCAGGGAGGGTATAGTTGACCACCTGTTCCGAGATGATGTTGGGATTCTTGTCATAGTTCCAGGCCTCCGTCCCTTTCTGGATGGGAAAGATCCCGGTGGGATGATTGGGCAGGTTGTTACCCGTGATGATCCGGTTGCCCTTCCCGTCCAGGCTGATGTCAAACACATGATTCCAGGTCACATTGCCTTCCACCTGCGGCTTCTTTGTGTAATCCCAGGTGCCATCCGGATTGGTCCAGTCATCCGCATTGTCCGCACCGGCACCATCCGGAGGAAGGCCACACAGCCACAGGGAAAGGAAATCGGGATTCGGGCTGCCCTGGTTGCGGATCAGGATATTCGTCGGGGATACACCCCCAAATGGCAAATGGGTCAGGTCCGGCGTTTCCGGGGTCTCTCCGCCTGGTGGGTCCTCTTTCTTCTGGCAACCTGCCAGGCCCGCTGTCAAGGTGATGAGCGTCATGAACAACACAAGGGACCTGATTCTAACTCGATTCATCATTTGAACTTGTTTGTGGTTGGACATCGTTTGACGAAGAAGGTTTAACAAATGGATTCTGCCACTCAACACCTCCCTCATTCAGGTCAATAGAAATGGCGGAAGTTGGCAGACAAGGCCTGGAGCGAGGAACAGGACAAAAACAATGAAACCTAGAGTTTAATGATCGGCTTGAGTATTGAGCGGCCTTGATGGTCCATCAACCGGATAAAGTAGGTGCCGTTTGGCACTTCGGATATATCCAGTTTTGAGTCGGTCAGATGCTGATCCATGAGCATCCGGCCCATTGCATCAAATAAAATCAAACGCTTGAAACCCTCTGCCTCGATCATGATCTGACCATTCGTCGGATTGGGAAACACCTTGACATGCTCATCCTGTGGTGGTGCACAGCAAGCGGATGTCGTCAGCTCCATCCGCCAGGCGCCAAACAGTTGGGATACATTATAGAACCAATCATTGACTATACCCAGGGAGTAAGTGCTGATTCCAACGTCTTCCGGTTCCAGCCTGGTCCACGTTCCCCCATAGTCCGGAGAGTAAAATATCCCCTTACCCCGTATACCCAATACCCATTGGTTATCCTGGATGGCGAGGCCAGAAATCTTCCAGGAGGAGATTTCAAACTCATTTTCGTCGGATAAGATCAGGGAATTTGAAACAAGGTCCCAGGTTGAATTGCTCTCCTGCCATCTGTAAATCCGGTATTGAACTGTATCGTTCAGAATCGAAAATGTACCGATATAATAGAGCGTATCATGTATGGATAAAAGCCGATTGGGGTGATCCCACCATGTGGTCGGGAGAGAGATTTTCTCCCATGAATCACCAGCATCAACCGATCGATACACGTCATCACCAAGATAACAGATCACACTTCCCTGATACTCGACAAGCTGAAAAAATGAATTTGATATCGGCAGACTGGAAGTGATATCCGCCCAGTTGGCTTCTCCTGCTTTCTTTCTGTACACCGTACCAAACATTTCTTTTAAGAACAATGCACCGGATGTCGATGTAAATACACCGGAGACATTCATCATATCCAGATCCCATGTGATTCCCTGATCAGCTGACCTGTACACATGGATGCCATTCGGTCCCGAACTCACCCGCCACAATTTTCCATCAAACCATGCCACGGATTCTGTGTACCATTCCTTGGGACCAAGGACACTCCAGCTATCCGATCCTGCCGGTTGAAAAAACAGACCATTTCCAGTGCATACATACACGCCTGAACTGTCCATCATCGTGCCATTGATCCAGGGCTCATCAATCCCTTCCTCCTTGACGACCCAGGTAAATCCGTGGTCATCCGAACGCAAAAGCGCTTTGGAATTCCTGGGCTCATCTTGCGTCGGATAATCAAAACGATTCGAAGTTGTAATAAATAATGAACTTCCGTCCGTCTCCAATGTGGCATCTCCCCAAGTCAATCCGGGATATGCAAAAGGCGTTGTGCGAAGAGAATCTCTGACAAATTCATCGACATCCAAGCCGGCTAACCACATGGATTTCCCAGGCCAAACCTTCGGCCATAAAAACACAGAATCTGCGATTACTGAAACATCAAAAGATTCAACGCCAGAAAGCTCTGGCTTTTCTTCAAAACCACAACCGAAACAAGGGGCCACCCAAAAGCTGTTGGGTACTGGCCAGGGCTCATCAGAAATTGCAAAAATGACTCCCTCTTCAATGCGCAGAGTGCCTGGAATCAAATCAGGGATCTCCATTGGATACGAGACCCATGAATCCGGAAACTGGAGACACCGGTATATGGAATCCGAAGTCCAGTAGTGCCAATGGTCCTGATCACTTTGAACTCCCAAGATGTCTGTTGGGAGGATTTTCAGGTTCCAATACTTCTTGTTGCCGGAATAGAATAGCAGACTGTCCTTATACATGTAGATCAGGGAGTCACCAATAACAAAATCTCCTTTGATCAACTTTCCTTTGTACTGTGGCAGCACCGGCTCCTTCCATGTCATTCCGAAATCCCCGGAATATCGAAGGTGGCTTTTCCCATCGCCAAAATACCACACGATGACCTGGCTGTCCCGCGCAGCCAATGGCCAATCGTTTGTAAAGCCGAAAGGTTGAGGATTATACAGATTGGAACTGATGGGAATGTCGATCAACCTTTGCCAGTTCTCTCCCTGATCCTTCGTCCTGTATACCCCGCGCAAGGTGGTCACATACGTTGCCGAGTCTCCATGGGCCATCCGCAGGATGGACGCACCAAAGGGACCGCCGGCATACTCCAACTGGGCCCGAAGATTCACAAAACCAAACAATCCTAAAAGGAGTAACCAAACACGCATAGGTCGGTGATTGAAATCAAGATACAAAACCTTCATCCGATATCCAATCATCAAGATATCGAATCAGGAAAGTGACAACCAATTTCAAGCAAGGTCACAAGGTCAACATTCTCTCTACTTCCATCCCATTTCCACCTTCGAAATATCGAAATAACGCCTTCACTCAATAACAAGAGCTTCTGTCTGTTTAACTTGCCACCCAACTTCACCTCTCATGCGCTACAAACTCCTCGGCCGATCCGGCCTCCGCGTTTCCGAGATCTGCCTCGGCACCATGACCTTCGGCACCGATTGGGGCTGGGGGGCCGACAAGGAAGAAAGCCGTCGTATCCTGGATACCTATGCCAATGCCGGAGGCAATTTCCTGGATACCGCCAATCGCTACACCGAAGGGACCAGCGAGACCTGGCTCGGTGAATTCATATCCGCCGATCGCGACCATTGGGTGCTGGCCACCAAGTACAGCCTGAAGGATCGCGATGGTGACCCCAACTTTTCAGGAAACCACCGCAAGAACATGATGCGATCGGTCGAAGCCAGCCTCCGTCGGCTGAATACCGACCACATCGACCTGCTGTGGGTGCATGCCTGGGACGGGATGACGCCCGTCGAGGAGGTCATGCGGGGACTGGATGACCTGGTCAGTCAGGGAAAGGTCCACTACATCGGTGTCAGCGATACGCCGGCATGGATCGTCAGCCGGGCCAACACCATGGCCGAGCTCCGGGGCTGGAGCGCCTTTGTGGCCCTGCAGGTGGAATACAGCCTCCTCCAGCGTACGCCTGAACGTGACCTGCTGCCCATGGCTCAAGCATTCGGGATGAGCATGACCGCCTGGGCCCCACTGGCCGGCGGGGCACTCACGGGAAAATATCTCGTTCAGCAGGAAGAGCCCAAGCGACTGTCGGCCGAAAGCAAACGTCTCAATGACCGCAATTCGGACATTGCCCGCAAGGTGGTGGCCATTGCCAGCGAACTGCATGTCGCTCCGGCCCAGGTCGCCCTCAACTGGGTTCGTCAGCAGCATCCCGGATACATCCCCATTGTCGGAGCCAGAAAAGCAGAGCAACTGGCCAACAGCCTGGGATGCCTCTCCTTTCACATTCCCCCCGACATGCTCGAACAGTTGAATGAATGCAGGGCCATCGATCCGGGTTTTCCGCACGACTTCCTGGCTTCAGATGGCGTGCGAAACGTCCTGTATGGTGGCACATACAACCAGATCGACAAACCATTGGTGCCGAAGTTGTAGCTTTGAAAGGGAGTCGATGCCTCTGTTTTCTGAAAGATTGGCACTCTCTGCGATCTATCTGACTTGCTAAGAGTTTCACCATGCAACACCGCCACATCCTCATCATTATTCTCACAGGATTAGCTGCATTCTGGATTGGCTCTATCCTCTATTACCAAAGAGTAAACACATCCATGATTGGCGGAGGGGACACATGGGGTTATTATATCTATCTCCCTTCCTCAATAATTTCAGGTGACTTACTTACCCTGGAAACCGCTGCACGCAGGCGGGCAGAAATGGTTCCGGGCTCCATGAACTTTGGAGCGAACAGGCTTGGGATTATGGAGATAAATATGACAGAAAAGGACCTTCCTGTCATAAAATATACCAGCGGAGTAGCTATCATGCTATCTCCCTTTTTCGTATTGGCCCATGCAATAGCTTATCTCTTTGAAATCCCTCCTGATGGTTATCATCCCGTGTATTGGTATTCCATTTATTTAGGGGTATGTCTTTGGGTCCTATTCGGAATGATCATACTCTATAGATTCCTGATCCGCCGATTTCCAACATGGGCAGTTTGGGTCTCGATTATTGTACTTGGTGTTGGCACAAACCTGTATTTCTTCCTTGTGTACACAAGTCCAATGTCTCACCCACTGCTTTTTTCATTATATTGCTTTTTACTGGAAGCTTCGGAACGATATATTAGAAATCAAAGAACCAGAACTGCTGGAATCATCGGACTGATCTGTGGCATGATCACCTTAATCCGACCAACTGAGATTATAGCTGTCAGCATACCACTTATATTGATAATCTACTCCATATCCTCGTATATAAGATCGGGATGGAAATGGCAACATCTCCTGATCGCCACTTTGTCATTTTGCATTCCAATCATCCCTCAATTAATCTATTGGAAAATGGCATCTGGAGAGTGGCTGTATTACAGCTATGGAGGAGAAGGATTTGACTTTTTAAACCCGCACATATTTTCCGGATTGTTTGGTTTTATGAATGGTTGGTTTATTTATACACCAATATATCTGCTTGCCATACCAGGATTTGTCCCTTTGTATATTCACTTCAGGAAATATTTTTGGCCTGTCTTGATCTTTATCATCTTACATGTGTATATCATTTACTCCTGGCACAATTGGTACTATATCAATTCTTTTGGATCGCGTCCCATGGTTGAAGCACTACCCCTTTTGGCAATTCCCTGGACAGCTTTCATCACTAAATGTCAAACCAATATTTCAAGGTCAATTGTCATAGGTGTCTCTGTACTCTGCATCTTACTGAATATATTTCAAACATGGCAGGTTAGTCAGGCTATACTCCTATCTGAGGAAGGCAGTTTCGACTACTATGTATCAATATTTGGCAAGAGAGAATTAAATGAAAAACGTCTTATTGCAGCAGATACACAAACATATCCACCCGATTTTAATACTTTGGACAGCATTGGTGTCATAGGAGAAAGGCGAGCAGAATTTCCCGATTCTACGGGAACTGTGCAGCAAACGAATGAGGGAACCATGTTTAGAATATCTAATCAAACAGCTCCCAGAATTGATCTACAATTAGACCCTTCCATTATCCAACCTGGTGATTACCTTCGAATAACTTGTAGGGCAAAATCTGAAGGTTGGAATAATGACAGATGGAACATGGCAACCCAAACTATCTCAATTTGGCAAAATCAGGATTGGTTGCTTTGGGTTTGGAACAGAATCAATAATAAACTAGGAAATCCAACCTGGAACTTGTGGGGTGGTGAACCGGGAGTTTGGGGGGAAGCCTGGTATGCCATTCAAATTCCGAAAAACTACAAATCTGATGCTGATATCAAGGTTTGGATAGAAAATCGAACTGGTCCTGCAATCCTAATTTCTTCTTTCCAGGTAGAGCTTTGGCGTGAAAAATAAATTCCTTGCTGACAAATAATATCAAATAGAATCACCATCCATATAACATTTATGGGTCGGCCAGAGAAAAAGTTCAAGTATCTTGTTAAATTCTAAGTTCTTGACGATTCTCTCACATCTACCCATTACACCCATATATAATCTGCAAATAATTCACCGCAAATTCTGGCGTGACCTTCTCATATAAATTAAAGATAGTTTTGATAATCCAGAATATCCGAAATTACCCCACTTGCCTGACACACAAGTTCTGAACGTGAATATTTCTGTATAGCGCCAAAGCGTGTTTAGATCAGTTTATAAAAAACTATATTACCCAAACTGAAAACCGATTTGTTGAACCAGGTCCTCAAATTGATTCACCGGACATCCTGCCAACAGTGAATGACTGCCCTCAGGTACTCTATCTTAGTTTGTACAGAGATTATCATTTCAAAGGCTATCGTCAACCAGGTTGAGGCACGGAGGAAAAAAACCGATCCCTCACCCAACTATCCAATTTTTCCTCCGAATCTCTATGGGCGCGAACAAGGAAAGATGCTAAGGACCTTTAGGCTAGATCACCTCCATTTCACATAGAGACAAAGTACTGGTTTATTAGAGAACTATGGTTTAAACTTCTTCAAGAAGAAGAAGGAAAGCACTATGAAATCCAAGATTTCTCTGGGCACTCTGATTCAATAGACTTGAAGTCAAGTATCCTGTGTTCTAAGAATGGCCCCCGGCAATTGAAGACGTTCCTTTACAACACTGAACCTGGTCGATCCCTTTTCAAGTGGCTGTCCGGATCCAGATCGCTGTGTCCGGGCATTCGTATAAACTATTGCGTGGAAATAATAGTCGGGACACAAAGTGGCCGTGGTCACGCTGCTGCTGTTCATCACAGGCGAGGAGACACATCATCCTTTAGAGGAGGTTCTTCGTCAACCTCTATGTCCAGATGAATTTGCTACGATACAATTTCTGGCTCCGGATCTCAAGACTCCGGGTTCTTTGTGCTTTTTGAGCAAGAATCAGTCTCTTCGTCCACCACCTCCCGTCCAAAGGTAATATCCAGATAACGGTGTGGTTTGCGATCTTTGGACTGATCTATGGACCGCCTGACCCGCTCTTCCCTCCTTCCTGGCATTCTCGTGACCCTCCTGGCTGCAGCACTCATCGCCTGGATGGCCCCGGATGTGTTCTTTCATCCCAATGCCCATCAATTCATGATCGGGGGGGACGGCTTCATCATCTCTTACCACCTCCACTACTTTACCCGCTTCGGATCAGGGATCCGGCTGACCGACATGAACTACCCCTTCGGGGAACTGATCTTCATGACCGATGCCCAGGCCATCCTGGCACTGGCCCTGAAAGCAATCCGTTCCGTATGGCCGAATGTCGTGCTGCATGTCCAGGGCATCCAGCACGGACTCCTCCTGTATTCGGCTCCCCTGGCCGCCCTCTTTCTGTGGCTGTCCCTGCGCCGTTTGGCCATACCCGGTTGGCGTGCTGTGGTTTACGCCCTCATCCTGTTCACTCTCATTCCCCAGATCAACCGCATGGTCAGCGGGCATTTCGGCCTGGGCTACCTGTGGGTCCTGCCGCTGATCCTCTGGTGGATGCTGCGCCTGGTCCAGGGTGATCACCGATGGCGCCTGACCATTGTCCTGACCATTGTGCTCATCCTCTTCGGACTGAACAACCCCTACCTCATCCTGATCTGTACCAGCTTCCTGGTCTGTTTCCTGGGCCTGGTGATCCTGGGCCGGATGTCCGGATTCCTTCACGCCGACATACCGGTGTGGCCCGCGACATTGGTGGCCATTCTACCGCCATCCGTGGTCATGGGGGTGGTCAAAGGCCTGGATACCATTCCCGACCGGGTGGTGGAACCCTGGGGATTCCATATCCATGTCGCCCAGTTCGAGAGCATCTTCTATCCGAGCAGCGGACCGGTCCACGACTGGATCCATGCCCTCACCCCCATCGCGCAGGTCTCCGGGGAGGGCATTGCCTATGTCGGCCTCAGTGCCACCCTGGTCATGCCCTTCCTCCTGCTTGGCTGGTGGATGCGCACATTCACTTCCAGAGGCAGCACCTGGGCAGCGATCACCCCGGATCGGTCCCTCAACGTGCTGTTGTGGTCTTCCATTCCGGTGCTCCTGTTCTCCTGCAATATCCTGTCCTCTCCATGGCTGGCCTGGATCCCGGAAAAGCTGCCCGTCTGGTACCAGTTTCGCGCCCCGGGACGCTTTGCCTGGGTCTTCTTCTTCACCTACGGCCTGACCGCGGCCTGGTGGATCGATCACTACCTGATCGGGGCCCGTTCCGGCAGGTGGGTGTGGTGGCTTCGCGCCCTGGCCATCCTCCTCCTGGCCTTCTGGGGCTATGAGGGTTATACCGCATTGCGCATCCAGAAGGACAAGCCTGTGTACGAAAGCCGAATGAGCGAGGCCGAGCTGGCGACCCTGCGGGAGGAGGCCCTGGCCCACCAGATCACTAAGGACCGGTACCAGGCGATCTATCTGCTCCCCGTCCACACCGGCTGGACCGACAAGCTGATCCAACCCGATTATTTCTGGTCGGAGTATGCCGGCTACCGGTATTCCCTGGCCACGGGCATTCCCTTGCTGACCGGCAAGCTCTCCCGCATCTCCCTGAGCCAGGCGGCCCGATCCGTACAATGGGCCTCGCATCCCTGGATCGAGCGTCCCGGCTTTGCCAGTCTGCCCGACAGGCGTGATCTCCTGCTGGTCATGCAAAAGGATGCGACACTGTCGGAAGGGGAAGCCTTCCTGCGGTCGAAAGCCCGACTGCTCATCGATGGCGAATATCACCAGGTATATGCCTTGCCCGCCGATGCCGCACTGGACGAGGGGATCCGCCAGGCCAACCAATGGATCACCGGCCCGGATGGACCCCGACCCTATTCCATTACCTACGACCAGGGCCAGTTGCCGATCCGTCGCACCTTTGACGAACACAAGAGCGATTGGTCGTTCTCGGGGCAGGGAGCCATGGCCATCGAACCGGGTTGGGATACCCTGG
>ERZ795053.5268-NODE-5268-length-13427-cov-10.024903_pt1 | contig 13427 bp, 9 predicted proteins | sample MGYA00375137_ERZ795053 | MGnify/ENA primary metagenome ERZ795053 (study PRJEB30182, sample SAMN05720284) | activated sludge metagenome | isolation source: Anaerobic digester | place: Hong Kong | collected 2014-12-17 ... | reverse complement strand
TTATGTTTGAAGTCAATAACAAGTTGCAATAATAGTAGTTATGAATCTAATTATTGATATAGGCAACACCCTTGTTAAGATTGCCGTGTATAACAACGACAAAGAAGTTTACTTTGAACACTTCAAAAACATCACCGAAGATGATGTTAACCATATTTGCTCCAAATATAATCCAGGCAAAGCAATACTATCGAATGTGGGAAATGTTCCGGCAAATGTGCTAACTTTTCTTCAAAAAATGCCTTTTTTTATTCAACTTGATAACAAAACAAAACTTCCAATAAAAAATAACTACGGAAGTCCGGAAACCTTGGGATACGACAGAATTGCCGCGGTTGTTGGAGCCTGCATTTTGTTTCCAAACAAAAACGTTTTAGTTATCGACTCCGGAACAGCCATTACCTACGATATAATTACAAAGCAGTTGGAATATATGGGTGGAGCAATTAGCCCGGGATTACAACTAAGGTACAATGCATTACACAACTTTACGGCCAAACTTCCTCAGTTGGAAAAAGAAGACAATATAAAGTTTATTGGTAAAACCACTTCCGAATGTATTCATTCAGGAGTAGTTAATGGAATAACTGGTGAAATGAACCATTTTATCGAAGAAATTAGCTCAATTTATGATGATTGCCAGATAGTTTTAACAGGAGGCGACTCTATTTTCTTTGCCAATAAATTAAAAAATTCCATCTTTGTAAACCTTAAGTTATCAATAATTGGTTTAAACAGAATACTTGAGTTCAATGCGAAATAAATATTTTATCACCACTATCATTGCTTTTTTGGCAATTGTAAATACTGCATTTACGCAAAACCTAAACACTTATTCACCTTATTCAAGATTTGGAATTGGTATAATTCCTCTTCAAGGTTTTGGTATTAACACGTCTTTAGGTGGCGTGTCGCAGGGTATCCGAAATCCTTACGAAATAAACTTTCTTAATCCGGCATCATACTCTGCACAGGATTCGATGTCATTCCTTTTCGATTTTGGAGTTCAAACAAACACAACCTCGTTTAAAGGTTACGATCAGTATTTAAATGAACAGAGCGCTACCAATTCAGCAGGAGGCATCCATCATATTGCCATTGGGTTTCCAATTACAAAAAAATGGGGTGTATCGGCAGGGATTACGCCTTATTCAAATGTGGGATTTCGTCAGATACGATTTGAAACTTCTGATTCTATTCTTAGCACAATAGGACGAGTAAAATATGAAAATCTGGGGACAGGTGGAATTACCAATGCGTATATAGGAACTGGTGTTAGCCCATTCCACAATTTCTCTATTGGCGCAAACATGATTTACTACTTTGGAAGTCTCGATTATAATACTAACATTATTATGCCTAACACTGCTGCCGATTATAGCAGCGGGTATGTTAAATCAAGTTTTGCAATAAATGACATTTCGTTTTCCGTAGGAGCACAATATAAAATTGATTTGGACAAACATCTTAAAAACAGCGTAGTCCTTGGAATAACTGCCGATTGTCCTTCCAACATAAACTACAAACGAATTTATTCAGCAACAGTTGTAGGCTCTTCGATAAGCGATACTCTAACTCCTCATTCAACAACATCGCATAGTTTTAAAAAGCCCCTTGGAATCAATTCCGGTATTGCTTTTTATCATTCAGATAATTTGATTATTGCTTTCGATTACTATGTTCAAGATTGGTCGGAAACAGAGCCCTTCAACACAGAGCAACCGCTTGGTAAAGCACAAACATTTAAAGGAGGCATTCAATATACTCCAAATCCTACAGACCTTAAAAGTTACTTCAAAAAAGTTAATTACAGAATTGGAGGATATTATAATAAGTCCAGTATAATGGTAAATTCCAAGCAAATCGATAATTATGGCATAACTTTTGGATTAGGTTTACCGTTAAAAGGAAAAACAAGGTTGAATCTTTCATTCGAAATTGGACAACGTGGAACTAACGACAACTACTTAATAAAAGAAACATACGGAGTAATGAATTTAAGCATTTCGTTTTACGATTATCCTTGGTTCTTTAAAAGAAAATACAATTAAGTTTTAGATACAAACCCCAAAAGTTATGAAAACAGTTAACAAAAAAGTATTCGTTGCAAGTTTACTTGTACTAATGTCGATGGGATCAATGGCACAATCGTACCTACAAGATCCAAAGTATGGTGCAGACGAAGAATCAAGAAAACAGTGTGCAATTCAATCTTCTCTTTACTCGGAATTCTACAAGCAAAAGAATTACAAAGATGCGTATGTTCCTTGGAACAAGGTTTTAAACATCTGTCCTAAAGTTAGCATTAACACCTACATCAGGGGCGTAAAAATCTTAAAATATAAAATTGCGTCCGAGAACGATCCCAATCAAAAACAAGCTTATATTGATTCGTTAATGTCTCTATTCGATAAACGAATCGAAAATTTTGATCAAAAAGGTGTTGTTTTAGGCTATAAAGCACAAGAATTATTTTCTATTGCCCCTGAAAGATATGAACAGGCATTCAATATCATTCAAGATGCTGTTAACATAACAAAGGGAAATTCAGACGATGCCGCTTTATACACTTACATGGCAGTTACCAATGCTATGTACGACAATAAAAAAATTGATGCTGAAAAGGTTATTGAAATTTATTCATCAATAAGCGATTACATTGATATGCTTATTGCTCAAAAGCCAAACGACGATAAAGTTAAGCAAGCAAAAGATGCCATTGATGGGCTATTCGCTCAAATGGGTGTTGCCAACTGCGATAATATTAAAACATTATTTGGGCCACGTTTCGCTGCAAATCCTGATGATCTTGGTCTTTGCAAAAAAATTAAAAGTTTAATGAGCGCCAATAGGTGTACTGAAGATAAACTATACCTTGATGCCTTACTAAACATTTTCAATCACGAAAAAAGCACCGAACTCGCATTGGAGATCGCCCATATTTATGCAACTTCGAACAGGGCAGCTCAAGCTGAAGAGTATTACAACGAAGCTATCAACATGGAAACCGATGCTACAAATCGTGCTCAAATGTTTCTTGAATTAGCTTCAATTACTTTCTCCGAACTTAAAAACCCTACTAAAGCAAAAAAACTTGCGCTTAAAGCCCTTGAAGAAAACCCCAAGTTAGGACCTGCATATGAACTTCTTGGTAACATGTATGCTAGCGAAAGAAATTGCGGATCCAACGACTTCGAAAATAAAACCGTTTACTGGGCTGCTGTTGACATGTTCTATAAAGCAAAACAAGCAGATCCTGAATTAGAAGAAAAAATGAATACGCTAATAGATTCTTACAGCCAGTATTTTCCAACTAAAGAAGATATTTTCTTTCATGACTTAAAGGAAGGCGACACCTACACTGTTGGTTGTTGGATTAACGAAAGAACCAGTGTTCGGGCTCGTAAATAGTTTATTACGTGAAGAAATACAAAGCAATAATAAAAATTATGGTAGTCCCTGCTATTGTGGGGACTACACTATTTTTTAGCAGTTGTAAAAGAGATACATCCCTTATTGATAATTTTACCAATTTAAAACAAACCCCTGGAGTTACTGCTTATAACTCCGAAGTTGACTACACCGAAAATGGGATTTTAAAAATAAAGGTTTCGTCCCCTCGTACTGTTTACTACCAATTTGCCGAAGAGCCTTATACCGAATTTCCGGACGGTATTGCTGTTTTTACCTACAGCGATTCGCTTACAGTGGAAACAACACTTACTGCTAAGTATGCCATCTATAACGAAAAAACGATGATTTGGCACGCAAAGAATAACATTGTAGCAAAAAATCGAAAAGGTGAAGTGCTCTATACCGAAGAATTATTTTGGGATCAAAAAAAACACATTATTTATACCGACGCTAACGTTAAAATAAACAGTGTAAACGGATTGGTTTACGGGCGAAAAGGTCTAATTTCCGACGAAACCTTCGACCATTGGGAGGTTAAAGAACCTTACAACGGTGAAATTTCATTGTAGTACGAGGCGACGGATGTCGCCTTTTCCATTTATTTACATACCTATCCGCTCAACTTCACCTAAAATATAAAGGAGGCATATACAATTATTTGATAACTTTGGTTGAACCGTTTGTCTTCAAACTAGTCCACAAAGCAAATTAATGAAGTAATTTTACATATATTTACAACTATTAAATTTTATCAGCATGAATAAAGTTACTTTTATACTTGAACTAATCTGGTTAGGATTGGCCATTGCATGTCTTGGATTAGGAATCCATTCTACCTTAAAATTTGGATTTTCTATTTCTTACATGTTTTACATTCTTGCCGTCGTAGCCTTTTTAATGTATCTGTTACGACGATACCGCCGAAAAAAAATAGAGAATCAAAACAATAAATAATGGGTTCCACTCTAACAATAGTTCTAATTTCATTACTTTTTTCGGCGTTTTTTTCAGGCATGGAAATTGCGTTCCTTTCTGCAAACAGGTTAAAACTTGAAATAAAGAAGAAAGAAGACGGGTTAATACCGAAAATCATTTCAATATACAGCAACAATACCGAACAGTATATTGCAACAATGCTTGTGGGTAACAATATAGCACTGGTTGTGTATAGTATTGAAATGGCTAAGTTGTTAACACCTGTTATTCAACACATTTTCCCCTCACCCTTAGCTCTCCTTTTAGTACAAACGTTGCTGAGTACAATTATAATTCTAGTTACAGCGGAGTTCTTGCCAAAATCCATTTTCCGGTTACATTCCAATGCTTTTCTAACAATATTTTCGCTACCGATATTTTTATTTTACTTAATTTTTTTCCCTGTCAGCAAATTTACCTCATGGCTGTCGTTTTGGATTATACGATTACTTTTAAGAATTAAGATTAAAAGTAAAAACACTCCTCCTATTTTCGGAAAGGTTGACCTTGACCATCTTGTAGATGAAGTAACCAGTCAAGAAAACACCGAAAATAGTCACATGCAGGAGTTAAAAATATTTCAAAATGCGCTGGATTTCTCCGAAATTCGTCTGAGAGATTGCATGATTCCCAGAACAGATATCGAAGCCGTGGACATTTCGATAACAATTCCCGAATTGCGGCAAAAGTTTAACGATACCAAATTTTCCAGATTGCCCGTATATAAGGAATCTATCGATAATATTATTGGCTACTTAAATTCTAAAGCGCTGTTTTTAAACCCTACCAACATCGAAAACATGCTGCTTGATATCGACTTTTTCCCCGAAACAATGCAAGCCAATAAAGCCTTATCAAAATTCATTAAGGAACACAAAAGTATTGCAATTGTTGTTGATGAGTTTGGTGGAACCGCCGGTTTAGTTACCATTGAAGATACGATGGAAGAAATTTTCGGAGAAATCGATGATGAACACGATTTAAATGAATTTATCGAAAAGAAAGTGAACGATACCGACTATATTTTTTCGGGAAGACTTGAGGTTAAACATCTTAACGAAACATACGGGTTGAATATTCCCGAAACCGACTACTACGAAACTTTGGCAGGATTTATACTTTATCATCATCAAAGTATTCCCAAACCAAACGAAATTTTTGATGCAGGAAGCTTCTCCGTAAAAATTTTACGTATGGACGAAACCAGAATCGATTTGGTAAGGTTGACAACCCTCAAAATGTAATTTCCGCTTTATAAATTTTACGGATTTATCACTTTGCTCAACTTTTTATAAAAAAATACAATGTTAAAAAATATTGCATTGTTTAAAATTGCTATATTCGTAGCTCAAAAAAAAGTGAACTAAAGAATAATTTAATATTGAGTTAAATGGCAACACTTGAGAGAATCAGAAACCGAGCAGGAGTACTTGTTGCGGTTGTTATTGGCTTTGCACTTTTTGCATTTATTCTTGGCGATTTTATAAGTTCAGGAGGCTCCTTGCTTAACCGATCAAAAATGGAAATTGCAGAAATTGGTGGAAATTCTATTTCCTATGACCAATATCAAGCAATGGTAACGGAAAACGAAAACCTTCAAAAAATGTTTTCGCAAAAACTTTCGCTCGACGAGCAAACTACCCTCCGTATCCGTGAACAAGTATGGCAAGACTTGATTCGCCAATATGCACTCGATCCTGAATTTAGTAAATTAGGATTGGATGTCAGTGCTGACGAACTCCTTGATATGGTTGAAGGTAGAAATATCAACCCCATTATAAAGCAGCAGTTTAGCAACCCTCAAACAGGCCAGTTCAATCCCGAATATGTTACTAATTTTATTAAACACATGGATCAGGATTCCAGGTCCAAAACTTACTGGCTATTCCTTGAAAAAGAAATTAAAAAAGACCGTCTTCTAAACAAATACCTCAACCTTATTCGGAAAGGGTTATATACAACAGACTTAGAAGCAAAACAAGCTGTTGCCGACAGGTTTAATAAGGTAAATATCGATTACTCGGTTGTAAGGTATTCAACCATTCCAGATTCTACTATCACTGTTTCCGAATCTGCAATTGAATCGTATTACAACGATCACAAGAACGATTACAAACAAACTGCTTCGCGTGACATTGAGTACATAATATTCCCTGTAAAACCATCCGCCAACGATGAAAACGATGCCAAAGAGTGGATAGATAAAACAATGCCAGAATTTGTTGCATCCGAAGATCCTAATCAGTTTGTTACACTAAAATCCGATACGCCTCTCGATAGTAAGTACTACAAGCGCAACGAGGTTCCTCAGGAATTTAAGGAATGGGCTCAAAATGCAAAAAAAGGAGATAGTTTTGGCCCCTTATTCGACGGAGCATCTTACAAAATTGTTGTTCTTGCCAATTCGAAAATGATGCCGGATTCCGTTAAAGCCCGTCATATATTAGTAGCACCTAAAGGGCAAAGTCAGCAGGATTACGAAAAAGCAAAAACGCTTGCCGATAGTTTAAAAACTGTATTAGAAAAAGGTGGAAAATGGGATGTTTTGACACAAAAATATTCAGACGATCCCGGTTCTAAAGATAAAGGTGGCGATTTAGGTTGGTTTGCTTCAGGTGTAATGGTTCCTGCTTTTGAAGATGCTGCGTTTAATAATCCTGTTGGAAAAATAAACGTAGTAGAAAGTCGTTTCGGATTTCATGTTCTAGAGGTTACTGCAAGAAGTAAGGAAGTAAATAAAGTTCAACTCGCTGTTCTAAACAGAAAAGTTGTTCCCAGCTCTACAACCGACCAACAGGTTTACTCCGAAGCAAACTTGTTTGCAGGTAAAAACAGATCGTTAGACAAATTTAAAACTGCAGCTCAGGCTAAAGGATACACTCCACGAATTGCTAGCAATTTAATGCAAAACGACAGAAATATTGCAGGATTAGAATCTCCAAGAGAAATTATACGTTGGGCATTCCAATCGAAACAAGGTGAAGTGTCAAAAGTATTTCAATTAACTGATATGTACATAGTTGCTACACTAACTTCGGTTAAAGAGGACGGTTTTGCCCCAATCGAGCAAGTTAAATCCGATTTAAAATTAAAAGTTATTCGTAAGTTAAAAGCCGAAAAGTTAGCAGAACAAGTTAAGCAAGAAATAACCGGCGCTAAAACAATAGCCGACATAGCCCAAAAACAAAATACTACAGTCGATCACGCCGATAATGTATCGTTTAGCATGTTTACCTTACCCAATGCAGGAGTTGAACCAAAGGTAATTGGTACTGCAATTGTTAGCCCCGAAGGCAAAATTTCAAATCCTGTTGAAGGAAATGCTGGCGTTTACGTTCTTGCCGTTACCGCCCAGAATGAAGAGGAAGGTAATCCGGAAATGGAAAAACAACGTATTGCCAATTCTTTCCAATCAAGGGTATATTACGATGCTTACGATGCTTTAAAAGAAGCAGCCAACATTGTTGATAAACGCTACAACTTCTACTAAAAGTAATTGACAAATATTTTTAAAGGGGGCAAATGCCCCCTTTTTCTTTTATGTAGATTGTTGACATGGAATACTTTTATTGTTATCTTATCCCGTTAAAATAAACCTTTATGGAGTTATACGTACATTTTATAATAAAGCAAAAACATCTTTAATATTAATCTCGTTATATTTATAGGATTTTCTGGTTTTATAAAGCAAAACGTAAAAAGCACTTATGAAACACTCAAAAGTATTAGGAATTGCCATTACTACCATACTAGTTGGTAGTTTAGCCGGATGCTACGATTATTCTCAATTCGATAATATTTCGTTAGATCCTGTTTCTCCTTCATTTGTTATCCCGGTAGTTAACTCCTCGGTAACTTTCAAGGAATTGGCCGAGCGCAACGATGCCAATACAATGGTAGTTCAAAAGCCCGGCGACGACAAGTTTTACCTTGTATTCAAAGATTCCTTAGAGTTGGCAAACGCTGCCGATAATTTTACCATTCCTCCCGTTTACCTAACCCAAAACTTTCAACTCGATGCAGGAGAAATTCCTCCCATTGCGCCTCCAGCAGGAACAACCATTGGTCCCTTTTCCGATACTCTTTCAAATAACTACCAAGTAGATCCTGATTGCGAGATAAAAGAAGTTAACCTTTCTCAGGGAAATTTCAATGTAACTATTACCAATAACTTCGAAAACGAAATTAAAGGTACATTAAAAATACCCTCGCTAATTACCCCTCAAGGAACTCCATATCAAATAAAAATACAATCCTTAAGTCCCGGACAATCCCAGTCGTTTAACATTGCAGACCTTAATGAACATGCACTATACTTATTTGATGGAACCAATTATAACTCTTTTACGGTAATTGTGGATTCTATTTACATTACCTCATTAGGTTATCCGATAAATTCATCGGACAATGTACAAATAGATGTAATGGCCGACAATCTCGATTTTGAATACTTAAAAGGAAAAGTTGATAAAAGTCTTTACGTAGGAGATCACGACTTTAAAATTGATATTTTCCGTTCTACCTACATTGCCGACCAGCATATTGCCGATCCAAGAATATACTTGTATTTCAAAAACGCCTTTGGATTACCACTTTCTTTCAACATAAACTCATTTGAAGCGAGCAATAATGAATCGGATATCGTGCTTTTGAGCAACGAAGGTGTGCCTAGCAACAACACGCTACTAGTAGGAACTCCTAACTCGCTAGAATACTTAACCAGTATGTCCGAAACAGAAGCATACGACACGCTTATCCTTAATAAGGACAATTCCAACATTGAAGATGTTCTGGATATTGCCCCAAAGCAATTTAAACTAAAATCGGATATTACGTTGGGCAATAACTCCGATAATCACGATTTCTTTATTACAAAATCATCCGCCCTCGGACTTGTTAGCGAAATCGAAGTTCCTCTTATAGGCTGGATCGAAACAAACGAAATATTAGATACAATGGAAATCGACTTGCCCGATTTAAGCGATGATTTAAATTTGGATGACAATTCTTCCCTAAACATAACGGTTAAATTCAAATTTATTAACAGCATTCCTTTAAACGTTTATTTCCAAGCATTTTTTATCGATGATGCCGGACAAACTTTAACAACACTTTACGATGCCGAAACTCAACTAATAGAAAGTGCTAAAATAGATGCCAATGGTTATGTAACAGAACCAACAACGACTACTCCTGATATTTCCATATCGAAAAGCAAGTACGACCTAATGCAAGAGGCAACCAACATGGTGCTTCAATTCAGGTTTACCACTACCGGAAGCGATACACAACAAAATGTTGTTATTGAAAGCACTAATAACATTAGTGTTCAAATGAGCGTTAAGGCTAATGGTACTGTAAAAGTTGATTAATTCTTAATTATTTTCGATATGATTTTTTATAACTCTAAAAATATAACTCGAGGCTGCTTACACAATATAACTAAAAAGCCCATCGATATAAATATTCATACAAAACTATCTCCAATTATGAAGCGTTTTTATGTTATTATAATTGCTGCGTTAACTTCCGCATTAAGTTTAAAGGCACAGCCGGAACTTACCTTACCCTTTATGCAAAGTGTTTTTCAATCGTCATATATAAATCCGACTGTTGTTCCGGAGCATTCGTTTAGTTTAGGTATTCCGGGATCGAGCGTTTTCGCGCAGTTCGTTTCTAACGGATTTATTCCTAAAAATATGTTTGACTACAGAAACGATACCATGCATGCAAACCTTAACTCGATGCTCAACGATATGGGAGATAATAACTTACTTTACTTTGCAGAAAATGCCGATATTTTCCATATCCGAACCAAAGTGTTAAATGGCTTTTTCTGGTTTGGCATTCGCCAAAATTCCACTTTCAGCTTTAATTACCCAAAAGATTTATTCAGCTTAGTTATTCAAGGTAATGAGCAATTTGCAGGTTCTTCGCTCGATTTATCATCGATGAAGATAAATGTGATGCTATACAACGAATATACTTTTGGTATGATGAAAGAATTTCCAAAGTGGATTTTCGGTGGAAGAATCAGTGTTCTACAAGGATTAAGCAATGTTCGATTTAATCCTACTGTGCTAAAAGTGAATATTGACGACGAAACGTATGCCCACGTTGCTACTGCCGACGGAAAAGTTGAAACTGCTGGTTTGCCACACAATTCCGATGGTGATGTAGATTTTGATCCTGTCGATGGAACTTGGCTCACTAACTATCTTACTAACTTTAAAAACAAGGGGTTTGCGCTTAGTGGCGGGGTAACGTACAAATATGACGATTATACCAGATTATCGTTTTCGTTTTACGACTTAGGATTCATAACTTGGAAGGACAGCATCCAAACCTACACCATAAACGGTCAAACAAACTTTGATGGTTTTGATATTCTTACCAATTTTTTAAACGATACCGACATGAAATTGGACTCCCTCCTTGATGATATGAAGGACGATTTCGACAGAGATACTGTTACAACAAAATACCGTACTTGGCTAAATCCTAAATTCACATTTTCGGCTACCTATAACATTTTTTCGCGTACACAGGTTGGCTTTTCATTTAACGCGTTGATAAACCAAAAACTGTACCCATCGTTGACTTTGGGAGTATCGCAAGGTTTAGGTCGCTTTCTTAACATTGTAGGAACGGCTTCGTACAACTATCGAACAATTTCGAACTTAGGTGTCGGATTAATGATAAAGCCGGGCCCCTTCCAATTCTTTACGGTAGTGGACAATACTTATCCATTAATCAACCCGTTAAAAGTTACCAATCTTAATGTTAGAGTAGGATTAAACTTTGTATTTGGTCGCATCAAACAACCCGATGGGCTACCATTCCGTTAATTCTTTTAACTTAAATACAACCAAGAACATACAATTATGTCCAGATATATGAAAAGCAATTGGTATTCGAAAAATAGTTCAAACATGTCCTATAAGATTAAAACTTTAGTAGTTGCGCTAAGCCTTACGCTAATTGGTGGGGATTTATTTTGCCAGTCCTCTTTTTTAGCAACAAATCTTGGGGAACCTGTAAATTCAAAATATCCCGAAATAAATCCAATTCTTAGCCCTGATGGTAAAACATTATACTTCAGCCGTGCCAACCACCCTCAAAATACCTGGGGAGGAAAAAACAGTCAGGATATTTGGTACTCAACCCTTAACGACGACGGCTCTTGGGCAGAACCTCAACGTTTGCCCCGCGAAGTAAATATTGGACGTTACAATGCAATTTTCGGAATACTAAACGATGGGAAAACATTTCTTATTAACGGTCACTATACCCCTAACGGAAAACTATGGCTGGAACGTGGCCTTTCGTTTATAAAAATGAATGATGATGGTTCGTGGAGCAAGCCAATAACCCTCCATGTAAATGCCTACTCCCGTATGAATAAAGGGCGTTCAAGCACAGCATACATTACCCCCGATGGAAAATATATTTTTCTTTCGTTCAGCAAACGAAGCGGAGGTAAAAAAGACAAGTTGTACATGTCGGAATTAAAAGGAAGAGACAGATACTCTAAACCTAAAAGGTTGAAATTCGAAGGGAATAAATTGGGTAAAAGTTACGAATCGCCATTTCTTACATCCGATGGAAATGCCTTATACTTCAGCTGTAATGTAAACGGAAACTACAATATTTACTACAGTAACCGAACCGATGAATCGAAACGGAAATGGTCAGTTCCTGTTCCGCTAAGCGATACGGTAAACAGATCCGATTGGGAAAACTACTATCATCTTAATGCAAAAGGGAGTTGGGCTTACTTTTGCTCCAATTATAATTCCACCGGTAAAGCGGATATATACAGAATAAAAATATTCGAGGAAAACCCATTTATAAAAATCAGCGGGTTAGTTCTAAATAAGGCCGACGAAAAGTTAATGCTTAGCGATACCACTTACACCATAATGGTAAACGATTCCGTTCCTGCCAATCTAACAATCGATCGCGCCTCGGCATCGTATGAACTAAAATTACCCTTTGGCGGCAAGTATAACATCAAACCCGAAATGAAGGATTGGGTTGGAGTAACCGATTCGTTAGATGCTTCAACGATTAAAGAATATACCGAGATAAACAAGAACCTTTACTTCGAACCAATTCCATTTGTTAAGGTATATGGTAAGATAATTAATACACGAACCGATTTACCAATATCACCGGAAAGTAAGTACGAAATACTTATTAACGGACAAAAGAACGATTCGGTAAAGTATGCCAAGGAAATCACCCAATACGAAGTTTTACTTCCTTTAGGTGCTAAATATGCTATTAACTTTAAACATCCTTACTTTACTGCAAAACCTGATACGGTAGATGTTTCCGACACAAAATGGTACACCGAAAAGAATGTTAATTTCATGGTTACATCCGTTCCCTGGGTCGAAGTTAACGGCATTGCATTGGATAACGTAACATTCACTCCCATTACAGGAGACTCTGACTCAAAACTTATAGTTAACGGAAATGTAGTTGACAGCATTAAAATAGACCCTGTTAGCGGAGAATTCACCATTAGGCTTCCTTTCGGTAAAAAGTATAGCACATCCGTATCGTCTTCGCACTACAATCCGTTAAACAACGAAATAGACTTAACAGGATATGTTGAGTACGCCAAAATTAAACATGAAGTTTACGCTGAACGGAAGGATGCCAACATGGCAATTCTTAGCGGTAAAATCATCAACTTAAAAACCGATCAGCCAATTGAAAGCGATGTACACGTAAACCTAAAGGTTAACGGAACCGAAACCCGTGGGTTCAACTACGACTCTACCACAGCATCTTACACACTGAAACTCCCTGTGGGCGCATCATACGACATACTGCCATCGGTTAAGAATTTTTACAACAAGTACGAACAGGTTGACTTAACTAAAGCCAGAAAAGGCTCTAAGATTGCCAAGAACTTTTATGTAACTCCAATAGAAGTTGGACAATCGGTTAACATCGATTTTATTTACTTTGCCAGTGGAAAAGCAATGTTAAAACCACAATCGTTCAAGTCACTTAACGCCTTAGTT
>ERZ795053.5267-NODE-5267-length-13429-cov-5.682967_pt1 | contig 13429 bp, 9 predicted proteins | sample MGYA00375137_ERZ795053 | MGnify/ENA primary metagenome ERZ795053 (study PRJEB30182, sample SAMN05720284) | activated sludge metagenome | isolation source: Anaerobic digester | place: Hong Kong | collected 2014-12-17 ... | reverse complement strand
CTCTCGTCCGGCAGCTTGTAAATCCCGTCGCGGGCGGCATCGCTGGAGGCGTAGCTCGCCGTGCCGCCGCCATCGGGCCCGGTCTGGCTGAGCAAGTCGGGCGCCATCGCGACGTAGCCAGCTTCCGCCAGGCGGTCCGCCACGCCGCGGACCCAGTCGGTGAGGCCGCGGTTCTCATGGATGATGAGCACGCCGGGCGCCGGTCCGCTCACCTGCGGGTAAACCACAAAGGCGCGCACGGTGCGGTCGCCCGGCGCCTTGACGTCCACCCATTCGTGATGGCGCGGCGAAGTTTCCAGGCGATCACCGTCAGCCGGGCCATCGCCCGCCAGAGCGGCGGGTACGGCTATTCCGGTGACCGCGAGTGTCAGCAAACTTGAAAACAGGCGCGCGAGGTTCATGCCGTGATTCCTTGATAGTCCGTGTTCGCCAGGTAGCGGGACAGCCCGCCCGGAGGTCCGTCCGTTTCGACGCAGCACGATAGTCCCGGCGACGCGCGAGGGCCAACGGGGTCGACCAGACGGTGGCTGGTGGCCTTCCGCAGCCGCGATTCGCCGCACGGGCCCGTCGTCCGCACGAATCCGCCGACGGGCCAGCCGGTAGCCGCGTCCGCCCGGCAGGAGACCGCCGCGCTGTAGGTGTCATGGGGTGTTTACCTTATGCCTCGGCACGGGGATAGCGGCACTACCCGGCGAAACGGTTACAATTTCGGCAGTCGTTTCACCATCTCCGTCCGTGCGGGGTCTACACCCAAGTGTCGCCGACTCCTGCCACCCCCGAGGCTGCGCACGCCGGCGCCGCGCCGCGCTGGAGCGACGTGCCTGCGCTGCTGCCGTGGGCGCTGGGAATTGCCGCTGGCATCGTGCTGAACGAGTACGCGCCGATGGCGCCGGCACTTGCCGTGGCAGCCGTCGTCGTCGCCGGCGCCACCATGGCCATGCGCCGTGTACGCCGGCGGTGGGGCATAGCGCTCGCGTTGTTCGCCGCACTTGCGATGGGCGTGTTGCTGCACCATCGCGCGCTGCGCGTCGTGCCGACAGACGACATCGTGCACTACGCGGGTGAGCGCCAGCGGCTCGCGCGCGTGACCGGCGTTGTCATGGACGAGCCCCGCACGCGCAGCACGGGCTATGCTCCGTTCGAGCCCTGGCTCTACCTGAGCGCCCGCACGACATTCCTCCTGGCGGTCGATGGCGTCGAAACGCAGCAGGGCATGGTGAACGCCAGTGGTTGTCTGCGTGTCACGGTCAAGGATGCGGCGCTGCAGGTGACGGAGGGCGCCCGCATCGAGGCGTTCGGGTGGCTGTTTTGTCCGCAGGCACCGCGTAACCCCGGCAGTTTCGACTGGGCGACGTTTCAACGGCGGCGTGGCGTGCGGGCCGGCCTCGTGAGTCCGCGGGCGGAATGCGTGAAAATCCTGGAGCCGGGCGGGGATCCGCCGTGGTGGTCGCGCACGCATTGGCGTTCGTGGGCGCGGCGGATGCTCCTGGATGATCGCATCGAGAGTGGCGGTGCCGGCGTGACGGTGCTGGACGCCATGGTGCTCGGGCGGCGCGCGGGCATCGACCGCAACATCGAACAGGCGTTTATCGACACGGGCTGTGCGCACTATCTCGCAGTGAGCGGCATGCACGTCGGCATGCTGGCAGCCGCAATCTGGTTGCCCGCGCGGCTCGCGGGTTGGCCGAAGCGGCGTACGGCGTGGCTCGTGATGGCGTTGGTCGTCGCGTACGCGCTGCTGGCCGACGCCCGTCCGCCGATATTCCGAGCGGCGGTCATGGTCGTCGCGTACGGAATGGGCATCGTGCTGCGCCGACCGCGGGCGCTGGTGGGGGCCTTGTGTCTGGCCGCAATCGTTGTGTTGTACGTGGATCCAGCCAGCGTGTTCGATGTAGGTTTTCAACTATCGTTTGCCGCGGTGATCGGGATCGTCGCGCTCCAGCCGGTATTTGCGGCCGCGCTGGCGGCGGCGTATCGGCGCGTCCGTGCCCGCGTGCTGGGCGAGCAACCGCTGACTCCAGAGCTCGAACGGATCGCCCAGTTGCATACGCCGGAGACGTGGGTCCGACGGGCCGGCCGGGGCGCGGGGGTGCTGCTGTCGGTCGGGTTAGCGGCGTGGGTGTCGTCGCTGCCGATTGTCGCGCACGGCTTCGGATACGTGGCGTGGTGGGGATGGTTCAACTCGCTCGTCGCGCTGCCGGCTGTTTACATCGTGATGGTGACCGGTTTTCTGCGGATCGCGGTGGGCGCGGTGGTTCCTCCGCTGGGGGACGCACTGGACCCGGTGCTGAACGTCGCCGTCGGCGTGCTCACGGCGCTGCTCGCGGCTCTTGCCAAACTCCCAATCGGGCGACAGGCGGTTCCAGCTCCGCCGGCGGCGTGGATCGTTGCGTACTACCTGCTGCTTGCGGTTCTCGCAGCGCGCGTTCGCGGGTGGACGCCGCGGTGGACCGTGGCGGCGGGCAGCGCCCTGCTGGTCGGCGCGACCTCGGTCTGGTTTTTCTCGTCCAACACGCCGAGCGGTGTCCGGATCACGCAGCTCGCGGTGGGACGGGGCACATCCACGGTTATCGAATTGCCGGACGGGGCGGTCTGGCTCTACGACGCCGGGGCATCGGGCAGTTACGATCCGGGCGGGCACGTGATCGTGCCGTTTCTTCGGCAGCGGGGAATCCGGCACATCGACGGCATCGTGCTGTCGCACGCCAACCTCGACCACTTCGGCGGGGTGCCGGCTGTGCTGGATGCCATTCCGTGCGGCCCCGTCTACGTCGCGCCGCAGTTCGAGGATGGCTGTCGCGCGGGCCAGCCCTGCGCTCCGCTCCTGGAGTTGCTGCGCGAGCGCAGCCACCCGGTCACCCAAGTCACGGCGGGCGACGCGCTCCCGCTGGGTGGCGACGCGATCGCGGAGGTCCTCTGGCCGCCGGCGGACGCGACGCCGGGTATGGATGTGAACGAGGCATCGCTGGTGATGCGCATTCGGTATGGGGAGAACGCGATTCTGCTGACAGGCGACATTGAGTCCGTGGCGCAGTCGCGGCTCGTCGAGCGCGGAGGACTCGACGCGGACGTCCTCGTCCTGCCGCATCATGGCGCCGTGGAGCCGACCACGCGGGCCTTCGTGGCCGCCGTCGGTGCGGACGTGCTGGTGCGTTCGACCTTCGTGCCGACGGCGGAGAGTGCGGCGCTCCAGATAGAGATCGGAACGGCCCGGCTGTTCAATACAGCCGATCACGGAGCGATCGAGGTCCTTCTGGACGGCCACGGTGTGCGGGCGCGCGGCCTGGGGCCGGAATCCGCCGGTCTGGCCGAGCTGGACGAATGAATGCACCGCCTCAGTCAGGTTACCGGACGCAAGCCGGCGGCGCGGCCTGTTCAAGTTTTCCGTCGGAACCTAAACTACGTCCAATGCCAGGAAGACCGTCATCACAGCGTCGCCGCGGAAGCCCTTCCCGGCGCAAGCCAGCCGATCCCGCCGAGCCAGTTGAACCGCTCACGATCACGAAGGACGCCGAACTGCGCAAAGTGTGTGCCCAACTGCGGGACGCGGGCACGTTCGCGTTCGACACCGAGTTCGTGATGGAGGACGTGTACCGTCCCGAGGTCTGCGTGGTGCAGTTGGCCACCGAGGAGTTGACCGCGGTCGTCGATCCGTTCGAGGTCACGGACCTCTCGCCGGTATGGGAGCTGGTGGCGGATCCCGAGGTCGAGGTGGTCGTACACGCCGGCATGGAGGATCTGGCGCTCTGTTTCGAGCAGGGCGGATTGACGCCGCACAACGTGTTTGATTGTCAGATCGCCTGCGGGCTGGTGAAGACCGATTATCCGCTGAGCCTGGCGCGGTTGGTGCGTTACCTGCTCAACGTGCGCTTGAAGAAGAGCCAGACGCTGACCGACTGGCGCAAGCGTCCCCTGAACGAAGCGCAGCTTCGATACGCTGCGGACGATGTGCGCTACCTGTCGGCTGCCCGGCGCGAGTTGGGCCGTAAGCTGACGCGCCGCGGACGTGCGGGCTGGGCGAAGGAGGAGATGGCGCGATTCAGCCGGCCGGAGACCTACGCGCGGGGTACGGACGAGAGCGTGCTGAAGCTCAAGGGCGCCGGGGGGCTGGACGGCGAGGGGCTCGCGATCGCGCGCGAGCTGCTCAAGGAGCGGGCGCAGCTCGCGGACCGTTTCAATCGGCCGGCGCGCGTCGTGGTTCGCGACCACCTGCTGATCGAGATTGCCCGGCATCGCTGGACCGATGCGGCGCAGATCAAGACGCTGCGCGGGCTGAACCTCCGCGCGAACGCGATCGAAGCGCTGGCGGAAGGCGTGCGCCGGGCGCGGGCGTTGCCCGCGGACGAGTGGCCCACGCCGGCGCCGGCCAATGACGAGACCGAACGTGAGGCGGCGCTGGCGCTGCTGGTCAGTGCGGTCATCCGCTCGTGGTGTGCTGATGCGGATATTGCCCATCAACTGGTGGCGACCAAGAAGGACATCGGGATATTCGTCCGGGCGCTCGTGCGGGGAGAAACCTGTCCCCCTGCGATCGGCCTGGCCCACGGCTGGCGCGCGGAGCAGATCGGCAAGATCGTTCGCGAAGTCTTGGGCGGAGCGAAACCGGTCTGCGTCGGCCGCGACGGCGAGGGGCTGCACATCCAGCTCGGCGCTTCATCGGCATCGGGGCGATGCCAGGACTGAAGACGGTCAATCTGAAGGGCGACATGCCCTCGCTGGCGGAGGCTCGCCAGCGGTTGAGTCAGGCGCTGGCTGCGGGGCGGAGCGAGCGTTGCGTGGCGGTGAAGCTGATTCACGGCTATGGATCGTCCGGCACGGGCGGCGTATTGCGTGAGGGCATCCGCGCGAGTCTGCGGAAGCGCCGCAAGAAAGGCGAGATTTCCGGCTACATTTTCGGCGAGAACTGGTCGGTCTTTGACGAGGCCACGCGATTGTTGCTCGAACGGGCTCCGGAACTGCGGCGCGACACCGATCTGGATCGGGGCAACGAGGGGATCAGTATCGCGGTCTTCCATCCGCGGTAGGGCGCGGGATGCTCGCTTGCATCCCCCGGCGGCTTGCGGGACAATGACGAACCTGTCAGTTGTCGCTGGTTCTCAATGCGGGCGCGTCGCATGCCGGACGTTTTCGAAATCCCGCCGTTTCGGGCCACCGTCGGACCCACCGACCTGGTGTTTCGCTTCGATCGCTCATCGTTCGAGCATGGCTATGAGTTTCCCCCCAACCTCGAGGCGTTGGTTGCGAACGCGGTGCGCGGCGACGTCGACCACGTTTCGGGCCGGCGCGTGTGCATCGATCTCGAGGATCTTCCGGCCATCAGTTCCAAGCAGCTCGGTGCGATGCTGGCGGTGCGCAAGGCCTGCCGCAGCGATCAGAAGGTGCGCGTGTTGCGGCTGCGGCCGAACGTGCGCGAACTGCTGCTCGTCACCAAGCTCGGCGATTTCTTCGAGTGGGAATAGTATCAGCGCGAATTGTTCGTGCGTCGGCGCCGATCACGCGGCGCCCAGCACCGCCTGGATGCGCTCGAGCGTCTGCGGTTCGGTGAGCTGGGACTTGCCGAATCCCGGTAGCGCGCCCAGCGCCTGAGCCTGCTCCTGGGCGTCGGCGTAGTTGCTCACCAGCATCACGGGAGTACCGCGCCGTTCGCCGGACTTGAGTTGTTTGATGAGTTCGAGCCCCTCGCTGCCGTCCGCGTCGAAGATGCGGTTGACCAGCACGAGGTCGTAGTCGTAGAAGCCCATCATGTAATCCACTTGTTCGCTGGACTTGGCCCGGTCCACCGTCACCTCGAAGTTCTCTTTGAGCAGGCGCGCGATGCCGGCGTGGTCCGGATCGCATTGTCCCACGTCGAGGACGCGACGGGCGGGGTTGGCGGTCATGGAGGCGGCCTCCTGGGGCGGATGAAGACAGTACGGTTCCGCCGACAGTCTAGTGCGGTGCTTGGCGAACGTGCAGGCCGCATGGAGTTTTTTTGAGCCAGAGGCTAACCAACCTCGCGGGGTCGGGTCTTGCCTTGCGCGGTTCACACGCGACTTGGCACTCTTTTAGGAGTTATTCCAATGAAGCGGATTCAATGGGTAATGTGCGCGCTGGCCCTGGCCGTGGTGACCTCGGGATGCGTGGCTGTCTCGGCGAAAAACAACCGTTGGGCAAGCGATCTGGACGCCGTCGCCGCGGGCGACCACGTCTACATCGTCAACGTCCGGACCGGCCAGGTGGCTGAGGTGGATACGACGCGCCTCAGCCCGGTTGGCGCGTTGCACGAGCGGGACTGTGATGATCCCTGCCGGGATTGATCGATAATCGTCGGTCGTGATAGCGCGGTTTTTATGGACCGGTCAGGGCCGGGACGAACAGCGCCATGTCCACCGCGTCGACATCGCCGTCGTTGTCCATGTCGAGGCAGGCGCAGATGCCGGTATCGGGCCCCCCGAAGCAGGCCTGAAACGCCGCGAAATCGTACAGGTCGTTGTCGCCGTCCTGGTCGGCGTCGCCGTCTGTGCACGCGGTGCACGGGTTGGGCGTGCAGGTGCTGGCGGGTCCCTGCCAGGTGCCGGGGAAGTTGACGCAGTTCAGTTCGGTCTGGTTGGGAACGCAGGCGGTGCCGATGCAGCAGGCGCCCAGTGGCTGGGGACAACTCGTCGATGCGCAGACCGTGCCCGCGCCTTCGAAGAGGCCGTTCTGTTCGGTGCAGGCGAGTTCGATGATGTCGGCGCAGCTTCCATCCGGTTTGCAGCAGGCTCCTACGTCGCACACGCCGTCCACGCAGGCGGTGTGATTGCCGGCGTAAACGCCGGTGGGAAAGCCATTGCAGGTCTGCTCGGTGACGTCGTCCAGGCATCCGCCGCTGCCGTTGCAACAGGCGCCCGTCGGGACCGGGCAACTCACGGCGCCGCAGGCCTGGCCGCTGAAGAACGTGTCGAACTCGCCCTGGCATTGATCCTGCTCGACGTCATTGGTGCAGTTGGCATCGCCGTCGCAGCAGGCGCCGATCGGATCCTGGCAGTCGACCACCGCGCGAATGGCGAAATTCCCGCTGGAGATGAAACACCAGGGGATCCACCCACCGGGAATCGCGAAGATCATGCTGCGCTGTGACTGGCACGCGCCGACGTCGCGCAGGATGCTGGCTCCGCCGCCGCCGACGTCCGTGGCTTCCGCGAACTCGAGGATGACGAAGAAGTTCTGCCCGGTGGTCACCGGAACATTGATAGGGGTCGTGTTGTTCTCGTCGGTGTAGCGGAACTCGTTGATGAAACCCGGGCTGAGCAGGGGCGCCTCGAGGTACTCCAACTGACTGCCCGGGTTCGGGAACGTGCCGGCGTCGGCGTTGATGGTGATGGCGCTCTGGATGCTCTGCTCCGCGGCACCGTTGGCGTACCAGAGGATCTGCACGGCAACGATCGTTCCGTCGCAAGGCGATGTCAGCCGTGCGCCGGCTCTCTCCCCCGGGACGAAGTCGCCGACGATGACGGCGGTCCCGAAGTCCACGACGTTGTCGTTCTTCACGACCTGTTCCGTTCCAAAGGCCCTCGGTATGCCGAGCGTACCGATCAGAGCGGAAGCGAGCAGAGAATATGCCGTATGACCACGGTTCCAACGCGACATGGGTTGCTTCTCCAGAGGCCTGCAGAGCCGGCGGATCGATAGTGCGCAGCCGGCGCAGAATCTTTTTGGGACGGCCGTGAACCCCTAGTCCATTCTTGCAAGGCGACACGTGGGATTCAAGCCATCACCCGTGATCGAGAGGCGAAGGGGGGGCTTACCACTCGGGAAGTTCGCCGGTGAGTTCTTCGAGGAGGTCCTTGCGCGTTACCAGACCCAGCAGGTGCCCGCTGCGGTCCACGACGGCGGCTATCGCCTGGCGCTCGCGCTGGAGGTGCACGAGGGCCGTGGCGACGGAGTCGTGAGCCGCCAGCTCGGACACGCGCCGGACACGTTCGCCCACATGTGTCCAATCCTTGTCGGCGAGCAGGTCGTGAACGACGACGTGGCCGATCACGCGGCGGAGGTTGCGCTCGTACACGAGGACGCGGGAATGGGGGTGGCGCCGGGCCAGCGACTCCAGATCGCGCCGCGTGGCGTCCGCGCGGATCCCGATCACGCGGTTGCGCGGGACCATGACCTGGTGCAGGGCAACTTGTGAAATACCTAAAACGCGATTCACGAACGCGCGGTGGTCGCCGGTCGTGTCCGCCGTGGCCAGCGCGTTCTGCAGGAGCACCACGACGCGGCTGCGCGCGTCCGGAACTTCGCTGAGGCCCGCCGGGTCGATCCAGCGGACCACCGGCCGGGTGAGCAGGTCGATCGCCAGGATCGGCAGCCGCAGGACAAAGCGCGTGAACATCAGCAGCGGTGCCGTGAGCCGGAGGAATGCGCCCGCGTGCCGCTGGTAGAGCGTTTTCGGCACGACTTCCCCGAAGACGAACAGCGTCGGCGTGACGATCGCCGTGGTGTAGAGCTCCGAGGCGCTGGCCGACGCATCGGTCGCGACGACGAGCAGGTGGGCGACGAGCGCGGTCGTGATGTAATTCGCGATGTTGTTGCCGACCAGCAGCGTCGACAGCGTGTTGTGATGATCCTCGACCAGTCGGGCGATGCCGGCGGCCCGCCGGTCGCCCCGCTGCGCGTCGATGCGCAGGCGCAGCCGGTCGATGCAATAGAGCCCCGTCTCGGACCCCGAGTAGAACGCCGAGAGCGCAACACTGAGCAGCGCACCCGCGAGGCAGAGGATGATGACGTTCATCGTTGCCCTCCCTGCGTTTCGGTCGGCAGGGCGCGCAGCAGCACGCGGTCCACGCGGCGCTGGTCCAGGCGGTCCACCGTCAGCGTCAGATTCCCGAAGCGGACGCTGTCGCCGATGTGGGGCAGTCGCCCCAGAGCAGCCACCACCACCCCGCCAAAGGTATCCACTTCCAGCATCTGGTCGGTGAGACCCAGCAGCGGCCGCCAGGCGCGGACGCTCAGCGCGCCGGGCACGCGGTAGGTGCGGTCATCGATGCGCTCCACCTCGGGCGGGCCGGAGGCTTCGTCGGTGTCCAGGTCCCCGACGATCTCCGCCAGCACATCCTCGATGGTGACGAGACCGGCGACGCCTCCGTGTTCGTCGACCACGACGGCGATCTGTGTCCCCGTCCGGCGAAAGTGACGGACGAGCTGCAGCAGGTTGATCACCTCGGGAACGTAGCGAACTTCGCGCAGCAAGCGCTCGATCGGTTCGTCGGGCTGGAGGTAGAGGTCGCGGGCATACAGCAGGCCCTGGATGTCGTCGAGATCGTGGCCGTAGACGGGCAGTTTGGTCAGGCCATGTTCGCGGAAGGCGGCCTCGATTTCGCTGCGCGGTGCATCGAGGGGCACGGCGTGCACGTGGACGCGGGGGACCATGATGGAGCGCACGCTGATGTCGGGAAGGGCCACCACGGTCTGCAGCATGTCGTGTTCGCGGGTGGTGATGATGCCCTGGTTCGCGGAGAGTTCGACCAGCGCGCTGAGGTCGCCGGTCGAGATGTCGGGGCGCGGCGGTTGACCGGGGCGGAGCAGGCGCACGATGGGTTCCACGAGCAGCAATTGCAGGACCGCCGCGATCGGCGCGGTCAGCCACTGGAGGGTGTGCACCACGGGGGCGACGAGCGGCGCCAGCATGCGCGCGTTGGCCAGGGCCACCGCTTTCGGGAGGATTTCGCCGCAGATGATGATCGCGACGAGGGCGGCGGCCCCGCCGAGCGCCCGCGTGGCTGGGTGGCCGCTGCCGAGCTTGCTGGATCCGACGAACGACACCGCGAAGAACGCCACGTTGACGGCGGTATTGACGATGAGCACGGTCATCAGTACGCGGCGCGGACGGCGCATCAACTGAGCGGCCAGACGGCGCACGCGGCTGGTGGAGTCGGCGAATGCGCGCCGATCCTGCGGCGTCAGCGCGAACAGGGCCGTTTCCGACCCGGAGATCACCGACGAACAGGCGATGAGAATCAGGAGGATGAGCAGCCAGAGCATTCGCGCGACCCAGCCGGAATCCGGTCTTGGCGCCTCACGGCGCGGGTACCTGGCCGTGCACCGGCTCAGCTACAGGAGTCGTGTCCGTTCTTCGAGGCCCTGGAGGCGCGGCACCGGCCTCCTTCGTCCTGCGTTGCGCCGCGCGCTCCGCGTGGGTTTCGTCGTCGACGCGGCACCGCATCCGCTCGCGGCGTCGCGTGGCTCCGTTCGCGTACCTGGGCTGGACGACTTCAGTCGGACTGCCGGGACTGCGCCTTGTCCAGGCCTTCCTGCGCCAGCTTGACGTACTGATCGAATCCGCTCCCCTTGGAGGTTTTAAGCACCTCGTTGAACTTCTGTTCCGCCTCTTCGAACTGGCCGTTCCGTCGATAGGCCTCGCCGAGGTGATAGGTTGCCGGTACGTACTGGGGATTGATTTCCAGGGCATCATTGAGCTTGCTGATTGCATTCAGCGGATTGTCCGCACAAATGTAGGCCCATCCCAGCGTATCGAGCGTGTCAACCACCATTGAGGATCTCGCGCCCTGCGCGTTGGCCAATTCGACCGCCTCCATGGCGTAGTTGACGGCGGCCTTGCGGGTGTCCGCGTCTTTGCTGTCGGCCAGCAGGTACGCCAGATTGTTCAGGGCGGCCATGTTTCGGTTGTCTTTCTGGAGCGCGTCCTCATAGGCCTGGCGTGCCGCTTCCGGGCTGTTGTCCTGAGCGGCGGCCAGTCCCCGGCGGAAAAGTATGTTCGACTGCTCCGCCGGATCGCTCGACGACTTCAGCAGATCCTCGTCAATCTTCGCCGCCTCGGCGGACTTGCCGTTGAAATCGAGGAGCAGGCTGAGCAGGTGCTGATTGGCACGCGCGAACGTCTGCTCGCTCGGCGGCTCCTCGAATTTCACGAGCGCGTCGCGGCCCATCATGTTCAGGATGCTTACGGCCAGTTCGTTGAGGAACTCGAACGAGCCGAAGCCCTTGCGGTACAACGCCAGCCGGCACATCTCAACGGCTCGATCCGTGTCTCCGCGCGCCGCGAGCAGGCGCGCGTAGCCGAGGATGACCTCGGGCGTCTGCTGTCCCGGCGGGATCGACTTCTCGAAGAACTCGATACCCTGGTCGGGCAACTTCAGTTCGCGACAGGCATCGAAGAATCGATTCGTGGTCTGGGGCGTGTAACCGGCGACCTTGGCCGCCAGTTTGTAGTTCGCCAGCGCCTTGGTACGGTCGCCCTGCTTGACGGCAACATCGCCGCTGCGCACGAGCCATGCAGGGTTTTCGGGATCGCGGCTGAGCATCGCAGCCAGTACGCGGTCCGCGTCGCCGTAGCGCTGATCGCGGATGTACCGGTCGATCAGTTCCTGCACGACCGCGGTCGCTTCGGGGTGATCGTGGTACACGGACTCGAGTTCCTGCACGGCCGCGTCCGGCCGGCCGACGTTGTCGTAGGCGGCGGAGAGCAGCAGGCGCGGCTTGAAGTCGAGCGCCGTCGGATCAGCGCCGACGAGTTGCACCAGGTCCTCGATGACCTCCTGCCAGTTGCCCAGGCTGCGATTCAGCAGTGCACGCCGATAAAGGGCCACCTTCCGGCGGTAGTCCGAGAGGCGATCGCCTGATTCGCGCGATTGGTCCAGGTACCGGTTGATCGCAGCGATGGCTTCGTCAATCTTGCCGGCCTTGCTGAGCACCTCGGCCTCGAGGAAGCTCCCGGTCGGGTCGTCCTTGTAACTGTCCTTGAACCCGTCACAGAGCGCGCGGGCCTCGTCAAGTTTGTCCTGGCGCAGCGCGCAGTCGATGCGAATCTGGTAGATGACCGGCAGGCGGACCGACTTCGACTCCTTGGCGAGCTTGAAGGCCTTCGCAAACCAGTCCTCCGCTGCGGGGGGGCGACCCGTCCGCAGAAAATGCTGGCCGATGGCCAGGCAGACTGTTTCGTTGGGGTCGATGTCCGCGGCAGCCAGGTAGGCAGCGTCGGCCTTGGGACTCTGGATAGCCGCGTAGTGGTCCGCGATGAGCAGTTGCGCTTCGGCTTTCTGATCATCGGGTGCCTTGCGCAGATGATCCTCGAGGAGATCCAGCGCCCGCTCCGGCTTGCCAATCTCGCGGAGGAGGGCGGCAATTCCCGTGGTGTATTGGTCCGCGTCCTTCGTGGCCAGCATGGCATCAACGCACTCCTCCGCCTTCGCGGAGTCGCCGATCTTGCTGTAGAGTCGCGCCAGGGCGGAGAGGTTCTGCAGGTCGTCCGGATTCGACTTGCGCAGCTCCTCGCGCCGGGCAATGCCCTCGCGGGGGTTCGCCTCCTCCTCGACGGCGACGGACTGCTCGACGACCCACGGGTCGTTGGGGATCACGTCCTTGCAGCGGGCCAGCCACGACTCGAAGCTGCTCTCATCGTTCATGCGCCGACAGATGACCGCGAGGCGCTTGAGCACCGCCGGGTTGTTGGGCAGCAGGTCGTTGGATTTCTCCATGGCGGCGCGTGCCTCAGCCAGGCGGTTTGTCTGCAGGAACGCCTCGCCGAGCTGCGCATACGTCTCACCGCTGGAGGGAAACTTGTCGAGCGCGAGTTGCAGCGTGTCGATGGCCTTGCGGTAGTTGTCCTGCGCCTGGTCGCGCAGGCGCTGAGCTCGGTCCTGATCGTCGTTGTCCGCGGCATCAGCCGCCTGGGTCGCGGCCACAAAGCCATCGACGAGCATGCGTCGGCCGCGGTAGCTCAGGCTCTCGGCGCCGTCCAGGCCCGCCCCGTCGTTCCACGCTCCCGCATCCTCGATGAGCTTGTCCAGGGCGGTGAAGTCCTCGGTTCTGGCGTAGAGTTCAAACAACCGGTCGACAACCGAGCGCATGGCCGGTTCGCCCGCCTCGCGTGCCGCCGGCGTGGCCTTTCGTTCAAGAAGATCCTTGGCCGTTTCCAGTTCGGCGCGCAGCGCGGCGGTGTCGTCCTCGTTGCCATATACGCCGGCCAGGCGGATGGCGCGGTCGTATTCGTCGGGCAGCGTCCCGACCAGTTTCGTGTACGCGTCACGCCGCTCCGCATCGCTGAGATCGCTGTACCGCAGTTTGGCCAGACGCAGGTCGAAGTTGTCCGGGCTCACGGCCAGGGCCGCTTCGATGACCTGCCGGGCCTTGTCTGGCTGCTGCATTTTGGTGTAAATGTCGGCGGCGGCAGCCACGAGCTGGGGCTGCGCCGGGTTCTTGGTCAGCGCGTCCTGCAGCAGATCGATGCCTTCCTGCGGCTTCTTCTGGCTGGCCAGAAACCGGGCCCGCGCGGCCAGGAAGGCCGGGTCATCCTGGGAAACCCGCTCCAGGTCCTCTTTGACCCGCGTATTCTCGCCGAGCGCCTCGTTGGCTGCAGCGCGCGCCATCAAGGCTTCGTTGTTGGTCCCGTCGATTTCGAGGGCCGCGGTGGCCACGTCAATCGCCTTGCGCGACTCACCGGTGCGCTGCAGGATCT
>ERZ795053.5266-NODE-5266-length-13433-cov-6.841680_pt1 | contig 13433 bp, 15 predicted proteins | sample MGYA00375137_ERZ795053 | MGnify/ENA primary metagenome ERZ795053 (study PRJEB30182, sample SAMN05720284) | activated sludge metagenome | isolation source: Anaerobic digester | place: Hong Kong | collected 2014-12-17 ... | reverse complement strand
GCCGAGTGGACCATCCCACGCCGAGTGGACCATCCCACGCCGAGTGGACCACCGCACGCCGAGTGGACCACCGCACGCCGAGTGGACCATCTACTCCCGGTCGACGGTCACCCACACCGACCAGGTCAGCCACAGCGCCAACGCGGTGGCGATCTTCTGCCACCGGTTGTCCTCCCACCAGATGGCCGAGACGAGGAAGGCCAACCCGAGGATCCACAGCGCGTACTTGCCCGCGGTGCGCAGATTGCGCATGTGGGTCAGCTGACGCCATTGGTTCAGCCGGTCGTTCACGTCCGCCCCTTCGGTATGCCGGTGAGCGACCCCCGTCGGTCGCCGGCCCAGATCACCTGCCCATGGTGGCAGGTGCGCCCGTGCGCAGGTAGGCGCCCCGCGGCATACCGGGCAAAGAAGGTCCACTCGGCGCGCGAAGGTCCACTCGGCGCGCGAAGGTCCACTCGGCGTGCGAAGGTCCACTCGGCGTGCGAAGGTCCACTCGGCGTACGAAGGTCCACTCGGCGCGCGAAGGTCCACTCGGCGCGGGAAGGTCCGCTCGGCGGGAGGGGCGAGCGTCATTCCGTGACCGGGCCGGTGGTGGCAGAGTGGGGACATGAGCACCGACGCCGACTTCGACCGGGAGACGATGGGCGACGACCGCGAGGTGTGGTCGGTCGACGACGAGGACCAGCTGCAGGCCGGCGACACGCTCGTCGACCGCGGCGTCGACGACGTGCTCGACGAGGGCTACTCCCTGCCGGACCGCCCACCGGCCGGCTACGCCCACGAGCTGCCCACCCACGACACGCTCGAGCAGCGCATCCTGCAGGAGGAGCCCGACCCCGACACGGCCTATGGCGCCCCCGACGACGAGTCCGGCGAGCTGCGGGCCCGTCGCGAGCGGCTCGGCGGCGACGACCCGGACGCGATCTACGCCGACGACGACTTCGTCGGCCAGGCGGGCCGGCGGCGCAGCGGCCGGCTGGTCGAGATCGACGACACCGAGGGCGATCTCGTCGTCGAGACCGACCTCTATGCCGGCGACGTCGGCATCGACGGCGGTGCGGCCTCGGCCGAGGAGGCCGCGATGCACATCTTCGACCCCGACGAGGACTGGGGCGAGGACTGACCCGCGACCTCACCCGCCTGCCGAAGGCGCACCTGCACCTGCACTTCACGGGGTCGATGCGCATCTCGACCCTCGCCGAGCTCGCCGCCCACCGTGGCGTCCGTCTCCCGGACGCCTTCACCGATGATTGGCCGCCGCGGCTGCACGCCACCGACGAGCGCGGCTGGTTCCGCTTCCAACGGCTCTACGACCAGGCCCGCTCGTGCGTGCGCGGCGAGGCCGACCTGCGTCGGCTGGTCCGCGAGGCCGCCGAGGACGACGCCGACGAGGGGTCGCGCTGGCTCGAGCTGCAGGTCGATCCCACCTCGTACGCCGCCCCGGTCGGCGGCATCACGCCGGCCCTCGAGATCGTCCTCGACGAGGCTCGGCTGGCCACCGAGCAGACCGGGTGCGCGGTCGGCATCGTCGTCGCCGCCTCGCGGATCCGGCACCCCCTCGATGCCCGCACGCTCGCGCGACTAGCCGCCCGGCACGCCGGCGACGGCCCCGGCACGGTCGTCGGCTTCGGTCTCTCGAACGACGAACGGCGAGGCGTGACAAGCGAATTCGCGCCGGCCTTCGACATCGCGCGACGGGCCGGCCTGGCCCTCGTGCCGCACGGCGGCGAGCTGCTCGGACCGGCCGCGGTGCAGGACACGCTCGGGGCGCTGCGTCCCGACCGGCTCGGCCACGGAGTGCGCTCGGTCGAGGACCCGCGAGTCCTCGACGAGGTCGCCGAGGCGGGCGTCGCGCTCGAGGTGTGCCCGGGCAGCAACGTCGCGCTCGGCGTCTACGCCACCGCCGCCGAGGTGCCGCTGCCCGCCCTGCTGGCCCGCGGCATACCGGTCGCGCTCGGCGCGGACGACCCCCTGCTCTTCGGCAGCCGGCTCGTCGCGCAATATGCGACGGCCCGCGAGGCGCACGGCCTCGACGACCTCGCCCTTGCCGAGTTGGCGCGGATGTCGTTGCGCGCCAGTCGCGCTCCGGCGTCGCTGCGCGATGCGGCGCTCGCCGACGTCGATGCCTGGCTGGCCGGCGGGTCCTGGGCTCCCGATCAATCGGGCTAGGGTGATGGACCATGTCTGCAGCACCCCAGCCGACCCGTGCCACCTTCCCTGACGGCTTCGTCTTCGGCGTGGCGACCGCGTCCTACCAGATCGAGGGGGCCGTCGACGAGGACGGCCGGGTGCCCTCGATCTGGGACGCCTTCTGCGCGCAGCCCGGCGCCATCCTGGGCGGCGACACCGGGGCGGTCGCGTGCGACCACTACCACCGCACCGGCGAGGACATCGCCCTGATGCGCGAGCTCGGGGTCGACGCCTACCGGCTCTCGCTCGCCTGGCCGCGGATCCTCCCCCAGCCGGGCCGCCCCAACCCCGCGGGCATCGCGTTCTACGACCGGCTCGTCGACGACCTGCTCGCCGCCGGCATCGCGCCGTTCGTCACGCTCTACCACTGGGACCTGCCCCAGTCGCTTGAGGACGCCGGCGGGTGGCCGGTGCGCGACACGGCCTACCGCTTCGCCGAGTATGCCGCGGTGGCGGCCGAGGCGCTCGGCGACCGGGTGGGTCACTGGATCACCCTCAACGAGCCCTTCGTGTCGAGCTTCGTCGGGTATGCCGCGGGCCTGCACGCCCCGGGGCGGGTCGAGCCGGGCAACGCGGTCCGCGCCGGCCACCACCAGCTGCTCGGGCACGGCCTCGCGGTGCAGGCGCTGCGAGCCGCCTCGCCGGCCGCGCAGGTGGGAGTCACCTTGTCGCTCAGCCCGATCGAGGGTCAGGGCGGGCGAGAGGTCTTCGCCGACGCGGTCCGCCGGGTCGACGGCATGACCAACCGCTTCTTCCTCGACCCGGTGCTGCGCGGCCGCTATCCCGACGACGTCATCGCCGACCTCGCCGACAGCAACACCGCCGACCAGTCGCACGTCCACGACGGCGACCTCGAGACGATCAGCGCCCCGATCGACTTCCTCGGCGTCAACTACTACCACCCGACGGTCGTCATGGGCGGGGTCCTGCCGGGGGTCGCGCTCGCGTCCAACGGCGACGGCGGCAGCCGACCGCGCAGCGGGATGGGGTGGGAGATCGAGCCCGCGGGCCTGGTCCGGCTGCTGCGCCGGCTCACCGAGGACTACCCCCACGCCGGTGGACGGCTGCCGATCTACGTCACCGAGAACGGCTCGGCCTTCCCCGGCGACGAGGTGACCGACGACGGCACCGGCGCCCGGGTGCGCGACCCGCAGCGCACGGCATACCTCATGAGTCACCTGCAGGCCTGCCGCCAGGCGATCGCGGCGGGTGTCGACCTGCGCGGCTACTTCGCCTGGTCGCTGCTCGACAACTTCGAGTGGGGCTGGGGCTACTCGCAGCGCTTCGGGCTCGTGCACGTCGACTACCCGACCCAGCGCCGCACCATCAAGGACAGTGGCCGGGCGTATGCCGCGCTGCTCGGCGGCCCGGCGGGTGCGCCGCCCGCGGACGGCGAGCGATGAGGCGGGCCGCCGCCCTCGTCATCACCTTCGGCCTGCTGCTCGGTGTGGCGGCCGGCTGCCGCGGCACCGACGGCGCCACCCCCGCGGCGACGACGGCCGCGAGCACGGCTGTCAGCCCGGCGGTCCCGACGACGTCGGTCGCCGCGGCGACCCCCGCGGCGAGCACGACCGCCGAGACCGCAGCCGCCTCGGCGACGACGGGGGACGCCCCGCCCCCACCCGGATCGGTGCCGCTGCCGACGAGCTTCCTCACTGTCGAGAAGGCGGTGCGCGACCCGGACACCGGGGCCGAGATCGCGGTCACCAAGGTGGCCCGGCAGCTGGCCTGGCCGCCGGGCAACCAGGCCCAGCAGACCGCCTTCGAGCTCGTCGGCGTCGAGGTCCGGCTCACCCCGTCGACCCAGCTCACCGCGCCGCTGCGCGCCGCGGACATCGCGATCGCGACGACCTCGCCCTATCCGAACCGGCCCGACCCGATCCTCGACCAGACGCTCACCGCGGCCGGCTGGACCGTGCTGCCGGCCTCGATCACCGCGGCCCAGCTGCCGGCCGGTCAGACCTCGATCACCGGCTGGCTGGTCTTCAAGATCGAGCCGAAGGACGCGCCGGCCCTGCGGTTGGACTACACCCGCCCGGCGATGAAGGTCACCGACTCGGGTCAGACGCTGGCCAAGCAGGTCTTCAGCATCCCGCTCGTCGGCTGAACCGCCGTCGGGCGGGTAGGTTTCCGGGCATGCGGATCACCGAAACGATCGACTATCCAGCCGCGCCCGAGCGGGTCTACGCGATGATGACGGACGAGGCCTTCCTCGATGCGGTATGCCGCGCCACGCACGCCATCTCGCACGACGCGTCGGTGACCGAGCACGCCGGCGGGGCGACCGTCGTCACGACGCGGGACCTGCCGACCGACGGCTTCCCCGACTTCGTCCGGTCCTTCGTCGGCGAGACGATCACCGTCGTGCAGACGGTGACCTATGCCGAGGAGGGCGCCGACGGTCGCCGCAACGGCGACCTGATGATCACCATGGGCACCGCCCCGATCGGCCTCAAGGGCAGCATCTCGATCGCCCCGTCGGCCGCCGGGTCGGACGCGACGACGGTGGTCATCGACGGCGAGCTCAGCTCGAGCGTGCCCTTCCTCGGCGGCAAGATCGAGAAGGCCGCCGAGCCCTCGGTGCGCTCGGCCGTCCGCAAGGAGCACGAGACCGGCCTGGCCTGGCTGGCCCAGTGAGCTTTATCGGGTGACCCGATAAAGGTGCGCTCGACCCCAGGAACTTCCTCGGGTCGAGCGCACCTTTGTCGGGTCGAGCCGGCCCGGCTACCCCATCGAGGGATAGCGATAGTCGGTCGGCGGCACGAAGGTCTCCTTGATCGAGCGCACCGACGTCCAGCGCATGAGGTTCTGCGCGGCCCCGGCCTTGTCGTTGGTGCCGGAGGCGCGGCCGCCACCGAAGGGCTGCTGGCCGACGACCGCACCGGTCGGCTTGTCGTTGATGTAGAAGTTGCCCGCGGCATACCGCAGCTTCTTCGTCGCGGCGACGATCGCGGCCCGGTCCTGGGCGATGATCGAGCCGGTCAGCGCGTAGGGCGCGAAGGACTCCATCTGGTCGAGCATCCGCTCGTAGCCCCGGTCGGGGTAGACGTGCACCGACAGGATCGGGCCGAAGTACTCGGTGCGGAAGGACTCGTCGGCGGGGTCGTCGATCTTGAGCACGGTCGGGCGCACGAAGTAGCCCTCGGAGTCGTCATAGCTGCCGCCCGCGACGACCTCGATGCCGGCGGTGGCATGCGCCCGGTCGATGGCGTCCTTGTGATCGGCGAAGGCGCCGGCGTCGATGACCGCACCCATGAAGGTGCTGAAGTCGGTGACGTCGCCCATCGCGAGGCCGTTGACCTCCTCCGCGAGGGCCTTGCCCATCCTCTTCCAGATCGAGGCCGGCACGTAGGCCCGCGAGGCGGCCGAGCACTTCTGGCCCTGGAACTCGAAAGCCCCACGCACCAACGCAGTTCGCAGCACGTCGGGGTCAGCCGACGGGTGCGCGACGACGAAGTCCTTGCCGCCCGTCTCGCCGACGAGCCGCGGATAGGTGCGGTAGCGGGCGATGTTCGTGCCGACCGCCTCCCACATCGAGTGGAAGACGCCGGTCGAGCCGGTGAAGTGGATGCCCGCGAAGTCGGGGTCGTCGAGCACCGCGCCGGTGAGGGTGGCGCCGTCGCTCGTCACGAGGTTGATGACCCCCGGCGGCAGGCCGGCCTCCTCGAGCAGCAGCATCGTGTAGTGCGCGGCGAGCTGCTGGGTGCGCGCGGGCTTCCACACGACGGTGTTGCCCATCAGCGCCGGCGCGGTCGGCAGGTTGCCGCCGATCGCGGTGAAGTTGAACGGCGTCACGGCATAGACGAAGCCCTCGAGCGAGCGATAGTCGCTGCGGTTCCATACGCCCTTGGCGTTGAGCGGCGGCTGCTCGGCGAGGATCTGCTCGGCGAAGTGGACGTTGATCCGCCAGAAGTCGATGAGCTCGCACGCGGAGTCGATCTCGGCCTGCACGACGGTCTTGCTCTGGCCGAGCATGGTCGCGGCGTTGAGCCGGGCGCGCCACGGGCCGGAGAGCAGCTCGGCGGCCTTGAGCAGGATCGCGGCCCGGTCGGCGAAAGGCATGTCCCGCCACATCGGGGCGGCGGCCTTGGCGGCGTCGACGGCGCTCTTGGCCTCGGCCGGGGTGACGAGCTTGAGGTCGCCGAGGACCTTGCGGTGGGCGTGCGGCTGGACGACCTTGCCGGCCCGCCCGCCACCCATGACCTTGCGCCCGCCGATCGTGCTCGGCAGCTCGATCCGCTCACCGCCCATCCGAGCCAGCTCGAGCTCGAGCGTCACGCGCTCGGGGCTGCCGGGGGCATAGCCGAGCACGGGCTCGTTGGCCGGTGCCGGCACGCGGAACAGGGCGTCCATCGTCAGGGATCCTCCTCGTCGAGGGTGGCGCCGGCGGGGTCGGCCGGCCGATCCCATCGTGTCACGTCCGTGCGTCACGCACCGGTGACGGTATGCCGCGTGGCCGGCCACGCGGCATACCTCGCCGAATCGTGCAGGCCCGGTGGCGGCGACGCACCGACCGTGCACGGACCAGGGCCTGCCGTTCGTCCCTGGCGGCTGGCGAAGGGTTCTGCGAGGCTGGCGGCCGTGGGCAACGACGCGCGCGAGCAGGTCACGGTCTTCGGCACGGGCAGCTGGGGCACGGCCTTCGCCTCCGTGCTGGCCGAGGCCGGGTGCACGGTGCGGATGTGGGGCAAGTTCGCCGACGAGGTCGATGACATCCGGCGGACCCGCACCAGCGCGCGCTATCTGCCCGACCTCGTCCTGCCCGACTCGGTGAGCGCGACGACCGACCCGGCCGAGGCCTTGGCGGGTGCGGGCATCGGGGTGCTCGCGGTGCCGGCCCAGAGCCTGCGCGCCAACCTCGCCGAGTGGGGGCCGCTGCTGCCGCCGGGCATCGTCCTCGTCTCGCTGATGAAGGGCTTGGAGAAGGGCACCTCGCTGCGGATGACCGAGGTCGTGCTCGCGTGCCTGCCGGAGGTGGCGGCCGATCAGGTGGCCGTGGTGTCCGGGCCGAACATCGCGCGGGAGATCGCCCGGCGCGAGCCCGCTGCGACGACCGTCGCGAGCAGCTCGATCGCCACCGCCCGACGGGTCGCCGACGCCTGTGCCACACCGGAGTTCCGGCCCTATGTCCACGACGACGTCGTCGGCGCCGAGCTCGGCGGGTGCGTCAAGAACGTCATCGCGCTTGCCTCCGGGATGACCGAGGGGCTGGGCCTGGGGCACTCGGTGACGGCGGCGGTGATCACCCACGGGCTGGCCGAGATGCAGGCGCTCGGCGCGGCGATGGGCGCGCACCCGGCGACCTTCGCGGGCCTGGCAGGCGTCGGCGATCTCGTCGTCACCTGCCTGTCTCCGCACTCGCGGAACTCGAGCTTCGGGCGCAACCTCGGGCGCGGGATGACGGTCGAGGAGGTCGTCGCGGTGACCAAGCAGACCGCCGAGGGGGTCGCCTCGTGCGGCGCCGTGCTCGGGCTGGCCGAGGCGCACGGCGTCGACATGCCGATCGTGCGAGCGGTGACCGAGGTCGTCCGCGACGGCGGCACCGCGGCCGGCTTCGCCGAGGGCATGCTCGCCCTGCTGCGCCGCTGACTTCTCGCTGAGTCGCAGAGCGTCCACCGAAGGGGCTTTCAATCTGAATCAAGGGCGGGTTCACGCTGGCGCCCTCAGCGAGTGTCCCCCGCACCGTACGATATTCAGGCCTCTACAAGATGGGCGTGGTGGAGAATGGCGTCTTCAACAGGTTTCCCGGTTGAATGTTCGTGATCGGCCGCCACAGCGGGCATTTCCGGTTCCGGAAGACCGCATCCGACGGACGGATGGCGACGAACCGCCCAGCAAAATCTATCCCCGCGCCCCGCTGCAGCACCGTGCCATCCGGGCTCTTCGTACTTAGCCGGGCAGGCCGGGTCCTGCCCGGCTAAGTACGAAGAGCCGCCAACACCTCATCCGCGATACGAGCCACCGAAACCTCCGTCGCGCGCGAACCTGTCAAGGAGTTACTTCGCTCGGTATCGTATATCTACTCGGCTATGTCATGGGAAGAGACGCAGGAGGACACGCCTATGGTCAACAGCACCAGCCCGATGCACGCCTCAGGGAGCGAGCCCGTGACCGACGCCAACTTCGCCGCACGCCTGGGCGCTCAACGCAAGGCAGCCGGGATCACCCAGCAAGTCCTCGCCGACCGGGCCGCCATCCACGTCACCCAAGTCCGCCGCTACGAAGCCGGCACCAGCCAACCCACCCTCGACGTTCTCCGCGCCCTCGCCCTCGCCCTCAACACCAGCGCCGACTCGCTCCTGTTCGACTCCGACGACCGAGGCCCAGCAACCCCCAGCCTCCGACTCAAGCTCGAAGCCCTCGACCGCCTCGACCCCGACGAACAAGCACACGTCACCGCCCTCATCGAAGGCGCGCTCCTGCGCCACGACGCCCGCCGCCACCTCACCGGACAAGCAAGCTGAACCGTCTCAGGTCAGAATCGGAATCACTACTCGTCGGAGTCCGTCCAAGTCATCAGCCGCCGCGTGCGCCTCATACATCGCCTCCAACGCTGCGGTGCGGGCATCCCGATTCGCAGCAAACGCGGCCGACGAGGCTGCACGCGCCTGCGCGAACGCCCGCAGGTGCTCAGCCACCGAAGCGTCTCCTGCGTCGACACGATCTTGAAGATCCCACTGCCGCTCATCCAACGACTCGACGACGGCCTCTACGGCTCGGCGCTCCGCGGTGTCGCCGACTTTCCCATAACTGACCATCCGCAACAACTCCTCGACACGGTCATCGCTCAGACCGCTTTGCGCCGTTGCGAACTCTGCCGCCGCCAATGCCGCCCGTCGTCGACAATCATCAGCGGCGTCTTCTACGAGCGCTACAAGACCAGGATCTACAGTTTCAAGGCGAATCATCACGGCACCTTCAGTGGAGTAGCGGCGGACCCGCCGGATCCAGATATCGAGCCCGCACAGGCCGGACAGATAGGACGACCAGCGCCAATCGTCACAACTTCGTACCCATTGTCAGCAGCCCATTTGACGATATCTGCCTCGGCGTGCCCAGCACCACGCACCAACACTTCGCCGGGCTCGAGAGTGACACCGGCACGTAGGTAGCCATTCGGCTCGCTCGTCGACACTACTCGAATCAGGTTTCCGGAACCATCACGAACAACACCGGCACCCATCGTCACCCGACCGGCCGAACCAGCCGGAAGTTGAGCCTGCAGTTGAGCAGCGCGCGCTGCGGCCCAACTCTCGGCCTCCGCAACTGACATACCTGCTTTTGCGGCAACACCGGTAGCGGACGCGATCTGAGCCGTGGGAGGGGCATGCCCCCAGCGTTGACCTGCGGAGACAGTCTCGTGGACCCCGACGACGTATGCCGTGACGGGGTTTGAGGCCCCGACGCGAGTTTCCAGCCCGGGCAGGGTCGCTGCTGACGCGGTTCCGGCACCCAGCAGGCCGACCAGAACGGCGGCCATGGCCGCGAGTAGGACGCGCCAACGCTCCCGGAGTGCGGGCCTTGGCGCTGGACTCACCACTTCTTCCTTTCGTCAACGTCATTCTCTCGAATGTAGTCACGCAAGACGGCTGCGACCTCCCCCGTGGAAGTCGTGCAACCAGGTTGGTCGAGTCCGATCCATCCTTCAGCCCGGTCGCGAAGCACCATCAACGGAATGCCAAAAGCCTCTCCAAGAACAGCGATGAACGTGAGCGGGGACAACTCCCGACCGAGGGAGGAAGCCACATGCTCAATCAAGTCTTCCTCTTGGAGACCTCGATCCGCCAAGACTCGGATACGTTGAACCGCGTCCTCAGTCCGCACGCTCACCGGCCGAACACCACCTTCACGTTCGTATATGCGCCCGGCGAGCCAGTCAGTTGTTCGACCGATACGGTCGTGAACCCAGATCTGCCAGCCATCGTCCCCGTGAAAGTGGATCTCGCTGCGTCCTGGACGGACATGCCAGCCCGAATATTGGCATTGAACGCATCCAGGTTCGAAGGCATTGAGGTGGTCCAAGTTCCGCGGATTCCGTTTACGGGACCTACGGCGGACATCGCTTCGTTGAACATCGCGCCGCCGCTAGGCGTAGCCACGCCCCGCTCGATCGCCAGGTTGAGGATGCCGGCTTCATCAACCTGCGCTAAAACGCCACCGCCCCCTTCATAAAGTCGCTCGTAAGTGGCCCCTAGGCGCACGCTGTTTGCGGCAACACCGGTAGCGGACGCGATCTGAGCCGTGGGAGGGGCATGCCCCCACCGCTGACCTGCGGTGATGCTCTCGTGGACCCCGACGACGTATGCCGCCACGGGGGTTGAGGCCCCGACGCGAGTTTCGACCTCGGGCAGCGTGGTCGCCGATGCGGTTCCGGCGCTGAGCAGCCCGACCAGGACGGCAACAGCAGCGGCTAGGAGAAGACGCCACCACCCCGTTCTCGGGGGCCGGCTCACCTGGGTCATGGGGTCAGTATCGCGGCTGTATGCCGCCGGGTTGGGGATGCCGGTCGGCTCTGGTGGGGTCAGCGTTCCCACGGCGGCCGCCACGAGTTGTTCTCCCGCCGAGCCAGGGCCGCGGCGAGGTCACGGACGGCCGGAGCGAGGGCGGGCAGGTCCCGGTCATACAAGCGGCCACCCTCAAGCCTCTTGGTGAGGTCCTCGAGGGTCCTCGAGGATCTCGACGAACCCCTCGACGGTGTTCGGACGAACTGTCACAGGAATTTCGCGCGTGTGGTGTTGCACGACGGTGACGGTCTTCACGGTCTCGATCTGACGGTCGACCACCTGGACGGCTGAGCGCCCGGAGGCCGCGGCGCGGGCTTGTTCCCAGGCCCGGTGACGGCACGTCGGCGAGCACCATTTCGGCACCCGCCCACGAGCTGGAACCTTGACCTCGGTGGCGCACCAGCCGCAGGTGATGACCTGGCCGGGGGCGCGGGGGGACGACCGCTGGCGGGTGTCCGGCTGCCCTTCTCTAGCTGCTTGCTGTTGCTCGTCCACGGTCACCCTCACGCACTCCTCAGGGCCGGGATCGGCCCCTCACTTGTCGTCACAACGATAGACATTCATCCGGGAGTGCATGAGGTGTGTGAATATCATCGTGACAAGTTTCCGTGCGGTGAGCGACGGCGAGGGGACGAAGGGTCAGATGGGCAGCGGGTCAGTGGGAGCGGGCGCGGGGACGCGTCGGGTGGCGGGGCAGGAGCTGGTGTGTGGCTGGTGCGGTGGGTCGGTGACGGTGAAGGCGCGGGGACCGGTGCCGAAATGGTGCTCGGCCGCCTGTCGGCAACGGGCGTGGGAAGCATCCCGAGCCGCCGCATCCGGCAAGACCGCCGTCACGATCGTGGACCGGGACGTGCTCGTCGTCCCCGGAGACGGACCGGGCTGGGTGGCACACCTGGGGCTGCTGGCCCGCCAGCTCGGGCAGGGACCGACCCTGGTCGCCGACTATGACTTGGACGCGGTCGCTGACGCCCTCGGCGCGGCCGTCGAGGCGGTCAGCCAGCGGCAGGGGTGGCGGGGACGGTTCGAACCCTGGGAGTAGGGGGCGGCCGGAGCTGGCAGCGGCCCGAGCGGGCCAGGGTGGCGGCGTGTTCGTGGACGGTGTCGATGGCGTTGGTGAGGGCGTGGGCGGCCTGCTCGGCTGCGGCGAGGTGGGTGCCGATGGCGGCCAGGAGCAGGGCGGGGTCGTGCTGGCGCCCGACGTGGTCGATGTCGACGAGGTCGCCGTCGTGCGCCGCGCTGGTGAGGGTGGCGTCCAGGCGATCGAGGAGGTGCGGGAACCGGGACGCGGCCTGGGCGAGTTCGCCGAGCAGGTCATACACCTGCGTGGCGTCGACCCGGTCGCCGTTCAACTGGTGGGCGAGGGTGCGCAGTGCGTCGCTGGCGGTCCGCGCCGTCGCGACCGGGTCGCCGGTCATGAGGGAAGACCGTCCGATCCGGTGGGCCCGCGGTTCTCTTCGTCGTTTTCTTGGTCAAGAGCAGCAGCAAGCAACTCTCGTGGTGATGCTCGCAGCGAGGAGATGAACTGTTCGGGTTCGTCGTCGTCGCGGTGCCGTGAGGACGGCATGGGTGTGGTGGAGCCGGGGTGGGTCGCGGCGTGGACCGCCTGCAACGCCCTGATGCTGACTTGGGCGTAAATCTGGGTCGTGGACAGTTCGGCGTGGCCGAGCATGGCCTGGACGTAGCGGATATCAGCCCCACCTTCGAGCATCACCGTCGCGAGGGTGTGCCGGAACAAGTGACACGCTCCTTCTTTCGCCACCCCTGACGCTTTCACGTGATCCCTCACGAGTTGCGTGAGCCGGTCGAGGGAAAACGCGGTGCCGTCGACGGTCAAGAACAGCGTCCCGTCGTCGGGCTCTGTGACCAGCTTCGGGCGGGCCTCGGCTTGGTAGGCGTCGAGCCAGGCGACGCATCGGCCGTGGATCGGCACGAGCCGGTCCTTCTTGCCTTTGCCTTGCCGCACCATCAAGGTGCGTCGGTCGCGATCGATGTCCCGGACATTCAACCGTGCGAGCTCGGAGCGGCGGATGCCGGTGCAATACAGGACCTCGAGCATCGCCCTATCGCGTAGGCCGGACACGGTGCGTTCGTCGGGGACCGCGAGGACGGCTTCGGCCTCAGCGGCCGTCAACGCGGCTTTGGGGAGGCGCTGCTCGACCTTCGGCAAATCCAAGTCGGAGGCGGGGTTGGCGGCCAGGTGCCCGTTCTTCACACACCAGGCGAAGAGTGCTCTGACGGGCAGCAGGCGGGCGTTCTGGGAGCGGAAGGTCAGCGGGTCCCCATCGGCTTTCCGGTAATGGAACAACCACCGCTGGTACCGCACCAGCACCGGCCGGGACACTGCTGCGGGGCCGTCGAGGCCGCGGTCCAGGCACCACTGCGCGAACACCGCCAGGGCCTGCCGGCGGGCCCGTACCGTCGCCGGCGAATACCCGCGGGCAGCCAGGTCGGTGAGGAAGTCTTCGACCACGACCGGCCACCCGCCCGGGTCGGCACGGTTGCCGGGGATGGGTTGCGGGACGTGCACGCCACGACGGGTCATCACGCACCCCTACGGACGTCACGTACGACGTCGCGCAGCCCGATCAGCGCGTTCCCGGCCTCGTCGGCCGGCCCGTGGCCATCGAGGGCGGGTTCGTCCTGCTCACGGCCGTCGTGGAGCCCGTTGGGGGTGGGCCGACCGGGGAGATCGGAAGAGCACACGTCTGAACTCCAGTCACGTTCGGTTATGTCGTATGC
>ERZ795053.5265-NODE-5265-length-13437-cov-3.970184_pt1 | contig 13437 bp, 8 predicted proteins | sample MGYA00375137_ERZ795053 | MGnify/ENA primary metagenome ERZ795053 (study PRJEB30182, sample SAMN05720284) | activated sludge metagenome | isolation source: Anaerobic digester | place: Hong Kong | collected 2014-12-17 ... | reverse complement strand
TATCAACAAAAAGCTTTATCTCTTTAGCGACGAAGCATACCGTGAGTTTTGTTATGATGGTGAATATATCAGCGCCATGCATTTGGAAGGGCTGGAAGAAAATGTAGTGCTGATGGATACTATCTCCAAACGCTACAGTGCCTGCGGAGCCAGGTTGGGTGCATTTGTTACAAAGAATAAAACAGTTTATGAAGCAGCCATGAAATTTGCCCAGGCAAGACTTAGCCCTCCGGGGCTGGCCCAGATCATGGGTGAGGCAGCGGTTGACCTACCTGATAATTTTTTTGATGCCCCTAAAGCTGAATACCTGAAAAGAAGGAACCTGCTGGTAAACAGGTTAAATAAAATGCCAGGAGTTTTTTGTCCTAATCCCGGAGGTGCATTCTATGCTATGGCCCGCTTGCCAATTGACGATTCAGATAAATTCTGTCAATGGATGCTGGAAAGTTTCAGTTACAATAATGAAACGGTAATGATGGCCCCGGCAACTGGGTTTTATGGAACAGCCGGTTTAGGCCTTAATGAAGTTAGATTGGCCTATGTGCTGAACCTGGATGCTATTAATGCAGCCATGGATTGCCTAGAAAAAGCTTTACTGGAATATCCCGGAAGAGTAGAGCAACCAGAACTGGAGAAATTGGCTAAATCATAATTAGTTTCAAAAACAGAGCCTTCGATATCCCCCCGCTGGTCATGATCCCGACTCCTGAGTGGAGCGAAGGACGTCGGGAAGAGGAAGTTTTGCAAAGCAAAACAGGGGGAGGAATAAATTACAAAACTCACACTTTCAACTTAGCAGATTGCTCCAAAAGCAATTCACTAACAAATTGCTGATCCATTTCTGAAAAAGGAACAGGTGGTTCAGGATCATCATCAAATGAGTTGAGTCTTAACTGCCACCAGCCTACTGTTTTCCATTTCCCTAATTTGAAGCCTACATTTTCATAATTCGCAAACCAGGTAAACCCACATTTTTCATGAAAAGTCACACTGGTATCATTCGGCAGGTTGATGACAGCATATACATTTCGGTAGCCTTGCTTTTCTAAAATTGCAAACAGGGTTTCGTAGAGTATTTTAGCCATTCCGGTTCCTTTATACTCATCTAATATATAAATAGAACATTCGCAGCACCACTGGTATCCTTTTCTTTCCCGGTATAGCGATGCATAAGCATACCCGCCAATAACCCCATTCTTTTCAAACACCAGCCAGGGCCATGTATGTAAATAGTGTGTAATTCTGTCAGCAAACTCCTGTTCTGTCGGGACTTCCAGCTCAAACGTTAAAGAAGTGTTTTCTATATAAGGTGCATAAATAGAAAGGATAGCGGAAGCATCAGTTGGTTTGGCAAGGCGGATAGGCATATATGAAGTTAAATATTTCCCAGCCGAGTCTCACTGCCATGCCTTGTGTACAGCGGACTCGGCGTGGCTAACCAGCATCAGCTAATTTATAGAATTCTGTACTGATTGACGGCGAGTGCCACAAACCAACACACATGGCCATCTGACACATCGCCTATGAAATATAAGGACACTCGGCAGGGAAGAAATAGAATACTTTCTATTTCAAGAATTCTTTATCATACCAATCATGCCATCTTTTTAGGTCTTCTTTCTTAAATCCTATTGGGCCAATATAATCTCCATCAACATCAGCTTCTATTCGAGTATTTTTCTCCATAAATGCTATAGAATGATAACAACATTGATATAAGGTATCCTTAGGCTTTGTTTTAACTACAGAATCTAATATTTGAAAGTTGTGTAAAAAGGCTGAGTCCAAACTAAAATGCGATATAGATTCAAAATCTTTGTTTTCTTGAGGTAAATTTCTCTGCTCATCATTACTACATGAAGAATACAGATATACCATTACTATAAAGAAAAACAGATTTTTCATTTTCCAACCATATAAATATTCTTAAACAATTTGTATAGGTTCTTAAGACGAACCTAAAGAAAATTCATTTCCGCCTTTTGGGCTAATTATCTATTTATTTTCCAGCCGAGTCTCACTGCCTTGCCCAGTATACAGCGGACTCGGCGTGGCTAACCGGCACCAGCTAATTTATAGCATTCTGTACAGTAGTAATTTACAGCAAGCCGGGCAGATAACACAGCTCCGGCACACATCACCATCTCACACAACTTGTCCCGTTTACGATGAAGGTCGCCTGTCAATTATAAAGAACACCCGGCAGAAACGAAAAACCATTGTGTGATTTGTGGCACAAAGAACTAATTTAATATTACTAATTTTACTATCGTCGATATTTAAATGAATCAAACGGAAAGCTTGCACCACGATTCTGCCAAATATGAAGAATTCAAGCTACTAACACTATTATCAGATAATAGTGAATATGCTTTTCAGGTTATTTATGATAAGTATCGTAACAGGATTTTTCAAACCGCTGTTCAATACCTCAAATCACCTGCCAGCGGGCAGGAAGTAGTTCAGGATGTATTCCTGAAATTATGGTTTGAAAGAAAAAATATTCATCCTGATAAACCTATTGAGGCCTGGCTGTATACAGTAGCCAAAAACAATATAATGAACCGGCTGAAAAAAATTTCCAATGAATGGAAAGCCTTAGATCAGTTGGCACATACCTTAGTTGTACAGGCACCACCTGCCTCAGAAAAAGCAGAATCAGCCGAATACAATCAATTGTTAACGAATGCCATCAATGTTTTACCACAGCAGCAAAAAAAAGTCTTCACACTGGCCCGAACCAACAAAATGACCTACTTACAAATAAGCGAAAAGCTTAATATCTCTCCGCTTACAGTAAAAACCCACATGACAAGAGCGCTGCAACAGATCAGGGAGTATTTCCGCAAACTGGATGAGAACCTGCCTGTCGTTCTTTTGATCCTTTTTTCATTTTTTTTCTGACCCGGGTACTCCTTACCTGTAGTTCGATTGTATATAATTAAACCACGTCTCCAAAAAAGAGGCATACTGTTTATGGATACAAACGAGAGATTTATTTTTCTTCTGCAGCAGTTCAGGGATGGGAATATTTCAATAGTTGAACAAGATGAACTGTTTAGCCTGATTGCTTCCCACGAATTTGATCACTTACTTGAACAGCAGATCTCCCGGGATATCCATAACCAGGAGAAAACCGGCGCTGATCTGCCTCCCCATGTCTCACAGGAGATCATCAGGAATATTCTTTCTGCTGAAAAAATGACTGCGAAGATCATCCCCGCCAAAAGATCCTACAAAACCTGGTATTGGAGCGCTGCGGCTGTGCTTATTATGGCTTTGGTAAGCTACTTTTTTCTATCTGGAAACAATAATACAGCAAGGTCTTTTAGCGAGGTTATCCCCGTCGGAACAATTGCAGTCAATAACTCATCTGATACAACCAGGACAATAAATCTTAGCGATGGCAGCAAGATCACTCTTCAGCCGCAAAGTACGCTGCATTACCCTGATCAATTCTCAGACAGTATCAGGGAAGTTTATTTTGAAGGACAGGCGTTTTTTGAAATAGCCCACAACGCTAAAAAGCCTTTCCTGGTTTACAGTAACCGTATTATAACAAAAGTACTTGGAACCAGTTTCTATATTGATACAAAAACTACCAATGGAAACGAGGAAGTGTCTGTAAGAACAGGAAAAGTTCAGGTTTTTGAAAATTCAAAAATGCAGATAAAAAAGCAACAGGCACCTTCTGTTATTATTATCCCCAACCAAAGAGCCATTTACGAACCTGCAAAAAGAATATTCGAAACCACACTGGTCGAAAAACCGCATCCTATAATAAGAGAACCTGGTGCCAGGCCTGATCTTAATGTAGCCGAAAACAAAAATCTCATTTACGAACAAGAGAGACTGCAAAATATTTTCCGGCAACTTGAAGAAATATATGGCATCGAGATAATTGTAGATAACCAGGACTTAAATAATTGTGTTTTCACAGGCGATTTGTCAGATGAAGACCTTTTTACAAAACTCAAAATTATTTGCCTCACAACGGGGTCATCATATGAAATAAATAATACAAAAATCCTGGTAAAAGGACAGGGCTGTAATTAAAAAACTAACACTTATGCTCTAAAACATTAACTAACTAAAAAGGCCGGTTGTGGTGACGCACAAACCGACCCGTAAAGCTTGAACAGCTTTTTGTTTTCGTAAACCGATTAGTTAACAAAAACATTTAAAATTATGAAAAAAAAGCAACGATTCGTTGCTTCAATACGATTTGCTATGAGAGTAACGATTGCACAAATTATTGTCAGCACCATATTTGTCACTTCACTCTATGCAAAAGAAGCAAACGGCCAGGGTATACTGCAAAAAAAATTCACCCTATCCGCAGAAAATAAACAGATAAAGAAAGTAATCACTGAGATCCAGAAACAAACTGGTGTTCATTTTTCGTATAGTTCAAATGCGATTAATGCGAATAGAACAATGAATGTTTATGCCAATGAAAAAACGATCAGTGATTTTCTTACCGAAACGCTCAAACCATTCGCAATTGGTTATAAGGTTATTGAAGATAAAATTGTTCTGTTTCCTGCGGCAAATGCAGATGTTCAAAAACAGCTTCAACCGGAGATCATTATCGTTACAGAAAAAACAATTACCGGTAGAATCATTGATGAGAAAGGTGTGCCGCTTGAAGGAGTAACTGTAACTGAAAAAGGTAAAAAAAATGCTGTTGTCACCAATAAAAATGGGGTATTCACTATTAAAGTAGATGATGACAACGCCGTTCTTGTTTTTACAAGTGTGAGCTATGAGTCAGTGGAAATGGCAGTTGTAAATATCAGTATGGATAATGCAATTGTTTTAAAAGAAAAGGTCAGTGAGTTGGAAAGTGTGGTCGTTACAGCCTTAGGCATCAAAAGAGAAGAAAAAGCCCTCGGTTATGCTGTTCAGAAAGTTTCTGGTGAAAATCTTCAGAAAGTGGCTGGTGTTGATGTAGGAACATCATTAACCGGAAAAGTGGCAGGTTTACTTGTCAGGAACTCCTCTGATTTTGCCTCTGTGCCGGATCTATCGATCCGGGGCGAAGATCCTTTGATTGTCATTGATGGGGTTCCCTATACAAATAAAACTATCAGTGATCTCTCAGCTCAGGATATAGAGTCAATAAGTGTCTTAAAAGGAGCTACTGCATCTGCCCTTTATGGGTATCGTGGACGCAATGGTGCGATAATGGTTACAACAAAGAAGGGGTCTGAGAACAAATCCGGGTTGTCTATTGATGTTACAACAAACACTATGTTCACTGCCGGTTACCTGGCAATACCTGAAAAACAATCTTTGTACGGCCGTGGAAACAACAACACCTATAGCGTATATCAGGATGCTGCCTGGGGTACCGTAATGGATGGTAAAAATCAGATCCAATGGGACCCCTTTGCTAAGGAATTCAAGGATATGCCATACCTGCCCGTAGGAAAGGACAACTTTAAAAATTTCCTTGAGCAAGGTTATGTAACCAATAATAATGTAAGTGTGGGATATACCAAAGGAAATGTTTCCATTAGGAATTCATTGAACTGGATCCAGAATAAAGGCCGGTATCCAAATTCCACACTTAATAAATACACTTATTCATTCGGTGCAGATATGAATCTTGACAAGTTTAAGATAAGTACAAACTTCTCTTACGCAAAGAAAGCATCTCCTAATATTGGTACTAACGGATATACTTCGTATGATCCTATGTATACATTGCTTATCTGGTCAAGTGCTGATTTTGATATTCGTAATTATAAAGACAATTACTGGATCACTAAAGGAACACAGCAAAATTATATTTTCGGCTTAGAGCCCGATGGCTCATATAAAGGAAAAAGCCAGAATAACCCTTATTTCGACAGGTATGAAAAGACAAACGAAATAAACAGGGATATTTTCAATGCTGACATGTCCTTAAGTTACAAAATAGCAAGCTGGCTTGATGCTACTGTAAGAACTGGTGTTGATTTTTATAAAGAAGTGGGACAATTGAGGGTATCTCAGGGCTCTTATGTTGCAACTGGTAATACAGCAGTTCCCGGTAATCTTTATACCTGGAATGGAACAAAAACAGGTGCTTATGTAATAGGTCAAAATACCGGATTCAGCATAAACTCTGACTTTTTACTTACAGGAAGCAAAACATTTAATAAGATAAGAGCAGAATACCTGGCTGGTGGTAGCATTAATTTTACAAGAGATGATAATTTATACGCTGCCACTAATGGTGGAATATCTATTCCAGGCTTTTTCTCTATTAAGGCTTCAGTTAATTCTCCAAACGTAAGCCAGAGCCTTTACCGCAAACAAATAAATTCTGTTTTTGCCCGATTGGCTCTTTCCTGGAATAATCTTGTGTTTATAGAAGCTACAGGTCGTAACGACTGGAGTTCTACATTGTCAGCATCACAGCGTTCTTATTTTTATCCTTCCATTTCAGGGAGTTTCCTGGTTTCTCAACTGTTACCTGAAACAAGGAACTGGCTTGATCTCTTAAAACTAAGAAGCAGTTTTACGGTTGCTAAAGATATTCCTGGTATTTATTCTATTAACAGCACATATTCAATTAACAATGCCACCTGGAATACATTAAACGGAGCCGGTGTTCCTTCAAGTCTATATCCTTCAGACATTACTCCTTCAGCCTCTAACACATTCGAGGTGGGTATGCAGGGCATAGTTTTCAAGAACAGACTGTCAGTGGATGTCGCTTATTATGACAAAAAGCTTTATGATGGTATTATTACTGGCCCTATTTCGTCTGCCAGCGGATATTCCGGAGTATACACAAATACTAATGAGACCACCAATCGCCGTGGATGGGAAGTTGCCTTAACTGGTACACCTGTTAAAAACAAAGATTGGCAACTTGATATGGGATTCAACTGGACTACTTATAAGCGAATCTACACTGCTTTGGATTCAGTTTATTCCTCTAATAACCCCTGGGTAAAAGTGGGAGAAAGAATTGATGTGTTGGCAAGTAAAGATTTTGTCAGAGCCCCGGACGGTCAGCTTATATTTAATAACGGAAGGTTGATATATAGTTCTTATAACACGGTATTTGGTTATACTGATCCCGATTGGCTTTGGGGTCTTAACTCAAATCTTCGTTACAAAAGCTTTTCGCTCTATTTATCCTTTGATGGTGTAGTAGGAGGTGTTATGAATACAAGAACAGAAAGCTATCTATGGCAATCTGGTAATCACCCTAATTCTCTTACTCCCGAAAGAGCTGAAGATGTAGCAGATCCATCTATGCCTCATTATCTTGGCCAGGGAGTAAAAGTGATCTCTGGATCAGTTACCTATGATGCCTATGGAAATATCACCAGTGATACCCGTGTATTTGCACCAAATGATATCAAAACTACTTACAGGCAGTATGCTATTGACCTGCATAACAGTAGCGCCTGGGGTGGAAATGGTAGTATAGCAGACACTTACTCAAAGACCTATTTTAAATTGAGGGAGATCTCTATCACATATAACATACCTTCTAAATACCTGCATAGAATTGCCAAAGCAGCATCTATCAGCCTGATCGGGCAAAATGTGTTGTTGAAAGCAAAGGATTTCAAATATTCAGATCCTGATGGTGGCAGAGAAGATTTTTCTGATCCTTCAGTACGGTATCTTGGATTTAAACTTAATCTTTCACTCTAAAAACAACAGCGATGAAAAAAATTCATTATATAGTTCTTGCAGTCTTCACGCTGAGTATTACTACTTCGTGTAATAAGTTTGATGAGCTGAATACAAACCCGGATGTACCTACTACAGTTACATCGGAAATGCTCGCCACTCAGCTATTGAAGGATACATACAGATTTTGGAATGTTAATCCAACCGACTTTGGCACAGGTAATTTATGGGCCAAACACATTGTAATGCTTGAAACAAACCCAAATCCATATCAGTATTATTATTCTTACTATCCTTATGGAAGTTTTGGAGGTATGCAAAAACTTACCACTTTGAAAAGAATGGTAGAGCTTTCTGCAGGAAACCCCACTGAATCTTCTTTTAAAGGACTTGCATTGTTTATGAAAGCCTGGTATGGCTTTGGGATGACACTTGACATGGGCGATGTTCCTTATTCTGAAGCCGGAATGGCAGAAGACGGGGTACTAAAACCAAAATATGATAAACAGTCTGAGGTATTTACACAAATACTTGCTGACCTGAAGGCTGCTGAAGAACAGTTTGCCACAGGTAAAACCTTCGACGGGGATATCATGTATAATGGGAACCCTGTTAAGTGGCGGCGTCTGAGCAATGCGATGCAGCTGAAAGTTATTCAAACACTAAGCAAAAAAATAACACCGGAGCTAAAAGCCAGGTTTGCAGCTATTGTTTCTGCCGGAAATTTGTTGACAGAGGCTGATAATTTTCAGTTAGTTTACTCTACCAACACAAACGCCTCACATCCCTATTATAACGGTGAAACTCGGCGGGTTTTATCAGCTCCTTCAGACCTGGTTGTAGATTTCCTCAAAGCTAACCAGGACCGTCGGTTATTCTATTTTGCCGAACCGGCAGCGGAAAAAATATCTGGAGGGCTAACACAAAGCGATTATGACGCCTATGTTGGTGCTTCTACTACATTATCTGCAGACCTGCTCTCGTTGAATAGAGCTGCTGGTAAATATTCTTTCCTTAATAAAAGATATGTAGCAGAAAGAGCTGGTGATCCCATGTTGCAATTCACCTATTCAGAACAATGTTTCATTATTGCCGAAGCAATTGAGGAAGGTTGGGTATCAGGTTCCGCTCAAACGTATTACGAAAATGGTGTAAAAGCCATCCTTAAGTATTACATGACTTTACCTTCTGCCACAGTTTCCAATCTTCATGGCATGGCAATAACCCAGAGTTATATTGATAATTATTTTACTGGCGAGGCAGCTTATAAAACAGGTGGCACCAAGCAAGACAGGCTAAAACAGATCATAACACAAAGATGGTTGCTGGATTTCTTTCAGGGAAATTCATTATTTAGCTATAAAACATTCTTACGTACCGGTTATCCCCAGTTTCCGCTTGACCCGGCTACAAGTTTGAACCCTGAAGATCCAAATGTATATCCCAAAAGGTGGAAATACCCAACATCTGAACTAACAACAAATCCGGAAAACTATAACCAGGCGATCGCAGACCAATATGGCGGTTTCGATGGAATTAACAAAGTACCCTGGTGGTTGCAGTAAGCAGCAGAGCAGTTAGTATATACGTTCTTCCCTGGTGCCTTTGTGCACCGGGGATAGAACGTTTTTAAGACTCTTCTTGTATCTTATTAATAGATAAAACTCTAATCATTTATAATGAAATATTGTTTCGCACTTTTTATACTTTTCTTTTCTGCACAATTTGCCTTTTCTCAAAAAAATAAAAAATGGAAATTGGTGTGGTCAGATGAATTTAATTATAGCGGTTTGCCTGATTCCTCAAAATGGGATTTTGAAACAAAAGGCAATGCCTATGGTTGGGGAAACAATGAAAAACAATTTTATACTGATAAAGACACAACCAATGCTTTTGTAAAAGATGGTTTGCTTTGGATCACAGCTCATAAAAAGGCTATTGAAAATAAACAATACACCTCGGCCCGGTTATCCACTTCAAAAAAATATACTTTTACTTACGGTCGTATTGATGTAAGGGCAAAGCTCCCTGCAGGAAGGGGTACCTGGCCTGCAATATGGATGCTTGGGGAGAACAGGGAAACCACTAAATGGCCCGACTGTGGCGAAATTGATATCATGGAACATGTTGGATATGACCCTGACACATTACACGGAACTATTCATACAGCAGCTTATAATCATATGAAAGGAACCCAAAAAGGAAATGAAATTTTTCTGAATGATCCCTATGAAAGTTTTCATATCTATTCGGTCATCTGGACTAAGGAAAAAATTGAATTCCTCCTGGATAATAAAGTATACCATGTTTTTGCCAATGAGCATAAAACAAATGCTGAATGGCCATTTGATCAGCCATTTTATATGATCCTGAACCTGGCCATTGGAGGAAACTGGGGTGGAAAATATGGGATAGATGAATCTATATTTCCGGCAACCATGCAGGTTGATTACGTAAGAGTTTATCAAAAAAAACGACATTATATTAAATGAAAAAATGGTGGTTGCTTAATATCATCCTTTTCATCAATGCCATAGCAACATGCCAACAACCAGTTCCCCCCACCTGGGATAATACCAGAAATGATAATTGGCCCGTTGGGTTTAAGCTGGTGGAAATAAGATCATCTACTGATGGAGCTATCCAGAAAGCATGGTTTTTCAGATCATCACAAAAAACAAAACAACCACTTATTGTTTCTTTACATACCTGGAGTGGCAATTACAACCAGGAGGACCCGCTTGCCAAAGAAATAATACTCCGCAAGTGGAATTATATTCACCCTGATTTTAGAGGCTCCAATAACAGGCCCGAAGCTTGCGGCAGTGAACTTGTAATTGCTGATTTAGAGGATGCTATTTCATATGCATTAAAGGAAGGAAATGTAGATAGCACCAATGTGCACATCATTGGCGTATCTGGCGGAGGCTATGCAACACTGCTTGCCTATATGAAACTGAGATTCCCCGCTAAAAGCTTTAATGCATGGGCCCCCATCAGCGATCTTGTTAGCTGGTATTGGGAGTCAAAAGGCCGAAATTCGAAATATGCCAATGATATTGAACAAGTGGCTATGACTGACGGGATAATGAATTGGGCTGAATTGTTCAAACGTTCTCCTATCAATCTCTCTGTTCCGGCACAAAGGAAAAATGCAACATTGAATATATATGCCGGCATACACGATGGGTATACAGGATCTGTTCCAATTACCCATTCCATTTTATTTTACAATAAAGTTGCGGCCTTTCTTTTCCCGGCAAAAAAAGATTACATAATTCCTGACAGTACCATTATTTCTCTTGTCGCAAAAAGGAGAAACCCTAAGGCCGACACAACATACAGGTTGAATAACCGCATCATTCATTGGCAAAAGCAGTTACCGGGTTTGAGTTTTTCCTTATTTGAAGGCGGGCATGAAATGCTGGTTCCTTCTGCACTGGTTTTACCTCCCATCGATGAAAATAAAAATATGATGCAGCTTAATATTCTTACTATCGGTGATTCAAATGGCGAATTTGATTTTGGTTGGCCACAGCAAATGAGGAAGTTGTTACCCTATTCAAACATCATCAATAAATCTGTTTCAGGCAATACTGTTGGATTTGACAACCTGGAGCAAGTGAAGTTGAATACGTTGAAAAATATAAAACAGTATTTAGATGATGCTTACAACCAACTACCTGAGGGCAGTGACTTGAATTATATTTTTCTCGGGATCGGTACGAATGACACAAAAACAATTTTCAAGGACAGGCAAAAAGAAGTGCCGTCAAATATGAAAACACTGTTGCAATTGATAAAAGACTATTTAAAAGAGCACAACAAAAAAATTCCACGCATCTGTATTATCTCCCCTCCCCCTATGGACGAAACAAAAATCGATCAGTTAAAGTATGGAGGAGGTGATGAACGAATTCAGCATCTCAATAATTCTTTTAAAAACTTAGTCATTGCTGACAAGGTGTACTTTTTAGATACTTATACACTTCTTAAGAAAGATTTTGAAAGAAAGACAAACGACGGGATTCATCTGAATGAATCAGCCCAGTTTGAATTGGCAACTTATATACTCAGTTATATTAATACAAACCGATGAAATGATGCGCATTATTTTACTCTTCTTATTATTTGCTTTTTGTGTGCAGGAAAATTCATTTGGGCAAAAAAAATTATTTGCAAACAGAAAAGTTATTGATACCAATCTTGTCCTTCCGCCTGCATGGGCATTTGGTGTACTTTATGGCGGATATACAGATCAACTAGAAACAATAAAGCGCATTGAAGAGATAAAAAAGCATAATTACCCGATCGATGCTTACTGGATTGATTCATGGTTCTGGAGCTTTAATGATAAAGGAAAGGGTCCGTCTAAATACATCGATTTTATTGCAGATACAATTAACTATCCTGATCGCCAGGCCATGTGGCATTACATGCAACAAAACAATATTAAAGGTGGTTTTTGGACATGGGATTGCATTTTAGAAACAGGTAATGAAACAGCATTCAACGATTTTAAAAACAAAGGTTTTTTTAAAGACATTTATCTCAATACAAACAGTTGGCATAACGGTAGCCGGAGTACTGCTATGTTTCAGAATGGTAAGGAAGAGACAGGCACACAATGCGGTAATATAGACTTTAGTAACCCTGCCGCTGTGTATTACTTCAAGCAGCAGATGAAACATTTCTTTGATGAAGGGGCAGATTTTATAAAACTCGACCGCACCTCAGATATCAGTACATGCAAGGCTATGTTTGAAATGAGCCAGGAGTTCGGGCAGGAAACAAAAGGGCGGGGTTTTATCCTTTCACACACAGGAGGTATGGAAACTGAAGAATACAAACGATATCCCACCAAGTGGACGGATGATACCCGTAGCGACTGGACAGTGGAGAAACCATTAATCAGTTTTAATGATTGGGTTCCAAAAGTTGCTTTGAAAGAAAATATTGTTATGTTCACCGATCCGGCAAAAAAGACCAGTACCATTCCATTTCTTACAAATGATCTGGGTGGTTTTGATATGGGGAAAACAACAATACCCGAAGAGGAGCTTTATATACGCTGGCTACAGTTTTCTATATTTAACCCGATAACAGAAGTCTTCTCACAACCGGAGAACCCTACTGCCAACCTGGCCTGGAATTATTCTGATAGGGCTGATACGATCTTCCATAATTATTCCCATTTACGAATGCAACTGTTTCCATACATCTACAGCTATGCTTTGCGAAACCGCACAGAGGGCAAGCACATGCTTGGAAAATTTCCTGAGCATATGTATCAATACACATTTGGAGATGAAATTTTGGTAGCCCCGGTATATGAAAAAGGAGCTGGTACCCGTAAACTATTTTTACCTGCCGGCAATTGGGTTAACTACTGGACAGGTGAAATAGTTAACGGTGGTTCAGATCTCATCGTTGCTGCACCTGTTGAACAAATTCCTTTGTTTATTAAGCAGGGTTCTGTTATTCCGATGCGCAGCTATGCCTCTTCAATTGAAAAGGGAGACAATAAAATCATTACTCTCCATATTTATCCGGGAGCTGATGGCACTTTTAATTTACTGGAAGATGATGGCATAAGTAATGATTACCTAACAGGCAAATACGCTTCAACTCGTATAAAATTGTTTGAGAAAAAGAAAAAAACAAACTTGTTGATAAGCAAGACTGAAGGCTTTTACAATGGCATGTTTACTGAACGAACCTGGAACATTGTTGTTCACACTACAAAGTCACCAGATCGTATTACTATCAATAGAAAACCTGTCACATTTGGGCATG
>ERZ795053.5263-NODE-5263-length-13443-cov-9.057738_pt1 | contig 13443 bp, 15 predicted proteins | sample MGYA00375137_ERZ795053 | MGnify/ENA primary metagenome ERZ795053 (study PRJEB30182, sample SAMN05720284) | activated sludge metagenome | isolation source: Anaerobic digester | place: Hong Kong | collected 2014-12-17 ... | reverse complement strand
CCGCCGCCCCCGCGGCCGTCCGCCAGCCGGTAGGAGCCGGCCGAATGCCAGGCGAGGCGGATCATCAGGCCGCCGTAATGGCCGTAATCGGCCGGCCACCATTCCTGGCTTTCGGTCATCAGCGCCTGGAGGTCCTTCTTGAGCGCCTCGACGTCGAGCTTCCTGACCTCCTCGCGGTAGTTGAAGTCCCGGCCCATCGGGTCGGTCTTGGTGTCGTGCTGGCTCAGGATGTCGAGGTTGAGCGCGTTCGGCCACCAGGACATCACGGAGGTCCCCGTCTCCGTGTTTCCGCCGTGCATGACGGGGCACTTGCCCGTTCCCGGAATGTCGTTTCCGTCCATTGACCTCTCCCCTTGGTGGATTCGAATTGGAATATGTGCGCTCTAACAGATAGGGCCGGGAACTTGAAACGCCATATCGCCGCCGGCCCGGGGATTCGCGCTCATCCCGTCGCGGTCGCGACCAGGAGTGCGGTGTAGCCCAGGAATACCGCGAGCAGAAGGGCTCCTTCGATCCGGTTGATCCGGCCCGGCCCGCGGAAGCCGATGCAGGCGGCCACCAGCGCCACGGTCAGCCCGGTCATCACCGGGATGTCGCGGAAGAGCACTTCCGGCGGCACGGCGATCGGCCCGATCGCGGCGGCGAGCCCGACCACGGCGAGCGTGTTGAAGAGGTTCGAGCCGATCACGTTGCCGAGCGCGATGTCGTGCTCGTCGCGGCGCATCGCTACCAGCGTCGAGGCCAGCTCGGGCAGCGACGTCCCGACCGCCACGATGGTCAGGCCGATGACGAGGTCGTTGACGCCGAAGAGCCGGGCGAGGTCGACCGCCGCCCAGACCAGCAGGCGCGAAGTCGCGATCAGGAGCACGAGGCCGACGGCGGTCCAGATCGCCGCCGCCCGCGGCGCGAGGGCATGGGCCGTGCCCTCGACCTCCATCTCTTCGGCGAAGCTGTCCTTGCTGCCCCGGCGGGCCTGCCAGACGGACCAGGCGACGAGCCCGGCGAAGACCACGAGCAGCACGGTCGCATCGGCCTGCGCCAGTTTCAGGTCGATCAGCAGGACGACCGCGAGCAGGGTGACCGCCAGCAGCACCGGAAGCTCGCGCCGGATCACCGTGGAATGCACCGCGATCGGCGAGATCAGCGCCGTCAGGCCGAGGATCAGCGCGATATTGGCGATGTTGGAGCCGAAGGCGTTGCCGAGGGCGATGCCCGGATTGCCCTGCCAGGAGGCCATCGCCGAGACGAGCAGCTCCGGCGCGGAGGTGCCGAAGCCGACCACCAGCATGCCGATCAGGAGCGGCGGCATGCCGAGATGCCGGGCGAGGCCGGCGGCACCGGCGACGAATCTGTCGGCGCTCCAGACGAGGCCAGCGAGTCCGAGAACGATCGCCCCGAGGGGCAGGAGCAGCGTCATGGAAAGGCCTTGTCCGTCATTGGCGGCCAGCATATCGGGGTTGTGGGGGCGGGGGGCAAGGGCCGCGCGTTTGGCCGCTGACTTTCCGGTGCCGGACAACTAGAGTGTTGCGCGAATGCATATGGGAGCGGGCATGAGCACCAGAGACATCAAGGATCGCGCGCAGCGTCATCCCGAGAAGGCGCATCGCGCCGATGCGCCGGTGCTGCGCAAGCCGGAATGGATCCGGGTCAAGGCGCCGAGCTCGGAGGGCTATCGCAAGACCCGCGAGATCATGCGCGAGAACCGCCTGACCACGGTCTGCGAGGAGGCGGGCTGTCCGAACGTCGGCGAATGCTGGTCCCAGGGCCATGCGACCATGATGATCATGGGCGAGATCTGCACCCGCGGCTGCACCTTCTGCAACGTGGCGACCGGGCGGCCGGATGCGCTCGACGTCTTCGAGCCCGGGCGAGTCGCGGTGGCGGTGGAGAAGCTGGGGCTCAACCACGTGGTCATCACCTCGGTCGACCGGGACGACCTAGAGGACGGGGGGGCCGAGCATATCGCCCAGACGATCCGGGCGGTGCGGCGCAAATGCCCGACCACGACGATCGAGGTGCTGACGCCCGATTTCCTGAAATGCCCGGCCTCGGCGCTCGAGACGGTGGTGGCGGCGAAGCCCGATGTCTTCAACCACAACCTCGAGACGGTGCCGGGGCTCTATCCGGAGGTCCGGCCGGGGGCGCGCTATTTCCACAGCCTGCGGATTCTCCAGCGGGTCAAGGAACTTGACCCGGCGATGTTCACCAAGTCCGGCATCATGGTGGGCCTGGGCGAGGACCGGCAGGCGGTGGCGCAGGTGATGGACGACATGCGCGCCGCGGACGTGGATTTCCTGACCATCGGGCAATATCTGCAACCGACCCCGAAGCATCACGCGGTGGCGCGCTTCGTCACTCCGGAGGAATTCGCCGCCTATGAGCGGGCGGCCTGGGGCAAGGGCTTCCTGATGGTTTCCGCCACGCCGCTGACCCGCTCCTCCTACCATGCCGGCGCCGATTTCGCCCGGCTCCGGGCGGCGCGGATGGAGAAGCTCGGGCCGGCCTGAGCGCCGCCGGCCTGCGCGGATCTCGGCCGGGGAAGGTGGTGGCGATCCCGAAGCCGCCCTCGGGCAAAATGCTCCGGCGGTTGCTCAGGGCCGGCGCGGCGGGGTCGCTCACCAGCGCCGCCCCATCCCCGGCCGTGCGCCAGCACGGCCTGCGCCTGCCTGCCCCCCGGCAGGCGCACGCAGCGCTGCAACCAGTTGAAACATATGGACTTGCCCCCTGCAGTCTGCAGGTTGCGCGTGCACCCGCCCAGGCAGGCGCAGGCCGTGCTTCGGTGGCGGTTCAAAGGACCAGGCTCTCCGGCACTCAGGCCGAGAGGCTGGCGTAGAGCCGCTCCACATCGGCGCGCAGGCAGAGGCCGGTGCCGGGGGTCAGTACCGTGGCGCTGCCGGCGGCGACGCCGAGCACGAAGGCGTCCTCGGGGCTGCGGCCCTCCGCGAGCGCGAAGGTCATCGCGCCGAGGAAGCTGTCGCCGGCGCCGGTGGCGCTCTGGACCGGCAGGTCGGGCGGCCGCAGGATCCGGGTGCCCTCGCTTGTGGCGAGCAGCGCGCCCCGGTGGCCCATGGTGACGGCGATGAGGCGGATGTCGCGGCTCCGCACCAGGTCGAGCGCAGCGGCGGCGATCTCCTCCTCGGTCTCGAGGGGAAGGTCGGTCAGGGCGCGGAACTCGCCGAGGCTTGGCTTGGCGAGCTCCACGCCGCCGCCGGCGATGGCCAGGCCGAGCGCGGGCCCGGAGGTGTCGAGCACGAAGCGGGCGCCGCGGCGGGCCGCGTGGCCGGCGAGATCGGCGTAGCAATCGGGCGCGATGCCGCGCGGCAGGCTGCCGCTCGCCACGAGCCAGTCGTAATCGAGGCTGTCGAGGATCGCGAGGCAGGCCTGCCAGTCGGCGGGTTCGACCAGCGGGCCCTCGGGCACGAAGCGGTATTCGTGGCCCGTGGAGGTCTCGAAGACCGCGTGGCTGATGCGGGTGTGGTCGCGGATGCGGATCGGCCGGGTATCGAAGCCGCGCAACGCGAGCAGCTCGTCGAGCACCGAGCCGGTGGCGCCGCCGCTGAGATAGACGGGCAGGGCGGCGCGGCCGAGCTCGACGATCACCCGCGCGACGTTGATGCCGCCGCCGCCGGGATCGTAGCGCTCGTTGGAGGTGCGGATCTTGTGGCTGGGATGGATGCGCTCGGCCTCGCAGGCGCCGTCGATGCAGGGATTGAGCGTGAGCGTCACGATGGGTTTCAAGGCGGGCCTCGTCGCGTTGCGGGCGCGTCGCACCCCGATAGCGTATCGCCGCGGCGGGGTTCAAGCCGCGGCAGGGTTGAAGCCAGGGCGGGCTCAGGCGACCGGGGTCGGCAGCGGATCCCCGGCGAAATGCGCGGCGAGGTTGCGCACCACCAGATCGCCCATGGCGGCACGGGTCTTGCGCGTGGCCGAGCCCTGGTGCGGCGAGAGCACGACGTTCTCCATGGTGAGCAGCGCCTCGGGCACGCGCGGCTCGTCGACGAAGACGTCGAGGGCGGCGCCGCCGAGCGCGCCGCTCGCCAGGAGCTCCACCAGCGCCGGCTCGTCGACGATCGAGCCGCGGGCGACATTGACCAGCGCGCCCTCGGGGCCGAGCGCTTCGAGCACCCTGCGCGAGACGATGCCGCGGGTCTCGGCCGTGCCCGGCGCGACCACCACGAGCCAGTCGACGTCCCGGGCCATGGCGGCGAGATCGGCGTAGAAGGTGAAGGGCTCGAAGGGCTGTTCGCGGCGCCCGTGGTAGGAGACGCGCATCTTCATGGCCTGGAGCCGCCGGGCGATGTCCTTGCCGATGCGGCCGAGACCCAGGATGCCCGCATGGGCGCCGGTCAGCTCGCCGGTCAGGCCGAGGCTGCCCGAGGGCCAGTTGCCGGCGCGGATCCAGGCGTCGGCCTGGGGGATGCGGCGGCAGAGCGCGATCATGAGGCCGACGGCGAGCTCGGCCACGGCGTCGTTGAGCACGTCGGGCGTGTTGGTGACGCGGATGCCGCGGGCCTTGCAGGCGGCGATATCGATGGCGTCGTAGCCGACGCCGTAGCTCGCCACGATCTCCAGCGCGCCGAGGCGCTCGAGCACCGCCGGCGCGATGCCGTGATGGCCGTTGGTGACCGCCCCGCGCACCGTGCCGCCGATGCGCGCGAGCAGGGCGTCGCGGTCCTCGGCCTCCCAGAGCCGGTGCACCTCATAGGCCTCGCCGAGCCTGGTCTCGACGCTCTCGAGCATCGGCGCGATCTGGACTAGCACTGGCTTCATGACGGCATCTCCCTGAAATCTCTCCCGGCCCCGGGGGAGTATTGACCGGCCCCGGGAGCCTGCACAATAGCCGGGCGGACCGCGGTCAGGGTGAGGGGCGGGGTCATGCAGGGCGGCGTGTCAGGCGCGGCGTGCGCCGCAGCTTTCGCGCACGAGCAGCTTCGGTTCCAGCATGACGTGGCGCGGCGCGGCCTCGGGGGTCTTCATCCGGGCGGCAAGGATCTCGGCGGCGAGCCGGCCGATCTTGCCGGGATTGTCGAGCACGGTGGTCAGCGAGGGATGGAAGGCGGCGCCCTCGTCGGTGCCGCCGAGGGCGACGACGCCGATGTCGCGCCCCGGCTCGTAGCCGCGGGTGCGCATGGCGTTCATCACGCCGAAGGCCACCAGGTCGTTGAAGCAGACCATGCCGGTCGGGGGCGGGTCGCGGTCGAGCGCCCGCAGCGCCGCCGCCGCCCCCTCGACCAGCCGCGGCCGGCAGCGCAGCCAGAGATCGTCGCTCCAGGGCAGGCCCGCGGCCGTGAGTTCGGCGCGGAAGCCCGAGAGGCGGTCCTCGGCCACCGTGGTGCCGGGATCGCCGCCGACGAGCACCAGCCGGCGGTGGCCCAGTGCGAGCAGCCTGGCGGTGGCGGCGCGCATGGCGGCGTGATCGGCGTTGATGACCCGGTCGGCGCCGGCGTCCGTGCGGATGTGGCGCGAGACATAGACGATGGGCACGCCGCGGCGGCGCAGCGGCGCGAGCACCTCGACGGTGACATGCGGCGGCGGCGAGACGATCAATCCGTCCGCGCCATAGGCCGCCAGCGTCTCTACGAAGCGGACGAGGCTTTCGGGGTTCTCGTCGTGGTTGTTGATGAGCACCGCCGCGCCGCCCTCGGTCATGCGCTTCTCGATGGCGATCAGCATCTCGGCGAAGAACTGATGCGCGATGTTGTGGAAGCTGACGCCGACGATGCGGCTGCGCCCGGTGCGCAGGCTCGCCGCCACGGCATTGGGGACGTAGCCCGCCTCGCGCATCGCCTCGCAGACCAGCGCACGGGTCTCGGCGGCGATCATCGGGCTGTCGCGGAGCGCGAGCGAGACGGTGGCGGGCGAGAGGCCGAGGCGCTGCGCGATCTGGCGCTGGGTCGGACGGCGGGACTTGCCGGTCGTCATGGCCGCCACGCGTCAGTCGGGCCGATGCCGGGGAGCGCGTCGACCGTCGCTCCGGCGCCGGTGACGATGCAGGCACGGGCTTCGAGCAGCATGCGATCTCCGCGGACGCCACAATGGAGCGGGAGGCGTCCGGATAGTATTCTAAATCGATTTAGGCCGTTGAATCAATGAAAGATTGGCCATGAATGGCTGCTACGCTCCTCGCTGGAGCCAGGCGCAGGGATCTGAATTTGCAGCGCGACTCCGTCCGCGCGAGCTCCGCGCAGGCCAGCGTCACCATCCCGCCCGGCGGGCACCGCCGGGCAGCGCCCGCCCCGCCCCGTCACGCCGAAGGCGTGCCTCCGGCACGACGCGGGCGCTTCGCACCCGCCGGGCCGGGCACTGCCCTCATTTTTTGGCCGGGAGGTCGAAGGAAAAGGAACGAGCTCCGAAGGCGATGGTCTGCAGCCGGCCGCCCGCGCCCTTGAGGCGGCGGGTCGCGCCGCATAGTCTGGCGCGCGCCGCGGGCAGCACGGGCGAGGCGCATGAGAGCAGGGTCGATCGATTGGGGGCGCCGGCTTCGCGCCGCCCTCGCCGTGGCGATGCTGGCGCTCTCGGCCGCGGCGCCCTGTCCGGCCGCGGCCCAGGACGACGGCGGAGAGATCCTCGTGGTCGGCACGCGTGAGGCGCCGCCCTTCGTGATCCGGGAGGCCGATGGGCGCTGGAGCGGCCTCAGCATCGCGCTCTGGGAGCGGATCGCGGGCAAGCTGGGGCGCCGGTTCGAGTGGCGCGAGGTCGATGCCGGGACCATGATCGCGGGGGTCGCGGCGGGGGATCTCGACCTCTCGATCGCGGCCGAGAGCATGAGCTTCGCCCGGGAGGCCGAGGTCGATTTCAGCTATCCTTATTACCATTCCGGCCTCGGCATGGCGGTGGCAGGGGAGCCCTGGGACGGGGTGACCGCGACCTTCCGGGCGCTGGCCTCGCGCGAATTCATCATAACCGTCATCCTGCTCTGCACGCTCTCCTTCGTCGCCGGCGCGCTGGTCTGGCTGACCGAACGCCGCCGCAACGGCAGCACCTTCGACCCGGCGCCGGGGCCGGGGCTGGGCAGCGGCTTCTGGTGGGCGGCGGTGACGATGACCACGGTCGGCTATGGCGACAAGGTGCCGATCACCCTGCGCGGGCGGCTGCTCGCGACCTTCTGGATGTTCTGCGCGCTGATCCTGACCGCGGTCGTCACGGCGCAGCTCTCCGCCAACATGAACGCGCAGCGCCTCGACCTCCTGAAGCAGTCGCCGCGGGATCTGGCGCATCTGCGGATCGGCGTGGTCGAGGGCGGCATGGCGCAGGCGGCGGTGCATGCGCTCGGCGCCGAGCCCGTGGGATATGCCGATGTCGCGGCGGGGCTCTCGGCGCTGACCGAGGATGGCATCGCGGCCTTCGTGCATGATGCACCGGCGCTGATCTGGGAATCGGCGGGCCTCCCGGAGGTCACGGTGACCGATTTCCGCCTGCTGCCGCTCGATTACGCCATCGTGCTGCCCGAGGGCGCCGCCCTGCGCGAGGACATCAACCGGGCGCTGCTCGATCTCATCGGTACCGCGGAATGGGCCGCCGTCGTGCAGTACTACTTCGGGCAGCCGCAGGATTGGTAGCCGCCTGTCGGCACGGACGATCCTGGAGAGCGTGCGCTTCCGGTGACGCCACCGCCCGTGCTAGCATCCGCGGGTGCTCGCGAGGAGGCTCCCATGTCCGACACGCCCGACAGAACCGGTGGCAGCTGCCAGGTGTTCCGCGCCGGCGCGGTCTATTCCGGCAAGCAGGGCTTCGACTATGCCGCCGGGATCTCGACCGAGACCGCCGGGGCGCGCGGGATCTGCATGCATCTCCTGACGATCCCGCCCGGCGGGCGGGCGAAGGCGCATCAGCATTCCGGCCACGAATCGGCGATCTACGTGCTGAGCGGCGAGGCGCAGATGTGGTCGGGCGAGCGGATGGAGCACCATGTGGTGGTGCGCGCCGGGGACATGCTCTACATCCCGGCCGGGGTGCCGCATCTGCCGGTGAACCTGACGGATGCGCCGGTGACGGCCGTGATCGCCCGCACCGATCCCAACGAGCAGGAGAGCGTCGAGCTGCGCCCCGATCTCGAGGCACTGGTGCCCGGCTGAGCGGCCGTCCCGCGCGCCCCGGCCCGCAGCCGGCGGCGCGGGCGCGGGCCGCTCAGGCGTCGAAGAAGCCGGCCTGAAAGGGCAGGTCGAGGCTCTCGCCGCCCGCTTCGCTGAGCGTCAGACGGTCGCCGGAAATCGCGATCCCGCCGATCTCCGTCCAGCCGGCGGGGCGCGGGACCGCGCCGATCACATGGTCGATGCGATGGCGGCGGCCCGGGCCGAGATCGATGCGCGTGCGCACGCCGCGGGCGGCGAGGGGATTCTCGCCCAGGGCCGCGCGATGGCCCCCGGCGCCGGCGGCGCAGCCGTCCTCGATGCCGAGCACGCCGCGGTGCCGGCCGTTCCAGGGCGGGAAGTCGCGGCCGCCGTTCGAGATCCAGAGCATCGTCACCGGCAGCTGCGCGGGGTTCTTGAGCACGAAGACGATGTCGTCCTCGGCCTCGCGGATCACTGCGGTCCAGCCGAGCGGGCTGTCGTCGGCCTCGACCAGGGTGATGAAATCCTCGTTCCGCTCGCCGGGCGGGAAGCGGTGCAGGTCGCAGGTATCGCCCCTCGAGGTGAGGACGCGGGCGAGATCGCGGGTTTCGTCGGCGCAGGCGAGGCGGTTGCGGCCCGGCACGAGCGGCAGCTCCGGCGTCATCGCGAAGCGCTTGGGCGAGACGTCGATGCGCCCGCCCTCGGCCATGCGCAGCATCGGGTGATGTGCCACCGTCAGCCCGCCTTCGCCGCCCGCGATCTCGTGGCGCTGGTAGAGGAGCGGCGCGTCCGGGGCGAGGCGCAGGGTCTTCTCGATCCGGGCGCCCATGACCGGGCGCTCCAGCCGGAAGGCGAGCGAGCCCGCGCCGCGATCCAGGAGCGCCCAGGGCGAATTGGCGCTCCAGCCGTGGATCGGCGCCGCATCGAGATCGTTGGCGCCGAAGGGCGCGCAGAAGAAATCGCCCGAGAGATGCCGCTCGACCGGCGCCAGGGGCAGCGCGTCCGACTCGGGCTCCTCGATCCAGGGCGCGGCATGGAGCGGGGCGATCACCCGATCGTCGGCGTGGAAGGCAAGATGGCGGATGTTGCCCAGGGCGGGATCGACCGTCAAACTGCCCGCTGGGGTTTCCGTGGTGAGGAAGCGCGGGTCGGATTGAGGCTCGGTCATGTGTTTCTCCCGGTGGCGGGGCGTGGTGGTCGGTGCAGCGGATTCGCACCGCCGCAAAGCAGGTTTCGCGCAACCTGCAGGGATCGTCCAGAGGGCGATTTGCGGCTGTCGCGATTGACGTGGGCCTGGAGAGCTACCGGCTGCCGCTCCGGCGATGGGCGCGGAGCTGCTCGATGACATGGCGCCCGGCGCCTTCGACATGGCGCGCGATGGCGTCGGCGGCGGCCTCGGCGTCCCGGGCGCGGATATGGGCGAGCAATTCGTGATGCTCCTGCAGGATCGCCACCCGGCGGCTCAGGGAGACCGTGAAGCGTCGGCCGATCGCCGCGAGGATCTCGCGATGGGTCCACCAGAGCGTGACCGCGTGGCGGTTGTAGTGCCGGTCGTACATGCGGCGGTGAAACCGGGTGTCGAGCTCGGCATGCAGGGCGAGATCCGCGAAATTGTTGGCGTCGATCTCGCGCTGGATCGCCGCGAGATCGGCGGCATCGGCCTCGGTGACGGTATCGACGTAGCTGCGGGTGAGATAGGGCTCGACCAGCATCTCGATCTCCACGATGTCGCGCACGAAATCCTCGTCCATCGGCCGGACCCGCGCGCCGCGGTTTGGCGAGATGACGACGAAGCCCTCGCCGCGCAGCTGGTGCAGCGCCTCGCGGACCGGATTGGTCGAGGTGCCGAAGCGCTGGGAAAGCTCGGAGACCTTCAGCCGGGCGTTCGGCGGCAGGCGGCCCTCGATGATATCCTCTCGGATCGTCTCGTAGACCGAGCCCTCGCGCGGTCCCGCCGCGCCGGCATTCTCCAGGTCGTCCATCGTGGTCCCGTCATGGTCAAGGCAAGGGTGCGCCCGGTCAGATAGGCCGGAACGCCCCGGATTCCACGATTATCGGGCCGGGGCCGGTCTGTGAACTCCGTCCTCCGGCGCGGCGGGGGATCCCGCCGATGCCGTCTCCGGGCGCCGGGTCGGCGCGAATCGTGCTCCCGTCCTCCGGCCACAGGCCCGCCGCGCCGCACGATCGCGGGGCAGGGCGGTCGGCACGGGCGCCGCCCAGCGACAGGCGGATCCAATCTTGACGCCCCATTTCCGCCAGCCTAGACAGCGCGCGGCGGCGGAGTAGCTCAGCTGGTTAGAGCAGCGGAATCATAATCCGCGTGTCGGGGGTTCAAGTCCCTCCTCCGCTACCACCGCTCCCCCCATCCCCGCATGAGGATCGAGACGAACTGCGAGGTTCCCTCGAACCTCGACAACCATGTCGCCCTCGCCATCCGGTTCGACGATGATCTGAGCGATCAGCAGACGGATTGCGGACAGGATGCTCGGGTCTATCGAGGGCTCCGGGGCGTCGAGCGTGGCGAGCAGCACTTCGACTGATCGCGAGAACAGTCGCGAGGCGTCAGGATGAAGCTCAATCACGGTCGCTACGGGATCGGCCTTTGCAAGTGCGGTTTCGGCGGTGCGAAGGCGATCTCTTGCCCTCCGGATCCGGGATTCGGCGTCGGGTCCATCAATTGCGCCGGACGTGAAGAGATGGATTCCGCGCGGCCTCGTCGGGCACATGGACCTGCTTGCCGAAGTCGACGTTGAACGTCCCTTCACCAGGGATATGGACCGTGGAGATGCTGTTTAGGAATTCGATCAGGCGGGGAATCTCGCTGCCGATCAGAGTGATCTGCTGCTGCCCGATGGGCCATCCCTTTTCGACGTTCCATCGTTGGAACCAGAGAGTCTGGATGCGGCGATCGTCTTCGAGGAACTTCGCTCTGATCTGCTGCACCCCCTTGCCGGTAGTGCGGAGAATGACCTCGGACGCTGTGCGCAACGTGCCTCGGTTCCCAGGCGCGGAGTTCCAGACCCTCACCGGATGTGTCACGTGGCGCCGCCCGATTGGGATCACCCCCTAACGCGACCATTGCCGACCAGTCGCTTTCCGATAGTCTCGCCATTAACGGGTTTGGCGATCGGGCCACGCACTTCGCCAAACTCTTCGGAGCTTCGGTGGGTTGTTTGGAGCTAAATGTCTGAAACAACATATTAATATTCGGACTGAGGCACCGTCACCGCCGCCCTCGCCGCCTCGACACCTGCGCGGACCACTGGGCGATTGAATCTCTCTTCAGAAATACGAAGAGTCGGCGTCTCCAGCCGAACCTCGTCTCGGATCCTTTTTCGTCCGGAACCGGTCGGACCGACGTCCTGCCCGCAGCCGGCCGACCGGCTGCGAGTAGCGTCTGGCTGGATGGATATGATTAACCCTGCGGCGGTATTTGCTGGCCACGAGGACCCTGAAGACGTCATCCTCGCGTTGGTCCGCGCTCTCGCGCGGGCGGACGCCGCACGCCATATCGCAGGAACGCAAGAATGCCCGTCCGGGTCGCCCTCTACGCCCGCTACTCGACCGACCTCCAGGACGAGCGCTCCATTGAAGATCAGGTGGCGCTCGGCCGCCGCTTGATCCGCGCAGAGGGTCTTACCGAGGCTGGAGTTTTCGCGGACGGGATCAAGACCTCGGCAACACTCATGGGTCGGGAGGGCCTCGTCGACCTCATGAAGGCCGTAGAGGGCGGGCAGGTCGATGTCGTTCTCGTAGAACATCTCGATAGGATCAGCCGGGACCAAGCCGAACTGGCCAACTTCTACAAGAAGCTGCGGTACTATGGCGTCATGCTTCGCGAGGTCCACGGCGGAGATGCCAACGCGATCACGGTTGGCGTACGGGGCCTGACGGGCTCTCTGTTCCTCACGGACCTCAAGGATAAGGTTCGTCGGGGGCTCGATGGAAATATCTGCCGCGGTTTGAGCGCCGGCGGAAAAGCCCATGGGTACGAGCCGATTCCGGGAAAGCCCGGAGAGCTCCAGATCGTGCCGGGGAGACGCCGAGAAGCATCGCACACCTGTTGAACGACCGGGGCGTCCTCGCACCCACCCTACGACAAGGGCGTCCGCAAGGATCAGCATATCGGGAGCTGCGGCGGGTACGCGCCCTACGAGGTGAAGAGCGACGGCCGGCGCTATCCGACGGATGTCGTCTACTTCAAGACGGCCGAAAGCGAGCTCGAGCGCACGGTCAGGCATTCGACCCAGAAGCCGGTCGAGCTCGGCCGCTACCTGATCCGGACCTACACCAACCCGGGCGACCTCGTGCTCGACAATTGCTTCGGCTCCGGCAGCTTCCTCCTGGCGGCCCACCTCGAGGGCCGGGACTACCTTGGCATCGAGCTCAACCAGGACGCCGAGAAATTCAAGAAGGACAAGGTCGACTACGTCGGCATCGCGGAGCAGCGCTTGATAGCGCATGGAGCCAGTCCGGGCGTGGTGCGCGCCGCGGCGTAACCGCACGGCATCCAGCCATACGCGAGCTGCATCAGATTCGCCTCGCGTACCTCAGGGCACAGGCGGCCGCAGCCCGCACCTGCCCCTCGGTCATAGCCGCGGGCACACAAGTGGACCCACAAGAGCAGCCATTCGCGCTACCCCTAAGCCCGTGGAGTGGCGTGAGGTCCGCCAGGCGCCTGCGCCGGAGCGCAGGCGCCTGGCGGCTGTCAGTGTCACCCCATCGTCGGCATGACGAACTCGGCCTCGGCGCGCATGCCGGTGGGCCAGCGCGTGGTGATGGTCTTCAGGCGGGTGTAGAAGCGCACGCCCTCGGGCCCGTGCATGTGGTGGTCGCCGAAGAGCGACGCCTTCCAGCCGCCGAACGAGTGGAAGGCCATAGGCACCGGGATCGGCACGTTGACGCCGACCATGCCGACCTCGATGTCATGGGAGAAGGCGCGGGCGGCGTCGCCGTCGCGGGTGAAGACCGCCACCCCGTTGCCGTATTCGTGCCCGCCGACGAGGTCGACCGCGTCCTGATAGTTCTCCGCGCGGACGACGGAGAGGACCGGGCCGAAGATCTCTTCCTTCCAGACGGTCATGTCGGGGGTCACCTCGTCGAGCAGCGTGCCGCCGACGAAGTAGCCGTTCTCGTAGCCCTGCGGGGCCTTGAAGCCGCGGCCGTCGACGACGACCTTGGCGCCCTCCTTCTCGCCCTGGTCGATGTAGCCTTTCACCTTGGCGAGGTGCTGGGCGGTGACCAGCGGACCCATCTCGGAGGCCTTATCGGAGGCCGGGCCGATCTTCAGCGCCTCGATCTTCGGCACGAGCTTCTCGATCAGCCGGTTCGCGGTCTCCTCGCCCACCGGCACCGCCACCGAGATCGCCATGCAGCGCTCGCCGGCCGAGCC
>ERZ795053.5262-NODE-5262-length-13447-cov-4.745146_pt1 | contig 13447 bp, 12 predicted proteins | sample MGYA00375137_ERZ795053 | MGnify/ENA primary metagenome ERZ795053 (study PRJEB30182, sample SAMN05720284) | activated sludge metagenome | isolation source: Anaerobic digester | place: Hong Kong | collected 2014-12-17 ... | reverse complement strand
GTTTACTGTACCATAATTAGAGATAAATGCTTCTATAAGTTTGCGGGTTTTGTCATAAGTCTCTTCACTTTTTTGTTTATCATCACTACCAGTTCTGCCGTACAACATACTCAACACCGCGATACCGCCACTAACTGCTCCGCATATCTCCTGACGGCGTCCCATTCCGGCTCCAAAACCTGTCATTATCTTTAATGCATTATCTTCAGATATGCCAAGACGGTCAGCAAAACTGAAAAGAACCGATTGCGAACAGTTAAATCCTTCTTTGAACTTATTTACACCAATTTCTGATCTGCTCATTGCTCCTCCAACTGTTTAAGTGATTAAATATAAAACATCAAGGTTTAGCATCTACTTTATTAATTATCAAATATCAAAACCTATTTACTTGTGCTCGTTTTTCATTTCAGATAATCAATCAGGATCGTACAAAAAAAATTGTTATTAATCCAGATATCATTAAAACCATCGCAAATGGGAGCGCTGCTCGTATCTCGTATCTTACACCGGCAAGTGACGTAAAGGTTGTTGCTCCGGTAAAATTAAAAGCCAAAAACGAACTGATCGAACCTGCAATAAAAAGTGAAGAGATAGCCGTAAATAGATCAGGATTTAGCATCAAAACAAATGGAATCCATAACGAGACTGCTGCAAAAAAACCCTTCACAAAAAAATAACGCGATGGCAATACAGGTAAAAGAAGTGGTACAAAAATTGTACCGGCAATAAAACCTACCATAACTGAAGCAATCGTAGTAAAATGAAATTTACCCCTGACAAGATAGAGCAACACTTCATAAAAAAATGTTGCCGATAGAGTGATCAACATGAACTTTAATCCGGTATAAATCTCAACAGGTATTAGAATAAGTCGTTCAAAAAAATTGAAACTTACAGTTCTCATCGGGGGAGTCTCCTCACCTTTTAAAAAAGCAGGCAGATCCCGGCTTCTGACCGGTCCGTATTGAATTATCCAACCCGTCTGTTTTTGCAAGGTATGGGCCGCGACTCCCGTTGCTCCAAGCTGTGGCAAGATGAGCCTGCGGTGTTTTACTATATCGTTAAGGCCGCTTTTTAAAATCCATTTTGCGATATTCTGGGTGCCAAAAGTTCCCTTGCCGGCCGCGCACCAGACATTAATGCCTGCGGTATCGATAACCAGTATCCAGAGGTTCTGTCTGTTAAGGTCGCGGCGTACAATGTCGACTGTTAATTTATAGTTGGCTGTAACAATAACGGGCGAAAACGCGCCGGGTTTACCCAAGGCGTAAAGGCCAGGTTCAACCATGTAGTTGCCGCGACTATATCCAAGACGAACTGCGACACTACCGAGGTGATCCCTTGGCGACAATTGACTCTTTATTATTGGTATACTCTGATTTCCAGTATTCATGTAACCGGAAATAAATGAAGCATCTGTTTTCATTTGTTTCAGCCTATAATAAGTCCGTGATTATCCTTTTTGCAGCAAATTTCATTCTCATCTTTGATAGAGATAGATGCTTTTGTCAGTAAATCTATTGATTCGATAATCATTTCATGTTTTGATTCATCAATAAGTGATAGTAGCTCTTTGAAAAGCTTGTCATATGAATCATTGATTTCGTTAGCTTGAGCTCTTCCTGCATTTGTCAGAAAAAGGGAAACGCTTCTTCTGTTTTCGGGTTGAGTTCGACGTTCAATAAGGCCGTTTTGAACCATTTTTTCTATCGTACGACTCATATTGCCGGGATTAATCTGAAGTTTCTCAGCAATATTTGTCAGAGACACTCCTTCCTCAATCCCCAGCTCCATTAGAACATGACATTCCGAGGTAGAAACACCGCAGCATGAAGAGGTTTCGTCAAAACAGGAAAATAGTGTACGGTTTAATAAGCGCAGTATCGAGCGCAGTTTTCTTATCTGTTCTGTTTTCATAAGTTTCCTATGTTGTTAATAACAAATGTTGTACAATACAAATAAAGTCAAGTGATTTTTGGCCTCTTTCGATTATCCATTACTTTTGTTTGAAAATTATGCTGTTTAGGGCTATATTTGCTTTAACTAATAGTTGGTTTCCCCCGCCGACGGCGGGGGAGATGTAATCTTAGGGCTATATTTGATTAATATGTTTTCGTGTTAATGGTTTAGCGGAAGATGTGGTATGAGCTAATGATTAATATGTTTTCGTGTTAATGGCTCAACGGAGATGCGGTATGAGCTAATGAGACGGTCATAAAAAATAAGGGGTTTAATCATGATGCATCGCCTGTTTTTTCTTATCCTGCTTTTATTATTTTCTCTTCAAATGCATGCTGCAGAGACCTTGCATATTGCCGTAATAAATCTTGAGCCGTTTTTAACAGATGAGGGAAAAGGAAAAACTCCTGGAGGCATCGCTGTAGACTATTGGCGGGATTATATTGCACCACGAATGAATGTATCTGTAAAATTTTCCGGGCCATACCCTATCAGACGTGCCGAGTATATGCTTAAGAACGGTGAAGTAGATGCTGTAATGCACCTTACAAAAATACCAGAGCGCGAGAAGGACTTTCTTTTTCCCGAGACACATTTGACAGGTATCAAGAGTTGCCTCGTGGTTCCGGTAGATAGTTCGATTACAAAGGTTCTCAAAACAGAGGATATGTATGGATGGACGATACTTTTCATCGATTCTGCCTATGTTCCCGAAATGCTTCTCCACAGACGCATTAATATTGAAAAGGTATCTGGAACCGACTTTAGGCATATCCAGCTTAATATGTTGCTTGCTAGTAGGGGTGAAGCTATGCTTGATATCAATCAGGTCTCTTTGCTTTTCTATTTACGAAACAGAGGTTATTTGGATCGTGTACGGATTATAACATTACCGGTAAAACCTCAGAAGGTATATACTATTTTTTCAAAAACTGCTAAGGGAATGGATCTTAAAAGGAGATTTGACAAAGTTAACAGTAAAGGCCTGAAGAAGGGGGTTTTCGAAAGAATGACACAAGATTATTTAAAAAGATCGGGTTTGGCAAACAGAAATGCTGTTAAATAAGAAGAAACGTCTTGTAGATGGAAGCCTGCGTAATTCGCTAATGCTGTCGGTAGCTGTAATTTTTTTTATACAGCTTCTATTTTTGACGGTACTTTTTGTTTTTACTCGTATAAATATAAATAGACGGGCTAGTGTGACTGCTGATGAAATTGCCGAAATATTGCAAGAACCGATGTATAATGTTGATGATGCTGGTGTTAAAAAAATTGCTGATGCGTTAATGGCTGCTGGACGAATTGAGGGATTGCGTATAGTGTCAAATGCGACAGGACAAGTTTATAATTCTCTTGGTAATGATACTGACTCTCTGATAGTTGCTCTTCAAAAACGAGAAGTATTAGAACAGGGTTTAAACCTGGGAAATATATATTTAAAGTTTAGTGATAGTGAGTTTTGGGAGACAGTTTATGTAAACTCCATGATTACCTTTATTCTTGTTTTGACAGTGTCTGGAGTTAATATATGGGTGAATAGGACATTTATTCTAAAAAAGGTGAAGACTGTTTTTGCCTCGGTTGGAAGGGATATAAAAAAGATAAGAGCAGGCTCGTACGATACATCCATTGAATTGAGCGGCTATGATGATGTGGATTCGATTATCGCATCAATCAATGATATGTCGCAGACGATTGTTATGCAAAACAGGGAACTGCGCGAGATTAACGAGACACTTGAGCTCAGAGTGAAACAGAGAACAGTGGAACTGGAAAGATCGGTAAACGAGCTGGAAAAGATGCAAAACAGGGTTGTTGAATCAGGAAAACTTTCGGTGCTTGGTCAACTTGCGGCTGGAATTGCTCACGAGTTTAATACGCCGTTAGGCGCCATAATTTCTACAACTGAGACTTTGATAGCTTATGTGGACAAAGATCTCTTCGCTCTTTATGATTTTCGCTCCACTCTTAGTGAAGAAGAGTCGAGTCTTTATCAATATTTGTTGGAAATTGGTTTTGAAAAGGGGCGTTCATTTAATCCGGAGTTTATCGATAGGCAAACAATAAAGCAATTATCTGAAAAGTTAAACAAACATGGTGTGTCCGATGCCAGGCAAATTGCTGTTTTGTTAACGGAAATGCAAACTCATGTGAATATTGATGATTACATTGAAATGCTTAAAGGCGGGCGCGCTTCTGAAATTGTAAGTTTTGTGGCCAATGCCGTTGCGGCTCGCAGAATGATTGCCGTAATAGAAGAATCCGCGCGTCGCGCAGCACAAGTTGTATCAGCTTTTAAACAGTATCTTGGTTCAGGCTTATCAGCAACTATTGAAGTTGTTAGGGTAGAGGAAGATTTAAATCGAGTTCTGGTTCTTTTGCAAAATATTTTGAAAAAAGGTGTTAGTATTAGTACCTCTTTTAGTGGACTTGCAATTCGTGGAGTATCGGATAAACTTAATCAGGTATGGATAAATATTATTCGTAATGCAGTTCAGGCGATGGACGGCAAAGGCAAGCTGCAATTAATCACAGAAAAAAGCGGTGATATGGGTATAGTCAAAATAATCGACTCTGGAAAGGGTATCCCTGAACATAATCAGAATCAAATATTTGATCCATTTTTTACGACCCGTGAAAGTGGTGAGGGAATGGGGTTGGGGCTTGATATTTGTAGGCGAATAGTTAATGATCTGGGCGGAACCATAGATTTTCATTCAAAGCCTGGGCATACCGAGTTCATTGTGGCTCTGCCTTTGGCATAGAAACATATGCATAGATTATGGTTTAATAGGGTATATCTTGTATAAAAAATGTGGAAATATTTATGAGGGTAAGGTATGGGTGAGAAGGCAATTTTATGCGTTGATGATGAAGCAATTATACGACTTGCATTAATTCAGGAACTTAAAAAAAATTTCAAAGACAGATTTTTATACGAACAGGCACCTGACGCACTTATAGCAATGGATACACTGGAAGAACTTTCGCATGAAGGAGTTAGAGTCGTATTGATAATATCTGATTGGCTTATGCCTGGTATTAATGGAGACGAGTTTTTAGAAAATGTGCATGAAAAATATCCGGAAATAAGAGCCATAATGATAACCGGTCATGCAGATGGAAAATCCATAGAACGAGTTCGCAAAAACGAATCTGTTTTAGCTGTTATGGAAAAACCATGGAGCAGTTTAGAGCTTGTAAGTGTTATTGAAAAAGAGTTCTAAAAACATTTCTTAATCGGGGGGAGGATGCAAACTGATAAATTAAGTAAAGATAAAAGCCTTCATGTAACAGACGAGGTCTTCAACTCTTCGTCACATATGGCAGCGGCCGTTTTTTCGGTATTGGGCGCGGCATTTTTAATTACTCGCTCGGCTGCAACGGGGCAGGTGTGGCATATCGTCAGTTTTTCTATTTATGGAGTTTCTCTGTTTGCAGTTTTTCTTTTTAGTACATTGCATCATGGGGTCAATTCCAACCAACGAACCGAGATGATTTTACGTAATTGTGATTATATCGCCATATTTCCCCTTATTGCCGGCTCTTATACTCCGATTTGCCTAATTTTACTTCGTGACAGTTATATCGGTTGGACCATTTTCGGCGTAATATGGGCAACAGCTGTTTTGGGTATAACACTTCGAGCTGGTTTTAAGAGCTTACCTGAGTGGGTTCTTAATACGTTGTATATTACTATGGGTTGGTTGGGAGCTTTTGTAGCGATCCCGATATACAGACACATTGGTATTTCGGGTTTTATGTTGTTCTTAGGAGGGGGGCTATTCTACAGCATTGGTTTTGTTATATATAATATCGAAAAACCAAACCCTGTTCCAGGCAAGTTTGGCTTTCATGAAATATGGCATATCTTCGTTATCCTTGGTGCGCTGGCTCATTTCTTGATGATGATGCTTCTGTAATGTGCATAGTTTGTTACTGCCTTGTTTCTGTAGTCAAACCTTACATTTGAGCCGTGACAGTTATTTAATGATTGTTCATCAAAACAGTCTTCCGCTCTGTATGCAGAATAAGGCTCCATAAAAAGGCCTTTCGATATTTAAATTTGCAAAAACAACAATACCAAAACCGAAGCAATTTAATGGTGTTAGCATGAGTTCTATTTGCATGGGAATACCAGCTGTTTTGTATTCGGTAACATTATATTCGTATTCAGGGTCGCTGTTATCTTCACCTTCGTATAATAATGCCTTTGGTTTTCCGCTATAGCCTCCATAAACATATCCAAGTCCGGTAGAGAAAGAAACGTATGTCCAACGGCTTTTCTTTATTTTGCCTATCATTATGCCAAAATCGCTGCATTGTTCTGAATCATCCGTATAATCCAAAAAAACATTGGAGGTACCCAAAGCTCGTATTGTGAAAATCATATCGACAGAGGGCAAGTATGCTGTTGAACTTGCCAATGCTGCAATACCGAATGTTTCATTTTCACAGTAATCCGATTTTGAAATAATTCCGCCATAATTTTGGTGGATGCCGAACCCATAGTTTATCCAGAACAAAAAATCACTATCATCTTTAATTGAATCTGTTTGAGCAGATATGGGGTGGGTTATGGAAAGCAAAAATGTTATAGTGATCAAATATAGCAGGTGTTTCATCTATTTACCTCATGAGTTTAATTTCTAAACATGTGAAATTAAGGATTTTGAATAAAAATCGATAAAGATAAGACAGCTGTTATGATATTCGGTATTTTCAATACCGAACTGTTTAACAATTTGAATTATTAAAACCGATTAAAATTATTAATAACAAAATTTTATTGATTTTTATTATATCAAAAATACTAATGAATTTCAATTCATATTTTATTAGTCATATCTGTTATTTGCGTTTTTATTGATTTTTACATGTTTTAAAAGAATTTTTCCAAAAAATCAGGATGTTTAATATGAAAAAACAGTTTGGTAATAGTAATATTGATCAATATGAAAACGAAGTGGATATCTTTGCAAATGTAATGAGGCGTAATAATGTTCGTATTTTAAAGGCATTTGTAAGTATTGTGCTAATGGCAAATATCGCAACTGTTGCGATAAAAATAACAGGCGCTTCGTCCGCCTATTTAACATATCGACATATTATAGTCGAACTTGCTTTGATATCTTTGACTCTGACTGTCTCTTATGTTGTCTCTAAAAAAACTCAAAATGCGCTTGTAGCAAGTTATCTCTTTATAACTGGTATTGTGCTATCCGTATGGATTTTTCTTTATGTTATTTACGGTGCCTCGGAATTATTTGCGGTTCACTATGTTGCGTTGGCATTGAGTATCTTCTATTTTGATAAAAAAATAATTATCTATACACTGTTTTTAATTCTGTTATCACAGACCACTCTTTTTTTGTTACGACCTGGGCTTGTTCCAACTGGTCCGTCAAGTAATCTGATTATCCGATATCTGATCTATTTATGGACTGGTATTGGAGCTGCTGTAGGATCGGGGTCTACCAAGGAGTTGCTTGGGCTAGCCGTATCGAAACATTCAGAGGCACAAAAAAATGTGTCAAAAATGAGAACATTGGCACGTGCTCTCGCTGATTCAGTAGGAGTTCTAAGAAATCATGTTTCAGATCAAGAGGGTGTTACTCTAGAAATGGAGACCATTTCACAAAGTCAGGCCTCATCACTAACACAGATTTCTGCTGTTCTCGAAGAGCTTGCCGCGAATTCCGAGTCAATTAATAATATATCAAAGTCACTATTTAGTGATATTAATCAGACAGTAGGTTCCGTTGAACAGTTCAAAGAGATAAACGATTCTGTAATCGAAAATTCGGATGATATTATCAAAACTCTTGAAGAGATATCCAGCTATTCTGAAAAGAACTCGCTGCATATTAAAATGACCAAGCAAAAGTCTGAAATACTTAAAACCAAGAGTGATGAGATGTCGGGATTTGTGCAGGTAATAAACGATATTGCCGATCAGGTGACTTTGCTATCGTTGAACGCTTCGATTGAGGCTGCAAGGGCGGGTGAATCAGGGAAGGGTTTTGCGGTGGTAGCAGATGAAATTTCAAAACTGGCCGAGGCTACCACAAATAATGCCAAAGAGATTAATAATATTATCTATGAAAATCAGAAGCAGATAGATGAGAGCACTACATTGATTGACGAATCATCAGTTATGACGGTTAAACTAAACGAAGCCATATTAAAAATAACCGGAAGTTTTCATGACGCAGGCAAGCGTATGCGTATAATCGGCGACAAGATAAGAGCAATACGGCAAATTAATTCGAATATATACGAGACCAGCTCTTCCATAGATCATTCAATTCAACAGCAAGAGTCGGGTATCAGTGAATCCAGTGAAACTATTTCAAACATTTCAATAAACGCTCAAAAGATAGTATCTATATCAAATGCAATACGCGTGGCTAACAATACTCTTAATGATATGTCGTCACAGATGGATATTCTTGCGAACAGTATGTTGTCTGCTGATGAGTAGTGAAACGTTAAGAGAGATTAAATTTTAAATTTAAAAAACCGGAAGGCTTTATTTAAAAAGGTCTCCCGGTTTTGTTAAAAGTAATCTAATTTATAGTGCTTAGCCTGGTTTTAAAGTATTCTGCCAAAGGTTTATTCAAATTGTTAGGTAGTTTATACGGCTCGTTTTGATAAAGACCAAAGTAAACCTCGTGATAAGTGTGATAGTTAAAATTTATCCTGTTTTTGTCACATATATCAATTATATCATTTATCCAGGCAAGGGCGCTTTTGCCATCATCAAAGCCCTGCTTAATAACCCCAAATTCACCAAGATATACAGGACTATTTTTCTTTTTAGAAAAATCGATATAGGGTTTAAATTCTTTATATAAATATTTTTTGTCCCCCATTTTTGTTGAACCGTCCCAGTCTTTAAAGGGGCCGGGATATGGTGCCTTGACGCCACTAAGGGCAGGTACCCAGGACGCTCCCTGGTGTGTTAACGGAAACGGCTTGTAAAAGTGAAACTCGTACATGATATTGCTGTCTTTAACTGGTGGAAAGTTCATCATTCCATTAACATTTTCATTCCAGTCGGCATTTCTTGGTGATTTTATGTTGCATTGCATACGCTCAATTATGATAAGATGATTCTTGTCTGTTTGCCTTATGGCAGCAACAGTCTGTTTTGTGAATTCGGACCATTTACCAATTCCGCCATAAACGGCCGGTTCATTTAAGATACTGTATCCTGCTATTGTGTTTTCGTCTTTGCAATGCTCAGCAATTTTTTTCCATAAAGCCAGAAAACGCTCCTCGTTGCCATCTTTAGTCCATAAGTCTGTAGTTTCTGCATTAGAGTGAAACCCGCCATGGGGAACATGCATGTTTAACACAAGATATATCCCGTTCTTTTTAGCCCAGGCTATGTTTTTGTCTATCCAGTCAAAGCCGCTTTTTTTATATTTATAGGGTTTGCTGTCATCTTCAAAAAGCCTGTAGTTTAAATAAAACCTCACAGAGTTAAAACCAAGATCCTTGATAACTTTGTAGTCTTTGGCTGAGTGATGATTTGATGGAGGGGTTGTGGGGTTAGACCAGACTTCGTTTCCAAAAGCTATGCCTTTGAGTAGTATTTTTTTGCCTTCAGGATCAATTAGGTTGCGACCTGAAGCATGAATAAAGCCTTTTTTGGCTGCAATACCGCTACTTAAAGGAAATCCTGTTACAAGAATGGCGGCTAAAACAAATGATAAAAATACTGGAGTACATATAATAAATTTTTTTTTCATATTATTCTCTCTCTCTCTGTTGGAGCAGATTAAATTTCAATTATCTGAATGAGTTTGCAACTATTTTTTATATAAGCGGTTTCATTTTTCATCAGGTAATTTTTCAGATTTTCAAGTGATTTAATCTTTAAAATGTCAGAGTGTCTTGTCTGTAAAAATTTCATTAAATATTGGAGAAACGTAAGAACGGTTGCCGCAATAGTCTGAATCAGAAATAGAGCCCATATTTTTTTGGGGGGCAAATCCATACCGGTAGGTTTATAAGTCATAAAATTGTTATCTGTATTTTCGTTATTGGCAGCAAGATTAAATTTAATAAAAAACGGTATAAAAATGAGGCCTGTATTAAGGTAATATGTGCTATATAAAAGGTGCATTACGATTGGATTCTGATAAAAAGAGTTGATAAAAATGTGCAGAATTCGGATAGAATAGCAGGAATACCATCATGTCATAAGAAAATAGCCAGGCAGGTAACCTTAATATGGAACGAGACAAAATTACAGAACGATTTGATATCGTTGCAGATCAATACGATAGTCAACGTAGATACTTTATTCCCTGCTATGATGACTATTACAAAACCAGCCTATATTTTCTTGCAAGTATTAGAAAAGATTTTGCTTCTGTGTTAGATCTTGGCGCTGGTACAGGGCTATTATCAAAATATCTTTACAGCCGTTTTCCAAACGCAAATTTTACACTTGTAGACCTGTCGAAAAAAATGATTGATGTCGCAAAAGAAAGATTTTCTGGCATGAATAATTTCCGGTATATCATATCAGATTATTCAAAAGAACTACCGGACGGAGAGTTTGATCTGATTGCATCGGCTTTATCCATACATCACCTTACAGAAGAAGATAAAATAAATCTGTATAACAATATTTACAAGAAACTTAATAAAAACGGAGTTTTTATCAATCTTGATCAGTTTAACGCCCAATCTGAAACTTTAAACAGCCACTATAATAGTTGGTGGTACAAGTATATCGAAAATAGTGGGGTAAGAAACGATGAGCGAGATTTGTGGTTAAAACGACGTGAGCTTGATCGTGAAAATAGTGTTGCTAAAACAATTGATATGCTAAATAAAGCAGGTTTTGATGATGCTGAATGTATTTACAGTTATATGAAATTTGGAGTTGTTCTGGCTATAAAATAAAATTATGTAATAATTACGTTGCACCTAATTTAAAACTCCAAACTGAAAACAGACTGCAGCACCCCAAAATGATCGTTTTAAATTTAGATTTCCATAACCTGTAATACCAACTCCGATGTATTTGATAGGAGTAAAAAATAATTCGACCTGTAGGGGCATACCTATTGTCTCATACGATTTATATTTCCATATTGTTTCATTTGATGCATCTTCAAAGCCGTAAATATACATCCCTTTAACTGTACTTATACCAGCTGAATAGACAATCCTGCCCCACCTTGTTTTATGCATTTGTCCTATAAGTACACCATAATCATAAATATATTCGATATCGGAAGTAAACATCATCACCTGTTCGGCACTTGCTGCAGTACGTACTGTAATTGGAAAGCCAATCTGTGGACTGTAAAAAGAACTGCTTGCTAATAGTGACAAATTATTTACATCGTGTTCTGAATTTTTTGCGTTATCAAGATCTCCGCCAAACATACCTCCTTTGCCGAAACCGATGTTGATCCACCATAGATCTTTGTTGTTTGGATCTATTGTCTCGGTTTGAGCAAAACCGGTATTGACAATAACGAAAAACGATATTAGTACTATTAGTTTTTTCATATATATGTCCTTTTGCAGTGCATTAATAATATTAATAATATATTATATATATTAACGCATAATAACAATATTAGTATTAATTAAACATTAAAACACAATTAATAGACCGTAATTTAATTGTAAACAATTAAATTAATAATGGTTTTAACTAAATACTAGTTGTAGACTTGTTTAGCTTAGAGGAACAAGAATTTTCACAACGGTTCCGTTTTGAGAGTAAATCGAAAGTCTAGATTCGGTTTGACGGCAAAGCATGTTGACAAGCATAAGACCAAAACCTTCAGCTTGATCCGGTAAAAAATCATCCGGTAAACCTTTACCGTTATCTTTTAATATTATTTCAGCTTTTGATCGTTCTGAATCGGTATCCTTATATTCTTTAAGTGAAATAAAGATAGTACCTAATCCTGTTTCAGTAAATGCGTATTTTGCAGCGTTAGTAATAAGCTCGTTAATGATTATTCCCAATGGAAAAGCAAGATTAACTTTCAGATCAAGCTTATCTATTTCGGTAATAAGAGTAATATTTACAGCGTCAGAATAAAAATCTGTTACAGATTTGGCAATTCCACCAAGATAATGGTCGGCGTTTACGACGTCATATTTATTGCTTATAAGCATGTTTTCGTAAAGGCTTTGCATGCTTTTTACTCTTGAGGCCGCTTCTGATAATGCAGCTTTAGTCTCGGTTGAGTTGTTACTGCTTGCCTGTATGGACAACAGAGCTTCAATTGAGCCGATATTGTTTTTTATTCTGTGGTTTATTTCATGTAACAGCATGTTTTTTTCTTCAAGCTCTCGGTTAAGTTTTTGTTCTATCTCTTTAATTTCCGTTATGTCTCGACTTATTCCAAAAAGGCCGGTGACGGTTTTTTTATCGTTATCAAAAACCGGCCATTTACTTGTTTGAACCCAGCCTCTCTTTTTATTGCGATCGTAATAGGGGTCAATCTTGTTTATTACTGGCAAACCCTTTGAGTAGATGTCGTTCTCTTCTTCGATATAGATTTTTGCAACATCCTTTGGAAATATTTCAATATCATGTTTGCCGATCATATCTCTCCAGCTTTTGAATCCCGTAATATCTGCCATTGCTTGGCTGCAAAATTTCAAACGCCGATCTTCTCCTTTATAATATATAAAGTCATTGGTATTGTTAAGCAAGGTTAAGAAGTTGCTGTTGAGTTCGAAAAGCTGTTGTTCGATCTCTTTTCTTTTTGTAATGTCACGGCCAAAGCAGATCATTTTATTGTGTCCGCTTAATAAAGAAGAAGAAACCTCGATATCAAAAACAGTGCCGTCTTTTCGCTTATGCTTTGTCTGAAAAAGATCGGCGCCCTGTGTCATTATTCTCTCTATCCGTTTTGCCGTCTTTTCGGGATCTTCTAATGCGTCAATATCCGAAATCGTTAAACCTAATAATTCATCCCTGTTATAGCCCGTCATTTTGCAGTAGGCATCGTTAACTTCGCTTAAACGGCCGTCGCTTTCAATAATCCAGAAACCGTCACGGGTAGTGCGTAAAATCATCTGAAGATATTCGAGAGCATCATCAATGTTTTTACGTGCATTTTTCATGTCTGTTATATCTCTAAATTCGGTTGCTCGAACTGTTCTTCCATTATATTTAACATTGCGTGCACGTATGCGAAGGTTAAGAATATCTCCGTTTTTTTTCACACAACGCGTTTCATAAGGTTTTTCGGTTGAAGCAGCGATTTGTTCTTTCACGAAAGGGCGATCGTCTTCCATTATAAGCAGTAGGCCGTTCATTCCTAGAAGCTCTTCTTGTGAATAACCGGTCATATCCGAAAGTCCTTGGTTGCAGATAATAATTTTACCGTTATCGTGTAGGGCAATACCACCGCATGAGGCATCGTGCAGGGCTTTAAAACGGGCTTCACTCTCTTTTAATGCCTGTTTGTAGGCGAGTTCCTCGTTCTCGGAT
>ERZ795053.5261-NODE-5261-length-13449-cov-24.045169_pt1 | contig 13449 bp, 12 predicted proteins | sample MGYA00375137_ERZ795053 | MGnify/ENA primary metagenome ERZ795053 (study PRJEB30182, sample SAMN05720284) | activated sludge metagenome | isolation source: Anaerobic digester | place: Hong Kong | collected 2014-12-17 ... | reverse complement strand
GATGACCCGTAATTTGCGGGCTATTTGGCAACTACCGGGCCACTGGGGGTTCCCGCCTGGGGCCCTGCCGGGGAGGCGTGTAGTGAGAACGGTGAGTGGCCTGTTGGTTGCCGAGTGACCCGTAATTTGGAGGCTATTCGGCAACTACTGGGCCACTGAGGGTCCCCGCCCTTGGCCTGGGGCGTCGTTAGAAGCGGAACCAACCGCCCCGCGGGCGCGGCGGGCAGGCACACCGCTGGTCGGCGGGAACGTGGCCGAGAACGGCCTCCACGTGGTTTCCGCAGCCCGAGTAAGTGGCCTTCTTGCAGGTCGGACAGGTTGCGGGACTGCACATAGAACTAGCTCTCCTTCGCGACAGGGCTTAATACCCCAGGAGGGTATCAGACCGGACAGCCTACTCCCCCTCCCCGTTCGGCTGATGCGAGACGTGCTGGACCCGGGCCCGTCGCGGTATCCGAGCCGCAACGCGCAGTCGACTCGTGCCGACCTGTTCGCCCGTCCCGCTGGCCGGGTGGGGAGTAGCGTGGGGACATGCAAAGCCAGGCGTACATCACCCAGGAGCAAGAGGCGGGGGCGCACAACTATCACCCGCTGCCAGTCGTCGTCCGGGAGGCGGAAGGCTCCTGGGTCACAGATGTGGAGGGTCGGCGCTATTTGGACTTCCTCAGCGCCTACTCGGCCCTCAACTTCGGGCACCGGCATCCGCGGCTGATCGGTGCCGCTCACCGACAGCTCGACCGGCTGACGTTGACATCACGAGCCATCCACTCCGACCAGCTCGGGCCCTTCTGCGCCGAGCTCACCGACCTGCTCGGAATGGACCGCGCGCTGCCGATGAACTCTGGGGCCGAAGCCGTCGAGACCGCCATCAAGACCGCGCGTGCCTGGGGGTATCGAAACAAAGGTGTGACCCACGATGACGCGATCATCCTGGTCGCCCGGAACAACTTCCACGGCCGCACCACCACGATCATCTCCTTCAGCGACGACCCGGTGGCCCACGACGACTTCGGTCCGTACACACCAGGCTTCCGGGAGGTTGACTTCGGCGATCTGGATGCGCTCACCAAGGCACTCGAGGATCCGAACGTCGTGGCGTTCCTGGTGGAACCCATCCAGGGTGAGGCCGGCGTCGTCGTGCCACCGGACGGCTACCTGCCGGGCGTTGCTGCGGCGTGCAAAGCCGCGAACGTTCTGTTCATCGCCGACGAGATCCAGGCGGGGCTCGGGCGTACCGGCTACACGCTGGCAGTCGACCATGAACAGGTCAAGCCCGACGTGGTGCTGCTCGGCAAGGCGCTCGGCGGCGGGATTGTCCCGATCTCAGCGGTGGTCTCCCGTGACGATGTGCTCGGCGTGCTCAACCCTGGCGAGCACGGGTCGACGTTCGGCGGCAACCCGTTCGCGCTGGCCATCGCCCGCGAGGTGATCGTGCTGCTGGCCACCGGGGAGTACCAGCGGCGAAGCGCCGAACTCGGCGAGCACATGTTGTCCAGGCTGCGCAGCGAAGCCCCCGCCTCAATTGCCGAGATCCGCGGCCGGGGTCTGTGGGCTGGTGTGCAAGTGGCCGCCGAATACGCCCCGGTCCGTCCGCGCTGCGAACAGGCGCTGGAACTGGGAGTGATCGTGAAGGACACCCATGCGACCACGTTGCGCCTGGCTCCGCCGCTCACGATCGCGTCCGACGACCTTGACCACGGACTCGACGTGATCCTCAAGGTCCTGAGCTGAGGTGCCGGACACGGTCCACGTTTTCACCGACGGCGCCTGCTCCGGCAACCCGGGACCGGGGGGTTGGGGTGCGGTCCTGCGATGGGGCGACCACGAGAAGGAACTGTTCGGCGGTGAGACCGACACGACGAACAACCGCATGGAACTCATGGCCGCGATCTCGGCACTGGAGTCCCTGACACGCGAATCGAAGGTGGTCGTCACGACCGATTCGACCTACGTGATGAAAGGCATCACCACCTGGGTGCGCGACTGGAAACGCCGTAACTGGATGACGTCCTCCCGCAAGCCGGTGAAGAACGTGGACCTGTGGAAGCGGTTGGACGACGCCGTGGCGCGCCATGAGGTCAGCTGGGAATGGGTCAAGGGGCACAGCGGCCACCCGGAGAACGAACGGGCCGACGAACTGGCGCGCCGCGGAATCGCCGACTTACGGTAGGCGGATCCCTACCCCGCCTCGAGATCTCGGCGTTCGCGCTCGTCGGTCAACGCCCCGCGTGCCTGTTCCAGGGTGAAGGTCCGCTCGGAACGGGCACGGCCGATGAAGGCTACCGCCCAGTGCCCCAGCGTGGACAGTTTGGCCCGGAACCCCACCAGGTACAGGATGTGGATGAACAACCACGCGACCCACGCGAGGAAGCCGCGCAGTTCCAGGCTGCCGACGTTGGCCACCGCCCGGAAGCGGGAAATGGTTGCCATGCTGCCCTTGTCGAAGTAGCTGAACTGCGTCGGCTCGGGCTTGCCGTCGATGCGCGCGCGGATCTTCTTGGCGCTGAACTTGGCGCCCTGCATCGCGACTTGCGCCACCCCGGGCAGATCGTCCAGGGCAATCATGTCCCCGATCACGAAGACCTCGTCATGGCCCGGCAACGTCAGGTCGGAGCGCACCTGCACGCGCCCGGCCCGATCGAGCCCGGCCCCGGATTGCTCGGCGAGCTGCCGGCCCAGCGGCGAAGCCGCGACTCCCGCAGCCCACAGCACGCAACGCGTGGCGATGTGCTGGGTCGAACCGTCGCGGTACTTCACCGTCACGCCTGACTCGTCGACGTCCTCGACCATTCCCTGCAGCCGGACGTCGATGCCCATCCGCTCGAGTTGCTCGCCGGCCCTGCGCGACTGCTTGGGGCCGAAGGACGACAGAACACCATCGCCTCCCTCGACGAGGATGACTCGCGCGTCACGCGGATCGATCCGGCGGAAATCCCGCTTCAGGGTCCGGTGGGACAACTCCACTATCTGACCGGCCAGTTCGACACCGGTCGGTCCGGCTCCGACCACGACGAACGTCATCCAGGGCTCCGCGTCGGCCGCCTCTTGCTGCAGTTCGGCCATCTCGAAGGCGCCGAAGACCCGGGCCCGCAGTTCCAGTGCGTCGTCGATGCTCTTGAGCCCCGGTGCGAACGGTTCGAACTCGTCGTTGCCGAAGTACCCGGTGGTGGCCCCAGCCGCGACGATCAGCGAGTCGTATTCCGTGATCGTCTGCAGCACGCCCACCGACGATGTCACCGTTCGGGCCGACAGATCGATGGTGGTCACATCACCGAGAAGCACCTCGACGTTGTCCTGTCGTTTGAGGATTTCGCGCGTGGCCGGTGCGATCTCACCCTGCGAGAGGATCCCGGTGGCCACTTGGTACAGCAGAGGCTGGAATGTGTGGTGGGATACCCGAGAGATCAAGGTGACCTCGGCGTCGGCGCGTTTGAGGCGCTTGGCAGCGAATAGGCCACCGAAGCCGGAGCCGATGATCACGACGCGGTGTTTGGCAGTCATACCTCGACTGTGCCAGGTACGCCGACACCCATACCCCTTGCATGGCAGATTGGGCTGCGTGAACATCGTGCTGATCGGGATGCGCGGGGTGGGTAAGACGAACATCGCGCGCCGGGTGTCGTTCCTCACCAAGCGTCCCGACATGTCCACCGACATCCTGGTCGAATACGAGAGCGGCCTGGGCATTCCGCGCTTCGTGGAGCTCCACGGCTGGGCCGCCTTCCGGCAAGCCGAGTACGACGTCATCAAGAAGTTGAGCGCCCTCGACGGGCTCATCGTCGATGGCGGTGGGGGCATCGTGGTGGACCTCGACGACCACGGCAACGAGGTGTTCAGCGATCGCAAGGTCGGCTTGTTGCGTGCCGGTGGGTCCATTGTGTTCCTGCGCGGGGACATCGATCGGTTGGCCGCGAAGGTGCAGGGTGACCCGAGTCGTCCCACGCTGGACGCACGGCGTTCGGCGGGTGCTCTGATGCGTGCCCGGATGCCCTTCTACGAAGCGGCCGCGGACTGGATCATTGATGTGGAGGGACGACAGCGGTCCGGCATCGCAGAGGAAATCGCCAAGCGTTATTCGTGAATCGGGGAGCTTTTTCGATACGGTAGGTTGCACGGGCTCACCAGTCCGGAAAGGACCATCATGCCGATAGCTGTACCGATCGTCGCCGGAACCGCCATCCGCGGCGTCGCAGCCACCTTGATGATGCGCCGCGTCCTGGAACGGCACCCGAACGCATTTCTCATCACGCTGGCCAGCTTCGGGGTCACCCTGCCGTTGCACAAGTCCCAGGAGCACATCTCCGAGGACATCCAGCGTGGTCTGCACCGACAGGGCCGCGATCCCGATTCGCCGGTCGTGCTCGTTGGGCACTCCCAGGGCGCCCTGGCCTCGCTCAGATACGCCGTCGACCATCCCAACCAGGTTCTCCACGTGGTCAGCGTCGGTTCGCCCTGGAACGGTTCGCACAGTGCCAAGCGCGTGGCCAGACTTCTTCGCTGGGCGCCGCGCGACATCACCCCTGCCTTGACCGACATGGCCGAAGGCTCGCCGTTCCTGGCGCAGTTGCACGACGACCTGCCGGCCATCGCCGACCGCGTGACCAACATCTACAGCACCCATGAACTGTTCATGACTCCTTACACGGCCGCACACATCGACGTGCCCGGTGTGGTCAACCACCTGATTGCGACCGAATCGGAGTACCGCAGGCACCTGGCCGCCTACCCGGACCTGCCGGTCGACGGCCACATCGAGGGCCGGATCACGCACCTCGGCGAGATGAGCGCTCCGGAGGTCCGGGCGGTCATCTGGGCGAAGGTGGAGGAGATCGCCGATCAGGTGAGGCGCGGGGAGATCGGCGGCAGAGAGCGTCCTGCCTGAGCCCAGCGCTGAGCGGATAGCCTGGCAACCATGTCGCAGCAGAGATCCGTTCGAAGCACGGCCCTGCTGGTCCTGATTGCTGTCATCGGGCTCGCGGTCGGGTACCCCTTTTTCATCGCCGTGAGATCGATCGTGGACTACCTGTGGGGTACCGAGGGCCTCTGGTCGGGTCCGGTCCCGGTAGCTTTCATCGTCATCACACCGATCGTCGCCGGTGCTTTGGTGGCGACCATCCGCAGCCGATGGCGCGGCGGCCACGACCCGCTGGCCGGAATCCAGATCGGACCGGTGTCCGCGCGTGACTACCCGAGCCTGATCGGGGCGGTTCTCGTGAGCCTGTTCGGGGGACTCGTGCTGGGCCCCGAGGTTGCGTTGGTGTTCACCGGGGGCGCCATCGGCACGGTGCTCGGCCCCCGTCTCAAGGTTCCCGTCGGCACCGCGGCCGTGGCCGGGGCCGGAGGTGCGATCCTCGCTTTGTTCCTCGCGCCCAGCGCTGGCGGAGCCGCTTCGTCAACCGCCTACTCGTATGCGGCGCCCGACCTCGTGGCCGCGCTGATCGCGACCATCGCCACCTGCGCCTTGATCGCAGCTTCCCGCCTGATCGGGATGATGGGCCCTGCGAAAACCGTTTCGTGGGCGTGGCTGCTCGGCGGTGGCGCCGCGGTGGGCGTGATCGCGGCCGCGTATCAGGTCCTGACCGATCAGAGCGTGCACTTGGTCCTCACCAGTGGTGAGCAGATGGTCAAACCACTGCTCGCGCTGGACTCCACCGGACTGATCGCGGCTACGGTCGCAGTCAAGATGGTCGTCTACGGGTTGAGCGTCGCCGCCGGCTTCCGCGGTGGCCCGTACTTCCCGGTCATCTTCGCCGGCGCGGGGGCGGGCGCGGTCACCGCAGCCATCATCGGTGCTGGTCCGCAGGCTGCCGTGACCGCGGGGATCGTGGCATCCGTCGTGCATCTCGCGCAGGCCAAATGGTCCCTGACGATCGTGCTGGGCGTGGCTATCGCGTTCCTCGTCGGTGGCTGGCAACTCATTCCGGTCGGACTGGCGGCCGCGGCGTTGGGCCGTGTCATTCCGAGGCTGGACCGGCGGGAGTCGACGCCAGTGGTTGCCACAGGTAGTTAGTGGGGTTTCGTGCCTGCTTGCGGCGCGTCCGGGTTGGAGATGGGCACGGGCGTTGGAGGTAGGTACGGGCGTTGGAGAAGGGACGGCCGCGCAACTCCAACGTCTGTGCGGTTGTCCAACGTGTGTACCTAAGTCTCACGCCTGTGGGGGGCGCCGCCGACGCGGAATCGTCAACTCTGCGCGTCTTGCTCGAGCTTGCGCTTGGCTCCCGATCGGGCAGCTGCGACAAGCACCCTCGCCAAGGTCGTAAGCAGAGTCAGACCCACGACCATCTGTGCCATTACGGCGATCATCGCCGCATCGGAGCTCGCGGTGATGTCACCGAAACCGGTGGTGGACAGGATGGTCATGGTGAAGTAGAGCGCGCTGATCTTTTCGAGTGGGACGTTGAAGTTCGAAGGGTTCCCAGAGCTCATCGTGACGTAGACCATGGCGAACGTGACGATCATGGCGGTGACCATTACGGACAGCGCGAGGATTCCGATACTCAAGGGATGGCGTGACCGGTTGATGCGCAGCATGGCCCAGACGCCTGCGGATAGGTAGATCAAGGAGACCACGCCGATGCCGAGCACGATTTGCCAGGGAGAGTCTTCGGCCTCTGGCACCGGGAGCACCATGTAGAACCAGATGATTCCGGCCACGATGGCTACCGAACCGATCAGCGCAGGAATGCCTGCCTGAATGAGGCTTCGGGTGGACAGATCTGTGGGATTCGACATCTCCTGCATGCTGGCACATCTGCGCGGCGGATACTCCAGCAAATCACCGGTGGTGCAGTGGTCGCCAATGATCGACAGGGAGAAATGCTCGTCGCAGCAATTCCGCCACGGCCTGCCGTACCTGTGGCACGAACGCGGCTGGCGAGCGTCCCACGGCCGCGAGCGGAATCCGCACCTGCAGTGCCCCGGGTTGGATCTCGAACACTGCTGGCGCGTGGAGCTCCTCGGCTTCACCATCCACGCCGGCGGCGATCGGGCGGTCCGAATCGACCTCGAATCGCGTGCCGGTCCAGGCGCTGAAGTCCGGGGAGGTGTTCAGCAGGCCCAGTGCTGCACGAGCAAGCATGTCCGTGACCCCGGCCGGGCTGCTCAGTTCGACGGTGACGATCCCCAACTTCCCGGTGTCGAGCCGGGGCCGCCCGCCCGCGCCTCGAAGCTCCATCAGATACGGGTTGTTCGACACGTGCACCACATGCACGGTGGTGTGTGGTAGGCCGTCCGGTCCGATGAACCGTAGATCGGGCGGGTTCTCGACGAGGGTGGGAAGCGCATCGATCGTTGTCTCAAGTTTGCGTTCGCGGTAGTTCGCACTTTGGACAACACCTCCGTAGATGCCCATGGACACGTTGTTGAGAAACGCCGTCCCGTTGACCCGTGCGATGTCCACCGTCTGCAGTCGCGCGGGTCCGAAGGCGTCCAGCGCCGCGACCGGATCGCCTCGGTCCAAGCCCAGGTCCATGGCGAAGTGGTTGCGGGTACCGGCGGGAATGCAGACCATCTGGACACCGGCGCCACTGACCAGGTCGGCGACCACGCCCAGCGATCCGTCCCCGCCGGCGACTCCCACCACATCGGCTCCTTTGGCCAGAGCCGCCCGGGTCAGATCGCCCAGGTCCGCGCCCGGCCCGAACCGGTGACATTCGATCCCCCTGGCGGTGGCGATCTCCATGAGATCGAGGTGCTTGGCCTTGCCGTCCCCGGACCGGGGATTGATCAGCAGGACCGGTTTGTGTGCTGCATCGACCGGGATGCCCGGGGGTTCGATCTGGGCCCGGGAACGCCGATCCACACCCAGCGCGTACCGGCCCAAGGGCAGCGAACTTGCGATTGCGAACCCCCCAAGGACCATCGACCAACCCTCGCTGTGCCCCCCGACGGCGGCGATGAAGGCTATCGCCAGCAGGCCAACGGCAACCCAGGCCGCCCGATTGCGCTGCTCTCCGCGCGCAGTCAGGGCGACCCAGCCGAACCCGATTGCGGCCAGCAGCGCGAAGAAGGCGAGCAGGATGGCGAAGGGGCTTTCAGCGAAACCGCGCGCCACGGCCAGCAGGCCGACGCTGAGAGCCAGCAAGGCGCCGATAGCCGCGGCTCTACGACGAAAGGCGAACGAGACGTGGCTCACGGCCAGCGCTTCGAGACCAGGTCGGCGGTCGACTGGCCGATGCCCATCCCGATCAAAGCGCCCACAGCCACATCGGCGGGGTAATGGACGCCGGTGTGGATGCGCGAATACGCGACGGCAGTGGCCAGGATCCGCAGACCGATCCCGGTCCACGGCATCGTGTCGGAGACACCCTGCGCGAAGGCGAATGCTGAAGCCGAGTGCCCCGACGGGAACGAGGTCGAGGTCGGCATTCTGACGTGGCGGTTGAGGTCCTCATCGACGCGCAGCGGCCGATCCCGCCGGAAGACCCGTTTGAAGCCCTGGTTCACGACTGCGGAGGTCAAGCCCACAGACACCATGCCCGTGGCTGCCGCCCGCCGTCCTGTGGGTCCGCCGAGCCCCGCGAGCACGGCGGCGCTGCCGACCCACAGGCGGGAGTAGTTGGCTGCTCTGCTCAGCCGTCGCAGAGCCAGATCCACCTCGGGCGAACCTGCCTGCCCGATGGCCTCGTAGAGCTCACGATCGGTCTCCCGCAGTCCTGGCATGGACTGATCGTGACACAAGGCAGTGCCGGCCGGGTGGCGTTAGTCTGTCGCTCTCATGGTGTCGAGCAACGCTCCAGCCTTCAGCCGGGGATCAATCCCCTCGATCTCAACCAGAGGCGGGTCAGTTCCAAGCCAGCGTCGAGGGTCACCTCCGGGCGCCATTGCAGCAGGTCGGCGGCCTTGTCGATGCTGTACGTGCCGCGGCGATCGGCCAGGTACCGCACCGCCGCGGGACTGAGCTCGACAGTGCGCCCCAGTCGGTTGGCAACCCCGGCCTGTGTCGCGGCCGCGGCGATCATCACCGAACGAGGCGCCCTCGGAACGGACCTGCGCCCCAGCATGCGGGCGTAGTGGTCGAAGTAGGCACCGGTGGGTACGCCCACGCCGGCGGACAAAGTGACGATCTGGCCCGCGGCGGCATCGCCGTCCAGCGCAGCGATGATCCCGCGCACCACATCGGTGACGTACACCGGACTGTGCATCCCGGTGGTCGGCACGGCCACCCGCCGACCTTTGATCATCTGCACTGGGAGCACAGTCCAGGGCCGACTACCCGGACCGTAGACGTCCCCCGGGCGCACGATGCGCACATCGATGAGGGAACGCAGATGCGCGTCCAGACACAAGTGTTCGGCTGCGATCTTGGTGTCCGCGTACGGAACTCCAGTGGGCCGGGTCGGGTAGTCCTCGGCCACGTCGTCGGGGAAATCGTTGCCGAACACCGTCACGCTGGACAGCAGCACGAAACGCGTGGCGCCGGCGCGCGCCGCGGCGTCCAGGACGTTTCGAGTGCCCAGCGTGTTGACCCGCCAGAAGTGCTCGGTCGACGACGGCATCCCCACCATCGCCGCGGTGTGGATCACCGCGTCGAGGCCGCCGAACTCCTGCTGCCAGGCCCCGGGACCAGCGATGTCGGCATTGATGTCGGCTCCCGAGACGTCCAGGCCCACCACCTGATCCCCGCGCTGCGCGAGAGTTGCGACCAGCGCCGAGCCGATGAACCCGTTCGATCCCGTTACCAGTACCTTCACGGCCGCCAGCCTACGGCCGCCCGTTCGATCTCGTGCGCGGGTTTGGCCGGTGTGCCTTTCGGTCAAGCAACGACCTGCGGCTGGTCGAATCTGACCCGGACCGTGCCGGCGGCCCGGAATCCGGCGAATCTAGTACCCACCGGGGCAACGCTTCTTGCCCCACGCCCGGCAGTCCAGTCGCGCACCGTCGAACGAACGCAGCAGCACCCGGTCGCCGCTGTTGGCCAAGGAGGCGCGACTCAAGCCCAGATGGCGTATCGCAGTGGTGGAGCGGCCCACTCCCAGCCGGATGGTCAGATCCGCGCCAGGGGCCAGCGTGTCGTACTGCCCGAACTCGTACCCGAAACCGCCTGCTCGGATCTCGTAGCCGAAGAGGGACAAGGTCGTGGCGCCGCGGTTCTTGATACGGATGTGCTCGCTGTTCGGTTTGCCGCGCTCGTCGCCGGGAGGGTCGTAGTCGACTTTGGAGATGACCAGACTGTCCCGGGCCGGATCCGGGCAGGAGCCCAGGCAGGGGTAGACCTTCGATGCGCGCACGTTGCCGACCGGGTCGATGAGGTAGGCGCCGTCCCCGATGAAGCCGAACCGCGTCCGGGTCCCGGCGGCGGTGGTGAAATTAGCCCAGACCGGTGAACGACGTGACCAATATACGGTGCTCGCAGTGTTGCGACCGGAGCCGGAACGAATCGTGAGCACCGCTGCCGGGTCAACGCCCGTGCCGGCGGGAAGGCGCAGCCAGTCGAGGCTGCCGTCGCGTATCACCCAGCCCGACAGGTCCACCCGTTCGACGCCGTCGTTGACGATGGCGACGTACTCCTTGTTGAGCCTTCGATCATCGACACCGACCGGATCGGGCTGGATCACCAGGCGCAGATTCGCCGAGGGCCCGGGCCCGCAGTACTCCGGGTTCCACATGTTCGTGCCGCGGGCCCGAGCCGCGTCGAACAGTTTCCGGTACTCAAGGTTGTGCACCGGTTCGATCTTCTTGGGCATCCACTGTCCGTAGCCGGCGGACAGCATCAGCGCCGAGGCATCGATCCACCGCCCGTCGTCCATCCGTACGTAGACCGTGCGCTGGCGGCGGTTTCGAATGGAGGATCGGGAATCCGACGAAGACGCCAGAACTACCGGCCTTCCCTCGATCGCATCACGTAGGAACTGGTGTGCTTCCGGGCCCTCGCAGCCGGATGCTCCAGGCAGTTTCTCCGGAGTCTGGACCCCCAGCAACCGGATCACCTGGTAGTTGTCGGTCGTCCGGTTGCGGGTGTGGGCGAACCGCAGCGTGTCGCCGTCGACCACCATGGCGGCGTACCCGCGATCGCGGATGCTCTCACCGCGGGCCAAAGCAGGACCGTCGGCGGCAGCAGCCGGGGCACCGAGCATCGAACCGGCGAGCACGGCCGCGACGACCGCGGACGAGAACACTCTCACCGGGCGCACTGGACCTGCATCCGTACCTGCCACACCTGGATGTATCGGCACCCGGGCGGCGCCGATTGAGGGCCTCAGGTGCGCCGTGGTAGTACCAGGGCCGGCACCGGCGTGGCCCGGACCAGTTTGTAGGTCATGTCCCCGAGAAACACCCGGCGCAGCACTCCGCCGCGTGAGGATGCCAGGACGAACAACTCATCACCATTCCAGTCGAAGCGCTGAATGGCCGAAGACGCATCGTCGCCCACTGTCATCTGCGCATCGGCTTGCGCGCCGAGGTCCAGTAAGGCGTCGTCAAGGGCGGCTTGGGCGTCTTCAGCCAGTTGTCGGGTGATGAGGCCTTCGGTGTCGAAGGCCAACTGGCTTCCCATGACCCGGTGACGCAGCAGAATCGTGAGTGCTGTCAACCGGCGGCCGTTGACATTGTCCGCGGCCCACCGAAGTGCGGTGCGGCTCTCCTGGGTGTCCTGGAACGCGACGACCAGTCGGCCCAGCGCGTCGGGACGTACCCGGCGGTACCCAGTGGTTGCCAGGGCCACCGGAACGTGGCTGCCGTGCAGGAGTTGATCGGCCGTCGAGCCGATCAGGAAGCGCCCATTGGCCGAACCCGGAGCACTGCCGATGACGATCAGGTCGGCGTCCACCGCCTCGGCCAGTTCGATCAGACCGACACCGCTGGAGCGGTGGCCGTGCACCGCGGTGGTGTACTCGGTAAGCCCCCAGCGGTCGGCGTCGCGCGCGACGTCGGCGAGGATCTCGACCGATTCGCTGCGCATGTAGGCGACCCACTCCGCGTCGACCTTGGTCTTCCCCGCGGGGTCCGCAGGTGCCGGGAAGATGTTGCCGAGCACCACCTCCGCCGCGAAACTGCTCTGCAGCACCGATGCCAGGGACATGGCGTCGGCGGCCGACGCGTCAGGGGTCACCCCCACCAGAATCCTCATCGGTCACCGCACCACGGGAGGTTCGGGATCCTGTTCCCAGCTCTGCGGCTCGCCGGTGGCCAACCGTGATCGACGGAAGCCGTATGCGAAGTAGATGATCATCCCCAGGGTCAACCAGACCGCGAACACGATCCAGGTCACGACGTCCAGCGAGAGGATCAGATACAGGCAGCCGATGACCCCCAGGATCGGGGTGACGGGATAGAACGGCGTCTTGAAGGAACGGTCCATGTCGGGCCGGCTACGGCGCAGACTGATCACGCCGGCGTTCACGATCATGAACGCGAACAGGGTGCCGATGGATGTGGCTTCAGCGAGCTGCCCCAGGGGGACCAGTGCGGCCAGCACAGAGATCACGACGGCCACGATGATCGTGTTGTTCACCGGTGTCTGCGTGCGCGGGTTGACCTTGGTGAAGGTCTTCGGGAGCAGTCCGTCGCGTCCCATCGCGAACAGGATGCGGGTCTGGCCATACATCGTCACCAGCACCACGGAGAAGATCGAGACGACCGCACCCAGGGCGATGATCGTGCCTGCCCAGGTGCTGCCGGTGACGTCGTTGGCGACCTTCGCAAGGACCGCCTCGCTGCTCTGCCCTTCGTAGTCCGAGGGCTGGCCACCGTTCGCGCCGATCACTGCGATGGTCACCAGCAGGTAGAAGATGGTGACCACGATCAGTGAACCAACGATTGCCAGCGGCAGGTCGCGTTTGGGGTTCTTGGCTTCTTCCCCGGCGGTGGAGGCGGCGTCGAAACCGATGTAGGAGAAGAACACTTGCCCCGCCGCAGCGCCGATGCCGGCCACGCCCAGCGGCAGGAACGGCTCGAAGTTGCCTCCGTCGAATGCGGTGAAGGCGACAACACAGAAGAAGATCAGGATGCCCAGTTTGATCATCACCATGATGTTGTTGGTGGTGGCCGATTCGCTGGCCCCCCGCAGCAGCAGGAACATGCACGCCACGACCACGAAGACGGCTGGCAGGTTGAAGACCCCGCCTGCTTCGCCGGGCGGATTCGCGATAGCAGCCGGAAGTTGGATGCCGAACGCACTGAGGAACTCATTGAGGTACTGCCCCCAGCCGACCGCGACTGCGGAGACGGAGACGCCGTACTCCAGCATCAGGCACCATCCGCAGACCCACGCGATGATTTCGCCCAGCGTCGCGTAGGCGTAGGAATAGGAAGACCCCGAAACGGGGATCGTTCCGGCGAGTTCGGCGTACGACAGTGCTGAGAACGCACACACCACGGCCGCCAGGACGAACGAGATGATGACCGCCGGACCGGCTTTGGGAATGGCCTCACCCAGGATCACGAAGATGCCGGTACCGATGATGCTGCCGACGCTGAACATGAGCAGCGCGAACAGGCCCATGCTGCGCT
>ERZ795053.5260-NODE-5260-length-13455-cov-22.906045_pt1 | contig 13455 bp, 12 predicted proteins | sample MGYA00375137_ERZ795053 | MGnify/ENA primary metagenome ERZ795053 (study PRJEB30182, sample SAMN05720284) | activated sludge metagenome | isolation source: Anaerobic digester | place: Hong Kong | collected 2014-12-17 ... | reverse complement strand
CCAACCTGTTGCCGGATGCCGTGGAAAGCGACAACCCGCGCATCCAGGAAATGCCCTATCGCCACTTCTTGGCGCTGATGCGGGCGCGACTGCATGCCACGCTGGAAGGCAATGCCGCGGCGTATCCGGATGCGCGCGCCTTCCGTGCCGATGTCGACCTGATCGCTGACAGCCTGCAGCAGAACCGTGGGCTGCATGCCGGTGGTTTCGCCGTGCGCCGGCTGCAGCGTCGCGTGGCCTGTTTCGGCTTCCACCTGGCGACGCTGGACATGCGCCAGGATTCGCGCATCCACGACCTGACCCTGGCCGAACAGACCGGCGACGCCGATTGGCCGGAGCGCGACGCAGGCGAGCGTGCCGGTCGCCTGCGTGACCTGCTGGACACGGCGTCGCAGCAGCCCAGACCCGGCGAACAGTCCGATCGCGTGCTGGCTGTCTTCCGTGAGGTTGCCGAGGCGCGCCAGCGCTACGGTACCGAAGCGTTGGGTCCCTATATCGTCAGCATGAGTCGCAGTGCCGCCGACGCGTTGGCCGTGCTCTATCTGGCGCGACTGGCTGGCCTTGCCGACGCACACGATCGCGTGCCGCTGGACGTGGCGCCGCTGTTCGAAACCGTGGATGACCTCAACGGTGCCGCCGACGTGCTGGTGTCGCTGTTCGATGATCCGCATTACCGCGAGCACCTGCGTGCACGCGGTGATCGTCAGGTCGTCATGCTCGGCTATTCCGACAGCGCCAAGGACGGCGGCCTGATGGCTTCGCGCTGGGCGTTGCAGCAGACGCAGATCGCACTGACCACGCTGGCGCACGAGCGCGGCATCCGCATTGCCTTCTTCCATGGTCGCGGCGGTTCCATCAGCCGTGGCGGTGGCAAGACCGAGCGCGCCGTGATCGCCGCACCGCGCGGCTCGGTGGATGGCTATCTGCGCCTGACTGAACAGGGCGAGGTGATCCACCGCAAGTACGGCATCCGCGCGATTGCCCTGCGCAACCTGGAGCAGGCCACCGGCGCGGTCCTGCGCGCCACGTTGCGGCCGCGTCCGCCGGAGCCGCGCGAAGTGCAGTGGCGCGCGGCAATGACGGTGATGGCCAATGCGTCGCGCGACTGTTTCCGCGCACTGGTGCACGAGCATCCGGACTTCGTGCGTTATTTCCGCGAAGCCACGCCCATCGATGTGATCGAGCGCCTCAACATCAGCTCGCGACCACCCAAGCGTGCTGCCGGCGAGCAGGCGGGCATTTCCTCGCTGCGCGCGATTCCGTGGGTGTTCTCGTGGTCGCAGAATCGCGCCGGGCTCACTGCCTGGTATGGCGTCGGCACCGCGCTGGCGCAGGGCATCGAACGGTTCGGCGAGGAACAGTTGGCGACCATGGCCCGCGAATGGCCGTTCTTCGCCACGCTGGTGGACGACGTGGAGATGGTGCTGGCGAAGTCCGATCTCGATGTGTTCGAGCGCTACTCGGAACTGGCCGGCGACCTGCACGCCAGCATGTACCCGCTGATCCGCGACGAGTTCGAGCGCTGCCGAGACGCCATCCTGCGCATCAAGGGCGAGGATTCGCTGCTGGCCAGGGACTATCGCCTCGCCCTGTCGATCCGCCTGCGCAATCCCTACGTCGACCCGATCAGCCTGCTGCAGGTCGACCTGCTGCGTCGCTGGCGCCAGGGCGGCCGCGAGGACACCAGCCTGTTCGAAGCGCTGGCGGCGACGGTCAACGGCATCTCGGCGGGCGTGCAGAACACTGGATAGACAATGAACATCCCGCGACCAGTCCTTGCCTTGTTTCCATTGTGCGCATTCGCCCTTTTGCTCGCTGCCACAAGGGCCGAGGGTGCAGCCCCGGACGGCGCGCCCGGGGAGGTCCCGGCCAACCTTCCGGTACGACTCGCGACGCTGGAATGGCCGCCGTATGTCGGTTCCGGATTGCCGGACCAGGGTTACGCCGCGGTGGTCGTGCGCGCGGTTTTCGAGGAGCAGGGGCTGCCGGTCCAGATCGACTTCTATCCCTGGACGCGTGGTCTGTATCTGGTCGCCAGCGGCGAGGTCGATGGCCTGATGCCGGCCTACCTGCAGCCCAGCCGCTTCGACCGCTTCCAGTTCTCCGATCCGTTCCCCGGCGGGCCGCTGGTGATGTACAAGCGTCGTGGCGACGACCTCGCCTTCGCCGCCGATCCCGGCGTTGACCCGGAAGCGGCGTTGCGCGGACTGAGCGGAAAGCGCGTTGGCGTCGTCCGCGGCTACCTCAACACGCCGGAGCTGGACGCCGCGGACTACCTCGACAGGGAGGAGGTCAACGACGATGCCGCCGTGCTGCGCGAACTGGTTGACGGACAGGTCGACCTCGCGGTCATCGATCTTCGCGTCGCCGAATACCTGATCCGCAACCACTACCCGGACTACGCCGAACTCATCGAACCGATGTTTCCGGTGCTGCGGGACTTTCCCCTGCACGTCGCATTCTCGCGAAAGTCACGGCGTACGGAGGCGATCGTCACCGCCTTCAATCGCGGCCTCGAGGCCATGCGTGCCGACGGCCGGCTGGAAGCACTGCATCAGCACTATATCGTCCATCCGGGAGCGGTCGATCAGCAATCGGAGCATGTGCGCGCCGAGGCTGCGGCGACAGAATTCGCCACGCGCCTGCGGCAGACGCTGATGAGCGCGATGAAGTCGGGTGGGCCTTTGGCGGCTGTCGACGTGTGTCATCAGGATGCGCCGCGCATCGCGGCCGAAGTCGGGTCGGCGCATGATGTGGCGCTCGGCCGTGTCGGGGTTCGCCTGCGCAACCCGGCCAACGCGGGTCCGGCGTGGGCTGCGGACGCGTTACGGGACTTCCAGCGCCGAGTCGCGGATGGCGAGCCGGCAGGGGATATGCGGTATGCAGCCCTTGCACCTGACGGTTCCAGCTATCGGACGGCGCTAGGCCTCCAGACCGAGGGGCCCTGCCTGATCTGCCACGGTCCTTCCGTGAGCGCCGAGCTGACCGAGCGGATCCGCTCGCGTTATCCGGACGACGAGGCAACCGGTTTTGCCGCCGGGAGCCTGCGTGGTCTGCTGTGGGTCGAGGCTCCCGTCAAAACGCCGGGCTCCTCCGGGGAATCCGCGAAGCACTGATTTCACGCCTCGGCGGGACGTGATCGAGCCCTTGGTTTTCGCCTTCCCGTTGTGGAGCCGTTCCCGGTCCAGCCCGGTTCCAGCGACGCCTCTTGTCGTCACGCGTCCCGGACGTCGCGCAGCTCCCAGTGCGAGCCGGCAAGGATGCGCAGCCGGTGCTTCAGCACATGACCGGAAAGCGCCGTGGTGACTACGAGGTCGATCGAGAGGTCGCTCTGTTCGCCGCTGACGGTGGCGCCAGGATCGGTGGCCGCCAGCGGATCACTGCCCTCATCGGCATCCTCGTCCTCGTCGCGCGGCTGCCGGGTTTTCCAGCGCTCGTAGAGCGCGTCACTGCGCAGCGCGGCCTGCAGCTGTTCGGCAAATCCGTCGGCGCCGTGCGCGGTGAAGGAAAGCTCTGCGTCGCTGCCGCGGGCCTGTTCCGGATCGGGCAGTCGAATGAAATAACGCGTGGACATGGTGTGCTCCGTTGCAGAATTCTGCCTGCATGGTAGCCGAGGCGGCGCGTCAGCGACCGCCTGTGCCGGCACTTCGGCCGGGTTAATTCGGACTGGATCAGTCGATTCGCAGCAGTCGCAGCTCGTAGCGCGGCTTGCCGTTGTCGGTCTGCAGCAGGCGAACCGGTGTCGGCGGCAGGTTGGGCGCGTACCAGGCGGTGACCACGCGATCCTTGTCGCGGCGGTCGCGACGCATCGGACGTGCCTCGAAGCGTCCGGCTGGCACCTCGACGGAAGCCATCCGCTGTGCCACGTACTCGACCTCCTTGCTGCTGCCGCGGTCGAGCATCTGGTAGCGGAAAACCTGGTTGTCGCCAGCTTTCGCCGCATCCAGGGCCAGGGCGAGATTCAGCAGCGAGCTGTTCACCGCCTTGTCGGACAGCGGCGTGGGCGCGCGACGATCATCCTTGAGGTCGCCGGACCAGATTGCCAGTCGCTCGCTCCAGTCGAAATCAGCGCTGACCTTGCGTGACTTGAACAGCGCCTTGCTGCGGCTTTCCATCCACTGCAGGCGCAGTTCGCCATCAGCGCCAATGTCGAACTCGCTGCGGTCGTCGGCTTCGAAGCCGGCCAGTCGAGCCATGCCACTGGTGCCTTCGGCCGAGACGCTGTAGCGCCAACTCCCCCGGTCGGTGCGTTCCAGGCGAATGGTGCTTTCACCGCGCTGCTGGCCATCCATGTAGACCGCGTAGTGCGCGGTGAACGGTTCGATGACGATCCTTTGCGTGGCAGCCGTGTCGGCGGCCATGGCGCCGGTGGCCATCACCAGTGAAGCGAGAAATGCCGGCAATCGCATCATGCCGGCTGCTCCGCGAGCTGGTCGTTGCGATCCAGCAGCAGTGGCGCGCGGAGGGCGCTGCCGCGGTGGCTGACCTGTCCGTTCGCCCAGCCGACGCGGCCATCGCAGATGGCGGACGTCACTGCGCAGAACAGGGCATGTTCGCGCGGGCGCAGCCGTTCGGCCAGCGATTCGGGCGTGTCGCTTTCGGTCACCGCAATGCGCGCCTGCGCGATCACCGGGCCGCCGTCGAGTTCCGGCGTCACGAAATGTACGCTGGCGCCGTGTTCGCGCACGCCGTCGGCCAGCGCACGCGCGTGCGTATGCAGGCCGGGGTAGGCGGGAAGCAGTGACGGATGGAGGTTGATCATGCGGCCGGTCCAGCGTTCGACGAATGAATCGCCAATGATGCGCATGTAGCCGGCGCAGAGGATGAGTTCGGGCTGAATGCGGTCGAGTTCCGTAAACAGCGATTCATCGAAGGCTTCGCGGCTGGCGTGGTCCGCCGGCCGGCTGCTCCAGATCGGGATGCCTGCGTCGCGTGCGATGGCTACGGCGCCGCAGTCGGGTTTGTTGGAGAGCAGGCCAACCACTTCGCCCGCGATGCGCTGGTCGTTGATGGCGGCGAGCACGGCGGCGAAATTGCTGCCCTGACCGGAGGCGAGGACGGCCAGTCGGCGGGGCGGTGACATCGAGGGCATGCGCGTGAACAGTGGGGACTGGGGCCACATTATCCCCTGACACGGCGAGCGGATTGCTGTCGTGGCGGGAATGGCGTCACACAAACGTCATCCCTTCGCCAACTGCTTTTCATGCAGGCGGGCCAGCATGGCAGCCAAGTTCACCAGACCGCTGACCATGCGCATCGATATCGTCACCGAAACCTGGCCGCCCGAAATCAACGGTGTTGCCCTGACCGTGCACGCCCTCGCGCGCGGGTTGCAGTCGCGTGGGCACGAGCTGGCGGTGTGGCGGCCGCGGCAGTCGGGCGAGCGCGGTGATGGCGAGGCGATGACGGTCACCGAATACGGCTGGCGCGAATATGCGTTGCCCGGACTCGGCTTGCCGCGCTATCCGGGGCTGCGCTTCGGCCTGCCAGCCGGCCGTGCCCTGAGTCGCGGCTGGCGCGTGGATCCGCCGCAGGCGATCTACGTGGCGACCGAAGGTCCGCTGGGCCGCAGCGCGGTGCAGACCGCTGCGCGTCGCGGCATTCCTGCCGCCACTGGTTTCCACACGCGTTTCGACGACTTTGCGCGCCACTATGGCGTCGGCTTCCTGACCTCGTCGGTGTTTGCCTACCTGCGTCGCTTCCACAATCGCGGCGACGCCACCCTGGTGCCAACCGGCGAGCTGCAGAAGCAGCTGACGGATTCGGGCTTCAGCCGCGTGCGACTGCTGCGTCGCGCGGTGGACACCGTTGCCTTCAATCCGTCGCACCGCGACGAATCCCTGCGTGCCTCCTGGGGCGTCAGTCCCGACCAGCTGGTCATGCTGCATGTCGGCAGACTGGCGCCGGAAAAGAACCTTGAGCTGCTGCTGGAAAGCTACACGCAGTTGAAGGCGCGCAATCCGGAACTGAAGCTGGTCATCGTCGGCGATGGCCCGGCGCGGGAGTCGCTGCAGAGGGCCAATCCGGAAGTTGTTTTCACCGGTGCCCTTCGCGGCGAGGCCCTGTCGAAGCATTACGCCAGCGGCGACCTGTTCGTGTTCCCGAGCCTGACTGAAACCTTCGGCAACGTGACCATGGAAGCCATGGCCAGCGGGCTGGCGGTGGTCGCCTTCGACTACGGCGCGGCGCGCGAACACATCGACAGCGGTGACACCGGGCGCACAGTCGGATTCGCCGACGAGGAAGCCTTTGTCGATGCCGTCCTGCATGTCGGTTCGAGCCTCGATGACTGCCGCGCCATGGGTCAGCGCGCCTTCGACAGCGTCAGGGAGCTGACCCCGGACGCGGTGACCGAGCACTTCGATGCATTGCTGAACGAACTCGTTGAAGCTAGGGCCAGTGCCGCATGAACAAGCCCACGCCCTCGCTGATGTCACCGATGAGCAGCTGGCAGCGTCTCACCGCGCACAGCGGCGAGTGGCGACTTTGCCTGCTGGCCAACCGCTGGGCCGCGCGGCGCTGGGCGACGGCGCTGTTCTCGACCGTCAGCCGACTCGGCGATGGTGTGTTCTGGTACTCGCTGATGGCCGTGATGGCGCTCTTTGGTGGCGGCCGCGGGCTTCAGGGCGCTCTGCACATGCTTGCAACCAGCGGCATCGCGTTGCTGATGTATCGCGGCCTCAAACGCTGGACGCGGCGGCCGCGTCCATTCCGCGAGCACGAAGGCATCATCGCCCGCGTACCGCCGCTGGACGAATTCAGCTTCCCGTCGGGTCACACGCTGCATGCCGTGAGCTTCACCCTCGTCGCTCTGGCCTATGAGCCGCTGCTGGCCTGGCTGCTACTCCCGTTCACCGTGCTGGTGGGCGCTTCGCGCGTGGTGCTGGGGCTGCACTATCCCAGCGACGTGCTGGCGGCTGGCGTGATCGGCACCGCGCTGGCGTCGCTGTCGCTGCGGCTGGTGCCGGGCGTCAGCCTGTTCGCGCTTTGACGCGGACAGCTACTCAGGCTTCAGCAACACCGGTGGACGTGCGGCGAGGGTTTCGGTTGGCAGTGGGATGAATTCTTCGTCGCCTTCAACCATCGCGTAGTGCTTCGCCTGCCACTCGTCACAGGCCTGCTGGATGCGCGCCTCGCGGCTGGAAACGAAGTTCCACCAAAGGTAGCGCGGCGCGTCCAGCGGTGGGCCACCAAACAGCACGGCATGGCAGTCGGCGCCGGCTTCCACCACGATTTCCTCGCCGGGAGTGAAGATCGCCAGTTCACCGGCGTTGAGCGCCTCACCATTCGCCGTCGCCTCGCCGTCGATCACCATCAATGCGCGCTGCTCGACGTCCTGCGGCAACGTGCAGCGTGCGCCCGCCGGGATGCGCAGGTCGGCTAGCAACGGATTGCCCAGTGTTTGAACCGGTGACTGCCGATCCCAGGCGGAACCTGCTGCCAGCGTGATGCGGGCGTCGTTCACGGTGAAGCTCGGCAGCGCGTCGGCTGGCGTATGCGAGAACGCCGGTTCGACCTCCTCCTGGTCCAGCGGCAGGGCCAGCCACAGCTGCAGGCCGTGGATCGGCAGCGGTTTGCCGCGATCCGCTTCCGCCGTGCGTTCGGAGTGCACGATGCCGCCGCCGGCGGTCATCCAGTTGACGGCGCCGGGCTCGATGCGGACATCCGAGCCCAGCCCGTCGCGATGGTGGATGCGGCCCTGCCAGAGGTAGGTCAGCGTGGACAGGCCGATGTGCGGATGCGGACGCACGTCCATCGGCCGCTCCGGCGGCAGCGTGGTCGGCCCGAAGTAGTCGATGAAGACGAACGGGCCGATGGCGCGACGCGGCGATCCCGGCAGCACGCGATGGACGCTGAAACCGCCGCCGACATCGTGCCGGTGCCCCGGCATGCGCTGCTGGATCGCATCGCTCATGGAGCCGGCTTGGCCGCCACGGCTTCGGTGGTGATGTGCAGCTCGATCTCGTCGCTGACGGCCGGGGCATAGGCGCCAACGCCGAAGTCAGAGCGTTTGATGGTGGCGGTGGCATTGAATCCAATGGCCGGCACCTTGCGCATCGGGTGTTCGCCGCTGCCGTTGAGCTGGACGTCGAGCGTGACCGGCTTGCTCTGGTCTTTGATCGTCAGGGTGCCGGTAACGCGGTAGTGGCCTTCACCATCGGCGACCTCGACGGCAGTGCTTTCAAAGCGCGCACTCGGGAACTGCGCCACGTCGAAGAAATCCGCGGCGGACAGGTGTTCGTCCAGCTTCGGCACCAAGGTGGTGATCTTTTCCATCGGGAACTCGACACTCACCGACGATGCAGTCGGGTTCTCCGCGTCCCAGTTGAGGGTGCCGCTGCCGATCGGGAAGCCGGCGCTGGGCTTGGAAAAGCCCATGTGCGTCCATGTGGCGAAGACCTGGGTATGACCGGGGTCCAGCGTGTAGGTGACCGGTGCGGCGACGGCGCTGCCGGCGAAAAGGAGAGCGGAGGCCAGCAGTGAGGCGCGGAAACGGGTTGTCATTGAAACGGCTCCATGGCGATAGCGGGCGTTGTGGCGCCCGCTGGGGAAGGTGTTGACGGTCTTTCTGACCTCAAACGAACCTTATCCGCGCCAAAGCCGTTCCACAATGCTCAAAAATGGAACACTGAGTTCAAATCCGGCGGCTATCCGATGTGGACGCGCTCGCCGTCGCCGTGGGCGACGACCTTGCCGATGACGCGATTGCCGAGATCGAGGGCGCTGAGTGCGTCGGCCAGTGCGGATGCGGCCTGCGGGTCGACGATCAGCACGAAGCCGATGCCGCAGTTGAAGGTGCGCCACATTTCCTCGCGGGCGACGTTGCCCTCGCGCTGCAGCCACTGGAACACCGGGGTCAGGGTCCAGCTCCCGGCATCGATGTCGATGCCGAGGCCGTCGGGTACCACGCGGATGATGTTTTCGCTCAAGCCGCCGCCGGTGATATGCGACATGCCGTGGATGGCGGCGCCATGCTCACCGCCGAGCAGCGACAGGATCGGCTTGACGTAGAGCCGCGTCGGCGCCATCAGCGCGTCGCCCAGCGGGCGGCCGTCGAGGTCCATGTCCAGCGATGCGCCGGAGCGCTCCAGCACGCGGCGGATCAGCGAATAGCCGTTGGAGTGCGGGCCGCTGCTGTCGATGCCGATCAGCAGGTCGCCTTCGCGCACGCCGCTGCCGTCGCGCAGTTCGGCCTTCTCCACGCCGCCGACGGCGAAGCCGGCGAGGTCGTATTCACCGGGGCCGTACATGTCCGGCATTTCGGCGGTCTCGCCGCCGATCAGCGCGCAGCCGGCCTCGGTGCAGCCATTGGCGATGCCGCCGACCACCGCCGTGGCGGTATCGACGTCCAACTTGCCGGTGGCGAAATAGTCGAGGAAGAACAGCGGCTCGGCGCCCTGCACCAGGATGTCGTTGACGCACATGGCGACCAGGTCGATGCCGATGCCGTCGTGCCGATTCAGTTGTTGCGCCAGCTTCAGTTTGGTGCCGACACCGTCGGTGCCGGAGACCAGCACCGGCACGCGGTACTTGTTGGAGAGGTCGAACAGCGCGCCAAATCCGCCGAGGCCGCCCATCACTTCGGGTCGGAAGCTGCGCTTCACCAGCGGTTTGATGCGTTCGACCAGGGCGTTGCCGGCATCGATGTCCACACCGGCGTCGCGGTAGGTCAGGGGCGTCTTGTCGCTGCTCACGGCGGTTTCCTGGTGGCTCGGGAAGGGCGTTTCGCGGGGCGCGAATGATAGCAGGCAGCGGCCGCCGAAGCCGCGCGGCATGGACGCCGCCGGCCAGCTTCGGCAACATGGTCGGATGTTTTGTCCATGGAAGTCGCCCATGCGCTCCATCTCCCGCATTCCGGGTTGTTTGATGTTTTTCAAGTCACTGTTTTTACTGCTTTTCGCCCTTTCTGCCGTCAGCGTGGCGCAGGCCCAGACCAGCCTTTACGAGGGCGAGGTCGCGGTCACCACGCAAAGCGATGCCGAGCGTGGTGCCGTGCTCTCGCAGGCGCTGGCGCAGGTGCTGGTGAAGCTCAGCGGCGATGCCGATGCCCCGCGAATGCCGTCGGTTCAGGCGCGCCTGCCGGACGCCAACCTGTTGATGCAGGAGTTCCGCTATCGACAGGCGCTGGTGAATGTCGATGGGCAGATGCAGCAGCGTCTGTACCTGATCGCCGGTTTCGACAAGCCCGGCGTGGATGCGCTGATGGCCGAGAGCGGCCTGCCGCTGTGGGCGCCGCCGCGGCCTTCGCCCTTGCTGTGGCTGGCCATCGATGACGGCAGCGGTGCGCGGCTGGTGTCGAGTGCGCAGTCAGGCTCGCTGACGCCGTTGACCGCCGCCGCCGAGCGCCGCGGCCTGAGCTTGACCTTCCCGCTGCTGGATGCCGAGGATCGCGGGCAACTGTCGGTGAACGATGTGCTTGCGCAGCGCGGTGACCTGCTCGATGCCGCGGCCCAGCGTTATGCCGCCAAGGTGCAGCTGGTCGGGCAGCTGGTGCGTGGCGCCAGCGGCTGGCGAACCGCCTGGCAATTGCGCGAGCGCGGCGAGGTGCTGGATTCCTGGCAGGACAGCGACATCGATCCGTCGCGGCTGCTCGTATCGGCGGTTGATCGCGGCACGGACGCGCTGGCTTCGCGCTACGCGACACCGGTGTTTGTTGGTGAGCCCGGCCACTACCGGATCGCCATCGAAGGCATCGCGAATGCCGGAGACTTCGCGCGCGCGCTTGGTTACCTGCGTGGCCTCGGCATCGTGCGCAAGGCGACACCGGCGGCAGCCAGTGGCGACAGTCTGCAGCTGTCGTTGGAACTGGCCAGCACCATGGATGGCCTGCGTCACATGATCGGCATGGGTGACGTCCTGCAGGCCATGGATAGTGGAGAGAGCGGCATGGCCGCAGGCGCGACGCCGGTTGATGCGAGGTTCCGCCTCCAGCAATGACACTGCGCCAGCTGCCCAACGTCATCACGATTGCGCGCATCCTGCTGGTCGCGCCGCTGGTGTGGCTGCTGCATGAGGCGGACTATCGTTCCGCTTTCTGGTTGGCACTGGTTGCCGGTGCTTCCGATGGCATCGATGGCTTTCTCGCCAAGCAATTTGATTGGCGCACGCGGCTGGGCGGCCTGCTGGACCCGATCGCCGACAAGCTGCTGCTCAATGCCTGCGTGATGGCGCTGTGGAGCATCGAGGCGCTGCCCGGCTGGCTGGCCCTGCTGGTGGTCGGGCGTGACCTGCTGATCCTTGGCGGCGCCACCGCCTACCACTTCCTGGTGAAACCCTTGAATGCGTCACCGAGCCTGCTCAGCAAGCTGACTACCGTGGTGCAGATCCTGCTGGTGCTGGCCGTGCTCACCCGGCTGGCCTGGCGTTGGCCGCCGATGGAGCTGATCCAGCCGCTACTGATGCTGGCCGCCGTGCTCACCGTCGCCAGTGGCGCGCACTACGTCATCCAGTGGAGCCGCCGTGCGCGGCAGGACTGGCCGGAGCGACCCGCATGACTTCCCCGAACACCACATCACCCGCGCCGCCACCGTCGCCAAGCCTGTCGGTCCACCTGCGCTGGCAGCTGCTGGCGCTGACCGTTCTGGTGGGCGCGCTGTTCTACTGGCTGGCGCCGATACTGACGCCCTTCGTGGTCTCGGCACTGCTGGCGTACCTGGCCGATCCGCTGGTTGATCGCCTGGAGAAGCGTGGCCTCGGTCGAACCTGGGCGGTGACCGTGGTGTTCTCGCTGATGACGCTGGCCATGGTTGGCGTCGTGCTGCTGCTGATTCCACTGCTTGGCAGCCAGATCGAGCGCTTCTCGGATTCGGCGCCACGCTACGTGGCCTGGTTCCGCGACACGGCCCTGCCATGGCTGGAGCAGCGCACCGGCCTCAGTCTCGAAAGTCTCGAACCCGGCAAGCTGTTCGCACTGCTGCAGGAACACTGGCAGCAGGCGGGCGGCATCGCCGCCAGTGTGCTGGGTGGCATCTCGAAATCGGGTCTGGTGCTGCTGGCGTGGATCGGCAACCTGACCCTGATCCCGGTGGTGACCTTCTACCTGCTGCGCGACTGGGACTCGCTGGTGGCCCGCGTCCACGAGTTGCTGCCGCGTAGCGTGGCGCCGACGATCAGCAGCCTGACCAGGCAATCGGACGAGGTGCTTGGCGGCTTCCTGCGTGGCCAGATCAGCGTGATGCTGGCGCTCGCCACGGTTTATTCGCTCGGCCTTTGGATGGTCGGCATCGACCTGGCCTTCCTGATTGGCATGCTGGCCGGACTGGTCAGCTTCATTCCCTACCTCGGCGCCATCGTCGGCATCGGCGCCGGCCTGATTGCCGCCCTGGTGCAGTACGGCGACTGGACACACGTGATCCTCGTCCTGGTGGTTTTCGGCGTCGGCCAGACGCTGGAAAGCATGCTGCTGACGCCGTGGCTGGTGGGTGATCGCATCGGCCTGCATCCGGTGGCGGTGATCTTCGCCATCCTTGCCGGCGGCCAGCTGTTTGGTTTCCTCGGTGTGCTCGTGGCACTGCCGTTGGCGGCGGTGATCATGGTGTTGCTGCGTTACGCGCATGAGCAGTACCGTGCCAGCGAGCTGTACCGCGCTGGCGAAGCGGTGCAGCTGACGACGGAAGCCCCGTCTGCCACGTCCGCCAGCGGCGTCGATGCCGCCGCGCAGGCCAAGGACGAAGCCGCCGCGCTGGTCGCGTCCGCCACCGAAGCAGCCCCGTCGCATGAGAACGCCGACGAGTCGGACATCGACCGCACCGCATGAACCACCCGCAGTTGCCACTCAGCCTGCGCTTTCCGCCGGACCAGCGCTTTGCCACCTTCGTTGGCGCCAGCGCCGAAGTCGCGCTGCTTGCCGATGTCGCCAGCGGCGAGCGCGATGACTGGTGCATGCTCTCGGGGCCACAGGGAAGCGGCAAGACGCATCTGCTGCTTGCCGCCTGCGCCGCCGCCGACGCGGCCGGTCGTCGCAGCGTCTATCTGCCGTTGCGACATTTGGCCGGGCAGGTCGATGCGGTCATCGGCGCACAGGAGCAGGCCGACCTGATCGCCATTGACGATCTCGAAGGCATTGCGCCCGAATTGGACCCCGAAGCTGAGCGCAACGACCAGATCGCCCTGTTCGACCTGCACAACCGCGTGCGCGCCGCCGGCAGCGTGATCCTCTACGCCGCACGCCATACGCCACACGCGCTGCCACTGGCATTGCCCGACCTGCGTTCGCGACTGCAGCAGTGCACGCTGCTGAGCCTCAGGCCGCTGGACGACGACGGCCGTCGCGAACTCCTGCGTCGTCGCGCCGACAACCGTGGCCTGCAGCTCGATGACGCCGTGATCGACTACCTGCTGCGCCGCTTCGACCGCGACCTGTCGTCACTCACAACCTTGCTCGAACGCCTCGACCAGGCCAGCCTCGCCACCCAGCGCCGTATCACCGTACCGTTCCTGCGGCAGTTTCTGCCG
>ERZ795053.5259-NODE-5259-length-13463-cov-11.227252_pt1 | contig 13463 bp, 8 predicted proteins | sample MGYA00375137_ERZ795053 | MGnify/ENA primary metagenome ERZ795053 (study PRJEB30182, sample SAMN05720284) | activated sludge metagenome | isolation source: Anaerobic digester | place: Hong Kong | collected 2014-12-17 ... | reverse complement strand
CCCGGCTACGCCGGGAACAACCCCCGGTGGCCAAGCACATTTTCGGACTAGAGAACGGCAGGTTGGTTAGAGACACGGCACTCCGGTTAGCCCTATACGGCCGTGGGACTCTAACCAACCTGCCGCCGACTAACCAAGATGCCGATCTCTAACCGGAATGCGCGGACAGATCCTGACCGACCACGGACCCTGCGGTGCGCCGTGCTCACCAGGTCCGACCCGGCCCGTCGGCGTGGCTACCGCGATTTGTCGCACCCCCCTGTCACTGTCGAGCCATGGATACCGAACAGACGCACTGCAGCAAGAGCGCGGAGTTCGACGGCCGACTCTGGGATGTCGCCCGACTCCTTCGCACCGGGGATGTGGAACGCGCGCGGGTGGAATCGGCACTCCTGCTCGCCGACGCCGAATCTGCCGGATTCGATTGGGTGGCCGAGCAACTGCTGGATCTGTGGGCCGCCCAGGAGCCGTCGCGCCGATCGGCCTGATCACACCTCGGTGAGGCGGTGGCGCAATGCCTCCCGCAGATCCTCCGCGACGCCGATGTCGTCGAGGTAGGCACTCATGCCGCCGATCTGCACAACTCGCTGTAGCGCGGTTTCCAGATACTCCTGACGGACCCCGACGATGGGCAGAAGCAACTCCGGGTCGATGCCACGCTGCGCAACGCCGTTCAACACACCTTCCAGAACGGGCAGGAGTTGATCGTTGGTCGTCAGATAGTCGATGAGAACGGCCCGCTCGTCGACACCCACCGTCAGCAACGCCAGGGCGATCGCCCAGCCGGTGCGGTCCTTGCCGTTCGTGCAATGCACGAGCACAGGACCCTCCGAAGCTGCCAGATCATGCAACCAGCGCGCGTAGGACTCCCGGGCACTGCCGAGGTCCACCATCGCGAGGTAGGCGTCGCGCATCATCGCCTCAGCAGTTCCATCCCGCAGGATGGTCTCGAACTGCTCCGGATCGGCGAACACGTCCTCCAGCCCCACGGCTGAGGCCATCGCATAATCACGCAGAACGTCCAACCACACGTACTGAACGTCCAGGTCGACATCGGGTGCCCGCTGCACTTCCACGGCGGTGCGCAGGTCCACGACGGTCGACAGGCCCAGAGCGTCGATCGCCGACCGATCGGTGTCGGTCAGGGCCGCCAGCTGCGTCGAGCGATACAGCGTCCGCGGTTTCACGCGACGCCCGCCACCTGCCGGAGCCCCACCCACGTCGCGCAGGTTCGGCACGCTGGCGACGTCGATGCGACGTGGTTGCCAGGCGGAATCGGGAATCACCCGGCAATGTTGGCATACGCCCGCTCACCGCGCCCGTGCACCATCGCCGGCACGCAGCCCGGGCGCCGCCATCGCGTGGTAGCCGCCGTCCACGTGGACCACCTCCCCGGTGACCCCGCGTCCCATGTCCGACAACAAGAAGCAGACCGTGTCGGCGACCGGCCCCGGATCCTGGGCATCCCACCCCAGCGGGGCCGCGGCATAGGCGTCCAGCAGCGTCTGGAAGTCCGGGATCCCGGAAGCCGCACGGGTCAGCAACGGGCCGGCCGAGACCAGATTGGCCCGTACACCTCGGGGACCGAGATCTCGAGCGACGTACCGCATGGTCGCCTGCAGAGCCACTTTGCAGACACCCATCCAGTTGTAGACCGGCCAGGCGCGTCCGTCAGCGTCGAAGTCCAGCCCCACCAGAGCCGAATCCCGCCCCACCGAGGTCTGCGCCAGGAGTTCGGCCAGGCGGGCGTACGACGTTGTGGAGGTCCGGAAGGCGAGTTCGATGGCCTCGTCACCGGCCGCCAGGAAGTCCCCGGCCAGTGCCTCGCGTGGCGCGAAGGCGATGGCATGCAGCGCGCCATCCAGCGGTCGCCCGTTCAGGTCGGATCGCAACCGCTGATAGTCCTGCCGCCGGGTCGCATCCAGGGTGAGGATCTCAGGTCGTCGCGGCAGGGCGCAGGCAGCGGCGACCGTCAGATCCTGCACACGGTCGTGCGTGGTGAGGATGACTTCGGCCCCGTGCAGCTGGGCGCGCTCAGCCACCGCCCAAGCGATGGAATCCGTCGTCACCACCCCGGTCACGAGCAGTCGCTTACCGGTCAGCATGCTGGCCCTCCGCTTCGGCATCCACGGGCATGGCGAGAGGCTCGTCGAGCCATGGCTGCCACACCAGGTCCCGACCCAGACTCAACGCCTCGCCGGTCCGCGGATCGACTGCCGCCAGCGCGATCCATTCGTTGGCGACCAGCGCCCCGACCTCGGGATGATCCTCCAACACCCGGCAGATCTCATCCGGGTCCGCGTACACGACAACCTGCAGCCGTAGCGGTTCGTGCGCGAAGCGCGCCGCGGTCCCGGGCTGATCGACATAGAGCGCCTGCCACGGCAGACCGACACGCAGATCACCGCCCGCCCCGCTGATCACGCCGTAGTCACCAACCACGTTGTGAGTGGTCTTGTCCCCCGCACCGAACCGCTCGGGGTCGACGCAGGAGAAGTAGTACTGGTTGTTGATCCACTGCGTCACCACCATCGGGGCGGTCAACAGGAGTTCCAGAATCGACCCGTCGACGTCGAGCCCCGGCTCGTAGGAGTGCAGGAACACCCGTCCGCGCAGGTTGAGCCCCTTCGTCATCGAGCGCGGGCCGATCACGAAGGCCCCGTTGCCGGCAAGTCCCCACTCCGGTTGCGGCTCGGCCCAGTCCATCGCTCTGCGCAGCACGCCGTGGGCCCCAGGCAGGTCGGCCATCCGTTCTGTCGCGCAGGCATTTCTGGCCACATTCAGTGCTCGCCGCAATTCATCGACCGCATCGGCCGCACCGGTAGGCACATCCTCGGGATCGATGATCACCTCGTCGGTCGTGGTGTTGTGCCAGGCGGGAACGGCCACGGTGCCATCCGGAACGTGGATGCCATGATCGGTGGCCAACCGACGCCGAACGCGGGGGTCGTTGAGGATCGCAGCCATGATGCGCGCGTTGACGTAGCCACTCGCGCCACCGCAGGCACCGCAGTCGTACGCGGCGGCGAATGCGTTGTTCTCGACCTGTGCCGCGTGTCCGGTGATCAGCAACACCGGCGCGAACCGCTCGACGATCCCGAGCGTGCGCAGCATGCCCGCCGCCGCTGTGGTCCGTTGAGCCACCGTCATACCCCACTGCCGGGGCGCCCCATGCGCGCCGGGCAACTCGAGTCGGCCCAGGTGCAGCGGACCTCGTACCGACGGCTGAAGCCGCGCCCGCAGGCGTCCCCATGCGCGTGGTACGGCGGTCTGCACCACAGCATCCGCTCCCGCCAGGACGCCCATTCCTTCGGCGATGGCGAAGGCGGCGGACGGAGCTGCTGTCGCGCTGACCACCGTGCCCCGCACGGCCTCGGGGAGGCCGTTTCCAGCCCGTGGCCGATCGTCCTCGGTGATCACGTACACGGAATCGAGCAGGACCGGGCACTGATCACTCACCGTGCCGCTGGCCGTTTCGTGTCGGATCGGCAGACCGAAGAACCCCGCGTAGCCGAACGTCTCCACCTCGCCTGCGGCCTCCAGGTGCCGACGCAGTCGCTCTGAGCGCACATCGATGCAGAACACGGCTTGGACGGCGACCGGCGCCGGGTGGACGGGCTGGACCGCCCGCGTGGTGACCCGGTCGACCAACCGGTTGCGGTAGCGCTGCTCCCAGGCCCGCTGCCAGACCGCAGCCCGCGCCGGTGGTTGCAACTCGGCGGCCAGGCTCAGTGCCTGGTGCACGTCGCTGACATCCAGCAGATCCACGATCGCGGCGACCTCAGCGACCACCCGCTCGCGCACCCGGTCCGCCGCCTGCGGCTCCCAGGCGACATGCCCGCGGGCCGCGGCACACGTGACGTCGAAAGTGACGCGGATGGCCAACACGTCCGCGGTGAGCGCTGGATCCCGGCCCGCGAGGTGGGCGGCCCAGCCCGGGTCCCGGGCGAGCAGCCGGGCCAGATAGCCCACCCAGTCCGCATGCGGCACCCGGCCGTTGAGGAGCACTCCGACGGCTTCGTCGGGATCGGCGGGCAACTCTCGCACCGAGCGGCGCAAACCACGTAGCCCCAGATCCTGAACATCCTCACGGAAGGCAGCCCACAAGCCGCCGCGGGTTGGTGATCCGGCGTTGGCCAGGGCGGTCCAGGCATTGGCCAGACCGGACACCTCGTTCGCGACGCCCGACTGTTCCCCCAGCGTGCGCACGCGCGGCTCGGCGCCCGGCACCAGGGCGCTCAACTGCTCGTCGGTGAACTCCTCGAGCATGCGATCCGCAACGAACACAGCGGGCCCCGTCGGCTGCCAACTCACGCGACGTTGCAGATAGGTCGCAACCTGCACGTCGGGCGCACTGAAGCCGCGCGAGGCGGCGACCAGATCGGCCTGCGTGAAACGGCCGACGGCCAGGGCTTCGGCGTAGACGGATTCCGGCAGGTACGTGCGCGCACGCCAGGTGCGGGCCGCGACCCGCGAGGCATCTTCGAAAGAAAGGTCCTGCAACCCGTTCAGTGGGTTGACGGCGACGGCGGCGTGCAGGGGCCACATGGGGCCGACCACCTTCGCGGCGGCCTGGATCGCCACCTCGGCATCGGCCTGCGGGCCGTCGAGTCGTGGCGCCCGACCGCGCACGCGGACGGCGGTGTCCACCACTACCGGCATCATCGACCTGCGCAGCCATCCGCGGGCCACGGCGGTCATCCCCACGACACCGAAGACCACGGTGCCCACCGTGATGACCGCCGCCGACGACCCGGTCCACACCGCGGGCATCTCGAAGAACCGGCTCCAGGCGCCCATGAGCACCACGTAGCCGAACAGCCCGGCGAGCACGATCAGCGCCGACCAGCGACGCGCCCGCGCCGTTGAAAGGGTCCCAGTGCGGCGCCCTGGAGCGACCAGTGCCGCCAGGGCGAGAGTGGAGGTGGTCACCGCGACAAGCAGGGGGACGAGGTCCACGAGCGGCCGGCTCGTCCAGGTCATGACCGCGAGCGCGGCCACTGTCGACGAGCCGAGCGCCAGCGCGACCAGCTTCCAGGCGGCCACGCCACGGGCACTGCGCTGCGGCACCCGCGCGGCCGCCCCACCTGCCCGCAGGAAGTGCCAGGCCTTGTACAGGCCATGGCCGATCACGTGCAGCATGGCCAGTGCCGGCAGGCCCAAGCCGAGCTGGACGGCCATGTAACCCATCTGCGCCGAGGTGGAGCTGGCGAGTTTGCCCTTGACATCCGGACGAACACGCATGGCTGCCGTGCCCGCCACCGCTGTAACCCCACCGACCACGAGCAGCCCCAGCAGGACGCCGGGGGCCGCGACGAACAACGGCCACCACAGGACCACGATGAGTCCCAGGCCGTTCACCACACCGGCGTGCAGCAGCGCGGAGACCGGCGAAGGCGCTTCCGCCGTGAGCGGGAGCCATCGCCAGGCGGGTACCAACGCGGATCGCACAATGCCGGCCAGGGCGACGAGCAAGGGTGCGAGCCACCCCGATGCCGCCAGCTCGGTGCGGGAGTCGACACCCCCGGCAACCAGGATGATCACAGCGCCCCACAGGAACACGTCCGCACCGAGCAGCCGCATGGCCACCCGGCGAGAAGCGCTGCGTGCCGAGGGGGTCGCACGATGCCCCACGAGCCCGGCGATCGCCACACCGCTGATCGTCCACCCCGCAGCCGTGAGGACCAGCGGATCGGCCACGACCATCAGCCACAGTGCCCCGACCGCGGCGGCCATCAAGAGGGCGTACCGGGCCTGACGGCGCTGGCCCCGAAGGTTGGTGGCCGAGTAGGCGGCGACGACCCAACCCATCAGCAGGACGAACATGCCGAGCACGACGGACGTCGCGCTCAGGTTGAGCACCCCGATGGTGCGGTCGAAGGCGGACAGTGAGAGGGCGAGAAAAGCGATCAGGCCCACCAGGGTGCCCGTCGCAAGGATCTTCAGCATGCCTACACATTAGCGCATTGCAGTTCATGCTTTGCAAATCAGGTACTGCGTGTCACCCTTCTCCGGTGATGAACGGCAGTCCGCACGTGGATTGACTGTAGGAATCCAGGTTCGCCTCGGCCGCTGCGATCGCGTCCTCGTTCTGCGTGAGCCAGGCATCGGCCTTCGCAGCCTGCTTCGGCGTGCCGGTCACCATCGTGGCCAGCGCACGCACCGACTCGGCGTAGAGCGCCGCGTCCTCGGCGATGGCCCCGGGAGCAACCGCGACCGCCCCTTCAACCAGGTCGACGAAAGCGGCGGGGTCCTCGATCTGCTGCTGAGCACCCTGGGTCTGCTCCAAGTAGGTGCAGAACGCGTCCGCGCCCGGCCGCTGCGGCTTCTTGCTCTTGGTCGCTGTCGGCGCCGGGGTGGAGGTCGGGGCCGCTGTGGTGGGCGAAGTGACCGGTGTCGGCTCCGAGGATTCCGGCGACACCGAGATGGTCGCGCTGTCCTGCGGCTGGGGCGACGTGCTGTCCTGCGAACACCCCGCCAGCACCATCGCGACCGCTACCAGCGTCACTGTGCGCTTCATCAGCACCTCCCTGCGCCCTCGGTCTCAGGGGACCGGACCGCGGTTCCACGCTAACCCGGTCCGCATTCGGCCCGCGTACGCGGTGGCCGCACCAGTGCGCGGCGACGGTGCCTGCACTGCTCAGAAGTGGTCCTCGTAGTACGTGGTCCGGTGTCGCCGGGTGCGCACGATGATCCCGCCCATCGACATTGTCGACTGGCCGAGTTCGGTGGCCAGACTCGCGAAGGCTGCCAAGCGGTTCTGCATAGGGTCTCCCCCTTTCGCCACAACCAGACTGACGAACCGGTGTTGCAGCGGGATGAACGGACGTTTCAGGTCACATGACAAGTACCCGGACGCCTGTGGCGATACGTAAAGGTTTGGTTACCCGAACCGGTCCCCTACGCGACTGGCGAGCTACTCGGGCTTGACCAATGGGAAGAGCATGGTGTCGCGGATGTTCTGCCCCGTCAGCATCATGATCACCCGCTCGACACCCATCCCCTGTCCGCCGGCCGGCGGCATCGCATATTCCAGCGCCCGCAGGAAGTCCTCATCGACTTCCATCGCCTCGAGATCACCGGCAGCGGCCAGCAGGCTCTGCGCCACCAACCGATCGCGCTGATCGAGCGGGTCGATCAGTTCGGTGTAGGCGGTCCCGAGTTCCGCACCCCATCCGACGAGATCCCACTTCTGCGCCAGCCTCGGCTCCGAGGGCATCTTCCGGGTCAGCGGCGAGACCTCCGTGGGGAAGTCCAGGTAGAACGTCGGGAACGTCGTCGTGGCTTCACAGAGGTGTTCATAGAGCTCCAGTACGCAGGCCGCGGCGTCCCAGGCGGGGTCCATCGGGATCTCCAGTTTCGCGGCGATCGCCCGCAGACTCGCCTCCGGCGTGTCGACCGTCACCTCTTCGCCGACCTTGCCGCTGACGGCCTCGTGCACTGTCATACTCGGCCATTCCGGCGACAGATCGACTTCCTCGTAGCCGCCATCAGGTAGCGGGCGACGGGCGATCGGCCGGCCGTAGACCGCCGTGGCGATCTCGAGGATGATGTCGCGGGTCAGCACCCGCATGGTCTCGTACGAACCGTACGCGTCATACACCTCGAGACTGCTGAACTCCGGGTTGTGGGTGGAGTCCGCACCCTCGTTGCGGAAGTTGCGGTTCACCTCGAAGATCTTCTCCACACCACCGACGAGCAGCCGCTTGAGGAACAACTCCGGCGCGATACGCAGGTACATGCGCATGTCGTAGGCGTTGATGTGGGTGATGAAGGGCCGCGCGTTCGCGCCACCGTGGACGGTCTGCAGCATCGGCGTGTCGACCTCGAGGAAACCCCGGCTCCACAGGCTCTCGCGCAGCGCGCGGATCGCGGTGGAGCGGATCTGCACCATCTCCCGGGACGAGTCGTTGACGATGAGGTCGACATAGCGCTGTCGGGTCCGTGCCTCCGGGTCGGTGAGGCCCGCGTGCTTGTCCGGCAGCGGAACCAGGCACTTCGAGGTGACGACGAACTCCGTGGCCAACACCGACAGTTCGCCCCGTTTGCTGGTGATCACCTGCCCAACGACACCGACGTGGTCACCGAGATCGACCTCGTGCTTCCACTGGTCCAGAACCTCCTGACCCACCTCCGCCAGTGACAGCATCACCTGAATCTGTCCGGTCCAGTCCTTGACCTGCGCGAAGACGAGTTTGCCGGTGACACGGTTGAGCATCACACGCCCGGCGATCCGGACCGTCTCACCGGTCCGCGCATCCGGCTCGAGGCCCTCGAACCGCTCGCGGATCGAGGAGATCATGTCCTTGCGGTCGAAGTCAGTGGCGTAGGGATCGACGCCGCGCGCACGCATCTGCTCGAGCTTCTCCCGGCGGACCAGTTCCTGCTCGGGCAGTCGACGGGCCGCGGTCGCGACCTCTTCGGCATCCTGCTCGGCCAACCGCGCGGCCACCGGCTCCCACAGCGCCACCGGGGACGTGCCCGTCCCGTCGGCCAGGGACTCGCGGGCGCGGGAGGCGAACGGCCGGCCGGGCTTCTCGACGAACCCCTCGGCCAGTCCGGCGGCGATACCCACCCGGGGCAGATCTCCGGAGCGCTCGAACAGCAGGAACCGCGGCACCCAGTCGGGTTCGTACTTCTCGTTCGACTTGTACAACGATTCCAGTTGCCACCACCGGCTGGCGAACATCAGAAACGCCCGGGATGCTCGCATCACCGGGCCCGCGCCGATCTTCGCACCTTCCTCGAAGATCGCGCGCATGACGGCGAAGTTCAGTGAGAGCCGGTCGGCGCCGATGACGGGACCAGCGTTCACGGTGGCCGTGACCATCATCTCCATGACGCCGTTCTCCGACTGTGGATCGCGGCGCATCAGGTCCAGCGAGATCCCCCGGCGACCCCACGGGGAGAACGACAGCAGACCGCGGCGCACCCCTTCGGCGTCGAAGATCTCGGTGAGCACGCAGTCGCCGTCCAGCGGATCCCCCAGCCGCCCGAGCGCCATGGAGAAGCCCCGCTCATTGTCGGTGTCGCGCCACCTGTCTGCGTCCGCGATCACTTCCGCCATCTGATCGGCGGGGATGTCCCGGTGCCGACGGACCCGCGTGGTGTAGCCGTCGCGTTCCAGCCGGTGCACGGCCTGCCTCACCGCACGCATGTGCCGGCCGTCGAGGGTGTACTGCGAGAACTCGATGATGGCCTCGTCACCGAGGGACAGGGCCTCGAGGCCGGCCCGGGCGTAGGCTTCCGCGCCCAGTTCCGAAGCACCCATCGCAGCGGGCGCCCAGCCGAAGTGGCGGGCCTCCTCCAGCCACGCCTCGATGGCCGGCGGCCACGATTCCGGATCACCGACCGGATCCGCGGAAGCCAGGCTCACGCCGTTCACCACCCGGTAGGTCACTGCGGCCTTGCGGGATGGCGACCACATCACAGACTTGTCCCGGCGGGTGGCGAAGTAGCCCAATGAATCCCGGTCGCCCTGCTCGTGCAACAGAACTCGAAGATCGACCTCGTCCTGCCCCGTGATCAGGCGTTCGTTCCCCCTGGTCCGGAACAGCGCCAGCCCGAACGCGATGTACACCAAGGTCCCGAGGGCCCCGAGCAGGAACGGCACCGGCCGGAGCGCTCGCCCCTCAACACCGATCGTGTCGACGGTGCCGAGCCCACCGAGCACCTGGTTGGCCGCGTACAGCAGACCGTCGGAGCGCGCTACACTGCCCGGCAACGCCTCCACGAGGGCCCAGCCCAAAGGGATGGCGATGGCGAAACCCACTATCAGGGTGATCAGCGCGATGAACACGTTCTTGCGCGGGACGATGGCATAGAACTCACGGCGCGCGATCAACAGGATGGCCACGAGGATCACTGTGGTGACCAGCGTGGCGCCCTCCTTGATCCGCAGGTCGGGTTCGCTGAGCAGGGACAGGGATTCGACCATTCCCAGCACGAGCAGGACGATCAGGAACCACCAGGCCGAGCGTTTGCGCCTACCCAGGGCTGAGCCGAAGATGATCAGCAGCGCCGCCCACGCGATGTTCGGCGGCGCCGGCACGAAGACGATCTCCATCACTTCACGCACGCCGCTGAGCGCCCGCGCCAGACTCGGGATGATCGCGGTGACCGCACTGAAGGCCGCGTAGAGCAGCATCAGCGTCCGCAGAACGTTGGGCACATGGCTGGTCCAGCCCGCGCCCGGCACAAACCTGCGGTGCGGGATCTCGCGCTCGATGCGGCGGTTCAGATGATGTGCCGGAGTGTCCTCGGTCACGACCGTCATGTCCTCAACTCCTCCAGGTCCGTGAACAGCCCGAGGCTCTCGGGGTTGGCCAGGGCCTCGGTGTTGCGCACCGGCCGGGCATGTACGACATCGGCAACGGCCAGTTCCGCCAGCTTTCCCGACCGTGTCCGCGGCAGATCGGCCACCTCGACGATCCGAGCCGGCACGTGACGCGGCGAGCACTGCTCACGCAACCGTTTCACGATACGGGCACGCAACAAGTCGTCGAGGTGGTGGTCGGGTGCCATTCGCACGAACAACACCACCCGGGTGTCGTGCTCGAACGCCTGGCCGATCGCCAGGGACTCCACCACCTCGTCGAACGCCTCCACTTGGCGATAGATCTCGGCAGTACCGATGCGCACTCCGCCCGCGTTGAGAGTGGCGTCCGAACGGCCGAGGATCATCATCCCGTCGTGCTCGGTCCACAACGCGAAATCGCCGTGTGACCAGACGCCCGGAAAACGCTGGAAGTAGGCGGCGTCGTACCGGTCACCACTGGGGTCACCGAGGAACGCGATCGGCATGCTCGGCAGAGCGTTGCGGCACACCAGTTCGCCGGTCACACCCGCCTCGAAGCGCAGACTGGTCCCGTCGTCGTCGTAGACATCGACGTCCGCGCCGAGAGCCGGGCCCTGCAGTTCCCCGGCCCAGACCGGCTGTGTCGGATCGCCGATCACGAAACATCCGCAGATATCAGTACCGCCGGAGATCGACGCCAGATGCACGTCCGGGGCGACGTCCCGATACACGTAGCGGAACGTGTCGGGGGACAGCGGTGAGCCGGTCGAGCCGATCGTGCGCAGCGCCCGGAGATCCCGCTGTTCCGCCGGCCGCAGACCTTCCTTGGCACACGCGTCGAGGTACTTGGCACTCACGCCGAACAAGGTGATCTGCTCTTCCTCGGCGATGCGCCAGAGGTGATCGGACTGCGGATGGAACGGCGAACCGTCGTAGAGCACGAGGGTGGCGCCGGCTGCCAGTGCGGACACCAGCCAGTTCCACATCATCCAGCCGCAGGTGGTGAACCAGAACACCCGGTCGCCCGGCCGCACGTCCAGGTGCCATCGGTGTTCACTGGCGTGTTTGAGAAGCAAGCCCGCGCTGCGGTGCACGAGACACTTCGGAGGTCCTGTGGTTCCCGAGGAGTAGAGGATGAAGCCTGGCGCGTCGAAGGGCAACTGGGCGAAGTCGGGCTGCTCGCCACCGGCACGCAGGATGTCGCGCAGATACCTGGTGTGGACACGCAACTGCACCTGCGCCTCATGATCGAGTTCGTGGACGAGCCAGACCTGGTGCACGGACGGCAGGCCGGTCACGATCTGCGCCAGAGCATCAGTGCGGTCGTGGTTCTTGCCGCCGTACACGTAGCCATCCGCGGCGATGAGCACTTTCGGGGCCACCTGCCCGAAGCGGTCCAGCACACCGGAGGGACCGAAGTCCGGACTCGTCGACGTGAAGACCGCACCCAGACTCTGGGTGGCCAGCATCGTGATGACGGTCTCCGGGGTGTTCGGCATCCATGCCGCGACCACGTCGCCGACACCAACGCCGGCCTCTACCAGTGCCGCGCTCACCGCCCCCACGGCCGTCCGCAACTCCGCCCAGGACCACACGCGGCGTTCCCCGTCCTCACGCCTGAAGACGAGCGCGGTGTCCTGCGCCCCGGGGAGATCGCCGCCTGCCAGCAGGTTCTCGGCGTAGTTCAGCGTCGCGGCCGGGAAGAACTGTGTGGCCCGCAGATCGTGACCCGGGGGTGGCGGTATCACCGCAGAGCCCTCTCCGCGATCGCCGATGAGGCCGCATTCCCCCCACACCAGGTCCCAGAAGTCGCCGGGTGATGAGATCGAGAAGTCGTGGAAATCCGCTGTGGCGACCATGGGCAGATCGGTGATCTGCTCGACAGCGCGCATCACCCGGTGCAACGCCGTTCGACGCACCGCAGCCGCGTCCGGCTGCCACAAGGGCCCACTCATGTCCTCTAGCCGATCGCGCTGGGAACCACTGTCTCAGGCGCCGGCGACGCGGGCAGCGACTCGGAAGGTGCTGCGGTGGGAGATGCTTCGGGGGCGGCGCTCGCGGTCGGCGACGGACCGCCCGAGACCGCGATCACGGCCTCCGAACTGGCCTGCAGTTTGCTGGCCTCCGCCCGCAACCGCTCGGCTTCCTCCGGCGTCACCTGACCACCGTTCTGCAGGGCGCTGGTGGCGACGGCCTCACCGTCGGTCACCGAGGCCTGGAACGTCTCGACGAAGGTGCGGTAGAACTCCGGGGCGTTGCCCGCGGACACCGCTGCGAGGCAGGCACTCTGGTACTGGTCCATGATCGGCTGGATGTCCTTGCCGAGCTGTTCGAAGTAGGCCTGGTTCTCCTCCAGATCCTTGGCCACGGCCACGTCGTTCAGCCGGGTCGCGACGGTGTTGCTCAGATCGTCGGCCGTCAGGGCCGCCCCAAGATCGGCGCAGGCCGGGTCCACCGTTCCGCTGAAGGTGGCCGTCACATCCACAGCCCCCGTTGCGCCATCCTCGGAGCCAGAACCGCGGAACAAGAAGAACCACAGCAGGCCAAGGATCAACAGGCCCACCAGCAGAGTCCCGCCCACAAGCGCAGCCAGACGCTTGCCCGAAGTCTTCGACCCGGTGTCGGCGGGCGCCACAGGCATGCCGGTGATGGGGTCCACGGTCTCCGACGTCGGGAAGACGTTGGTCTGGCCCATCGGGGACCCCGGGGCCAGCCCGCCCGGAACCGGGGCCGGCGGCACCGCGCTGCCCCAGGCCCCTGGCTGTTGCTGCTGCCAACCACCCTCGGCACCGGGCTGCGCCGGGGCCTGACCCCACTGCTGCTCAGGCTGCGCCGGGGCCTGACCCCACTGCTGCTCGGGCTGGGCCGGGGCCTGACCCCACTGCTGCTCGGGCTGCGCCGGGGCCTGACCCCACTGCTGCTCGGGCTGCGCCGGAGCCTGACCCCACTGCTGCTCGGGCTGCGCCGGGGCCTGACCCCACTGCTGCTCGGGCTGCGCCGGAGCCTGACCCCACTGCTGCTCGGGCTGCGCCGGAGCCTGACCCCACTGCTGCTCGGGCTGCGCCGGGGCCTGACCCCACTGCTGCTCGGGCTGCGCCGGAGCCTGACCCCACTGCTGCTCGGGCTGCGCCGGAGCCTGACCCCACTGCTGCTCGGGCTGCGCCGG
>ERZ795053.5256-NODE-5256-length-13472-cov-6.030111_pt1 | contig 13472 bp, 13 predicted proteins | sample MGYA00375137_ERZ795053 | MGnify/ENA primary metagenome ERZ795053 (study PRJEB30182, sample SAMN05720284) | activated sludge metagenome | isolation source: Anaerobic digester | place: Hong Kong | collected 2014-12-17 ... | reverse complement strand
ACAGCCATGTCACCGTGGGGGTGGAATTTACCAAGAACCTCACCGACGGTGGTTGCACACTTTCTGTAGCTTTTATCGGGAAGAAATCCAAGGAGCAGCATGGCATAAAGTATCCTTCTGTGAACGGGTTTCAAGCCGTCCCTGACATCAGGAAGTGCCCTGTCAGCGATTACGCTCATTGCATATTCTATGAATGATTTCTTTATTTCGTCTTCAATTTCTATGGGAATAATTCTGGTTACGTCAATGTTGTTATCTTCGGACATCAATAGGCTCCATCTCATATATATATCATATGTATTATACTACTTCGGAGCACCTGTGTCCATTTTTAAGGCACTTTACCGTTACTGTATTTTTTTGTTAATTTTATATAAATTCCCTTTACGGCTGTTTCAGCGCGTTTCAGCCAAACAAGGCCTTTTATGATATCATGTAACAGAATGAAAACCCTATGAATGCGGAGGATACTGAATTGCCTGAAAAAAGGAAAGCCGATGTGCTTGGTGTAATGGTCGACAACGTTACAATGACGGAAGCCGTGGACGGAATTCTTGGGGCGCAGGCCGCCGGCAGCAATGTTTCCGTATTTACACCAAATTCCGAAATGGTAATGGAAGCACTCAGGGACCCTTCACTGATGGAGATTCTTAACAAGGCTTCATTTGTTGTGCCTGATGGAGCCGGTGTTGTCCTTGGGGCACGCATTCTCAAAGAAAATATCAAAGAAAAGGTCGCTGGAGTTGACCTTGTCGGAAATATCCTTGGCAGCGGCCGAAGACTGTCTGTTTTCATATTCGGCGGTAAACCGGGAGTGGCGGAAAGGGCTGCCAGGAACATTGAAAAGAGATTCAATGGAATCCATGTCTGCGGAATGGACCACGGTTACCATAAACCGGAGGAGACTGCTGCGGTCATTGAAGGAATCATTAAGGCAGAACCTGACCTTCTTCTTGTTGGACTTGGTGTCCCACGGCAGGAAAAATGGATAGCTGAAAATATCAGTAAATTCAAGTCTTCCGTATGCATTGGCTGCGGAGGTACGATTGATGTCTTTGCCGGAGAGGTAAAAAGGGCTCCGTATTTTTTCATAAAGATGAATCTTGAGTGGTTCTACAGACTTATAAAACAACCGGCAAGACTGAAAAGGATGCTGCGGATTCCGGTCTTTTTGCTCCTTTGTTTAAAAAAACGGTTTTCACGATGATCACAGGGGTCGTTTTGAGGGTGTTCCTGCCTTCCTTGGATATACAGCGGGTGTAATACCCGTCTTTCTTATATAAATCAAGGTTCGTTTTGATTCATTGCCCGGTAGCGATACTTCCCTTTTTTCCAGATGGGAACCCCCGAGTCTGGCAATAGCCGGTCTCGATGTCCTTATCTCATCGGCATTTTCCCGTCCCTTCATTGCAATGAAGATGCCGCCCTTTTTTACAAGGGGAAGACAGTATTCACTCAGAACAGACAGATTGGCAACGGCCCTTGCTGTAACCACGTCGAATGTTTCCCTGTATTCGCCCCTTCCGGCATCCTCAGCCCGTGTATGAACGGCAAAACATCCTTTCATTCCAAGTTCCCTGATTACTTCCTCCAAAAATGAAACTCTCTTACCCAGGGAATCAAACAAATACATTTCACCATCCATTCCCAGAAGCTTTACAGGGATTCCGGGAAAACCCGCTCCGCTTCCTACATCCGCTGCACTGCCTGCACCTTTTACATCATTCCATATTGTTGCAGAATCAAGGAAATGAAGGACATCAATCTCGTCTTCATCAGTTATTGCTGTAAGATTGAACTTCTCGTTCCACTCCAGAAGGAGTTTTTTATAAATTTCAAACTTTTCAAGGGTTTCATTGTCAAATGGTATCCCCATTGCGAGGAGTCCATCTTCAAGCATCCTTCCCATTCGTTCCCCTTCTCCTTTGTTCAAGATATATCAGCAACACATTTATATCAGATGGCGAGACACCCGATATCCTTGATGCCTGGCCCACGGAAATTGGTTTGATGGCATCAAGTTTCTGTCTTGCTTCAATTCTAAGTCCTTTTATGCCTGAATAATCAAGACCGGCATCAAGGCTGATGCTTTCATTCCTTTCAGCTCTTTCAACAAGCTGTATCTGTTTTTTTAGATATCCTTCGTATTTGCATTCCACTTCAATTGCCTCATCGGTTATATGGTCTCCGGGAGGCATTTCCCCGTCAATACCTCTAAGCATTGCATAGGTGATACCCGGTCTTTTCAAGACTGCATCCGCCGTTATTCCACTGACAACCTCTCCCTGCTCAACTTCCTTGAGAAGAGGATTAATTTCAGAAGGCTTGAAAACCCTGTTTTTAAGTCTTTCAAGTTCATTCTCAACGAATTTTTTCTTTTCTGTGAACTCTTTATATCTTGAATCACTTATAAGACCAAATGAATGACCCTTTTCAGTGAGCCTCATGTCAGCATTGTCCTGTCGCAGAAGGAGCCTGTACTCACTCCTTGAGGTCATCATCCTGTATGGTTCATTTGTACCCTTGGTCACAAGGTCATCAATGAGAACACCGATATATGCCTCTGACCTTTTCAGCACAAGAGGGTCTTTCCCAAGAATTTTCATTGCTGCATTGATACCTGCAACCAAACCCTGTGCAGCAGCCTCTTCATATCCCGAGCTTCCATTGCTCTGACCCGCGGAAAACAAGCCGTTCTTCTCCTTGAATTCCAGTGAGGGTTTCAACTGGAGAGGATCCATGCAATCATATTCTATGGCATATGCGCTTCGCATGGTCCTTACATTCTCAAGTCCCTTGATTGTCCTCAGCATCTTTTCCTGTACATCTTCCGGAAGAGAACTTGACATGCCTTGTACGTACATTTCCTTTGTCTTGCGACCCATTGGTTCAATGAAAATCTGATGTCTTGGTTTATCCGAAAAACGAACCACCTTGTCCTCTATTGAAGGGCAGTATCTGGGACCCACTCCGTCTATGTCTCCACTGAATAACGGTGACCTGTGCAGATTGCTTCTGATTACTTCATGTGTTGATTCGTTTGTATATGTCAGATAACAGGATTCCTGCTCAACTTCCAGTTTCTTTGTCTCGAAGGAAAACGGAACAATGGGCTCATCTCCCTTTTGTTCACTCATGACTGAATAATCAAGGCTGTCCCTGTGAACCCTGGAAGGTGTTCCGGTCTTGAACCTCATGAGTCCGATGTCTTCTTCAATGAGGTTTGCAGATAGTTCATTTGCAGGAAACATGCCGTCGGGTCCTCCCGGATAATTGACATCACCTATTATGATCCTTCCCCTGAGATATGTTCCGGAGCATATGATTGCACATTTACATGTATATTGTGCACCTGTGTGAGTTTCAACGCCGGAAACTGCATTGTCATTGAAAATGATACGGGTCACTTCTGCCTGCTTCAGGTCAAGGCCCGTCTGCGCTTCAAGTCTTCCTTTCATTTCCTCCTGATATGCCCGGCGGTCTATCTGTGCCCGGAGAGAATGAACGGCAGGTCCCTTTGCCCTGTTGAGCATACGCGATTGAATCAATGTGGCATCCGCGGCCTTCCCCATTTCTCCGCCAAGTGCATCTATTTCCCTTACAAGGTGACCTTTTGCAATACCACCGATGCTTGGATTGCAGGGCATATTGGCAACACTGTCCATGTTAAGTGTAAATATTACAACAGAACAACCAAGCCTTGCTGCAGCAAGGGCAGCTTCACACCCAGCATGTCCTGCTCCAATTATTGCGATATCATATTTTCCGGCATCATATTTCATCTTATTTTCCTACACAGAAATTCCTGAATATATTTTCTATTATATCTTCCCCGGCACTTTCCCCTGTTATTTTACCAAGTTCCTCAGCTGCATGGGTGAGATCTATTGATACCATGTCAAGAAGTCCATTTGTGTCTGCAGCTTCAATTGCCTCAGTCAGATGCAAAAGTGCCTTGTCGAGATGCATCTTATGTCTTTGGTTCGTAACTGCTATTCCCTCTATTTCAATTCCGGGCTTGGCTATATATGAATATATTTCATCGAGTACCCTGTCGACACCCTCATTCCTGATGAAGCTGCAGGCCAGACAGGATGAACTTCCTGTATAGTCTGCTATTGCATTGAAGTCACCGATGTCCGTCTTGTTGATTGCATAGATTGTCTTCTTTACATCAGATCTGTCTATAAGTTCCCTGGTTTCCCTGTCAAGACCCCTTTCGGCATCGAGAACCATTACAACAACATGGCTTTTTTCCTTTGTCATGATGGTTTTTTCTATGCCTATTTTTTCAATGAAATCATCCGTGTCCCTGATTCCGGCAGTATCGTGGAGAATTATGGGAAATCCCTTCAGTGAAAAATGAATTTCAAGAACATCCCTTGTGGTTCCCGGTATGTGGGTTACTATAGCCTTTTCCTCACCGGTGACTTTGTTGATGAAGGTGGACTTGCCTGCATTGGGAGGACCGATGACCGCAACATCCAGGCCTTCGCGAAGAATCTTTCCTGTGTCGTAGTTTTCCATGAGTTCCTCTACGGATTTCCTTATCCCGGCTGCCCTGTCAGCTGCATTACCCAGGGAAATCATATCATCCTCATACTCCGGATAATCAATGGTCACGCTGATATGTGAGAGTAATTCTATTATTTCATCCCTGATTTCCCTTATCCTTGTTCCTGTCTTTCCTTCAAGCTGCCTTATTGCGCTTCTTTCACTTTTTACGGTTGTGGAATTTATTACATCCATGACGGCCTCAGCCTGTGAAAGGTCAATTCTTCCGTTCATGAATGCTCTTTTGGTAAATTCACCGGGTTCTGCGGGTTGTGCTCCTTTTTTATATAATAATTCAATAATGTTTGACACTATTACCGGGTTTCCGTGGCATTGTATTTCAACCACGTCTTCCCTTGTGTATGTAGCAGGGGCCTTCATCTTTAGAACCAGAACCTCATCTACGGTCTGCCCTGCTGCATTTACAATTTTCCCGTACAGAATCCTGTGGGATCCAACTTTTGAAAAGTCTCCGGTAAATTCAAATATCTCTGAAACAATATCAAATGCCTTGCTTCCGCTTATTCTTATTGAACTTATTCCTCCGCTTCCGGGCGGGGTTGAAACTGCTGTGATGGTTGATTCTTCTCTTATCATAATATTTCCTTAAATTACAAAAGCTGTTGTATAAGCAATCCTTTCACAACAGCCTTTGGTTAAATCGTATTCAGTATATTGATATTTTACCTTGCTACGTTCTTTATTACAACCTTGCGGTTGGGTTCTTCTCCTACACTGAAGGTTTCAACGTTCTTGTTCTTCTGCAAAGTCGAATGTATTATCCTTCTTTCATAAGGATTCATGGGTTCCAGGGTTTTGTTGCGGCCTGTCTTTTCAACCTTTGCGGCTATCCTGTTTGCCAGTGCCTCGAGGGTCTCTTCCCTTTTCCTTCTGTAGTGCTCAGTGTCAATTATTACCTTCCTGTATGTTGTATTGTTTCTGTTTACAACCAGTCCGGTTATGAACTGCAGTGAATCAAGGGTTTCTCCCCTTCTTCCTATTATCATTCCGCTGCTTTTCGTATTGACATTGATCTTGAGAAGTTCACCGTCCTCCTCAAATTCAAGCTCTGCCTCAATACCCATTTTATCAAATAGTTCACCAAGGAAGTCCCTTGCTATTTCTATGGCATAATCGTAGAGTATTACCCTTACCTTTGCTTCTTTTTGTTTTCCCAGTCCAAGGAATGATTTGCTTCCTTCCTCAAGAATCTCTATCTCAACCTGGTCTTCTGCAACTTCAAGTTCTGAAAGAGCCAGTTCAATGGCTTCTTCGACGGTTGCAGCTGTTTTTTCCAAAACTATGTTGGCCATTATTTCTTACCTCCGTCAATTTTCTTTACGTCCTGCTTCTTGCCGTCCCCGGCCTTTTCGGCATCCTTGTCTTTCTTTTGTTTATTGATATACAGCTGTGTGAATATCTGGAAGACATATGTGTTTATCCAATAGAAACCCATTCCGGCGGGAAGTATGAATGAGAAATAAAGTGTCATTCCGGGAATCATGTATTTCATCATATTGCCCATGTTGCCCATCGGGTTCTTTTCATCTTTCTTCTTGTCGTCCTTGGGCTGCGGCGGAGTCATCAGTTTCTGTGAAATTACGGTCATTATAACTCCCACTATGGGTATTAACAGAAGCGGCAGGTATATGCCCATCTGCTCTCCAAAAAGAAGGTCCGGTTTGATTGTAGGTACTTCGCCGAGGTTTAACCCCAGGAACTTCAGATTGATGAGGTCGGAACTTGTTACGTTGCCGTTCAGGTATCCCGGATTGTTCGTTAGGAAATTTACAAGCTTCAGCTCGTTTACCTGATTGATCTTATCAAAGGTTGTCGTATTTGATGTATATGCCACCACCTTCTGCATTTCTGCAGGCAGGCTGTTGACGAGACTGAGTATGGCTTCGGTTGTCTTTCCTACAACAAGAGTAAGCGGCCTTCTTAGAACAGAGTACAATGCAATGAGAATTGGGAACTGCAGCAGCATTGGAAGACATCCTCCCATACAACTTACATTGTTCTCCTTGTACAGTGCCTGTATTTCCTGGTTCTGCTTTTCCTTGTCATTCTTGTACTTTTCCTGGATTCTCTTTACCTCAGGCTGAAGTGCGTTCATTTCCTGTGATGATTTCTGGGACTTCAACGTAAGAGGAAACAGTATAAGCTTTGTTATTACTGTAAAGAATATGATTGTAAGTCCGAAATTGTGGAATCCGATTGTGTTGTAAAGAAAATAGAATCCCGCACCCAGTGCGCGCAATAGTGTGTCAATGATCTGCGACATATGGTGTTATCCTTTCCCGGTTCATTTTACCGGATCAACCCCGCCTTTGCTGAAGGGATTGCATCTGAGGATCCGCCAGACGGCCATGCCGGTACCCTTGAAGGCACCATGCTTTTCAATGGCCTGATAAGCATAGGTAGAACATGTAGGATAATATTTACACTTTGGGGTGGTATATGGCGAAATGCCTTTCTTATAAATATTAATCAGCCACAGAAGCAGCTTTTTCATGTTTTCTCCGAAACTATATCAGACCGGAAAGTTTTAGAAGATATTCTGTTTCGTTTTTGATTTCAAAGAAATCCGGAAGCTCCCGGTTCTTTTTTATTACAAAAACCATGTCTGTATTTCTTTTTAAGTCTTCCTCGAATATTCTGAAACTTTCCCTGACCAGTCTTCTGACCCTGTTCCTGTCTACGCTTCTGCCATAAGCCTTCCGGCTCACTGTAATACCCAGTCTGGGCTTTTGTCTGTTTGTGTCCAATACATATAATGTAAGGTTCTTTGCTTTATAGTGGCTGCCTTTTTTATAGACCCTGGCAAATTCGTAATTCAGTTTTATACTTTCCGTCTTTTTCATCTTGATTCTCCTGCCCCGTTTCTACGGGTGCATGAATCTAGGCAGAAAGTTCCTTGCGTCCTCTTTTACGTCTGTTGCTCAGCACTTTTCTTCCCGCTGCTGTCTTCATCCTCTTTCTGAATCCGTGCTCTTTTTGTCTCTGCCTTTTCTTAGGCTGGTATGTTCTCTTCACTGGGGTTTCCCTCCGTATTGTTTACTTTATATATTAATGCGGCCTTGAAGCCGCCGATATATCTGTCTGTACAGCAAGGTGTATTATATATAAAAGGTATTTTAGTGTCAAGGAATTTCTTTGTCAGCCCTATGTTTTTCCACAGTCCGAAAAATTTTTACTTTGTGGAAAACTTTTTGTCTTTTTTGCCTTGAGTTTATATTTTTTTTCTGTTATATTAAAAATTACCTGTTGATAACTCCATAAAAAATATAACTCAGCAGTGTCATTTTACTAAAGATAAAGACTGTGTACAACTATGCACCTGTTTATCTTTTTTTATTGCGATTGGGGGAGACTTGAATGGTTAAAAGCATAGATCTGCTTTGGGAAGAAGCACTTGAATTATTGAAGGACGAATTATCTGAAATCAGTCTGAATACCTGGGTAAAACCCATAAAACCCATTGAAATAAAGGAAAATACCATCTTTTTTGAAGTCCAGCTGGAGTTCACCAAGAACATGCTGGAGAACAGGTACTGCGATCTCATCAAGAACGCTTTTTTTGCTGCCTGCGGAAATGAATATGACATAGAATTCCTTCTTCCCTCGGAAATAAATCAGCCGGATTCCCCTCCTGACACAACAGTTATCCACAGGAAGGACTCTCCCATGGCTTCCCTCAACCCGGAAAACATATTCGAGAACTTTGTAGTAGGAAACAGCAACCGTTTTGCCCATGCTGCTTCAGTTGCAGTTGCCGAAGCCCCGGCAAACGCATACAACCCTTTGTTCCTTTATGGAAAATCCGGACTTGGAAAGACACATCTGATGCAGGCCATCAGCCACTATATACTGAAAGCCAATCCAAAGATGAAGATAATGTATGTTTCAAGTGAAAAATTCACAAATGAACTTATAAATGCAATAAGAGATGAAAGAACTGATGAAAGAAGCAAGGATTTCAGGGAAAAATACAGGAATGTTGATGTTCTTTTGATTGACGATATTCACTTCATAGCAGGCAAGGAACGCACCCAGGAAGAATTCTTCCATACATTCAATTCCCTTTATGAAAACAACAAACAGATAGTCATTTCAAGCGACAATCCACCGAGCAAGATCCTGACCCTTGAGGAAAGGCTTCGTTCAAGGTTTGAACATGGCCTTATTGCAGACCTCCAGGCTCCTGATTATGAAACAAGGGTTGCAATCTTAAGGAAAAAGGCCCAGTCAGAAAATGTCCTCGTTCCTGATGATGTAACGGAATACATTGCAAACAATTTCCAGTCTAATATCAGAAATCTCCAGGGAGCCCTGACAAGGGTGATTGCATATGCTTCACTTACGGGAAATTCAATAACCCTTGAAATGACACAGGATGTTCTCAAGGACATAATTGCACGTAACAATATCAGCAATATTACCATTCCTTATATAATAGATGCCGTGGCAAAGCATTACCATATTTCATCAAAGGAACTTGTTTCAAAGAAGCGAAACCGTGAAATTGCCTTTCCAAGACAGATAGCAATGTACCTTTGCAGGAAATATACATCTTCATCCCTTCCTCAGATCGGCAGGGAATTCGGTGGACGTGACCACACGACGGTTCTGCATTCATGTGACAAGATAAACAGTCTTTTAGGTGAGGATATATCACTTAATTCAACAATAGAGGAAATATCCCGCAGGTTTGAAAGCTAGAAACCACCGATGTCTTTTTCTATGTGATATTGAAATCGCAATTACTCCATCGGGGGTTTTGCGATTTTTTATTGTCAGAGGTTTTACACGGTTTCCTGTGGAAATGTTGATAATAAAAAGTGGATAAAACATCCTGCAAAATGATATAATTTATTCAATGAAAAACCGCTGTTTTATATACAGATTTATAAACAGCCTGAAACCGGCTTATAGTCTACATGACGGAAGGTTTTCAACAGAATCAACAGTGCCTATTACTACTACTAAAACTGTTATTCTTTAATAAAGAAAGGGGTTTACAATGAAATTCAATTGCTCAAAGACAGACTTGCTTGAAGCTGTATCAGCCGTCCAGAGGGCTGTTTCAAACAAAAATATATTTACGGTCCTTGAAGGAATTCTGGTAACTACATCAGATGGTAACATAGTACTTCGTGGAAACGACATGGAAAAAGGTATTGAATATACCATTGAAGGAACTGTTGAAGAAAATGGTTCTGTAATAGTAAATTCAAGGATTTTCGGGGATATTGCCAGAAAAATGCCTGCTGAAAACAATATAACTGTAACAACAGACCAGCAATACAATGTGAAAGTTGATTGCGGCAGCATACATATGGATATCAAAGGGATGGATCCCGAGGGATTTCCTCCAATTCCTGAAGTTGACAAAAAGAACTCAATTGAAATAGACCAGGAGTTCTTCAGGGAGATGATCAGACAGGTTATTTTCAGTGTTGGTAATGATGACAGCAAACCTATATTTAAAGGTGCCCTTATGGAAAGCAAGGAAAATTCATTGAATATGGTTTCCCTTGACGGATACAGGATGTCAATAAGGAGAGAAAGTCTTCTGGGAACAAAGGAAGGGATGAATGTGGTTGTTCCAGGAAAAGCCCTGGCAGAAGTAATGAGGCTTCTTAAAAATGATGACGATAAAGTCAATATATATTATGAAAACAGCCAGATTCTCTTTGATCTTGGCAATTGTAAACTGGTTTCCAATCTGCTGCAGGGAGAGTATCTGAATTACAGAAGCATTTATCAGTCACAGAAGTTTGATACGGAAATAATAATAGACAGGGAAAGAATCATGGAGGGCATCGACAGGGCAATGCTTGTGATTACCGGAGATAATAAGAATCCTGTTACAATGAACATTGCAGATGATGAAATGACCATAAGCTCCAGGACAGAACTGGGTGCTGTTACAGAACGTATTTCTCTTGAAAAAACAGGACTTGATCTTAGAATATCATTCAATCCAAGATTTCTGCTTGATGTTTTCAAGAATATAAATGATGAAAGAATAAAGATTTCATTCGCAGGTTCAGACGGTCCTTGCATTATAGAACCTGTAAACGGGGAAGAGTTCCTTTACGTTGTTCTTCCTGTAAGGACTGTGTAAATGAAAGAAATCAAGATAACAACCGAGTATATAAAACTGGACCAATTCCTGAAATTAAGCGGTTGTGTAAATAACGGGGGAGAGGCGAAGATCCTTATAAACGAGGGTCACGCCTCTGTGAACGGGGAAAAGGAAACCAGGCGCGGAAGAAAATTAAAACCGGGTGATATGGTTAAATTCATGGAAAAAGATTTCATGGTTAGATGAGGGTGATTTTTGTATATATCAAGGATATATCTTAAAAATTTCCGTAACTATTCGGAACAGACAATTGATTTGAACGAAAATGTAAACATTATCTATGGGAAGAATGCCCAGGGAAAGACCAATCTTATTGAGTCTGTTTTTTTATGTTCAACAGGACGTTCCCACAGAACATCCAGGGACAATGAAATGATAATGGATGGCGGTCATTCATTTTCTGTAAGAATAGAGGGTCTGAAGGATGATATTCCATTTGATATAAGTATCCATTACGAAAAAGGCGGAAAGAAAATAATCAGGGTCAATGGATTGAAAATAAGAAGATTCGGTGAAATGATTGGGGTGTTGAATACTGTTATTTTTTCTCCTGACGACTTACAGATAATCAAGCGAGGACCTGCTGAGAGAAGGAGATTCCTTGATATTCTGATAAGCCAGACAAATCCGTCATATTTTTATAATCTGCAGAAGTATCAGAAAATAATCAAACAAAAGAATGCACTTCTCAGAAAATATGACAGGTCTGCCGGAGGAAGTGAGCTGCTTGATGTTTTCAATACCAAGCAGGCTGAAACCGGTTCGCGAATTATTGAAGAAAGGATATCTTTCATTGATGATATCAAAGAAAGAATTCAGGAAAACCATTCAAAACTGACAAAGGATACGGAGATAATAGAAATAAAGTATATTTCTTCAGCAGGAAAGGATGCAAATGACGAAAGCAGGCTTCTTAAGTTTCTGGAAAACAATACAAAACAAGAAATAAGGAACCAGGCATGTCTGTATGGTCCCCATAGGGACGACATGGATATATATGTAAATGGAAACGATCTTCGTTCATTTGGATCCCAGGGGCAGCAGCGTACAGCTGTACTTTCATTGAAACTGACTGAAATACAACTTATAAAGGAGAAAACAGGGCATTCGCCCGTGTTGTTACTTGATGATGTAATGAGTGAACTGGATGTTTCGAGAAAAAGATACCTGCTGGATAACATTGATACAAGACAGACACTTATAACAGGAACCGAAAAAAGAACATATTCTGCATTCGAAGATAAAACAACATATCTTCATGTGTCAAATGGTACGGTTGAATTAAAATGAGGGCAACGGATATTCTTAGAAACAATTACAACAGGGTTCCAAGCTCCAGGATATACAGAAAAGAGTGGGGCTATTATTCCCTTGAGAGATGGATTAAGGAAGGAAACATACCAAAAGGAACCACAAATACATCGGTGAAGGACATTTTTAGGAAAATGGGCCTCTTTGATGACGAAGCAAGGCACAGGATTACAGATTTAGGAGGTATTGAGGCACCGTTCATTCCATGGTTTGAAACAAAGGTGCTGCAGGATATGGGTGACCATGAACTGGTCCAGGACAATGCCGGCAGGAAGGTTTTGTATTTCAAAGGACGTAGGGACGGATTCATGCCTGAATACAAGGACCATCCTGTGAAAGATTTCAACAGCTGGGAAAAGTTATGCAAATGGCGCCTGAACCCAAAGGATGAAAACAGGTTCGAAAGAATCGAAAAAGAGAAGGATGAGATTTTAAAGCTGCAAAAAGAAGGGATTGTCATTGCACAGATTACCGTAGGTGGATATATGTACCTCAGGAGTCTTATAGGACCACTGGAGCTTCTGTATATGTTCTATGATAATCCAAAACTGATACATGACTGTATGAAAGCGTGGTTTGAAGTAGCTGATGCCAGCATGGAGTACAAACAGAAGTATTATCATATTGATGAGTTCATGCTTCTGGAAGACATCTGCTATAACAGGGATTCGCTGATTTCACCCGACATGATCAGGGAATTTTTATTTCCATATTATAAGCAGCTGATTGAAAATATTAAAAAACGGCAGCCCAATGGCAATAAGCATCTGTATTTACAATTGGATACGGATGGATATGCTCCCGCTGTACTTGATTTGTACAGAGAAATCGGAATGAATATTTGTTCACCCTTTGAAGTGGCTGCAGGATGTGATGTTGTTGAAATAGGTAAAAAATACCCGTGGCTTATGATTGAAGGCGGTATAGACAAAAGAATAATTGCAAAAGGAAAACCTTTTATTGACAGGCATCTTGAATACATAATGCCCGAGATGAGAAAAAGGGGAGGATATATACCGACATGTGACCACGGTGTACCGATGGAGGTATCATTTGATGACTATGTATACTTCAGGGAGCGTCTGTCGGAATATTGCCTTTAGCAGGCATTTAGGCTAGAATATATATATTGAGGAGACGAAAATGTACCTGCATATTGGCGGCAATCATGTGATTGACCGAAGGGATATAATTGGTGTATTTGATATAGAAAAATCGACGATATCAAACATAACCAGGGACTATTTGAGAAAACAGGAAAGAGAAGGCAGGGTTATAACTATTGTAAATGATATGCCCAAGTCTTTTATTGTTGTTATGAAGGAAAACAATACATTCGTATATTTGTCTTCAATTTCACCGGTGACTTTGAAAAAGAGATTTGAAGGAAACGAGGACAGTTACAACGGAGTGGAGGAAAGATGATAGATAATAATAAATCAAACTATAATGAATC
>ERZ795053.5255-NODE-5255-length-13473-cov-4.572440_pt1 | contig 13473 bp, 8 predicted proteins | sample MGYA00375137_ERZ795053 | MGnify/ENA primary metagenome ERZ795053 (study PRJEB30182, sample SAMN05720284) | activated sludge metagenome | isolation source: Anaerobic digester | place: Hong Kong | collected 2014-12-17 ... | reverse complement strand
GCCCAATTGTGATCAGCCTGTCGGTGTAGGGCAACTACAACAAATGGATGATTTATGAGGATAGGCATTTTGCTTAGTTGGGTAGGGGTAACATTACTCTTACCAGAGTAAATCTAGATGAAACAACCTAGCCGGCTGCCTAGGCTGCATCTAAGAAGTCACCCGTTTTATAGAGCCGTCATATAAATTTGTTGAACTGAGCTTGGGTGCAGTGTCGATCATTTTGAGGATTAAGCAGCTAGAGAGAGCAAATTGGAGTAATCGGGTCGACGGTGAGAGTTGTATTGTACCTGGAATTCGCTTGATATGACAAAATACCGGAGTTGATTCTGGGTTATCAAGTCATAGTTTGGGTCGAGGCACGAGCCCCAACATCGTCATCCCCATCTATCATGTTTCGTGTCTCAACCCGTCCTACACCTAGTGACGCTTACTAGACGAATGACGGTTCGCTAAACTCCATTTTTCTGGTAATATACGTTTGGTTTCGCTAAATGCCACCCTTTGAATTTGACCTGGAATTTGCCAGCGAAGCCACCGTTTGGCAATCGGACCGCCGACGGCAGACGGTAGACCGCCCCTCAAATAGGCCAAACTTGGCCGCTTTGGCGGTCAGCGGTCACGGACAGCAGATTCGTTGTCAAATCGAGGATGTGTCCGTTAGCAAATCGCTTGACCAGAGGAGTCCGACAGTCTCAAATGAGACGACAACGACAATGAAAATTACCGTAGGACAAACTTAAGTTTGTCCTACGGTAATTTTCAGAGGAGGTTTCATATCTTGGAGTTAAGTACATATCTTACGTTTATCGTGATATCACTGGGATTCATTGCAACGCCCGGTCCGAACGTCTTGGTCATCATCTCAACCAGTCTTAGTGAAGGAAAGACAAAGGGGTTTCAGACCGTTTTTGGCATAGGCACGGCTATGGTTTTACAGCTCACGGTGGCGATTCTGGGAACGGCTTGGTTGGTGTATGCGTTGGCGCAAGGCTTTCAGTGGCTCAAATGGGGTGGGGTGGCTTATCTGGTTTACCTGGGCATCAGGCATCTGTGGGCGGCTGTGGCCTATGAGCAGCCGGTAGAAAAGGCGGCCTTTGTGGGTTCGTTTGGACGCGGCTTTTTTGTGTCGCTGACTAATCCGAAAACCATTTTGTTCTTTGGCGCCTTTTTGCCTCAATTTGCATTAGCGGGATCGTTGTTTTTTACCCAATTGGTTATCTTGTCGGCCACGTTTTGGGTGTTGGCTTTAGGCGTCAATATCGGCTATACCGTGCTGGCCGGCCAGTTCGCTTCGACTTTATCGTCTAAGAAGTCGTTGAAGATTAAACATGGCGCCAGTGGGGTGCTTTATCTAGGGGCCGGCGCTGTGTTAGCTTCAATCAAACGGGCGTAAAGTAGATAGAATGGTACTGATACTAAGGAATGGGAATTTAATAATTTCCACATTTCGGTGAACAGCCAAGGGTAATTAGTAATTGGTAAATGGTAAATAGAGATTGAATTACCCTTTACTAATTACCATTTACCCCAACTCAAATGCAGAAGTTATTTAATTCGCGATCCTTAAAGGAGGCAGCTATGCCGGCAAAACTGATCGTCAACGGGTTGTATGCCATCCCTATTGGGCCGGTGAATGCGTTTCTGCTGGTTTCGGCTGACGGCTGTACGCTGATTGACACCGGCGTTCCGGGCAGCGCCAATACGATTCTTCAGGCGGTGCGCGACTTGGGTAAATCGGCCAGGGATGTCCGCCATATTATTTTGACCCACGCTCACCCTGATCATATCGGCAGTGCGGCCGTACTCAAGAAGGCGACCGGGGCCGAAACTTACATTCACCCGCTCGATGCCCCGATTGCGATGGGCAGCGCCGGATTTCGACCGATGAAGGCAGCGCCGGGGTTGATTAACGGTCTCGTGTTTCGGCTGCTGATGCGATCAATCCCTACGGTTGAGGGTACGCCGATTGATCATCAGGTGCAAGACGGGGAGGTTTTGCCCATAGCCGGGGGCTTAACCGCGATCCATGTCCCCGGTCATTGCGCCGGACAACTGGCGTTCCTGTGGGCGCAGCATGGCGGCGTGCTGTTTGCCGCGGATACATGTAGCAACATGTTACACTTGGGTTGGACCATAGCCTATGAAGACTTGGCCGAAGGCCAACGCAGTCTCAGCAAGTTAGGGCAACTGGATTTTCAAGTGGCCTGTTTTGGCCACGGGAAAGCGATTCTGCCCGATGCCAACGTGCAGTTTAGAAAGAAGTGGGGGGAAGAAGTTGTTTAAGGGTGGGTGTTTACAAACTTGTCCACAGCTTGACCCAGATAGGCATAGATTTTTATCTAAATTCAATAGATCACAAATTTTACATGAAAGTGGGTAAATAGAACGCAGATCGTACAGATCGCACGGATAAACACGGATTTTTTTAAATAAAATCAAGCTTTATCTGTAAAAATCCGTAAAATCCGTGTCATCTGCGTTCTATTATTTCTCATCAGATCTTGAAATCGTGATCGACTGAAATTTTGTAATGTTATCTGTGAGCATTTGTGCCTAGCTGTGGACCATTGAAGAGTGCTAAAACCGCCTCTAAGATTTACTGCCCAACTGCCTATTCAAAGTCTCTTTTACTCCGACAACCTTGACTTTTTGGCGGCCAGGTCCGGCGGGTCGCTGGAGAAATCGTCGGGGGTGATTTCTTGAGGAGTGGTTTGCGGGGCTTTATCAACGGTGGTCACATCGATGCCCCCTTCAGCGAGGACTTTGCTGGCTTCGGCGTCGATTTGGGCGGCTTTGCGGCCTTCTTTTTCCACGGCGGCTTGGGCCAGCGCCAGTTTTTCTTCTAATGCTTGCAGCTTTTCCTCTAAATTAATAGCTTGCAGCGACTCTCGCTCCAAGTGACGATCCAACTCGTCGGCGCGGCGCTCGTGAACGCGCTGCTGCTCCCGATCGCCACGGCGAGCGGCGACGTCGGCTTGAGCCAGTTCGGTTTTGATGCGCTCGGCCAGTTGGCGCTCTTGCGCTTCCACATCACCTAAAGCCCGCTGAATTTCAGCCAATAGTTCCGCTTCCTGCTCATCGAGCGAACTGGTTCGCCCTCGACGGGGCAGGACGGAGCGGGCTTTGGAGTTGAGCAAAAGTTCGACTTTTTTGAGTAGGTCCATGGTTTGATGGTTGGTTAGTTAGTTGGTTGGAATTAAGGACGGCATTGGAAGTATGGGTTTTCCCCTTAATCCCTACTCCATACCCCCTACCCCCAAGGTCATATACCAACCACCTGAGTTCATTATAATATTTCGCCGGATTTGGCTTTGACAAAGTAATCATTGCAGGCTTCCTCGATGAGCGACGGGTTCATGCGAATGGGTTCGCCGGCATACTCGCAGATGAGTTTGACCGTTTTGAGGACGTCGCGCGGGTGAACCGATTGCAGCGGTTTGCCGGTTTTGCGATACCACTCATTGAGCAGGTAGAGAAACGAGTCGCGATCAACTTCCGGAAAGCCAAGGGCCTGGGCTTGGTTGGAGAAGATTTGAAAGAACATTTTCTCGTCCGGGCCAAAGACGCCGACCTTGATTTGGATCCGGCGCAGGAAAGCGCCATCGACTAAATCCTCCGGGTCGAGGTTGGTGCTGAAGACCAACAACTGTTTAAAAGGAATTTCAAAGGTTTGGCCGGAATTGAGTCGCAGAAAGTCGATGCGGGTTTCAAGGGGAACAATCCAGCGGTTCAGAAGTTCCGAGGGCGATATCATCTGCCGGCCAAAGTCATCGATCAGGAACATACCGCCGTTGGCTTTTAGCTGGAGCGGCGCTTCATAAAACCGGGCGGTCGGTTCGTAGCGGAGTTCCAAATGTTCCATCGTCAGCTCACCGCCAACCATCACTGATGGGCGTTGGAACAGACCCCAGCGTTTATCGGCCGCACCGCGATCATCTTCGTTTATTTTGTGAATCAGGCTGTCGTAAATTTGAATAATCGCCCCGCCAATGGTGATGGCAAAGGGAATCCAGATCGGCTCGCCGTTGCCCAACAGTTCGGCGATGGCTTCGGAAATGGTCGTTTTACCGTTGCCGGGCGGGCCGTACAAAAAGATCGAACTGCCGGCGTTGACGGCCGGGCCGATTTTGCGGTCAAAATCTTTGGGTAGAATCAGATGGCGGAGGGCGTCTTGAACTTCGCCCCGCGTTAAGCGCCGAATGGTGGCCTGGTTTAAGACGGATTGGGTATACTTTTCTAACGGTACCGGAGTCGGCCCCACGTATAGGGTGCGGTCTAACGCTTCTTTGGCCCGCTGCCGGCCGAGATCGGTCAAGGTGTAAACGTAGCCCCGGCGGCCCAGGCTGCCGACGGCTTTGGCTACTTCAACCATGTGCTCTTGCTGCAACCATTGTAGTAGCTCATCCACCACGCGGTAGGGCAACTTCATAATTTCTTCGGCGCGGCTGACGCTGACTTCACCTTCATTATAGGTTAGCCGGAGCATAATGTCGATGACCATGTTTTGCTTGATATCCAGGTCATCCAGTGAAGCCGGCGGCTCAAGCAATTCAGCCATCCCCTCAAATCTAAGAATGGTGGGGGCGGTCATGCCCGCGCTATTGAGCGACCCGGTGCCTGGTTTCAGGGAATCGGTTGAAGAGCGTGTTCGCGAAAGGGTTGCGGTGTTACTAAGCTGCTTTAGACTTCCAGTTGTCGCCACGGTCAAGCCTCCGTAGTCATGTGTTTTGGTCTTTTAGGTCTGTATGTTTAAGCGTGGGTTATCTCATGGAGATTAACGGGACGGTTTTATGATTAAGCATATATTGACTTTACCAACTATTCTATACCCCAATAGTCCTAAGAATTGCGGACGAAATAGCGGCCTTCAATTTGTAAAGGTAGAAACAGATCTTAATCTTTATAGACCTCATTATACTCGACTCCCCAAAAAATGTCGAGAGCGGAAAAGAGAGTAGTTCAATCAAAGTTTTGTTTGCCAACTTATCGATTAACGTGTATAACAACCATCAATAGTTGGGTTAAACCATAGAGTGACGTTTGGGCCATGGCCGCCCGCCCCGTTCTATAGCAATGGAAATAAACCAAGACGCCTTAAAAAAAACAGTTGACTTAACCCGACTCATATCGTTCATTACGGCTAAATTTCAGGCTTATGGCAATGCCCTGATCAAGCCGACCGATGCCTCATCTTTAGCCGTTTTTCGAATTCTATTCGGGGCGTTGATGGTCTGGGAAGTCTATCGCTACCACCAGTACGACCGCATCTTCCGTTATTACATCGAACCCAAATTTTATTTTCCGTACGAGTTGTTCCCCTTTGTAGCTCCGCTGCCCGGTCAGGGTATGTATTTGGTCTTTTTCGTGATGGGGTTGGCCGGCCTGGGGCTGGCTCTGGGCTTTTTCTACCGGGTGTCGGCGATAACCTTCTTTCTGACTTATACGTATGTCTTCCTCATCGACAAAGCGCAGTATAACAACCACTATTATCTCATCTCTTTAATCAGTTTTCTGCTCATATTTGTCGATGCCCACCGTTGGGCCTCGCTTGATCAACTACTGCGGCCCAATCTGCGGGCCGAGATCATCCCCTTCTGGCATCTGCTAATTCTTAGAGCGCAGGTTTTTCTGGTGTATTTTTTCGGCGGCGTGGCCAAGTTAAACGCCGATTGGCTGGCGGCCGAACCGATCCGGACTTGGCTGCATAACCGGGCTTATTATCCGGTCGCCGGCCCCTTTTTCGACACCGAACTGGGCGCGCATTTCTTTGCCTATGGCGGTCTGCTGTTTGACCTATCAATTGGAATGTTACTGTTGTGGAAACGCACCCGGCTACTGGGCTTTCTAGGGGTGCTCTTTTTTAATCTGACCAATAAGTGGCTTTTCTCGATTGGCATTTTTCCCTACGTGATGATTGCCTCGACTATTCTCTTTGTCGAGGCCGACTGGCCACGGCGCATTCTACGGCGTGGTTGGGTCGCTGTACCGGAAATGCCCTCCAGCAAGTCTATGGCTAATAAATCATGGGTGGTGGGGTTCGTCACTATTTATTTGGCGCTCCAAATCCTCATTCCGCTGCGGCACTGGCTATATGGCGGGAATGTTAGCTGGAACGAAGAGGGCCATCGGTTTTCCTGGCATATGAAACTGCGCGGGAAGAGCGGCGACATTCGCTTTTATGTGACCGATCCGGCTGTAAATACCACCTGGGAATTTGACCCGCGCCAAAACTTAAACGACCGCCAGCTCAGCAAAATGGCGACTCGACCCGATATGATCATTTATTATGTGCATCGCCTCAGAGAGGTGTTGGAAGCGAATGACATTCACGACCCCATTATTCAGGTGGAAGCATGGGCTTCATTGAATGGACGACCTTATCAACTGTTAATTGACCCCGATTATAATCTGGCCGAAGCGCCTGAACCCGTCCTGGCCTCCTATGATTGGATTATTCCTCTGCAAACTGAACTGTTCGCCGAAGGTGATTTTGTGCCTATTGAAGATATAGAAGATTAACGCCGGCAATCAATCTCGGCGGAATATTGGCGTTGAAAGCGGCGCCTAAGGTGGTTTTGACAACTATCCAACAGGACAGGTATACTCTTCATTAGGTAGCTTCAGTATATCCAAATTTCGAAGCAACATCATTTTGCTTTGTTGGTCAAAGTAAACTTTGCTGCTCCTTTCTGTCCAAAATTAGATCTACTGAGCCTCATCTTCTGCTCCAAGCAGCACATTAACTTTATAGGACAAATCGATCTATGGAAGAACGCATCTGGCACCAACATTACGATCCGGGCGTCAAGCCATCGCTTGACTACCCGCCGTATCCGGTTGCCTCATTTTTAAGCAAAACCGCCGAGGCGTATCCGGACAAAACGGCGCTTATTTTCGGTGGTTTAGCGCCGATTTTAGGCGAACAGCATGCCATCATGACGTTTGCCCGGCTTAATCGATTGGTGGATCGATTTGCCGCCGGGTTGCAAAAGTTGGGGCTACAAAAAGGAGACAGAGTGGCTATTTATATGCCCAACTGTCCGCAATTTGTCATCGCCTACTATGGTGTTCTACGAGCCGGGGGAATTGTAGCGCCGTGCAACCCGCTGTATGTGGCCCGCGAAATTGAGCACCAATTGAATGACTCCGGCGCAAGATTTGCCGTAGTTCTCAGCATGCTCTATAAAAATATCAAAGAAATCCGGGACAAGACGGCTCTCGAGCATGTCATCGTTACCAACATCAAAACCTATTTTCCCGGCTTGCTTAGCCTACTCTTTACCCTTTCCAAAGAGCGCCAGGACGGCCATCGTGTCGATATTTCCGGCGACGCCAATACCGTTTGGTTTCAGGATTTTCTCAAAAGTGCGCCTGGCTCACCTCAGCCGGTCACCGTTGTCCCCGATGATACGGCCGTATTAATGTACACCGGCGGCACTACCGGCGTCCCCAAAGGCGCGCAGTTGACCCATCGAAATGTAGTAGCCAATGCCTTTCAATCAACCAATTGGCTGATCGGCAGCGGCTGCAGCAAGGAGGACGGGCAGGAGGTGATGGTAACCACCTTGCCGCTCATCCACTGCTACTCGATGACGGTTTCGATGAACCTTTCAATTTTCAACGGTTATACGCAAATTATTATCCCTGATCCGCGCAATATCAAACATACTTTAAATATCATTAACACTCACAAACCAACGATTCTGCCCGGCGTACCAAACCTTTACAACGCTCTTAACAACCATCCCGGTGTTAAAGCCGGCAAATATGATCTTCATTCAATCAACCTGTGTCTCAGCGGCGCGGCCCCTCTGCCCGTTGAAGTTCAAGAAAAGTTTCAAGAGATAACCGGCGGCAGATTGGTTGAAGGCTATGGTTTGAGTGAAACGTCGCCGGTATCGATGGCGAATCCGCTCGGCCGCGGCGGCCGCACCGGCCACATTGGCGTACCGATCTCCGATACCGAGGCTAAAATTGTTGACCTGGAAACCGGCTCCAAAACGCTTGGCCCCGGTCAGCCCGGCGAGCTATGCATTCATGGGCCACAAGTTATGAAGGGGTATTGGAATATGCCAACCGAAACGGCCAACGCGCTGCGTACTGACGCCGACGGTAAGGTTTGGTTTCATACCGGCGATGTGGCCGAGATGAGCGAAGACGGCTATTTCCGAATCGTTGATCGCCAGAAAGAGGTCATACTGGCCGCCGGTGGGTTGAACGTTTATCCGCGCGATATCGAAGAGCGGCTGTACGAGCATCCCAAAGTGTTAGAGGCCGCTGCTATCGGCGTCCCGCTCAACAGTTCCGATCAGCGGGCCAAAATCTTTGTGGTCCTCAAAGATGGCGAAACCCTCAGCGAGGATGAATTGATCGACTGGTGCCGTGATGGGCTGGCCAAGTACAAAGTGCCTAAATATGTTGAATTTAGAGACGAACTACCCAAATCAATGGTCGGCAAAATTCTGCGCCGGCAGCTAATGGAAGAGGAAGAGAAACCCGCCGAAAAAGAGAAAGCAGCCAACGATTAATGAGTAGCTCGCAGAAATCAGGCCGGCTCGTCCTCAACCACTCAACCCACATCCCCGGTTTGTTGCCGGTCTTGACCCGGCTGGCCGAGCAGCCGGGTATCCAAACGGTTACGCCGGGCCGATTGGCTCGGGTTAAGGGCCGGCCGGTACCGTTGAAAATCAAAGTCACCGTGCCGATCACCGGCGGGCACAAAATGCAAGCCCGCTCCAAAGGTAACGTGCAGGAAGTCTTTGTGGTTACGTCCTTAAACGCCCAGGATTTACAAAAACTGGTCGATCGTTTACAGAAAAAAAGCTGATGGCTGACCGCTTTTTTTAACAATTAGGACTCATTTCACGCTTGACGTAGTTAACATTTGCTTCTATACTTTTTAAGATCACTGTTTCGTATGATTTCTTAAATTTTTTTAATTTTTCCCCGGCCAAAAATTTTCGCACTGGCTTTTGATAAAAGAACTCGACTGTTTTTCATTAAAGGGAGAGGTCACCATGCCCAAACCAAACCCACAAATTGATTGGATTGGTCAAACTATTGGCAACCGCTATAAGATTGAGTCGTTTATTGGTCAAGGCGGTATGTCATCTGTCTACAAGGCAGCCGACCCTAATCTTAGCCGGACGGTTGCTATCAAGGTCATTCATCCCCACTTGTCGAATGATCCCCAATTTTTGCGCCGGTTTGAACACGAAGCGGCGGCTGTGGCCCGATTGCGTCACCCCAACATCATTCAGGTCTACGATTTCAACCACGAAAATAACGTTTACTACATGGTTATGGAGTATATACCGGGCCAAGATCTCAAAGAACAACTTAAAAGCCTCAGTTCCAAGCATCAACGGTTACCCCTGGCCGAAACCGTTCGAATTATGGGGGCCGTCTGTGAAGCTGTGTCCTACGCACACGAGCAGAATATGATTCACCGTGATCTGAAACCGGCCAATATTATGATCAATCCGCAAGGTCAACCCATTCTGACCGATTTTGGCGTGGCCAAAATGCTCGATGGATTGGATCATACGGTTACCGGGGCAATCATCGGCACAGCCAAGTATTTATCGCCGGAACAGGCTAAAGGCGAACGACCTGATGAGCGCAGCGATGTTTACTCGCTGGGGGTGATGCTGTACGAAATGCTTGCCGGCCGGCCACCCTTCGACGCCGACACGACGGTGGCCGTTTTAATGAAACATGTCAACGAACCGGTGCCCGATATTCGCCAAATTCAGAGCGATATTCCCGAAGCCCTGATCAGAATTGTTGAAAAAGCGTTAGAAAAAGACAAAAACAAACGTTATCAAAGCGCCATCCAACTGGCCGTAGCCTTAAAAACCCTCAACCTAAACGTACAACCGGCTGAGGTGGATGAAGCCGCCAAGAAAACAGTAGCTTCCTTCAGAATGGCCGATTACGAGAGTGAACGAGCCAAAACCGACGAGAGTATTCGCCGGCAAGCTGTGCCCGCGCCTGTGGCGCCGGTTTCAGCCACAAAATCGAGCAGTTCAATGCCAATTTTGATTGGGGTGGGGGCGGTTGTACTTTTGGCAATTATAGGGTTGGTCGCATTTCTGGCCTTCTCGCTGGGATCATCGTCCGACGGCGAACCGGGTGTGGTAGAGACAACATCTCAACCAACCGCAGAGCAGGCCCAGGTCACGAATGGTTCTCAAGAAGAAACCGGCCAGGCAACTGCAACAAACAGCGGTGAAAGTGGTACGGAAGCGACTCAGGACACCAGCCAAGTCGCTCAAGTGGCTGAAGAAGGGCCTGCGGTCGATCCGAACCTACCCTCATCGGTGGGAATGATCCAAATTCCCGGCAATGCCTACTCAGTGGGCGTTCTAACTGCTGATAGAGATCACGCCGCCGCCCAACAGGTGGACCTGGAGTCGTTTTGGCTGGATCAATATGAAACGACCAATGCCCAATACGCCGAGTTTTTGGCCGATACCGGCGGCACACATCCCGAAAGTTGGATCGGCGGCAACATTCCGGCCGATCAGGAGAGTTTTCCGGTCATGGGCGTAACCTGGGATGAAGCCGCCGCCTACTGCGCGTGGGCCAAGAAACGGCTGCCAACCGAAGCCGAATGGGAAGTGGCTGCTCGCGGTTCAGAAGGCCGGCTCTTTCCTTGGGGTGATAATTTCCGGGCAGTCGAACTGCCCCGGAGTGGCACGTATAAAGTTGGCGGGAAGGCAACCAACCAAAGCCCCTTTGGTGTTTTCGATATGGCCGGCAACGTATGGGAGTGGGTTGACGAACCCTATGCCCCCCTGGCTGACACAAATTATAAGGTCTTGCGAGGAGGATCAAACGATTTTCTTAAGGATATGGCTTATCGTTTGCAAGGTGAGCCTACCCAGCCCACAATGATAGCTTCGGCCGGTATTCGCTGTGCTGCGGATGAGGTCAATATTGTCCGCAAACAAACGCAATTGGCGGAAAATATTTATCTTGAAGATACCTTTGATGATCCCGGCAGCGGCTGGCCTATTCTAGCCGAAGGCACTTATCTGTTTGGTTATCACCCACCCGATTATTATCACGTAGAGGTCAGTAACCCTGAAGACTTTACCGCTGTTTCGCGCCCGCCTAACTTCACCGATGTAACGGTTGAATCAGACGTACAAGTTGACCACACCACCACCGAAGAAGGCGATTTTCGTTACGGATTGGTGTTGCGGCGCACTTCGGCCAATGAGTATTATGCTTTCACCATTTCCTCGCGCTCAAGCACTTGGAGCGTCCTCAAAAGTTCGGCGGATGGTCTAGAGGTGCTGGATGAAGGCCAGGTAAGTACCCTCCAGGGCTTTGCCCCACTCGGTTTCACCCCCAGCACTTCTGATAACCTACGTGTTGATGCCAGCGGCGATAACTTTGAGTTCGTAATCAACAACGAAATCGTCTCGCGAGTAAGTGACTCAGATTACACCGGCGGCGAAGTGGGTTTCTTTGTTGAAACTTTTGATGAACCCCTCGCTCATATTCATTTTGACAAGTTGGTGATCCGGCAGGCCGATCTGATTGAAGCGGATGAAGTGTCAGACGCCAATATTTTATTTCAAGACACCTTTAGTAATCCTGAAAGCGGCTGGCCGGAAGAAAACAAAGAAGATGATCCCTACCGGGTTGGCTACCACCCCCCCGGTTATTATCATATCGAGGTCAGTGACGCCGAAGACAGCTTGGCTGAAACGCGCGGCGATTCATTTGATAACGCTTCAGTTGACGCCGATCTGTTTGTTGATTTTACCGACACTGAAGAAGGCGACTTTCGCTACGGGCTGATGCTGCGCCGCCAAGCCGCGGATAAGTTTTATGCGTTCACCATCTCCTCGCGGAGTGGCAGTTGGTATATTCTAAAAGAGACGCCTTCCGGTCGGGACGTATTGGCCGAAGGCAGTGTTGACACCCTGACCGGCTTTGCGCCGCCCGGCTTCAGTCCTAACACGTCCGATAACTTGCGGGTCGATGCCAACGGCGAGGATTTTGTCTTCTATATTAATGATGAGCCGATGATCAGAATTCAAGATGACGCCTACGATAGCGGCGAAATCGGCTTTTTCCTGGAAACCTTTGATGAAACGTTGGCCCATATTCACTACGACACCCTGACCGTTCGCAAAGTGGATCCGGCCGCCATTGAAGCGGTTCCGTTAACCACGGCTGAAGCGGAAGATACGCTTCCCACTGAAACAACCGAGCCGACGGTAGAAATAGCGGCGACAGAAGCCCCTGTGGCAGCAGAACCGGTTGCAGAAGAACAAATTGTTTCAGAAAATGTCACCGAGGCGGCAGCGTTTAGCAGTAACAATTCAGAAGATATGATCGAGATCCCGGCAGGGCGCTTTTTGATGGGATCGGAAACCGGCGAGCCGGACGAGTCGCCGGAGCATGAAGTTTACGTCGATGCCTTTTATATGGATAAATACGAAGTGTCAAACGCCGAATATCGGGCCTGTGTCACAGCCGGCGGCTGTACCCAGATCGAGAAGGCTGACTCGGCCTCGATAACGGGCTACCGCGATGACCCGACCTACGATAACTATCCGGCTCTGGCCGTCACCTGGGACCAGGCCGTCGCTTACTGCCAGTGGTCCGGCAAGCGCCTGCCCACCGAAGCTGAATGGGAATACGCTGCCGGTGGTCCCGATAACCTTACGTTCCCCTGGGGCAACGAATTTGTAGCCGAATATTCCGCTGCCGTTGATGATGAAGTGCAGCCCGTCGATGCCTACGCCACCGATAACAGTCCCTTTGGACTGCGCCAGATGGCCGGTAACGTCGGCGAGTGGGTACAGGATGTTTATGACGAGAACTTTTACGCCAACTCGCCGACCGAAAATCCGCTGAATACTACCGGCGACAACCGGCGCATTCACCGAGGCGGCACCTTCGGCAGCACCGACCCGGCCTACTACACCACCAGCCGCCGCTTTGTCCGCGACCGCGCCGACAGCAAAGTCTGGATCGGCCTGCGCTGCGTCCAAAGTAAATAGCTAAATTCTGGCTGATGAAGCCAATACGGAAGGGCTAATGTCTAGCTCCTTTTATTCTCACTAACACATCAAAAAAGAGGCATTCCAATCATGTGGAATGCCTCTTTTTCTTAGATTTGTTTCAGTTAGTTTGCCAGACAGTTCCAGGCTTGAAGACCGCTCTGACCAAAGTTGATGCTAACCAGAACCAGGTCAAAAATATCAACTATTTCATCGCGATTGATATCTGAGCCAATGTTGGTTCCCGTTTGTCCAAAAGTTACTCCAACGGCTGTAGCGTCAGTAACATCCACAATTTTATCATCATTAATATCACCGCTAACTAGCGTAACCGGCTGCAAACTGGCTTCCGGAGCCGTGATCTGGGCTGCTGTGCAAGCGGCCGGTAAGTAACCGGAGGCATCGGCGGTAATCGAAATATTGGTGGTGGGAACATTAGCCAGGC
>ERZ795053.5252-NODE-5252-length-13481-cov-4.981156_pt1 | contig 13481 bp, 13 predicted proteins | sample MGYA00375137_ERZ795053 | MGnify/ENA primary metagenome ERZ795053 (study PRJEB30182, sample SAMN05720284) | activated sludge metagenome | isolation source: Anaerobic digester | place: Hong Kong | collected 2014-12-17 ... | reverse complement strand
GGCAAATTGGGTAAAATTCGCACCGTGCGGACATGGGCTTACCAGGGGTGGATGGAACCTGTGCCTGTTCAACCTGATGGCGAGGCACCGGCAGGCGTTGATTATGATTTTTGGTTGGGGCCTGCCAAAAAACGCCCATTCAACCCGAACAGGTTTCACTTTAATTTCAGGTGGTTTTACGATTACGCCGGCGGTTTAATGACCGACTGGGGTGTGCATATTATCGACTACGGTTTGTTTGGCATGGGCGACCCTGTTCCAAAATCAATAATGGCGATGGGTGGTAAATTTGCCTATCCTGACGATGCATCCGAAACTCCGGATACCTTGCAGGCTTTATACGAATTCGATGGCCACACCATGTTATGGGATCACGGAACCGGTATTGACGGCGGTTATTACGGACGAAACCATGGAGTTGGTTTTGTTGGGAACAACGGCACTCTGGTTGTCGATCGCGGAGGTTGGGAAGTTATTCCGGAGCAAAAAAAAGGCAAAGACCTGATTGAGCGGGTTGACCTGATTAAAGGTTCGGGCAAAGGGCTCGATTTGCACATGGCAAATTTTATTGATGGTGTAAAAACCCGCAACCAAAACCTGAATGCCAACATTACTGTTGCAGCAAATACTGCACGTGTGGCACATTTGGGAAACATTGCCCATCGGACAGGGCACCGTTTATATTGGGATGCAGAAACCCGTCAGATTAAAAATGATGATGAGGCGAACAAATATCTTATTCCGAATTACAGAACTCCCTGGGAGTTGCCAAAAGTATAAGGAATTATAAAATACAAAGGTGCAAAGCAGTTTTTATGTGCTTTGCACCTTTTTACTTTATTTAGTGTGATTTTTGATTATTAAGTTAAAACCCTCAAAATCAAACTAACCTAAAACCGTTTCTGAGAGTTTACTTTTTACATACTGAACACCAAAAGCTATCAAAACAAAAATTAGCGCAATAAAATAAATGGTTGTGGTCGAACTTTTCAGAAATGAAAAGGTACTTGTAATTGAAACCGTTTCGTCTGAATAATTGGGATATTGGTTTAACATTGCAATAATCCCTATATTTTCCAGATAATCAGAAACTCCCGCAATAAGAGGCAGAAAACTGAAATAAAAAAACGGGCTTTTATGTTGGTTTATTTTCCTTAAAAAATAGGCATACAGCAGGCAAAAACCCAGACCATAAAATATTGGGAAAAACAAATCCAATGGAATCTGGTAGTATAAATATGCTTGACGGCCATTTTCACCAAGTGCTTCAAACAAGGAGTTTACATAATGAATATCATAACCCTCAGGCAGCATATCAAGAATTTTCATGCCATTGGCTATAGCTGTCAATTTGGGAATGGTATAAGTCAACATGAAGAAATATAAAATGGATGATAAAATAAGAAAGATAAAAACAGTTCTCCCGTTGCTGAAGGTGTAAATTAGTTTTTTTAGGCTACTAATCATTTCGTAACAATATTAAGATTTAAATTAAAATGCTGATTTTTAGATTCCATCAATTCCCAGCCGTAAGTAATATATTTTTTTTAAGTTTTGCAAATTGAAGTACGATAAATCCGCCAACAAAAAACAGCGACATAAATAACATACTATTCCGCATACTTCCCGTAATCATATCAATCAATCCATATGAAAATGAACCGATTACAATTGCCAGCTTTTCGGTAATGTCATAAAAACTGAAAAACGAGGCTGTGTCTTTTGTCCCTTCGGGAATCAACTTTGAATAGGTAGAACGCGATATTGACTGCACCCCGCCCATCACAAAACCAAGCAATCCGGCGAGGCCATAAAACGAAATTTTTTGCTTCAGAAAATAGCCTGCAACACACACGAAAATCCAGATAATCAAAGTAGTACCAATTGCAAATCCGTTACCTTTAAATTTTGAGATCATTGCAAAAAAGTATGCACCAATAATTGCTACAATTTGTAAAATCAGTACAACAATAATCATCTCATTTCCTGAAATCCCAACTACTTTATCGCCAAACAAAGGCGCAAGCAGCATAACAGTTTGTACACCCATACTGTAAATAAAAAATGCAGTTAGGAAACGTAACATTACTTTTTTATCCTTAACTACCTTGTAAACTTTTTTCAGTTCTTTGATACCGTTTCCCAAAATACCCATGGTAATTGGTTTTCCCGTTGCCTTGTCTTCGAGATAATAAAATGCTATTTGGGCAAAACTCATCCACCACACGCCAACAAGTATAAATCCAAACCGTGTAGCTTCACTGCCACTTTCAAATCCAAATAATTCAGCTTTCATGTATAAAACAAGATTGATAACAAGAAGTATAACGCTACCAATGTAACCCATCGCAAATCCGCGGGCACTAACCCTGTCCATTTTTTCTTCGGTGGCTACCTCGGGTAAAAAAGCATTGTAAAATACGAGAGACCCGGCAAACCCGATACTGGCAAGGATTGTACAGGCTATGCCGAATTCAACATTTTCACCGGTAAAAAAATAAAGCCCGATACACGACAACGAGCCCAGATATGTGAAAAACTGCATAAACCGTTTTTTCCTTCCGCTAAAATCAGCAATTCCTGAAAGTACCGGCGCCAGAAATACAATGACAAGGAATGAAAAGGAAATTGCATACGAATAAAGTACTGAATTGACAACCGGGATTCCGAAAAATTGGACAGTGTCTCCCCCAAATGCATGATTTGTTGTACTTAGGTAATAAACAGGGAAAATTGCAGTGGTAACAATCAGGTTATAAACCGAATTCGACCAGTCGAAAGAAGCCCAGGCATTTATAAGTCGCGCATTGTTTTTTTCAAGCATTTTGATGAACTTTTATCGGTTATCGGTTTAAAGATGCAATTTTTTTCAATATAAAATTTTTACAGGTTTTTCGTCAGCCAAAAACATTTTCAACAAATTACAACTTTTCCTTAATATGCATTTGTCATCCTGTTTTGGATTTCATATAAAAAAATCTACTTTTGGCGTCAATCAATTTTTAAACCGAAGGTATGAATCCATTACTTCAAACCGGAACCATAATCGTTGTATTCGCACTTGCAGCTTATTCAATAGCTATATTTACTGAACAGCGCAAAAAGATACTGCGGCGAAGGATTCTCGTTTTTCTGACACTTGGAGTTGCGCTCGATATTACAGCTACAATTCTCATGATACTGGGTTCTTCGAAAGGAGGTTTTACCCTGCACGGGGTTATCGGATATTCGTCGTTGGCAGGTATGTTTATTGACGCCGTTCTGATTTGGCGCCTGAAAATCAAAAATGGTTCATATTGTCCGGTTCCCAACAACATTCATGTTTACTCGCGCTACGCATATATTTGGTGGGTAATTGCATTTATAACCGGGGCATTGCTTGTGGCGTTGCGATAAACCAGTAACCCGCAGATTTTTCAGGTATTATGAATTTCAAACCCTTTTTGATTTTTTATATTCCGCTTTCGTTTGATTTGAGCCAGAAACAAACCGGCAACCACCACTAAAATTCCAATAATTTGCTGTCCACCCAATTCTTCTTTCAAAATAAAAAATGAAAGGATTGCCACAAAAACAGGTATTAAATTGATAAACGAATTTGAACGGTTGACACCGATTTGACGAATACTTTGGGTGAAAAAAACAAAAGCAAGTGTTGATGCAAAAACAGCCAGTAAAATTATGGCCCAAAAAGCTTCAGCATGAAAGGGACGGGAAATAAAATCGTTAAAATCAACGATCAGCCAAACGGGAAGAAACAAAACTACCCCGATAATATTTTGGTAAGCTATTATGGAAAGTGTATTGTATCGTGAAACAAGATTCCGCAAAACAAGAGAATAGGCAATTGCAGCAAGCACTGCAATAAATTCGAGACCAACACCAAGCGGCGACGCATCGAATTGAAAAGAACCGTTTATTACCACCAGGCCAACACCGAAAAATGAAAATGCCAAGCCTGCAACATTCATCCATTTCAGTTTTTCCCTAAAAAAATACCATGCAAAAATTGGTGAAATAAGCGGGATTGTTGCAACTATTACGGCTGCAACCGTCGATGAAACATATTTCAAACCATAACTTTCACCAAGAAAATAGATAAACGGTTCGAAAAAAGCCATGAGTACAAAAAGCTGAAAATCTTTTTTGGAAGGCTTTTGTAATCTTTTTAAAAAGGCCGCGATAATTGTAATCAGGACTGCAGCAATTGTCAGCCTAAAAATTACCACAGTTACCGGATTGTAACCCTGATATGCAATTTTAAACCAGATAAAAGAGAAGCTCCAGAAAAATGCAGCACCGAGCGCTGAACCAAATGCAAGGATTTCTTTGTTTTTCATTTAAAAAATTTGACCCGCAAAATTAAGGATTAAGTGTTAAAAAATCGGTTGTAAAAAACATGAATTGCAATTAAATAATATGATAAGCAAAATGGTTTTAATATTTTTGAACCGAAAATCAAAAAAAGTATTAAACTAAAATCAAGAAAAATGTCAATTAAAAAAATCAGTCTGAAAAATTTATTGGTGGCTTTGGCTGCTGTGATTATGTTGCAGGGATTTGTTTCGTGTAATTCGGCAAAAAAACAAGCGCCAGCCGAAGAAAAAAGTGCCGTTGCCGAAAAATTTATCGGCCTGCAATTGTATTCCATTCGGGATAGTATGGCAGTAAATATTCCCGGAACTATTGCCGCTGTTGGCCAAATGGGTTACAAATTTGTTGAGGCTGCAGGTTATGGCGATGGTAAAATTTACGGGATGGATCCTGTTGAGTTTAAAAATTTGTGTGAAAGCAATGGCGTACAATTTCTTGGTGCACATTGCGGACAGGTAGTTCCAACCAAAGAAACCTGGGATGAAACCATGGCATGGTGGGATACTTGTATTGCCGCACATAAAGCAGCCGGTGTAAAATGGATTGTTCAGCCATTTATGGGTGGTACTGCTTATGAAAGCCTCGATGCACTGAAAAGTTACTGTGAATATTTTAACGCTGTTGGCGAAAAATGCAACGCTGCCGGAATACGTTTTGGTTATCATAATCATGACAAAGAGTTTTCAACAGTTTTTGAAGAAAAACCAATTTACGACTGGATGCTCGAATTAACCGACCCCGCAAAAGTTATGTTCGAAATGGATTTATACTGGATTATTGAAGGAGGAAAACAGCCAGTTGAATATTTCGAAAAATACCCGGGCCGTTTTGAATTGTGGCACATTAAAGACAAAGCAGAAGTTGGTGCAAGTGGCAACATTGATTTTGCAGCTATTTTTGCCGAAAAAGAAAAAGCCGGTGTAAAATACGGAATCGTGGAAGTTGAAGAATACAATTTCACTTCGCTTGAAAGCAGCAAAAAGAGTTTGGAATTTCTGCAGGCAGCTGATTACGTGAATCTATCGGAATAAAAGAAAGTTTTTAAATCAGTATATTGATTTAAAAACTTAATAAATGGAATACTGAAAACGCTGATTTTACTGATTTAAACTGATTTTCTCAGTGCTAATCTTTTTGATCAGAGTCATCAGTGTTCCATTTTTTATTTTGAATATAAACTTTAAAACTTTCCAAACTTAAATGTCAATCCAAAATTAAGGCCACGCAAAGCATCGGCTTTTGTTTGACCGGAAAGTTCAATATCTGAGCGTTTCAAATCAATATTTGAAGTGTACCGGTAACTAACCGCGGCCGCCATCCTAAAAAATCGGGCCAGGTTAAATTCCAGTTCAACGGCGGGCTCAACTACAAAAAATACGTCGTTGGCATATTCGTATCCTGAATAATTATCGTCCCAGTAATCATAATCGTACATGTCAACCAGGGCAACTCCGCCGGCTCCTATTAATACCGGAAATGACAAATGAACAGGCGATTTTCCTGCAATAATCGGTTCGATAAGGAAACCACCGTAACCGCCTGTCAACGACAAATGTTTCTCCTGAGCACCATGATAATAGTCGTAATTGAGATTATTTACAAAACCATAACCACCCATTCCGATAGCCAGTGAATGATCAAAAATAAAAGCCCCGCGCGCTCCGGCAACAATTGCATCATAACCGCCAATATTTGAGTAGGCAACAGTTAACGCGCCATAACCACCGTTCGATTTGTTTTTCGTAAAAATTGTTCTCACTTCATCGTTTTGATACGAATCTTGTGCGTTGGCAAATGTGCATGCCAATATAAAAATGATAAATAAAAATGTGTTTTTCATGATATTATAAATTGATGATTAAAATCTTCTGTTTAAAAATGGTATTTAATTGTGAAAGCGAAATCAAACAATTCAAGATCGAAAACCTTTCGCCCAAACAAATCGAAAAATGGTTTTGCTTCAATTCCCACAGAAAGCGGCACTTCGGCAAATATATATTCAAGACCAGCCAATCCGTCGATACCGGCAATAAAATCGGTGTTTGTAACATAATAACTTGAATTTGTTCTGTAATAACGCACGTTCCATCGCTCGTACCCGGCATGTAAACCGCCGCCGTAAACAAAGTTTAGCCTGTCGGTAAAACTGAACAGTCCGGGCCTGTGAAATTCTTTTAGTGCATGAAATACTGCCCCATTTTGTCGCGAGCCAAGCAGAAATTTATATGAATTCAATTCATCGGTATAAATTCTGAATTCAACACCACTTGTGTAACCCCCGCGAATCCCCGCAGCATATCTGAATTCCTGGGAAAAAGCGCAAAAGTTTAAAATTACAAATGCTGCAAAAAGTATTAACTTTTTCATAATAAGGTTTTTAATTTCTATGAACCAATTTGCCGGAACCAGAAATATTTGCTTCGGTTACCGGATTGCCCGAGTAATAAACATTACCGCTTCCTGATATTTTTGCGGTAATTAATTTGAGCGCGTTCACCTGCATGTTTCCGGAGCCTGAAATATGTGCGTTGCAATTGTCAACTGCTAATTCCGAACTATCAATATTTCCTGAACCGCTTATGTTTAAATCCGATTCATTTGAATCGCCGGTTATCAATATCCAGCCCGACCCTGAAATGGAAGCTACTACCAAATCTGCATCAACATCAGCAGAAATTGAACCTGAACCTGACAAGGAAAATTCCATTTCGTCGCCTGAAAAATAATCGGTAGTAATACTTCCCGACCCACTTTGTTTTACACTGACCAACTGGGGAACAGTAATTAAAATGCTCATCGGCAACCTGTTTCTAACGTTGTGAATACCCTGAATGTCAACCAGCAATGTGTTATTACTGACACTGGTACCAATATACGGGAGTATATTTTCCTCAGCAGTTACAAGAACTTCAAGCTCATCTCCATTAATGATCTGAATGTCAAAATCGCCGGATGATTTAACTTTGCTGAACATTGAAACTGCTCTCGCCTCGGTTGCTTCCACCCCATTTCCATGAATGTTAAATTCTTCGATACAGCTTGTTGCTGCAAATAACAACAGTGTAAAAAAAGAAAATTGTTTAATTGTTTTCATAACCAAATACTTGCTTTAAATACTTAAAAAATTAATTGTTTTGTTTCACTGATAAACCATGTATGTTTATCCTGTTTTGTTTTCTGTAACTCTATTGACAGCTATTTTTTTTGTTGGTTGCAAAATCCGCTAAAAAAAATTGAAAAAAAGTTAATGAAAGGAAGTAATCAATTGAATTTTATGTTGATACTTATTGAAAAAGAGAGTTTTGCAGCACATTACAAATGGACAACAAAAGGATTTTTTAGTCTAAAAAACTTTGCAATTATTTGGATTTGTTGAGTTCTGAATGGGCAATTTTTCTTAAAATCCACGGATAACCAGTAAACTTTTGTCCTGAAAATAAATGTTCCGGAAGAGTTTAAAAAATCAGGAGATAATAAATCCGTTTATTTTTTGATGGCATTTATTAGTATTCACTCACGTTTATTCCCCCACCCGAAGTATTTATAAAGAGTTTTGTTGTTTTTGCACTGTTTCCAAAATTTCCTGTCAGTTGAACTTTTTTCTCTTTTTCATCAAGTACTTCTTCATTTTTAATAGTCATTTTACCCGGGAAATTTGTTTCGCTTTTTACATGGGTAATATCAAAGCCAAATTCCGATTTTTCGCTAAACCCAAGGTTTATATCCATCGACCTGGATTCGACATATACCGACTTAAAACCCTGGGCCACTTTCTCGATATCGAGATCTCCGTACTCGGTTTTTAAATTGAGGGTACTGTTCAGTTCAGTGATCCTGTAGTTTGTAAAACTCCCTTTTGCAGTAAGATTGTCAATCAAATAAACGCGGAATTTATCACGTCTTGATTCAGCATTGATTTCATTGATCTCTGTAATCTCAAATTCTGAAGATTTACTTGTTATTTGGAGTTTACCGGCCTCTTTAATGTAAATTTCGCTGTAGTTGCAATCCAAAGTCCCGGTTTTCATTTTGTTTATTGTTGCATCGCCAAAACTTAGGCTGAGCTTTGTTTTCCCTGAAAAATCGTGCGATTTAAGGTTTCCGTTTGAAAGGTTAATATCAATATCACCTGAATAATCGCCAATATAAATATCGCCAAACTTGTTTTCCACTTTCAACGGGTTCGATTTTGGCATCCACACTGTATAATCGACTTCGATCCTGCCGTCAGACTGAAAAACCGATTCTTTAAAGTTTAATATTTCTTTTTCAATGCTGCTTCGGCTTTCACCAACTTTTGTGCGTGCAATTATAAAATGCTGGCTGCCGGTAAAATCAACATTAACATCTTCAACCAATTTTTCAAGTTTCGATAGTTTTTTATCTTCCACCCTGATTTTAATTTCGAAAACCACCGAATCTTTATCCCATGTGTTTATCTTGATTTTCCCGTATTTGTTTGTTATTTCAATGCGGGTGTCACTGCCGGCTTTAAAGCGTTTGTTTATCTGTTTCGACTCGGTAAACTGTGCCATCGCCAACCCCGGGATCACTAAAACAATCAATCCTGCAAAAACTATTGCTTTTATTCTTTTCATCGTTTTATTTTCTTCTAACAATTAATTTGATCCAAAACCTCATCTACCATTTTGAGCCGGTAACGGTTGTTTTCAATCATCGCTTCGATTACTGTTTTTTTCGAAACATTTTCCTGTAAATCGCTTTTCAATACATTATACATTTGCTGCAATTCATTCAAATCCGTTTCAACGTCTTCCTTAATTTCCGGATATGTTATATAGCATTTCCTTATTTCGTCCATTTTCTCATTTACCTGGCTGGCATAAAATGCTTCGGCTTCAATCAGTTCGCGCAATTCAGGGTCAGTTGTTTGTTCAGCAAGTTCGCCCGAATTGAAAATGTGTGTTTTGGTTATTAAAACCGAAAAAACCGCAACAACTGCCAAAACCGCAGCTACCCTTAAAAAATAGCCGGGAAAGGTTATAATTTTCGTTTTTCGTTTTGGTTTCGATATTTGTTCCCAAACCTTTTCTGAAGGTTCGTACTGGTCGAACGCATCACGATTTGCTTTTATAAATTCCTCCAAACGATCTGTTTTCATCTCATTTCAGTTTTTTGTTCTTTCAAAATTTCGACAACACGGCGTTTTGCACGCATAAACTGGCTTTTCGAGGTTGACTCGGTAATGTTCAGAATCTGCGAAATTTCGCCGTGGTCATACCCTTCCAATAAATAAAGCGAGAAAATAATCCGTCCGCCTTCGGGCAGTTTTTCCATGGCTTTTGTAATTCCGGCCACAGTCAACTGCACTTCTTCTTCGTTGTTTTCATCGATTTCGGGTTTTTCGAATTTGTGCATTTCTTCAAAATAAGTAAGTTCCACTTTCCTTTTGTTTTTTGCGTTAATACATGTATTTATCGCAATCCTTTTCAACCAGCTGCCAAAACCGGATTCGTAACGGAACGAATCCAATTTTAAAAAAGCCTGTGTAAAAGCTTCCTGGAGCATGTCTTCTGCCTCCTCCCTGTTGTTCATCATACGGTAGCACACATTAAACATGGCTTTAGAGTACATTTGATATAACCTGTACTTTTGCCTTTCGTCGCCTTTTTTACAGGCGTCGATTATGCTTTTATGGTTCTCCCCGTAGTTTTCCAATTTGTTTACTTTCAATTTTAACGACAACAAAAAAAGTAAATGGTTGCAATTGTATTAATTTATGTTCCTTTTTGAGGAATTGTATTTGCAACGAACAAATTTAATTAATGCATCAATTATTGATTTTGAAAAAAATAAAATATTATATTTGCCCCCGCAAAATACGGTGGTTGTAGTTCAGTCGGTTAGAACGTCGGATTGTGGTTCCGAAGGTCGTGGGTTCGAATCCCATCATCCACCCCACTAAAAAGCCTTGAAGAAATTCAAGGCTTTTTTTATATCCGTTTGTTTTGTTTGAATTAAGAGTGATTATTAATGATTGTACCCTGAAATTCTATTCAACAACAATTTCATCAGCAAAAACAAAAACTCCCGAACCGGGGACACGCTGATAGTTGCATTTCACTTTCAGATACCTGCAGCTTATTTTTTCAAACCCTACAGTAATTTTTTGCACTTTTATATCTGAAGTTTTGTCGATTGGCAATTGACGATCTGAATGCCAGGTATTCATCGGTATATAATTTTCCCCGTCATCCGAAACCGAAACTTCAATACTTTCGGGGAAATAAATGCCCGCACCCGTTTCTTCAATGCAATTAAAACCCACCTCCGAAATTTCCGTAGGTTCGTCAAATTCAATAGTAGAAACAAAGTCGCTGCTTAAAATCCCCAGCCATCGCCCGTTTGCCCATTTAGCGCCGCCAAAATCGGTGTCAACCAGCGTGGATGCACCATTTGCACTGTATTTTCCAACAGGCTCGGGATCGACTGTAATTTTTGCGCCGCGTGCTTTATGCAAAACTGCATCCATCGATTCAGGTTCGTTCAGCAATGTACTGTCTTTTACAGAAACGGCTTTTACTGTGGCCGATTTATCTAAAATAAAAGGCCCTGTATATTTAATGCCCGACTCAGGAGTTGGTTCTGTTCCGTCAATTGTATAAAAGATATCAGTAATCAGTTCCGATTCGAGTGTAACTTCAATATTCTTTGTTTCCATGTTCAGTTTCAATAAAATATCAGGACGAAAACCGCTCTTTGCATAATTCACGCCCATGGCTTCGTACCGCTTTAACAAATCGGCTGCTTTTATTCTGAAATGTTCCCAGTCACGCTTACCAGGCGCCCGCCATGCCACTTCCGAAAGTGCAGCCATTCGGGGCATTGTCATGTATTCAACCCGGTTTGAATCATACATATATTCAGTCCAGACATTAGCCTGCACACCCAAAATCAGGGCGCTGTAATCTGGTTCCAGATTTTCAGGAACAGGTTCATACATATACACTTTTTTCAGCGGCGCATAACCCCCAAAAGCTTTGGGTTCGTATTTGCTCAAACTTTGATAATGGTCGAAATAAAAATGCGAACCTGTGGTTAAAACCGTTGGGTGCCCTTTTCTCAAATAATCGGCAACACTGTTTTCGCCACCCCAGTACATAATTGTGGCCGATTCCGAGAGTTTCCCTTCAAGGATTTCGTGCCAGCCAATCAGTTTTCTGCCTTTCGATTTTAAGTATTCATCAAAATGGTTAACAAAATCACTTTGAAGTTCATGCGGTGTAGTTCCGTTCTTTTTCATCGTCCTGCTACAGGCAGCACATTTCTCCCAGTTGCTTTTGCTCACTTCATCGCCACCAATATGTATATATTCCGAAGGGAACAGTTCAAGCACCTCATCCAGAATATCCTCAAGCAATTTGTAACTGTCAGGATTGCTTGCACAAAAAACACCAATATTATTGAGGCTTTTACCTTTTGCATCTTTACAAACCAAATCAGGAAAACACTGCAAAATGGCTTCGGAGTGGCCGGGCAATTCAATTTCGGGAAGCACAGTTATATATCGTTCTTTGGCGTATGCAACAATTTCCCTGATTTCTTCCTGCGTATAAAAACCGCCATATTTTGGTCGGCTGTCCCCTGTTCGCCAAACTTCGAAATCCTGCCAGGGTTGTTTGTCTTCCTTAACAACGCGCCAGGCTCCAATATCCGTGAGTTCGGGATGCGATTTTATTTCGATACGCCAGCCAATGCCATCAACCAAATGCCAGTGGAAAACATTCAGTTTGTGCATGGCCAGATAATCGATATATTTCTTTACGAAATCAAGTGGCATAAAATGCCGTGAAACATCCAGATGCATTCCACGCCACGGGAACCTCGGACTGTCAACAATTTCAACTGCCGGAACTGCAATTTGCCGAACCGGTCCCGATTCAAGTGCAGCAGGAAGCAACTGTCGAATGGATTCAACGGCATAAAACAAACCCTGGAAGCCTGCGGACTCAATTAAAACCCCACTTTCCCCAACAGTAAGTTTGTAACCTTCAGCAGAAAGTGAATCCAGCTCTGGATTTAATTCAAATACAAAATCATTTTGAATGACACCCGCGTCATCAGGTTTTATAATCTGTATTTCAGTTTTTAAAAGTTCCTTTAAAAAAGTTGCCGCCGGAAGCATCGAATCATCCTGAATGATAATCCGTGTTTTTGCGCCGGGGATAAAAGGTTTTTCATTTTTCCCTACTATTGAAAGCGGCTCGGGAATAATTTGAACAGGCTGAAGTTCAACTTTTTGCTGACAGGACAACAGTGAAAACAGAAAACCAACAAGTAGCAGTATTTTATTATTTTTCATTTCAGAACTTAAAAATATGTTTCAACAACCGGTTGACCATGTAAAAGAACTTACTTTTACTGATATTTCCAACCAGTTTGTGTGCTTCACAAGGTTTGAATTTTTGTAAGAAAACTTAAATTTCCTTTAAAAAGAAATGGCAAAGAAACTGGTTTACAAATAAATGATACCTAAGGAAGAAACTTGATCAAATTTAGAACTGAACGTTAATAAAATAATTGTAATTTCACCGTTGTTTGAATAAAACTTTACATCTGAATCGGAACTAACAATTTTTTATGAATAATAATATTTGGCTCAGGTCAATTCTTATTTTAATACTTACATTATTAATTTCATCTGCCACATTTGCCGAAATTGGTGATACTTCAGCCATTGACAGTCTTTACAAAATTATCAACCACAAAACCGGAGCTGATAAAATAAAGGCTCAGTTGGATTTAGCTCTAAAAATTGTAATCAAAGACAAGGACGAAGCCATGATAATGGCAAATTCGGCGCTGGCTGAAGCAAAAACAACAGGAGACAAAAACCTGCTGCTACATTCGTATTACATGCTTGGAAGAATGTATATGGAAACTGCAAACAACGGCCTTTCGCTGGTTTATCTCGATTCGGCTTTGGTAATTGCAAAATCTGTTGACGATATCTGGAATAAAAGTGAAATTTTATACCAGATTGGTGTAAATAAACACAGGATGGGCGAGGCATTGGAAGCACTTGTGTCATTCAATGCATCAATTCAGGCCAGCAGATTGTCGGGTAACTTCAAGACTGCGGGTTC
>ERZ795053.5251-NODE-5251-length-13481-cov-5.958513_pt1 | contig 13481 bp, 12 predicted proteins | sample MGYA00375137_ERZ795053 | MGnify/ENA primary metagenome ERZ795053 (study PRJEB30182, sample SAMN05720284) | activated sludge metagenome | isolation source: Anaerobic digester | place: Hong Kong | collected 2014-12-17 ... | reverse complement strand
CGAGCGCCGACCAGGCCGCCGTCACCTATCTCGACGCTCTCCATGAATCGAGCGCAGGCCTCATCTCGTTCTTCAACAAGATGAAGAACTCGCAGATCATCACCGGCTACAAGATCAATCCGTACATGGTCAGCCACCCTCTCGCGCTAGACCGCGTCCAGGCGCTCGAACGGCGCGCGATGGCTTCGCCTTATTACGATCTGAAAGATTCACCCGAAGAAATCGAGCGGCTGAAGCTCATTCAGGCGAAGATCAACGGCTTCCTTCAGGATACGAATGTCACGCTGCGGCAATATCCGCTCTCGGATCAATCGGACCCCGCGCATTATGCGCGCGCCGTCGCCTATTATCGCGGATCGATGATCGAAAAAGCCGAAAAAGAAATCGACTATCTGATCGAGAAGCACCCGGAAAATCCATACTTCTACGAATTGAAGGGACAGATGCTGTTCGAGTTCGGGCATGTCGCCGAGTCGATCGAGCCGCACCGGCGTTCCGTGGAGCTGGCGCCGACGAAGGCGCTGCTGCGTATCAATCTCGGGCGCGCGCTCATCGCCACGGAAGACGCCGCGCAATTCCCTGACGCTATCAAGGAACTGAGATCCGCTCTCAACATCGAGCCGGACAATTCCTTCGGCTGGTTCGAACTGGCGCGCGCCTATGGCGGCCTTGGCAATGAGGCGATGGCCGATCTTGCGACGGCCGAGTCTCGTTACCATAGCGGCTCGCCCGGCGAAGCCGCGGTCTTCGCGGCGCGTGCGCGCAAAGGGCTGACGCCAAACACGCCTGAATATCGGCAGGCATCCGATATCATTGCTGCAGCGCAAGCGATCAGCGCCGGCGGCAGAGGCGCACGCGGACCGTCACGCCTTCCGTCGCCCGACCCCGGGCAGCAGACGCCTGAGGACGATGAGGACGGCGGAAGCGATACAGATAGCCAGGATAATGGCGGCAAGACCCAAACGCCCGCTCCCCAGGGTCCTAAAGACGGCGACGTTCCGGACCCGCCGACGAATTGACAATAGGCGCTCCTAGCGGGCTTTATGAGCGCCAAAGGAACCAGCAGCAGGAAGTTGTAATGAACCAGAAATTCGCCATCGGCGCGGCGCTCGCCGGCGCTGCAGTCCTCGGAGCGCTCGCAGTCGCTTACTCAAATGCGCAGACGAGCAGCGGCGAATTCAGCCCCTCGCAAGAAGACGCGATCAAGGAGATCGTGCGCCAGTATATCGTCGATCATCCGGATGAAGTTCTGGACGCAGTCAATTCCTACATCTCGCAGCGCCAGATCGACGCCGCCGCCGAGTCCAAGAAAACTGCGGAACAATACGCGCGCGATAATCTCAGCGAACTTCTCGACGATCGCCATGGCTTTGCAGCAGGCGCCAATCCTGCGGCGGCGCAAGTCGCCGTGGTCGAGTTCTTCGATTATCATTGCGGGTTCTGCAAGCGCTCGACGCCGTTCGTGAAGGAGCTGACCAAGAGCGACCCCGCGGTGAAGGTCGTTTTCCGCGAATATCCAATCCTGCGCGAAGAATCCGAATACGCCGCGGAAGCCGCCCTCGCCTCGCGCGCGCAGGGCAAATACACCGAGTTCCATTTTGCGATGATGAATGCGAGCGGCCTCATCAACAAAGAGCGCGCGCAGGAAATCGCCAAGAGCGTCGGCATCGACCTTTCTGCGCTCGACAAGGAAATCCAGAATCCGGACATCAAGAAAGCGATCGATGAAACGCATCGCATCACGTCCGAAATGGCCGTCGACGGCACGCCGACTTTCATCGTCGCGTCGCTGAACGGCAAATATGTCGAAGTCATTCAGGGTGCGGATACGGACGGCGTGAAAGCCGCCATCGCGGAAGCGAAGAAAGCCGCGAAGAAAGGCTGACCCCCCGCGGGCTCTTAAATGAGCCCCGCGAGCGGCGACGACGGATCGGCGTAACGCTTCTTCGGCATGCGGCCCGCGAGATAGCTCTCGCGGCCTGCGATCACCGCGTGCTTCATCGCGCGCGCCATGCGGATCGGGTCCTTCGCCTCAGCGATCGCCGTGTTCATCAGAACGCCGTCGCACCCAAGCTCCATCGCAATCGCCGCGTCCGACGCCGTGCCGACGCCCGCATCGACGATGACGGGCACGGAAGATTGTTCAACGATGAGGCGGATATTGATCGGGTTCATAATGCCGAGGCCCGACCCGATGAGCGAGCCCAAGGGCATGATCGCGCAGCAGCCAGCGTCTTCCAGCTTGCGCGCATAAACGGGATCGTCCGAACAATAGACCATCACCTCGAAGCCGTCCTTGATGAGGAGCTTCGCGGCGCGCAGCGTCTCTTCCATGTCGGGATAGAGCGTCTTCTGGTCCGCGAGGACTTCCAGCTTGACGAGCGACCAGCCGCCCGCCTCGCGCGCAAGCCTCAAGGTGCGGATCGCATCTTCCGCCGTGAAGCATCCCGCCGTGTTCGGAAGATAGACGTATTTCTTCGGATCGAGGAAATCGACCAGCAGCGGCTTGTCGCGGTCGGTGAGGTTCACACGGCGCACAGCGACCGTCACCATCTCTGCGCCGGCGGCTTCCGCCGCACGCGCATTCTCTTCATACGTCTTGTATTTGCCGGTGCCGATGATGAGGCGCGAGGCGAAGCGCCGTCCCGCTATGACAAGGTCTTCAGACACGGCTAGCCGCCTCCAACGAAATGCACGATCTCAATGCGGTCGCCATCGCAGAGCGCAGTGTCGGCGTAAAGCGATTTCGGGACGATTTCGAGATTGCGCTCGACCGCAACCTTTCGCGGCTCAAGCTCAAGATGCTCGAGGAGACCCCGAATGTTCAGCGCGCGCGCGATTTCGAGGCTTTCGCCATTGATCGTCAGCTTCATCCGCTCTATCGCCCTTCACTGGTTTTGCGATCTTGACGGGCCCGGGGAACGGGCATGGTGTATATGTGCTGAGGGCGCTGAATCCGCAACCTCGGCGGCTGGATAGGACCCATGGCGGGCGCGATCGTTTATCTCCTCAATGGACCGAACCTCAATCTCCTCGGAACCCGGGAGCCTGAGGTTTATGGCAAACAGACCCTCGCCGACATCGAGGCCGCCGCGAAGAAGCATGGCGAGAAAATCGGCCTCAGCCTCGATTTCCGCCAGTCGAACCATGAGGGAACCCTCGTCGACTGGGTGCAGGAGGCTGGCAAGAAGGCCGCTGGCCTCATCATCAACCCCGGCGCGTATACGCACACCTCAATCGCGCTTCACGATGCGCTGAGGGCCGTCGCTTGCCCCAAAATCGAGCTACACTTGTCAAATGTGCACGCCCGCGAGGCTTTTCGCCGGGTTTCCTTCGTGAGCCCGGCCGTGGACGCCGTTATCTGCGGTCTTGGGGCGGACGGTTACACGCTGGCGCTTGACGCGGTGCGGCGGCTCATTGAGAAACGGGCCTAACTTCGCTTCAATCATTATCCGGACTGAGTTTCATGGCGGAAAAAAAGCACGAAAACAAAGAGATCGAGTCGAGCTGGATCAGGGAGCTCGCGGCGATCCTGCACGAGACGGGCCTGACCGAGATCGAAATCGAGAAGGAAGACGTCCGCCTCCGGGTTTCGCGCGCCGCGGCGCAAGCTGCTCCTGTCGCCTATGCGGCCGCTCCGGTCCCCGCCGCTCCGGCGCGCGTTGAAGAGGCGCCGGCCGCACCCGCCGCCAAGCCGGCCAATCATCCGGGCGCCGTGCCTTCGCCCATGGTCGGCACGGCCTATCTCGCACCCTCGCCGGGCGCTGCACCCTTCGTCCAGAAAGGCGACAAGGTGCGCGAAGGCCAGACCTTGATGATCATCGAAGCGATGAAGACCATGAACCCGATCGCAGCGCCGCGCGCCGGCGTCGTGACGGAGATTTTCATCACCGACTCCCAGCCGGTCGAGTTTGGCGAGACGCTCGCCATCATCGAATAGCAATCTCAGATAGATTGGCCCTTGGGCTTTCCGGGACGCACGCATGTTTGAAAAAGTCCTGATTGCAAATCGCGGCGAGATCGCCCTTCGCATTCACCGCGCCTGCAAGGAACTCGGCATCGCCACGGTCGCGGTGCACTCGACGGCGGACGCCAACGCCATGCATGTGCGCCTTGCGGACGAGAGCGTGTGCATCGGCCCGCCCGCCCCGAAAGACAGCTATCTCAATATTCCGGCGATCATCTCAGCGGCGGAAATCACCGGCGCCGACGCGATCCACCCCGGATACGGGTTCCTTTCGGAAAACGCGCGTTTCGCCGAAATCGTCCGTGCGCACAACATCACCTTCATCGGTCCGGAGGCGGAGCATATCCGCGTCATGGGCGACAAGATCGCCGCGAAGGAAGCAATGCGCGCGGTCGGCGTGCCGCTGGTTCCAGGCTCTGACGGCGGCGTTTCCAGCATGGAAGAGGCGCGCGCGGCGGCCGACAAGATCGGCTATCCGGTGCTCGTAAAGGCGGCCGCCGGCGGCGGCGGGCGCGGCATGAAGATCGCGCGCGGGCCGGAAAACGTCGTTGAAGCCGTCTCCACTGCGAAGGCGGAAGCCAAAGCCGCATTCGGCGACGACACCGTCTATCTCGAAAAATACCTCGAACGCCCGCGCCATATCGAAATCCAGATCGTCGCCGACAGCAAAGGCAATGTCGTTCAGCTCGGCGAGCGCGACTGCTCGCTGCAGCGCCGCCACCAGAAAGTGCTCGAAGAAGCGCTCTCGCCGGCGCTGACGCAGAAAGAGCGCGAGAAGATCGGCGAGATCGCGCGCAAGGCGATCGCCAAGCTCGGCTATCTCGGCGTCGGTACGATCGAGTTCCTCTACGAGAATGGCGAGTTCTATTTCATCGAAATGAACACGCGCCTGCAGGTCGAACATCCGATCACGGAACAGGTGACGCGCATCGACCTCGTACGCGAGCAGATCCGCATCGCCGCCGGCGCGCCTTTGAGCTTCGCGCAGAAAGACGTCGTCTTCAAAGGCCACGCGATCGAATGCCGGATCAATGCGGAAGACCCGCGCACCTTCCGCCCCTCGCCGGGCGAGATCACTTACTTCCATGCGGCGGGCGGGCCCGGCGTGCGCTTCGACAGCGCGGTCTATACCGGCTACCGCATTCCGCCCTTCTACGATTCAATGATCGGCAAGCTGATCGTTTTCGGCGACGACCGAGCGCACTGCCTCGCGCGTCTTCGCCGCGCGCTCGGAGAAATGGCTCTTGTCGGCGTCGACACGACGATCCCGCTTTTCATCCGCCTGCTCGATGAACCCGACTTCCAGAAGGGCGAGTACCACATCCACTGGCTGGAAGAGTGGCTGGCGCAGTAGCCCGCGGATTTCCCTTCATTAACATTGTTACGGCCTGATTGCCGGGCGCTCCGTTTGTGCGGCATACTAACTTTTATGCCACGCGATTCGGCCAGCGAGATCCTGCCCGACCAGCTCCTGAAAGCTTACACGCTGGGCTATTTTCCTATGGGCCGGAAGCGCGCCGACCCCAGCGTCGTCTGGGTGCTCCCCGATCTGCGCGGCGTCCTCCTCCTCGACGACGCGCGCGCGCCGAAGAAGCTGAAGCGGCTCGTTGCGCGCGAACCTTTCGAGGTGCGCATCAACACCGCCTTCCATGAGGTGCTGCTTGGCTGCGCCGAGCCTGCGCCGGGGCGCGAGGAAACCTGGATCAACGACCCGATCGAAGAAGTCTATTGCGAGCTTCACCGCCTCGGCTTTGCGCATTCAGTCGAGTGCTGGAAAGACGGCGCCCTCGTCGGCGGGCTTTACGGCGTTGCGATCGGCGGCGCCTTTTGCGGCGAGAGCATGTTTTCGCGCGTCGACAATGCGAGCAAGGTTGCGATGGTTCATCTTATCGCGCGGCTGAAGCTCGGCGGCTTCCGCATGCTCGACACGCAGTTCTACACAGAACATCTGTCGCAGTTCGGCGTCGAAGAGATGCCCAACGAGGACTATCAGGGTCTTCTCGCCGAGGCGATTAATCTTGATGCGGACTTTTTACGCGCGCCGGCTCAGTTGTCGACGACTTCCGTCTTGCAGTCGATCACCCAGACGTCATAGACGGCGTGCTCAAGCGGATTGAGCGCGGGGCTCGACGCGAACATCCAGCCTGAAAAAATACGATCGGGATCGGCCGCCGACTCCGTAGGCGTTTCCTCCGTCTCTTCCGCCGCCGCCACTTCGGCAGCGGCCATTTCCATCGCCGGCGCCGCATCCTTCGCGTTCAGCGGCCGGGCTTCGACGGAAGCGGCGGCGCGCGCGCGCGACAGATCGCGGTCGAAGATTTCAAGGAAGGCCGTCGTTTCCGGGAATTCTTCGGGCGGACGCTTGTCGCAATAACGCGGCAGAATTTCCAGCGAGCCGAATTTCACCGGCTCGCCGATCGGCGTTTCGACATCGGTGTAACGCGCTGTGATTTTGTCGAGCGCACGCACTGTGACGGAAACGCCGTGGCGTTTCAGCGTTTCTTCAAGCTCCGGAAACGCCTTGTCGTCCGTGCGCGAGAGAAGGTCGAGTTCGCTTGGCGGTTCGCCGAGGATGTCGTCGATAGAAGTCTCATCCGCCGCCGCCTCGTCGGGCGCGGAAACAGGGCTCTCCTGCGCCATTGCAACGCCAAGCGCGAGGGCGCCAGCCGAAAGGCCGAGAAAAATCGTCCGTACCATGACTAAAGGCCTCCGGAAGTATCGTCAGCGGGCTTGTCGGCGCCGCCCGAGCCCTTGCCCGCCGCATTGTCTGAGAACGCCTGCATGGCGATGCCGAGGAGATCGACAGAGCCTTGCGTGATGGTGATCGCTTCGTTCGCCGCGAGCATAATGTCAGAAGCGCCCGGCTCGATCGACACATGAGCGCCGCCAAGGAGCCCGTCCGAAACGATCTTTGCGATCGAGTCTTCCGGCACCGGCACGCCGCCTGTGATTTGCAGGTCGAGCTTCGCCTCATAGGTGTTCGTATCGAGCGCGAAGCCGGAAACGGTGCCGACCTTCACGCCGGCGATGCGCACTTCCGAGCCCACCGTAATGCCGTCGACCCGGCCGAAGATGGCGTTCAGATTATAGGCGCCCGCCGAAACCTGCTTGCCGCTGACCGAATAGGCATAAGTGAGAAACACCGCCGCGACGGCGATGACCACCGCGCCGACGACTGTCTCGAAAATCCCTGACCTCGACATCACGCGACCCTTTCAGGCGACTTCTCTTACGCGCGGTTTGTTACAGCGCGGCGGCGTTCAGGCGTTCCTGATCTTACGCATTCACTTTACGCATTCTCCGGAGACCACGCCTCGTAATCCTTGGCGACACCCTTGGCCGCGCCGGTCACAAGACTGCCCGGCGGATGATAGGCGAGCGGCGTGCCCGTCATGTTCGGAATATGGTCCTTCTCCCACTTCCGGCGCAGCAGCGGGGCGACCGTCGGCGGCTCGTCGAAAGTGTGGTGGAGCCAGCCATGCCAGTCCGCCGGCACGCGCGAGGCTTCGGCGACGCCATGGTAAACGACCCAGCGGCGCTTGCCGCCGCCCGGCATGCTCGGCTCTTTCTCCTCGAAATAGCGGTTCCCCTGCTCATCGCGGCCGACAAGGCGCGCGCCGCGGCGCCAGAGCGTGAAGGAGGTGCCGAAGGTGGTGCTGTTCCACCAGGTGAAGAGTTGCGCGAGCATTCCAAAAAACCTGTTCAAACCCAAGAAATAAGCCGTTTATGGCGGCGGGAATATGGCGCCCGCCGCGCCCCCGGTCTAGGCCGCGCGGGACTGATTCGCCCCGCTTGCCTCGCCCGCCGAACATTGAGATTAGCAGGGTGAGTCTTTACATTACAGCACCTGACCCGCTGAATCCGGACCGCGTATGCGAATTGACCGACGCTATGTCAAAAAGCCCGGGGCGCCTTACGACGCCTTCAGGTTCCGGCGCGCTCATAGCGAGATTCGCACGCTCGGCGGCGAGCTTCTGTTCGAAGCCCGCGACATTGAGGTTCCGGCCCATTGGAGCCAGACCGCGATCGATATTCTCGCGCAAAAGTATATGCGCAAGACCGGAGTTCCCGCAGCGGTAAAGCGAGTCGCGGAAAAGGGAGTCCCCCAATTTCTCCAGCGCTCCATCCCGGATGTGGCGGCCCTCGCGAAATTGCCGGCGGAAGCGCGCTATGGCGGCGAGACGAGCGCCAAACAGGTGTTCGAGCGCCTCGCCGGAACCTGGGGCTATTGGGGCTGGAAGGGCGGCTATTTCAAAACCGAGAAGGAAGCGCAGGCCTTCGTCGACGAGATGCGCTTCATGCTCGCCGCGCAAATCGGCGCGCCGAACTCGCCGCAATGGTTCAACACCGGGCTTCACTGGGCCTATGGCGTCGAGGGCGACGGGCAAGGCCACTATTACGCCGACCTTGAAACGGGCGCCCTCTCGCTCTCGGCGAGCGCTTACGAACATCCGCAGCCGCACGCCTGCTTCATCCAGTCGGTGAACGACACGCTCGTCGGCGATGGCGGCGTGATGGATCTGTGGCGGCGCGAGGCGCTGCTCTTCAAATACGGTTCGGGCACAGGCACGAACTTCTCCGCCATTCGCGGCGCGGACGAACCGCTCTCGGGCGGCGGCAAAAGTTCCGGCCTTCTGAGCTTCCTCAAAGTCGGCGACGTTGCGGCGGGCGCGGTCAAATCCGGCGGCACGACGCGGCGCGCAGCGAAGATGGTGATCGTCGACGCCGATCATCCGGACATTGAAGAATTCATCAGCTGGAAAGCGACGGAAGAAGAAAAAGTCGCCGCGCTCGTCGCCGGCTCGCGCGCGATGGCCGCGCACATGCCGAAAGTCCTCAACGCCTGCTGGTCCGAAGGAGCGGACGGCGATGCGCGCTTCGATCCGCGCGAGAACGCCGCGTTGAAAGATGCGATCAAAGAGGCGCGCAAGGCCGCCCTCCCCGACGCGGTCATCAAGCGCGCGATCGATTTCGCGCGCCAAGGCTATCGCAAGATCGATATCGACGTTTACGACCTCGACTGGGATTCGGAATCCTATCGCACCGTCTCCGGGCAAAACTCCAACAACTCCGTGCGCGTCAACGACGCCTTCATCAAGGCCGTCGCGGAAGGATCGGAGTGGGAGCTGAAGCGCCGCACCGATGGCGCGGTGACGAAGAAAGTGAGCGCCCGCGCGCTGTGGAACGAGATCTGCCGCACGGCCTGGGCCTGCGCCGATCCCGGCCTTCAGTTCCACGACACGATCAACGCCTGGCACACTTGTCCCGCGGGCGGCGACATTCGCGCTTCCAATCCGTGTTCGGAATATATGTTTCTCGACGACACGGCGTGCAATCTCGCCTCGGTGAACCTTTTGAAGTTCAAAACCGAAGCAGGCTTCGACGTCGAAGGCTTCGAGCATGTCTGCCGGCTGCTCACTTTCGTGCTCGAAATCTCCGTCGCGATGGCGCAATACCCTTCCGCCGAGATCGCGCGCCGCTCTTACGACTACCGCACGATCGGCCTCGGCTTCGCCAATCTCGGCGGGCTGTTGATGGCGGCGGGCATTCCCTATGACAGCGATCAGGGCCGCTCGATCTGCGCCGCCGTTTCTTCGCTGATGACGGGCGCGGCCTATCGCGCTTCGGCGGAACTTGCGGCCGCCGTCGGCCCCTTCGCGAAGTTCAAGGAAAACCGCGACGCAATGCTCCGCGTCTTGCGCAATCATCGCCGCGCCGCGCTCGGTTCTAAAGTCGCGGGCGACTATGAAGGCCTCAACTACGCGCCGGCGCAGTTCGACGCCGTCATCTGCCCGTGGGAGAATCTCGCCGAACGCGCGCAAGGCGTCTGGAACGAGGCCTATGAGCTCGGCGCTGTCAGCGGCTTCCGCAACGCGCAGGTGACCTGCATCGCGCCGACGGGAACGATCGGCCTCGTCATGGATTGCGACACGACAGGCATCGAACCCGACTTCGCGCTCGTCAAATTCAAAAAGCTCGCGGGCGGCGGTCAGTTCAAGATCATCAACCGCTCGGTCCCGACCGCCCTCGCCGCGCTTGGTTATACGCAGGACGAGATCGAGGACATTACGGATTACGCAGTCGGGCGCGGCACGCTTGAAAACGCGCCGGGCGTCGATCTTGAAACGCTGCGCCGCGAAGGCTTCGACGATAAGCGCATCAAGGCGCTCGAAGAGCGACTGAAAACGGCGTTCGACCTCACCTTCGCCTTCACGCCGCAAGCGATCGGCGAAGATTATTGCCGCAACGTTCTCGGGTTTGAAGAAAACCAGATGAACGACACCGGCTATGAAGTGTTGCGCGATCTCGGCTTCTCGGACGAAGAAATTCACGTCGCGAACATTTATTGCTGCGGGGCGATGACGCTTGAAGGCGCGCCGCATCTGAAATCGGAACACCTGCCCGTTTTCGACTGCGCGAACCCTTGCGGGCGCATTGGCGTGCGCTCGCTCTCGGTCGACGCGCATATGAAGATGATGGCCGCCTCGCAGCCTTTCATCTCGGGCGCCATCTCGAAGACGGTGAACCTTCCCTATCGCTCGAGCATTGACGAATGCGCGCGCGCTTACACGCTCGCCTGGAAGCTTGGCCTCAAATCGATCGCGCTCTATCGCGATGGTTCGAAATTCTCGCAGCCGCTTTCGGGTGCGCTCCTGCCGCGCGATCTCGATGACGAGCACGAGGACGATCTCGCCGAAGCGCTGGCGGAAGCGCCGGCGGCGAAGAAGTCGAAGATCATCGCTGAACGTATCGTTGAGCGCATCATCGAGAGGACGCCGGGCCGGCGCCGCCTTCCCGACCGCCGCAAGGGCTATATCCAGAAAGCGATCGTCGGCGGGCACAAAGTCTATCTGCACACCGGCGAATTCGACGACGGCGAACTCGGCGAAGTGTTCATCGACATGCACAAGGAAGGCGCGGCCTTCCGCTCGCTGATGAACAATTTCGCGATCGCGGTCTCGCTTGGCCTGCAATATGGCGTGCCGCTCGAAGAATTCGTCGACGCTTACGTCTTCACGCGCTTCGACCCGTCGGGGCCCGTTCAGGGCAACGACCAGATCAAACACGCGACGTCGATCCTCGACTACATCTTCCGCGAGCTTGCGATCTCCTATCTCGGCCGCTCGGACCTTGCGCATGTCGACCCACAGGAATCCGCAGTCGATGCAATCGGGCGCGGCGTGACGAACGAGAAGGCGCAGCCCGATGCGACACGCCTCATCTCCAAGGGCTTTTCGCGCTCGACCGTCACCGACAATCTCGTGATCCTGCGCGGCGGCGATTTCGACCGCCTCAGGAAAGGCGCCGAGGGCGCGAACGAAGAAGAAGTCAAAGAGATCGAGGCCAAACCGTCGCGCAAGGCCGAAGCCCCGCCCGAAATCGAAGCGCAGATCGCAAAGCTCGCCGAAGCCGTTAACCAGAAGGCCTCCCCGGGCAGCCTCGCCGCGCCGACAGCCTCGCAGACGCGCCAGGCGCGGATGAAGGGCTATGAGGGCGACGCCTGCAGCGAATGCGGCCAGTTCACCCTCGTCAGAAACGGCGCGTGCCTTCGCTGCGATAGCTGCGGGGCCTCGAGCGGGTGCTCTTAATGCTCCGTTAACGGATGGGGCGAGCCTAGCCTCTATCGGTTCCGATAAACCAATCATTATTCTTAAACCGTCTTTGACGGGTTTCTTCGAAGATGGCTCCCGTAGAAGTCTCACGGATTCGCGGGAACCGTCGCCATGCTCCGCATTGTTGCGTTGATTATTCTGTTCATGGGCATGACCTTCACGGTCGTCACCAACATCGCCGCGCGCCATGGCGGCGGCAAAGGCGTCAACCCCATCGCCGCAATCGGCAATGGCGTCAAAGACATGCTCAACGGCGCTGACGACATCGCGCCCGAAATCTCGAACGCGCTCTCCCGCGCCGAACTCAACATTCCCAAGATCGGCAAGAAGGCGACGACCGGCCTCGCCATGGCGATGGAAGACCTTTCCGGCGCCGACTTCAGCGGCCAGAACAAAGAGAAGGCCATCTTCGCGAGCGCGCTCGCGACGAACGCGATCTTCGTCAACACGCTTCTTGACGGCGCGACCTTCGAAGGCGCCGCCGCGCAGAATGCGAACCTCAAAAAGGCCCGCCTCTCGAACGCCAATCTCAACGCCGCGCTGTTTCCCGGCGCCGATTTCAGCGACGCCGATCTCAGCCAGTCTGTCGCGCGCGCGGCGGACTTCACCGGCGCCAATTTCGCGAAGGCCGACCTTTCCTATGCGAAGCTTTCCGCCTCGTCTGGCGCAAGCGCGATCTTCACGAGCGCCTACGCGGTCGGCGCGATCTTCACCGACGCGCAGCTTCCTGGCGCGAAATTCAATGGCGCCGAACTCACCGGCGCGCGCTTCTGGGGCGCCGATCTTTCTGACGCCGACTTCTCCGGCGCAAAGATCGAAGCCGCAGACTTCACGGGCGCGCGCATTTACGGCGCGGATTTTTCCGGCGTGATCGGGGCGACGCATGAGCAGTTCGCGAAAGCCTGCGGAGACGCGGCGACGAGACTGCCCGATGGCGTCGCGCCGCCTGCTTGTGCCGGAAGCTAGAGCTAGGCATTCTTCCTCTCGCCATCGCTTCGCGCTCACTACCACGCCGTCATCCCCGCGAAAGCGGGGATCCAGAAGCAACAAGCGCAGACGCAAGCGGCCCTGGGTCCCGGCTTTCGCCGGGATGACGGGAGTGGGTAAGCATCTGAAAATTGAATCGCGTCTAAGCGACTCAGCTCTCGTTGCGAGATTCGCCCAGCCGCGTCGGATCGATCGATGCGAGCGCTGAAAAGGCGATTGACGGCAGCGGCTCGTTGCGAAGCTGACTGAAGATCGCATAGGCGCCGGGCGCGGCCGCTTCGGCGCTTTCTTCGCTCGCCGCCGGTTGCGCAGCGGAAGGCGCCGACGCAAGCGTCACGCTTCCCGCCGAATAAACGCCCGACGAGCGAATGTTCTGAACCGCAGCGAAGAGGTTTTCGCGAAGGCTTGGAACGCTTTTCGTTTCAAGCGCGGGCGTTGCGGCGGGCGCTTCGGCCGCTGTATTCATCGACGCGCCGATCGAAGCGATCACCTCGCCGACTGTCTTCGCGCGGGCGCCGTCATAAAAGACGTTGCGATTTGCGGAAGCGGCTTTCGGCAGGATCGTCGCAGCCGTGTCATCGCTCGACGCGGAGAGAAGCCTCGCCGCGCCGTTCGCGCCGAGGAAGTGCGCCGCGTAGACGTCGACGGAATTGACGGCGCGCCCGAGCTTGTTCTCAAGCGCTGTCGTGTTTTCCTGAATGAGTTCGCCGGCGAGAGCGGACGCTTTCGACGCATCGAAGCGGAGATTCAGAATCTCTTCGCGCTTCGCCGCATCCGCGACGACATATTTGCCTTTCGCGTTCTGCGTAATCGAAGCCGCCTGTTCTTCAAGGCCGTGCGCCGCGCCATATTTCTTCACCGCGCCAAGCCATGTCTGGTCGATGAACTGGAACAGCCCCGCGGCGGAAGATGTC
>ERZ795053.5249-NODE-5249-length-13484-cov-7.066051_pt1 | contig 13484 bp, 14 predicted proteins | sample MGYA00375137_ERZ795053 | MGnify/ENA primary metagenome ERZ795053 (study PRJEB30182, sample SAMN05720284) | activated sludge metagenome | isolation source: Anaerobic digester | place: Hong Kong | collected 2014-12-17 ... | reverse complement strand
CGGAGATGGTGAAGAAGGGCACGTTGGCCTCGCCGGCGATGGCGCGGGCGAGCAGCGTCTTGCCGGTCCCGGGCGGGCCGACGAGCAGGCAGCCCTTGGGGATGCGGCCGCCGACCTGCTGGAACTTCTGCGGGTTCTTGAGGAACTCGACGATCTCCTGCAGCTCCTCCTTGGCCTCGTCGATGCCGGCGACGTCGGAGAAGGTGACCCGGCCGTGCTTCTCGGTCAGCAGCCGCGCCCGGCTCTTGCCGAAGCCCATGGCCTTGCCGCCACCCGACTGCATCTGGCGCATGAAGAAGATCCAGACACCGATCAGCAGCAGCATCGGGAACCAGGAAACCAGCACGCCGAGCAGCGACGGCATGTTGTCGTCGTTCGGCTGGGCGCTGATCCGCACGTCGTTGGCGGTCAGCCGGTCGACGAGGTTCGGGTCGAAGGGCGCATAGGTGGAGAACTGGCGACCGTCGGCGAACGTGCCGGAGATCGAATCCCCCTTGATGGTGACCTCGTTGACCCGGCCGGCCTCGACCTCCGAAAGGAAATCGGAGAACGCCATGGAGGTCTGCGGGCCACGCGACGACGGACCCTGAAACAGATTGAAAAGCGCTATCAGCAACAGGCCGATGATGATCCACAAGGCCAGGTTCTTGCTGAAATTGTTCACGTGAGAGCCTCGCAACTGGCGTTCGTTGGAAAGCGGCCACTCCGTTCACCTCGACCGGCAAGGTGCCGGGAAAGGTCGAAGCGACGATGCTTCCCTATGGTTTACCCAAGATAAGTCAATTGTTCGTCGGCGCAACAGACCGAAGGTGCGGAACCGACCGCCGTCATGGTATGCGTCGGGCGAAAGACCACAGCCAGAACGCCGCGCGCGGCGCCTGCCACCCAGGGGCCGAGCGCCAGGACTTGCGCATCGCGCGAAACGAGCGGCAGGGTCGCGAGGACCAGGGCCGGCAGCGCCGCTGCCGGCTCGGGGGCGCCGACGGCGGCGAGCCAGGCGCGCAGGGCCCGGGCTCCGCCCCCGCCCTGCCCGGCCGCGCGCAGGCTCGGCGGCCCGCCCGCGGTCGCCTCCGCGCCAAGCCAGTCGATGCGAAACCGGCCGTCCCAGATCGTGCGGCCGCCTGCCAGTGCCAGCTCGGCCGGCAGGCCGCGGGCCTCGCGCAGGACCCGCAGGCGCGTCCGGCGCCGCTCGACCAGCGTGCCGCCGAGCGAGCAGCGCGGCGACGAAGGGTCGCAGAGCCAGGCGTCGAGGCGGGCGAGCGAGCGACCGCGCGGGGCGAAGGCCCGCCCGCCGACCGCCGCGACCAGCCGGCCGAGGAGCTGGCGGCGCTCGTCTGCCGCCAGGGCCGAAAGCGCATCCAGAGACAGCTCGACGAAGCCCGCCGGGTGCACCTGCGCATGGCCGGCCAGGAAACGGGCGAGCCGATGCTCCAGGGCGGCACGTTCGGTCGTGTCGTTCACAAGGGCCGGCAGCTCGCCCGCCGCCCGGGCCCGCGCCCGCCAGAAGCGCGGGTCGCGATTGCTCGGGTCCTCGAGCCAGTCGACCGACCGGGCCCGAAGCAGCGCCCGCAGCCGTGCTGGCTCGACCGGCAGGAGGGGTCGCAGGAGGCGGACGGCGCAAAGCTCGCGGATCGGCGCCATGCCGGCGAGCCCGCGCGGGCCACTGCCGGCGGCCGCCCGCATCGCCACGGTCTCGCGCTGGTCGGCAGCATGATGCGCGACCACCAGGTGCAGCATGCCGGCCCGCTCGGCCGCTGCCTCGAGCAGCGCGTAGCGCCGGGCTCGCGCGGTGGCCTGGATGGACCCGGATGGCCAGTCGCCCGTGACCCGGAGCACCAGGGCTGCGATGCCGAGTGCCGCGAGACGCTCGACCACCAGCGCCGCCTCGTCGGCGGATCCCGGGCGCAGGCCGTGATCGACCACCAGTGCCAGAAGACGCCCGTCGCGGCTCGCCACCCAATCCCGCAGCAAGAGGGCGAGGGCCATGCTGTCCGGCCCGCCCGAGACGCCGGCGGCGATTGCCGGGCGGGGCTCGAAGGGGCCGAGTGCGGCCATCAGCGCCGCGAACTCGGTATCGCTCAGCGGCGCCCGCTCGCCGGAAGACTCAGCCGCAGCCGGCGGCGCGGCTCTCACGCTCCCTGGCCTGCAGGAGTGCCGGCGACGCGTTGGGATAGCGCCGCTCCATCTCGATGAAGGTCTGGCAGGCGCGCGACTGATCGCCCATCGCGGCCAGCGCCGTGCCGAGCTTGAGCAGGTTGTCGGGCGCGCGCGGTGCCTGGTCGCCATAGGTCCGGTAGTTGCCGGCGAAGGTCGCGGCGGCGGTGGCGAAATCCTCCCGTGCCAGCTGCGATTCGCCCAGCCAGTAGGCGGCCACGGGCGCCTGCGGGTCATCCGGGAAATCCGCCAGCCAGCGGTCGAAGGCGACCTCGGCGGCGCTCCAGTCGCCGGTCTGCAGGAGATCGAGCGAGGCGGTGAAGCGCGCGGCGGCCGTCCCCTCGAGGGTGGCGCGCGGCGCCGTGCCGGACGGGCCGCTGCCATCGGGCTGCGGCAGGCCGAGCACCGCATCGCGCGGGATGGTGCCGAGCACATGACCTTCGCGCGCCGCCGGGTCGGGCTCGACATCTGCCGCCGCCGCATCACCGCCGGCTGCCCCAGGTGCAACCAGTGCCGGCCCGACCGACCCGGCATCGTCGGCGGGCGGGGGTGCCGCCCGGCCCTCCGGCGCGGTCTGCGCCATCGCCGCCTGATCGAGCGCCATCAGCCGCCGATCGAGATCGGCGACCAGATCGTCGATCCGCTGGCGCGTGCGCTGGTCCTGGAACTCGGCCTCCTCGAGCCGCCCGGTCAGGCGCCGCACCTCCTCCTCGAGCGCGGCGATCCGGTTCTGCATCACCGCCATCGCCCGCCCGTCGACCGCCTGCCCCGCGGGCGCCGCCGCACCCGGTTGCTGGAGCGGCGCCGGCGCCGGGGCGGCCCGCTCGATGCGCAACGGTTGCGGATCCTGGGCCACGGCCGGTGTAAAGCCGACGAGGCAGGCGGCGAGCGAGACAGCGAGACGCAGGGACATGATGGCGAAGGTCTCCCGCTTCAGGCCGGACAAGCCGGCGGCCGAGCCTCGTGCCCGGCCGCCATCGGCAGGAGCCGGGCCGGCTAGTTGACGAGGTTGATGACGGTGACCGCGCGGCGATTCTGCGCGTAGGCGGTCTCGTCGCGGCCGGGGTCGACCGGGCGCTCCTCGCCGTAGGAGATGGTGAGCAGCCGGTCCGGCGTGACGCCGAGTGCTACGAGGTAGTTCTTGACCGCGGTGGCGCGCCGCTCGCCCAGGGCGAGATTGTACTCGCGCGTGCCGCGCTCGTCGGCATGGCCCTCGATGGTCACGGACGTCGCCGGGTACTGGAAGAGCCAGGACGCCTGCCGGTCGAGCGTGGCGCGGGCATCGTCGTCGAGCGTCGTGCTGTCGAAGCCGAAGAACACCCGATCGCCGACATTGATCTCGAAGTCCTGCTGGCTGCCGGGGGCACCGCTGGCGAAGAGATCCTCCTCGACGATCACCGTGGAGCTGCCGTCGCCCAGCTCGGTCGGGGCACCGCCGGCACCGTAGGCACCGTCGACGCTGGAGGTGGCGCCCCCCGCCTGCTCGTCACTGCCGAGCGTATCCTCGGGCGTGGAGCTGCAGGCGGCGAGCAGGAGCAGAGCAGCCGGCAGGATGGCGAAAAGCGGTCTCATGGGCTGACACCTCGTGGCAGGAGGGTTTGGCGCGGGCGCCGGGAACATTGGCGACGATGGACGGGACCGCCCCTGCGGCACGGCGGCTTCCCGTGGATACGTGGCCGGCCTCAAGGAATCAAGCCGGACCAGGCCGGGTCGGATGCATCGAGCGGCGTCGGCAGCTCGCGCTCGTTGTAGCCGGTGATGTCGATCGTCATGAGACGCGAGCGGTCGGTCCTGGGATCCTCGCGGGTGAAGACGATGATCCGCCCGTTCGGCGCCCAGGCCGGGCTCTCGTCGAGGAAGCTCCGGGTCAGGAGCCGCTCGTTGGCGCCATCGGGCTCCATGATGCCGATGTGGAAATAGCCGCCCTGGATCTTGGTGAAGGCGATGAGATCGCCGCGTGGCGACCAGGCCGGGCTGCCGTAGCGGCCGGTGCCGAAGCTGATGCGCTGCACGTTCGAGCCGTCGCGGTTCATGGTGTAGAGCTGTGGCGTGCCGCCCCGGTCGCTGTTGAAGACGATGCGATCGCCCCTGGGGCTGAAGCTCGGCGAGGTGTCGATCGCCGGTGACTGGGTGAGCTGGGTGGTGCGCCGTGTCGCCGTGTCGAACGAGAAGATGTCGGAATTGCCGTCCCGGGCCACCGTGAGCAGCAGGACACTGCCATCGGGGGCGAAGCGCGGCGTGAACGACATTCCCGGGAACTCGCCGAGTGGGGCCGAGCGGCCGGTCGCCAGATCGAGCATCATGATCTGCGGCACGGGCGTGCGCAGCACGAAATAGGCGACGCGCCGGCCGTCCGGGGCGATCTGCGGCGTCAGCACGAGCTGGCCGCCATCGGAGAGGAAGCGGTGGTTGTGGCCGTCCTGGTCCATGACGGCGAGGCGCTTGACCCGCTGCGTGCGCGGCCCGCTCTCGCTGACATAGACGATGCGGGTGTCGAAATACCCGGATTCCCCGGTCAGCCGCTCGTAGGTGACGTCCGAGATCTGGTGCGCCACCCGGCGCCAGCCATCGGCCGCCAGCTCGTAGCGCAGGCCGCGCAGCTGGCTGCCGCTGAAGACGTCCCAGAGCCGGAACTCGATCACCAGCCGGTCGGCGGCGGGCCGCGAGACGACACCGGTGACCAGCGCCTGGGCATTGATCGGCCGCCATTCGGCGAAGCGCGGCGTCTCGCGCAGGCTCTCCGGGTCCTGGATGTAGGCCCGCCGGTCGATCACCCTAAAGAGCCCCGAGCTCTCGAGATTGGCAGCGATAACGTCGGCCACGGCCCGGCCGATGTCGCGCGTGCCGACATCTTCGCCAGCGAACGGGCTGACCGCGATCGGAATGGGCTCGACGACACCCTTGGTGATGTCGAGCCGCACCTGGGCGGCGGCCCCACCGGCCATGGCGAGGAGCCCGAGGCCGGCCGTGGCGCCGGCCAGCATCGCCCGTCGCGTCGGCCCGCCCGGCCGCCGGTCCTTCAAGTGATCAGCCACTCAGCGCATCCCCGGGAGAGAACGTCAAAACCATGTCGCGCCAGACCGCGTACTTCTCGGCCGGCAGGTCGAGGCGGCAGCTCAGCACCGCCCGCCTGGCACTCTCGGCCACCGTCCGAAAGCCGTGATCGGCGTCGAAGCGGCCGCTTTCCTCGATGCTCACCTCGCGCACCGAGCCATCGGCCTCGAGCTGGATCCTGAGACTCACCCGCATGGCCTCGATGCCCGGCACGCCGATCGGCACGTTCCAGCAGCGCTCGATCTGCCGGCGGATGCCGGCCAGCTCGCTCGCCGAGAGGGCCACGGGTGCGGCCATCGCCGCCGGCGGGGCCGTTCGCGCGGCTTCGGCGTTGCCGGTGCCGGGCCGCCGCTCGGGCGCCTCGACGCGCCGGTTCTGCTGCTCGACGCTGCGCAAGAGCGCGTTGAAGTCGTTGTCGTCCTTCGCCACCGGCGCCGGGCTCGGCTCCGCCTTCTTCGGCGGCGCCGGCTTCTCCGGCGGCTTCGGCCGGGCCGCCACCTTCACCGCCGGCGGCTCGACCTTGGGCGGCTCGGGGGCCGGCGGCTCGGGTGCGGGGGCTGCGGTCTCGACCGGCTTCGGCGGCTCCGGCCGGGCGCGCGGCCGCGCCGGCGGCACCGGTGCGGCGGCCTGGGCCGGCACCGGCTCGGCGGCCGGCGGGGGTGGCGGAGGCGGCGGTGGCTCCGGCGCCGGCGGGGGTGGCGGCTCGGGTGCCGGCGGAGGTGGCGGCGGCTCGGGTGCCGCCAGCTGCTGGGGCGGCTCCGGCGCTGGCTCCGGCTCCGGCTCGGGCTCGGGTGCGGGCGGGGGTGGCGCCGGGCTCGCCGCCTGGCGCGGCGGCAGCGGCGCCGCCTCGGCCGGCGGTGGGGCCGGCGGCTCCTCCGTCGGCTCCGGGGCCGCCGGGATGCCGACGATCTCGACCGTGAACGGCTCGTCGATCGGCAGGCGCTCGGCCATCCGCGGCAGGCCGAGCACGGCGAGGCCGATGAAGACGAGGTGGAAGAGAACGGAGGCGATGAACGACCGGTTCATGCGCTCACTCGGCCACCACGAGGTCCGGCTGCTCGGTGAGCAGCGCCACCTTGGTGAAGCCGGCCCGGTTGAGGTTGCCGATCACCGCCATCACCCGCCCGTAGTCGATCGCCCGGTCGCCGCGCACGAAGATGCGCGCCTCGGCGTTCTGCTCGGTGATCGCGAGCAGCCGGGGTGCGAGCTGGTCGAGCTCGATCGCGGTCTCCTGCAGGAAGATGGTGCCCGAGGCATCGATGCTGACCGAGAGCGGCTCGTCCTGGCCGGGCATGGGCGAGCTGTCGGCGCGCGGCAGATCGACCGAGACCCCCATGGTCAGCATCGGTGCGGTCACCATGAAGACGATGAGCAGCACCAGCATCACGTCGACGAAGGGCGTGACGTTGATCTCGCCCATCTGTCGCCGCTGCCGGCCGCGGCGCCACTTGCCGCCCCGGCCACCCGTGCCGCCAACCGCCGTCGCCGCCATCAGGGCACGACCCGGCTGCTGTCGAGCTCGCGGCTGACCACGACGCCGAACTCGTCGGCGAAGCTGGCGAGACGGTCGCCGAGCCCGTCGACCGACGTCGAGATCTTGTTGTAGGCGATGACCGCGGGAATGGCGGCGAGCAGCCCGAGGGCGGTGGCGAAAAGCGCCTCGGCGATGCCCGGGGCGACCACGGCGAGCGTGGTGTTCTTGGTCATGGCGATCGACTGGAAGCTGTTCATGATGCCCCAGACCGTGCCGAAGAGGCCGACGAACGGCGCCGCCGAGCCGATGGTCGCGAGCGTCGAGACATTGCGCTCGAGCCCGCGCATCTCGCGCTCCAGCGTGAGCTGCATGACCTGGCCGATGCGGCCGACCAGCCGGTCCTGGGCGTCGCCGCTGACCGCCTTGGGCCCGCCCCGCCACTCCTCCATGCCGGCCGCGAACATCAGCGCCATGGGGTGGTCGATGCGCTTGCCGAGCCGGCGATAGAGCTCGCCCAGGGGCGTGCCCGACCAGAAGGCCTGCTCGAACAGCGCCGTCTGGCGCCGCAGCCGGACCAGGCGAAAGCCCTTCTCGAAGACCACGGCCCAAACCCAGAGCGAGGCCACGAGGAGAAGGAGCATGACGAACTTGACAACGATGTCGGCTTCGAGCGCCAGAGCCAGAATGCTCATGCCGGCGGTCGGTTCGCCGAGCATCGCGGAGCTGATGGGATCGGATTCCATGCGGTCAATCGCGTTGGTCGCGGAGGGGAAGCGACACGGCGGGCCGGCAGGCCCGGATATGGTGGCGGTGATCCGTGGCGGCCCGTCGCCGGTGGCCTGCCGGGGCGGTTGCCTTGGCCGAGCGTGCTATCGGCCACGCCCGCGACGCTTGTCAAGCTTCGCCAGCAACCGAATGGCCGGCCTCGGCAAAACGCAGGGCGAGCCAAGGCGGTAAGCGGCGCGGGCGCAAGTCGGAGTTGATGAAGACGATCTCGACCTTAATGGAAACAAGAACTTGCCCGCCGCGCGTGATGTTCTGCAGCAGGCCGAGCCGCGCCCCGCGGACATGGCGGAGCTCGGTCTCGACGACCAGCGCGTCGTCGAGCCGCGCCGGGCGCAGGAACTCGGCCACCGCCCGGCGCACGGCGAAGACGCCGTCCGCCTCGTCGCGCAGCACCCGCTGCTCGACCCCGAGCGAGCGCAGCATCTCCGTGCGCGCCCGCTCGGCGAAGCAGAGGTAGCGGGCGTGATAGACGATGCCGCCGGCATCCGTGTCCTCGTAGTAGACCCGAACCGGCAATCGATGCGCGGCGCTCAAGGCTCGCCCTCGCCGGCATCGTCCGGCCCGGCGAAGAGCTCGGCCTGGGCGACGGCGCTGGCCGGCATGGCGAGGCCGAGATGGCGCCAGCTCGCCTGGGTCAGGAGCCGGCCGCGCGGCGTGCGCTGCAGGAGGCCCTGCTGCAGGAGATAGGGCTCGACCGTCTCCTCCAGCGTGTCGCGCTGCTCCGAGAGGGCCGCCGCCAGGGTCTCCACGCCGACCGGGCCACCGCCGTAATGCACGGCGATGGCGTTGAGGTAGCGGCGGTCGAGGGCATCGAGCCCGAGCCGGTCGACAGCGAGGCGCTGCAGTGCCGCATCCGCCCGGATGCGGTCGACCGGGCTCGCCCCATTGGGCTGCTCGACGGTGGCGAAGTCGCGCACCCGCCGCAGCAGGCGGGTCGCCACGCGCGGCGTGCCGCGCGACCGGCGGGCGATCTCGGCGGCCCCCTCGCCGGTGAGCCCGAGCCGCAGCAGCCGGGCACCCCGCTCGACGATCTCGAGCAGCTCCGCCTGCCCGTAGAACTCCATCCGTGCCAGGATGCCGAAGCGGTCGCGGAGCGGCGTGGTCAGGAGCCCCGTCCGGGTGGTGGCGCCGACCAGGGTGAAGGGGGCGAGGTCGATCCGGACCGAGCGCGCCGCCGGCCCCTCGCCGATCATCAGGTCGAGCTGGAAGTCCTCCATCGCCGGGTAGAGCACCTCCTCGACCGTCGGGCTGAGGCGGTGGATCTCGTCGATGAAGAGCACGTCGCGCGGCTGCAGGTTGGTCAGCAGCGCCGCCAGATCGCCCGCCCGCTGGATGATCGGCCCCGAGGTCATGCGAAAGCCGACACCGAGCTCGGCCGCCACGATCTGCGCCAGGGTCGTCTTGCCGAGCCCTGGCGGGCCGGCGAAGAGCACGTGGTCCATGGCCTCGCCGCGCGACCGGGCGGCCTCGACGAAGACGGCGAGATTGCTCTTGAGCTGGGCCTGGCCGATGAACTCGGCGAGCCGCTTGGGCCGAAGCGAGACATCGGCGTCCGCCGCCTGCAGTGCGCCACCGACCAGCCGACCTTCCTCGCCCTGCGGCCCGCTCATCGGGCGAGGCCCTTGAGGCTGGCGGCGAGGAGCTGCTCGAGCGTGGCGTCGATTCCGAGCTCGTTCTGGACCCGCGCCACCACCGCATAGGCCTCGCTCCGGCCGTAGCCCAGGTTCTGCAGCGCCGCCAGCGCATCCTCGACCACGCCGCCGGCCGGCGCCGGTGCCGGCCTCGCGGCACCGCCGATGGCGAGCGCTGCCGGCAGCTTCGCCACCCGGTCCTTCAGCTCGGCGACGATCCGCCCGGCGAGCTTCGGCCCGACGCCGGCGGCCCGGGTCAGGGCCCGGGCATCCTGGGCGGCGATGGCGCGGCCAAACTCCTCGACCGCGAGCACCGAGAGCACGGCGAGCGCCAGCCTGGCGCCCACCCCCTGGATGCCCTGCAGGATGCGGAACCACTGCTCCTCGACCGGCGTCAGGAAGCCGTAGAGCGTGATGCTGTCCTCGCGCACCTGGGTGATGATCCGCAGCTCCGCCCGCTGGCCGGTGGGCGGCAGGCGGTGCAGCGTCTTGCCGGCGCACTGGACGAGGTAGCCGACCCCGCCCGCCTCGCCGCCGGTGTCGATCACCACGTGGTCCTCGCCCTGGGCGGCGATCCGGCCGCGCAGCAGCGCGATCATCGCACGGTCGCCATGACGGCGCCATGGATGCGCGCCAGGGTCATGCGGTTGTGGGCATGGCAGATGGCGACGGCCAGCGCGTCGGCCGCATCCGCCGTCACCGGCCCGGCCCGCGGCAGGAGCACCTGGACCATGTGCGCCACCTGCGGCTTCAGGGCACCGCCGGTGCCGGTCAGCGCGCGCTTGACGTGCTTCGCCGCATACTCGGCGACCGGCAGGCCGGCCCGGGCCGCGGTCAGCAGCGCCACGCCCCGGGCATGGCCGAGCTTGAGCGAGCTCAGCGCGTTCTTGTTGACCACCGTCTCCTCGACCGCGACCTCGTCCGGCACATGCTGCTCGATCACCAAGGCGATGCCCCGGTCCAGCGCCAGGAGCCGCTCGGCCAGCGTTTCGCTCGAAACGCTGGCCACGACCCCGGCGGCGACGAAGCCGAGGGCGGGCCCGTTCACCGTGATCACGCCCCAGCCGGTGCGCTGCAATCCCGGATCGAGGCCCAAGAGGCGGATCACGCCTGCAGGTTCGCCATGGCTTCGTCGGAGACCTCGAAGTTGGCCACGACGCGCTGCACGTCGTCGCTCTCGTCCAGCACCTCGAGCAGCTTGAAGAGCGTCGGCGCCTTGTCGTCCTCGACCGGCACCGTGACCTGCGGCCGCCAGGTCAGCAGCGACGCCTCGGGCGTGCCGAACCTCGCTTCCAGCGCCTCGGTCACCTGGGCCAGGTCGTCGGGCGCGCAGGTGATCTCGTGGCCGTCCTCGCTGGACTGGCAGTCCTCCGCCCCGGCCTCGATCGCGGCCTCGAGCATCGCCTCCTCGTCGGCCACCTCGGCGGCGAACCGGATCTGGCCGATCCGGTCGAACTGGAAGCTCACGGCATTGGTCTCGGCGAGGCTGCCGCCGTGCCGGCTGAAGGCGGCCCGGACCTCGCTGGCGGTCCGGTTGCGGTTGTCGGTCAAAGCCTCGACGATGAACGCCACGCCGCCCGGTCCGTACCCCTCGTAGCGCACCTCGTCATAGCTCTCGGTGTCGCCGCCCTGGCCCTTCTTGATCGCCCGCTCGAGATTGTCCTTGGGAACATTGGCCGCCTTGGCCGCCTGGATGGCAGCGCGCAGCCTGGGGTTGAACGCGGGATCGGGCAGCCCCATGCGCGAGGCCACCTGGACCTCGCGGGTCAGCCGGGTGAAGAGCTTGGCGCGGACCGCATCCTGGCGGCCCTTGCGGTGCATGATGTTCTTGAACTGTGAATGGCCAGCCATGGCCCGTCCTTGCTACGCTGGAAAAGGTCGGCGGCAGGCGTTGCCGCGCGTTGCGCCACGCTCTAGCGCAGTTGGCGACCGGCGCCAAGAAACACCCGGGCCGAGGCGCCACCGACAGGCCGACGCGCGCCCATCTCTCAACTCATGCGCGAACAGATGAAGGCGCTGCAACCCCTTGCGGATCATCGACAAACTCCGCGCATGCAACGGCTGCCGACCGACCGCCCCGCATGCCGCCATTCGTCCATCGATCGCTCCAGCCGACTGAATTTACGAATATTTTTATCGTCATTTGATGTGAAGACTAAACTAAATCATCAGTCTCGAACTTCGTTAAAATTCATACGAATTTCGTGTCAAAGCGCAATCGATACCCGACGAATTCGGCGATTTTATTGTTGCTCTCAACCATAGGTTAAGTTAGCTTCCGACTCGTCAAGTCAGACGGTGCCTCCCTCCCCTTGGCCCCCGGCAGGCACCGCCTCCCGGGGGCCCCTTTTTTTGTAGAAGCTCCCCTTCATCCGCCCTCGCTCATCCGACTGCTGGGAAAGCCCGCCATGACTCATCAGGCCGCCGTCAACGACAACCAGCCTGCCCTCCCCGAGCTCGAGCTCGCCGATCTCGAGCTCCCCGATGAAGTTGCCGCCGCCCTCGACGACCCGCGCCTCGAGAACGTCGTCGGCGCCGCCATGCTGGTCGCCACGGCCTTCCGCCTGCGCGACGAGGAGGCGCTCATCATGATGCTGCGCCGCCTGACCAACGCGGTCGAGGGTCTTTCCCGCGACGAGGCGCCGGCCCGCCGCGCCGCCTGCGGCTGAGGGTTCCCGCCGCCTCTCCTCCCCCCCACCGCCACGGCCGACGGCACCCGCCGCCGGCCGTCTCCTTGACGATCCCCCCCGCCCTGCCCAAATGCCGCTCTCGACCGGGCGCCGCGGCGTCCGGACAGGCAAGGGCGCAGGGCGGAAACATGACAGGAACGGATGCCAGCCTCTGGCATGGCACGACCATCCTCGCGGTCCGCAAGGGCGGCCAGGTGGTCATCGCCGGCGACGGGCAGGTGAGCCTCGGCAACACGGTCATCAAGGCCAATGCGAGGAAGGTCCGCCGCCTCGGCGGCGGCGCCATCATCGCCGGCTTCGCCGGCAGCACGGCCGACGCCTTCACCCTGCTCGAGCGGCTCGAAGGCAAGCTGGAGCGCCATCCGGGCCAGCTCATGCGGGCCTGCGTCGAGCTCGCCAAGGACTGGCGCACGGACCGCTATCTGCGCCGCCTCGAGGCCATGATGGCCGTTGCCGATGCCGAGGTGTCGCTGGTGCTCACCGGCAATGGCGACGTGCTCGAGCCCGCCGACGGCCTGATCGGCATCGGCTCGGGCGGCAATTTCGCGCTCGCCGCCGCCAAGGCGCTCATCGACATCGACGCGCTCGATGCCCGGGCGGTGGCCGAGAAGGCCATGGGCATCGCCGCCGAGATCTGCGTCTTCACCAATCGCCAGCTCACCATCGAGACGATCGGGCAGCCATGACCGCCCTCACCCCCCGCGAGATCGTCTCCGAGCTCGACCGCTTCATCGTCGGCCAGAACGCCGCCAAGCGCGCCGTCGCCATAGCGCTCCGCAATCGCTGGCGCCGCCAGCAGCTCGACCCGGCGCTGCGCGACGAGGTGCTGCCGAAGAACATCCTGATGATCGGCCCGACCGGCTGCGGCAAGACCGAGATCGCCCGCCGCCTGGCGCGGCTCGCGCAGGCGCCCTTCGTCAAGGTCGAGGCGACCAAGTTCACCGAGGTCGGCTATGTCGGCCGCGACGTCGAGAGCATCATCCGCGACCTCGTCGAGGTCGGGCTCAAGGAGACCCGCGCCCGGCTCCGCAAGGACGTGAAGGCGCAAGCCGAGGCCAATGCCGAGGAGCGCGTGCTCGATGCCCTCGTCGGCCCCGGCGCCGGCCCGGACACCCGCGAGAAGTTCCGCCGCATGCTGCGCGCCGGCAGCCTCGCCGAGAAGGAGATCGAGCTCGAGCTGCGCGACACCTCCTCCGGCATGCCCGCCTTCGAGATCCCGGGCATGCCCGGTGCGCAGATGGGCATGGTCAATCTCGGCGACATGCTCGGCAAGGCGCTCGGCCAGCGGACCAAGCGCAAGAAGATGAAGGTCGGCGAGAGCTACGACGCGCTGATGGCCGAGGAGAGCGACAAGCTGCTCGACGAGGACCGGGTGCAGCGCGAGGCGATCGAGGCGGTGGAGCAGAACGGCATCGTGTTCCTCGACGAGATCGACAAGATATCGGGCCGCGAGAACCGCGGCGGCGACGTCAGCCGCGAGGGCGTGCAGCGCGACCTGCTGCCGCTGATCGAGGGCACCAGCGTCACCACCAAGCACGGCGCCGTCAAGACCGACCACATCCTGTTCATCGCCTCCGGCGCCTTCCACCTCACCAAGCCCTCGGACCTGCTGCCCGAGCTGCAGGGCCGCCTGCCGATCCGGGTCGAGCTCGATGCGCTCACCCGCGACGACCTCGCCCGCATCCTGCGCGAGCC
>ERZ795053.5244-NODE-5244-length-13498-cov-4.733542_pt1 | contig 13498 bp, 4 predicted proteins | sample MGYA00375137_ERZ795053 | MGnify/ENA primary metagenome ERZ795053 (study PRJEB30182, sample SAMN05720284) | activated sludge metagenome | isolation source: Anaerobic digester | place: Hong Kong | collected 2014-12-17 ... | reverse complement strand
ATGACGACGTCCGCGACCGCCGCGTCCTTCAGCTTGGCCTGCACCATCTCGCGGTGGGTCATGGCCCGTTTCAACAGGGGCGCCACCACGGTCAACGTGTCTTCATAGTTCCAGAATTGATCCGGCGCAATCGACGGCCGCCCCGTACGCGCCAGGCTTTTGACAGCCGCCAATGTGGTCAACAGTTCATTGGCGGCGGCGTTCACCCCATCAACGTCACCAGGTTCAAACGCTCGTGTCAGATTGCGCGCCAGAGAACCGGCACCCACCAATTCGTCGGGTTGCCCCAAATGAAGATTGCCTCGGCCACATTGGGTTGTATCGACATATTGGCTGCGCAACGCCGCATCACCGACCAGATCATCAGCACCGCTGGCCACCGCCGTTCCCAGTGCGTCGGCCAGTGCACTCAACGCATTGGCGACCGGCGGCAGATCCATGCCACGCACCCAAAAGATCACATTGGGTTGGGCATTGGTTAACGCCTCTTGATAGTGGGTGATAATCGTTTCCCCCAATGCTTCCGGTGTTGCAGTGGGCACAAAGTCGATCAGATACCGGTGATAGGGAGCTGCCAACCACGCATAATTCGGCGAGGCAACAAAGACACGGGCATAGGTGTGCACTTCGTAGAGCACATCGAGATTGCCCTGAAAACACTGGTCGAAGAAGACCACGTCAAAGGGATTGGCGCCATTGTCCGTTGCCGCGGCCAGCGCTTGGGCAAAGTCGGCGGTGCTCAGATACCCCCCGCGGTTCTCGTAGTCGCCGGGGGTCGCCGGAATTGTTTTGGGCAGCGCGGGAATCCCAGCACTTGTGTTCTCACCGCCGATCTCATCGAGAAAGGTCTCTCCTTCAACTTCCGGCGTCATGCCGCTGCCGTGGCCCATGAGCGAGACCACCGTGCGCGCCGCCGGAAAACGGTTGCGTGCCGTCTGCAAAAACCAGGTCAGGACCGCTGGATCGGTGCTGTCCAGTTCATCGGTACCCCAACGCTCCTGCACCAGATTGGTCCGTTGGATTTCCCCGTTGGCCACGGCAAAGACTTCGGTGTTGTGGTCGCCCCGGGCGTCGACAAACATAGCCACCTGAACATTGGGATTGGCCCGCGTGCCCAACTGTACCCGGCGGACCACACTGGGGATATAGGGCGATAGGTCATTATCCGCGGGGAAATAGATCAGCACGAGCACAGGGTCACCGGTCGCCCGCGTTGTACCGGCCACATATGTATAGGGGCTGTACAGTTCATTTTCCTGGGCCACGTGCGCCGGTGTGTAGCTGCGTACACCGATACGGTAACTCTGGCCCGACACCAACCCATCGAGCTGATACGCGGCAGCACTCTTGTCGGCGGTAATGCCATGCACAGTGTAGGTACTCACTTCGCCCGTCGTTAGCGGTGAGGCATAGCTGATCTCGTAGTAGCCGCCGTCCCCCTGATACGCAATGGGATCCCATCTTAGCGTGAACGAGTTGGTGGTAATGGTTGTCACGCGCAGTGCTTCCGGCGCCACTGTCTGCGTGGCACGCCAGTTCAACTGCAAGCGACGCAAACATTGTGCGACTTGCTCACTGCTCGCAAAGAGTTGATTGTAGCTGAACGTCGCCAACTGTACTGTGTCGACCAGGTCACAGATCTCGGCCGGCACCGGCCCTTGTAACCGATTATCCGCCAGTTGGAGATGAGTCAAGAAGGGAAAGGAACCAATGAGTCGGGGCAAATGTCCGTGCAACCCATTGCCGGCCAGCAACAGACGGGTGACATGCCCCCCGTCACAGCGCACGCCGGCCCAATCACAGGGCGACGCGGCTGACGCCTGTCGCAGCCAGTTGGTACGTACTTCCCAGTCAGCGCCACCAGTGCTCAAATAAATCGCCACCAACCCTTCGCACTCCCGCTGTGGTACCGCGGTTACGCTGCGGCAAATCGTGTCGCTGATCTGCCTCACCAGGTGGCTTTGGAGGGCACCGGCAATCACAGTAGCCGGTGCCCTCGGCTCGCGCTCGACCACCTTGCCGACAGCGCTCTGTTGCAACGTCGCCAACAGACAAAAGAACCCGGCCAATGCAATCAGCCAGGTGCCAATGGGGATTTGATATCGTGATAATTGCATTTGATTCTCTTTTCTCTCCGGCGATGCACTGCCGTTTGCACACTGCCCATCGCCTGATCAACTCTGTATCAACGTGCTACATCTATCATCTATCTTTAGTGGCTGTCCTGCAATTCTCTGTGTCCACTTCGTCTCTCGGCCAGTACCAGGAACCTCAGCCGAGTTTCAGAATTGTAACATGATCCTAAGCTCATCAACTGGCAAAACGATGATACAATCGGCTCAAATCGGCTCAATTAAGCTGAATTCCCCCAAAGAAGCGTATAATGATTGGACAGTGCCGTTATGTTGATCAATACCCCTCTTGCCCAATTCACCCAACTGATCAACGGTGCGTTCAAAAACTATCAGAGCGTGCTGGCGCTGGCGCGTTCGCCACTAGCCGACTCAGCACTGGTTCATCCACTGCTGGTGCTGGATGATGTCTCGCCGACCGCCGACGAACGGGGCCATGCCCTGCGTTTGGTTCTGCAGTGGGCAGTTTCGCGCTTGGCGCCCGGCCCCATAGCTCACCCGTTGGGCAGCGAACGCCCCTATGACGATCCTACCTGGCGCGATCCCCGCTGGTGGCGCTACAACATCCTGCGTCACCGCTACCTGGAACCGCTCCATCCCGACGAATTTGTCGACGGTGGCCGTTTTACCGAGACCTTGCTGGCCCTCACCGGGATCACCAGCGCCGACGCCTTCTTTGACGAGCGCAACCGTGCCATCCGCGAAGTGGCGCAACGGCTCCAGGAGCAGTTGCGCCACGGCGAGGCCAACGACGAATTACAGACGTTGGCACTGGATGAAGTGCTCCGTCCACTGCAAGGCAGCCCGGAACAGGAAGAATTGCTCGGCATCGCCGCCACCTTTGACGATGTCTTTCCACGCCGTCTGTTATTGCAGATGGCACGGGCCGAACGACTCAGTGCCGCCGACCATCTGCTCGACGAGTTAACCGCCCGGCGCTTTCTCCTCATGGGCGACGGCGGAATCAACCTGTGGCTCTCACCAGTCCTCCAACACCATGTCTACAGCCGCCAACCCGCGGCGAAGATCCGTTCCCGCCATCTTGCGGTTGCGGCATATTACCAGCGCCAGGAAGAGCCCCTAAAGGCGGCCGAACATCTCCAGCAAGCAGAGAACTGGGCAGCAGCAGCCCAATTGCTCTTACACGCAGCCGAGGAACTGGTCAATGATCTGCAGACCGATGAGTTGTTGGCGGCCCTCACTCGCTTCAAGACGGACCAACTCGAAGCTACCATCTGGTGTACGGTACAACTGATCTGTTGCGATCTCTATCGCCGGCACGGTCAGCAGGAGGCCGCGCTCACGGTCTGCCGCCATGCCCTTCGCACCACCACCGATCCGTCACAACAGGGCCAACTCTATTGGCGCATGGGTAAACTTTATGAAAAGCGCAACCAACTCCAGGCATTGGGCTATTATGAACGGGGGCTTCGTAGCTTTGTTAAAGATGATCCGACGCTGATCTCGTTGCTCAAGGATCGCGCCTGGCTGTACCTGTTGCGTCGGGAATGGATGGCTGCCCAAACGGACCTCCACCGGGCACTGGCACTAATCGACTTGCAAGTGACTGCCCCCCGAACAACGCAACTAGACACAGTGTTAACGGGAATGCAGAGTATCACGGAACTGCACGCCAATGTTCTCGATGCCCTGGCGCACCTCCATCTGGAACAGAGCCACTTCAGCGCAGCGATCGACTATGCGCAGCGCGCCCTTCACCTACGTGAAGAAGCGGGCGACCTGCTGCAAGTCGCCAAATCTTTTAACAACCTGGGAAATTTCTACAGTCGCATGGGGGAGGTCAACGCGGCGGTGGCTGCCCACGATGAGGCGATCCAACTCTATCAAAGGCTCAATAGCCTGGAATTGGAAGCGGAGGCATGGCTCAATCGCGGCGCTGTCTATCATACGGCCGGCCGTCAACGCGACGCCATCGAAAATTACCACAAAAGTCTCGCCCTGAGCCAACGACTCGGCCTGCTTTGGGTCGAGGTGACGGCCCATGCCAATCTCACCGAAGCGCATGCTGAATTGGGGGAAAAGGCGATGGCACAACGCCACTGGTGCTATGGCCATGAGCTTAGCCAACAAGCAGCCTTTTCCGATGACATTGCCTATTTTGTCGAGTTACGAGAACGGTTTGATCTGGGTGAAACACAGGTTGAACATGCCCTCCCTTCGGCGAACTCATCTCAGCCGGCAGCGGCAGACGCAACGCACGCATTGGTCTTGCCCCCGCGTGCGTTGCTCTCGCCCGACGAGCAGGCGGTTCTCACCTTGGCAGAACGGCATGGTAAGCTCACTGCCAAGCTCGTCATGACAGCGCAACACGTCAGTAAGGCTACAGCCACGCGTCGGCTGGCGGCGCTCACAGCGGCCGGTCTGCTCTGGCAACAGGGCAAAGGACGCGGCACCTGTTATGTGCCGGTCACTCGCTTCACTGAGCAGCGTTCGCAACAACCGCCACCAGGAGTTCAAGAAGAGACCAGCCATCGTCAACCGGCGAGTGTGATGGCGCAGACAGTCATCGCAACGCTTCAGGAACAACTGCAAATGTTAGTGCCGATACTACAGCAAGAACATGGGGTTCACGCGCTGCTGCTGTTGCCACCGCGACCCGATGAACCACAGACCGCACGGATTGCCGTGCACATTGCCAAAGGAACGACGCTCACCGCATTCTTTCAGCTCGAACAACGGCTGCGCAACACATTGGCCCATCCCATTGATTTGATTCCGGTCGAGCAACTCCAACAGTACGCCGACGCAGATGTGATAACCAACGGGTGTTGGGTTACGCCCTGATCATTGGGTACCGGCCAGTAGTCTCAGGTTACGACCGCGCTACTTCAGCGCGGTGCAATTTCCACAACCACCCCCTGTTCCGCACTGGCCACATACATTTTACCCTCGGCATTCACAGCGATCCCGATCGGCTTGACGGCACCGTCGCGATCGGAGCGGGGCAACTGCCAACTGGCCAGGACGCGCCCCTGCTCATCGAATTGCGTAACTAGCCCCTGTTCGGGAGCCGTGAGATAAAGTGCGTTGTCGGCACCAATTGCCAGATGAGGGGCATGACCGGTGTTGAAGCCGGGCAGCGACCACGAGTTTCGCCGAATACCGAGCCGACTGAGTTGCACCAATTGTAGCGTGCTCGCCTCAACCAGATAAATACGTCCTTCGCGATCGACGGCTACATCAACCGGCTGGCCATCGGCGGCAGGCGTAGATGGATACTCGAGCAGAATTTGCCCCTGACTATCGATTTGCGCAACCAGACCGCGCCGGGTGCTGGCTACCCAAATTGTCCCGTCGGGTGCCACACCGATACCACGCGCATCACCAAGCAGAGCACTATCGGCGAGGAAGTCGCCCTGATAGTTGCCCTCGCCATCAAAGGTAAGGAGCGCACCACGCCCGGCATCGAGCAGCAACAGCGTCCCAGCGTGGTCGAAGACTAGATCATTCGGTTGCTCCAGTGGTCCATCCCCCTCCGTTACCCGTCGGATCAGGGTGCCGTCGGGGGCAAAGATGGCCAGTTGCGCGCGGCCGGCATCGGCAACGTAGAGATTTCCATTGGCACCGATGGCCACGCCCAGGGGTTGGCCCAAATTACCGGCGCCGATATAGCGAAAATCGGCGCCCTGATCGGCATCGGTGACAGAGGCAGGATTGGTCGTATATAGGGGTGAAAGGGGTGAAATGGGCTGCTCGTCCGCTATAGTCAACGTGGGTAGGGCAACCGCCGGTAACGCTGTGCGCAGCGGTGGCAACACCGCAATCTGGTCGACAACGGTGTCGGCAACAAAAAGCCGGCCATCACTGGCCAACGCCAATGCCGTGGGATATTGAAATCCGAAGCTGCGTTCGACAACCTGGCCCTCTTGATTGAGCCGCAGAATCCGACCATCGCCTGGGCTGCTGATCAAGAGGTCGCCCTGCTCTGTCACCAGCAGGTGGGCACGTTCCAGTTCACGAATGGTCGGCAGCGCCAATGCCGTGCGCAACTGATCGTCGGGCGTAACCTGCAACAGACGTCGACTGCCCAGGTCGATCACCCATAGCGTGCCATCGGCGGCCAGTGCCAGCGCGCCGGGATTGCGCAGTTCACCATTGGCCGTCAACGCGGCAACCGTGGTGGCCTCGTCTGTCTCAGCTGCGGCAGCAGACAAGCGCACAATACGCCCGTTGTCACCATCGCTCACGTAGAGATCGCCCACTGGATCGGCCACCATGCCCGTCGGGTGCAGCCGAACGGTCTCTTCGCCTAACTGACGCAACACAATACCCGCAGGAGAATACCAGGTGAGAAGGGCAGTGGGGTCCTGGCCGGCGACGACAATCTCCTTGTGTGCCGTCAATGCCAGTGCCGTGGGCAAGGTCGGTGTGATGACAAAAGAGTGGAGCAACTGTCCATGGGTATCAAGTTGCCAGAGTCGATGGGTCTCCGGCGCCAGCACAAAAAGACGATCATTCTCGCTGACCGCCAGCGAAGTCGGTTTGCGCATGGCAATCGTATCGGGCACAACACGGAGAGCCTGTCGTTGCGCTGGCGCTTTCGCCAATTCATCAACACCGGTCTGGGTGAGAAACCGATAAAAGATAACCTCGTTGGCTTGATTTTTGATGGGGGCCAGTTGGTTACCGGGCCAACATGCGGCAAAGTACTGCTCCAGTTGTGCCAATTGGGGATGGGTGGCCTCGATGAGGGCCACGCTCGGTTCGTGGGCCTCGCCACAGATCTGTGGCGAGGCAAGCAGTTCATCCCCTTGTAGATAGTGGACACGCTCACGCGGAACGCCATGGGCGCGGACAATCAAGCTCATCCGCTGGATGTTATCGTCGGCGACAACATAGACAGGCATGCCTCCGCCATTGGTGGCAGCGCTTTCCTGCAGTTGCTGGAGAATCAGCGCAATGGGCATCTGTTGGCTATGTACCTGCACAACGTTCACAATGTGCCACTGGTTGATCCAGACCACGGCGGCAATCAGTGGCACACTCATCAAGAGCAAAGTGCGTTCCCGTTGCAGCCCTCAAGGTGCGGCGAGCGCGCGCAGCAAGAGTGTCCCCCCCAGGCCGGCAAAGAGTGCATAGCAGAGTACCAAGAGAAACATGCGTGTATTGGAAACATGGTCGTACTGCTGCAAGGCGCTGGTCACAAAGATGAGCAGCCAGCCGGCCAGCAAGAAGCTAGCCCAGCGCGTACGCCGCCAAAAGTTACCCACCAGTGCCCCCATCCCGGCCAATATTAGCAGTCCTGTTAACGGGTCAACGTAGGGACCAACAACAAAGTGGGTAAACTTTTGGTTGCTGACAAAGGAGTGGGCACCGAGCACCACGTTGCGCCACATCTGCACGGTGGGGTCGAGCTGGCCCAGGACTTCGCTTTCGGCAGGTGTTGCCATCATCATATCCTGCCAGTTTTGTAGGTTGAAGAGCATGGGTGCAGCCACCGCCACTGCGCCAAAGATAACAGCCAAGCCCGCCCCCACCATGCGCATCAGGGCATCGCGCAGCCGGCTGTGCGAGGCAGCCATTTCTTCTCCGATATGAGCGGCGGTCGGTTCATCTTCCGTACTCTCCGGCCAGATGTGGAGCAAGAGCAACAGACCAATGGGAATCGCCGCCAAGCGACCCAAGCCATAGACCAAAAAGCCCAACCCCACGACCATTCCCACCAACAAGAAACGCAATCGGCTGTTGCGACGAATGGCAAAGGCAAAGCAGCCGAGTCCCAAGCTCAGTGGTAACAGCGCTTGGGTGTTGTTATACGGCACCATGGAGAAGCTCAGCAACATGTGGGAGCCGGCCAAGGCACCGGCACTGAGCCAGGCGACTGTGCGACCAGCCCACCAGCGAGCAAAGGCATAGAGCGCCGGTACTGAGAAGATCATTGGCAGTAATGAGGAGAGCCGCCAACCAAAGAGGTCTTCGGTGGTTACCACCATTGTCCATGCCTGCAAATACGACGAGAAGACGGTGTGATAGCCGTTCGAATCGTGAGTGGTAAAGGTCTGGTAGAGTTCGGGACGATGGATCAGTGTCGTCGCGATCTCGAAAAATCCCCACTCGTCGCCGATAAACGCGTAGCGCCAGGACCAGAGGTAACGAAGGCCAAGCAGTAGAGCCATCAACGTTAAGCCAAGCATGGCCAGATGATCGAGAGGTTGCAAGAAGGTACGGCAACGATATGAGAAAAAACTACTTACAGCAAAGAAGAGCAGTGCAGCCAACAGGATGCCCCACGCCAGCGGACCGCGTCCAGACAGCACCGCAGCCACCGCCATTACCGTGACGGCCAGAGCGAGCGCCAGCAGTCCATTTGCCAACGTACGCAACAGAACTGCCGGCTCTTCCGCATCCCACAGCAAGGCCGCAGCCAGCGCGCTGAAAAGTCCTAAACCCCAGAGCCAGGGGGAAACCGCGGGAACTGCCAGCCACAGTAACTGATACGCCTGCAATCCAACGGCAACGAAAGCCAGCAGACCAAAGAGGGCCACCGCCAGCCACGACCGCCAGCCGTGGGGAGGGTATGTCAACAGCGGAGCGCTGTCGACCCACGGCAGCAGTGGCCCGTGGCGATGAAAAGCCAAGGCAAAGAAAAGCAGCGATATCAACGCCATCAACAGAACCGGCTGCTGTGAAAATTGGGGAATGCACCACGCTTCAATCAAACAATGATTGGCCGCCAACCATTGATCGAGCGGCGTCCACTGCCATTCCAGCCAGGGCTGCAGGTAGTAGGCGTAGATCGGCAGTAGAGTGCAACCGATGGCCAAGAACCCAAGGAGCACGCGAAGTGCCTGCCAGAGCGCGGGGGTAGTCTGCAAACGGTTGCCGGCGGAAGAAGAGTCCGAGACAGCAGAAGACATATCTAGGGGCTGGATAGGGTTTGTCATCGGTGATTAATCGTTATGGTCGGCAGCTATCCCAAAATGTACAGGACTTACACACCTCGCGTTTGTTCGAAGGTGCGTAAGTCCTCAGCCATTCTCAGCCATTCTCAGTCGGTCTCGGCAGGCGGGTAGCTCAGCGCGCCGCCGATCTCAATCTATTTCAGGATAGTGGTTTTGGTTGTTGTACTTCGCTGCGGTTGGGCGGGATAGCACGAATTGTGTAAACCTCGGATTGATCCAGAGGGCAGATTGATATTCACACAATTTTCGGCACACCGCCTGCGGTTGCTCCCCTTGGCTTGAGGTGCACAACCGCAGAAAGCACAATGGATGTTCGAATCGTTTCTGACGGATCTGCCTGCAACCTCCTTGTTCTACCTGGCGACGTTTGTGTAGGATTTTGCTCACCGATCACAGACAATCGCTGCGGCGGCGCTCCACCCTGTGACGGTGAGAATCGCTCATTGGCCAATACAGCGGGTTGCAAGACAGCTCGTTGCTGGTATCTTACCATCAACTTGGGCAAGTTTCCAACGGTAACGGGCCACAATCGGAATATAAATCTTTTGGGCGGCGGACGTCGGCACATTGTCGACGGTAAAGAGGGCGAAGTCGGTGAGATGGTGCAAGGCAAGGGTGATGCGGTTTTCGGCGGGCGCCCGTTCCACCACGGTAATGCCGTCTGTTTGCCAGATATTCGTTGCAGGATCTAGATAGTGAAGCGTCAAGGTTTCTTCATCGAGACCAGCCACATCAGCATCCGTGTAAGTGAGCACAAGAATAAGCGGTTGCGTAAAGATCAAGTTGTCGACAGCTCCATTCTGCTGAAAGGCATCGATGGCAAAGGTGTAGCCGGCAAAGTGCAAGGTCTGCGGCAGCGCAGTGGGTTCATCCAGTAACGCAATGCGTAGGGTGGTGGGCTCTTCAACCGCACCGCCTGCGATTTGTAGCATTAGTTGACCACCACTTGGCAAGGGAATCGGCAGGGAGACCGACTGATCTGGTTGTACATCCATCTGAGCCTCGGCGACCGGGGTTGCCGGCGTCGGCGTGGATACGCTCGTCGGCACGCCAGTGGCAGCGCTTGTAGGGATCAGAGTATTTGTTGCCGTGGGCGTCGCCGTATTGGTGGATTCCGTAACCGTTGCGGTACTGGTCGGTGTTGACAGCGGTGTAGCCGTTGCCGTGGGCACAGGCGTGTTGGTCAGGGTGAATGTCGCCGTGGGCAGCGCTACCCCAGTCGCCGTTGCCGTTGAAACCGGTGTGTTGGTTGGCGTATCTGTCGGTCTCTCGGTTGCCGTGAGTGCAGGCGTACTCGTCTCAATCGATGTCGCCGTGGGCAGCGCTGTTCCGGTCGCCGTTGCCGTCGGGGCCGGTGTGTCGGTCGGCGTGCTTGTCGGCAGTGGTGTCTCCGTCAGCGTCATCGTGGGTGCAGGTGTATCCGTCGCAGCGGGTGTCGGCGTGGGCGGCGCTGTCTCCGTTGCGGTTGCCGCAGTCGGTGTGTGAGTCGGTATGTCAGTTGCCGTGGGCAACGCTGTTGCGGTCGCTGTGGGTACAGGCGTATTGGTCGATAGCTCTGTTGGAGTAGCCGTGGAGGCGGGCGTGTCCGTCACGGTGGAGGTCACCGTCGGTAGCGCAGTCTCCGTTGCGGTTGCCGTGGGCGCAGTTGTACTTATTGTGGTGGGCGTAGCGGTGGCGAGTGGTGTCGCGGTTGGTGTCGCGGTCGGCGCCTCGGTCGCCGTTGCCGTCGGCTCAGGTGTATTGGCCGGCGTATCCGTTGGTGTGTCAGTTGCCGTGGGCGCAGGTGTATGCGTTTCGGTGGGCGTCGCCGTCGGCAGTGGTGTCTCCGTTGCGGTTGCCGTCGGGGCTGGTGTCTCGGTCGGTGTGGCGGTCGGCAGCGCAGTCGCCGTGGGCGCGGGTGTGTCCGTCGCGGTTGCCGTTGGGACTGGTGTCTCGGTTGGCGTCCCGGTCGGTGTGTCGGTTGCCGTCGGCAGTGGTGTTGCCGTTGCGGTCGCCGTTGGGCTTGGTGTACTGGTCGGTGTGTCGGTTGCCGTCGGAGTAGCTGTGGCTGTGGGTGTAGCGGTGGCAAGTGCAGTAGCGGTGGCGGTGGCCGTGGGTGTTGGCGTGGGGATGGCTTGGATGGCAGAAAAGATGTTGATCCGGGGAATGTCCTGGACGCCGCTGCCGGTGTCGCCGTAACTGGTAACGTTTACGCGCGTGTTGTCATCGATCAACGTACCGGTGCTCTGCAACGCCGTGAGAATTTCATCAACCGAGGCAGACGGAACGGCCTGACGGATCAAGGCCCAGGCTCCTGCGACATGGGGGGCAGCCATGGATGTCCCACTTTTTTGGCCAGTCGTATTGCCGGGCACAGCAGCATCGATATACAGGCCCGGAGCCAGCAAATCAAGAATGGAGCCGACATTGGAGAAGTCAACAATCTGATCATTGGCATCGGATGTGGCGCCAACGCTGATTGCACTGGAGATACAGGCCGGCGCCGCAATCCCACTGGTATACCCATTGTTACCCGAAGCGATAATGGTGGCAATGCCCACCGAACGTAGGTTGTCAATCGCCGTCTTGCGGGCATCGCTGTCACAGTGGGTGCTGTACTCCGTGCTGCCCCCCAAACTCATGTTCACCGCCGCAATGGTATAGTTGCCACTGTTATGCAAGGCAAGCACGTATTCCAACGCGTAAATAATGTCACTTTGATAAAAAGAAACGCGACTCGAAGAAGTGATGAGAGAACCGGCTTGAATGGCAATCAGGTCGGCACCAGGGGCGACCCCAATATTGCTACTCCCATCGTTGCCGGCCACAATGCCTGCAACGTGGGTGCCGTGGCTACAATCGCTGGTTGCGCCGCTGTAGCCCAACGCGAGAACGGCATCGGTGCAGTCAACACCGGCGCCGGTGGCAGTCGAAGAGCTGACACCCCCTGGACAAACACTCAGTGTGTTGTTGGGGGCATAGGTGGTGGAAAAGCAGGCTTCCGCCACCACACGGTTGCCGTTGTCAAAGGCATCATGTGTGGTTTCCACACCGGTGTCGATGATGGCAACGGCCTGTCCAGCACCGGAATAATTCGCATTCCAGGCCAGATTCCCTTGAATCTTGGGCACGCTACTGGCCAATTCATGAAGTTCGGTGGGGTATTCAAGGCGATCCTCAGCCAAAGCAATTACGCCGGGCGTGGTTGCCAACGTGGCCAGCCCGGTGGCATCGACTTCGACGACCATGTAGGGCACCGTTGCAAAGGTGCGGATGACGGTGGCGTTTGCGCTATCGAGTTGACGGCTCACCGCGCTCTGTACACTGCTGATCTGCCATTCCTGCACAAATTCAGCAAGTGAGGAGAGTTCGCCAACGGGCGTGAAGTTGGTGTCGAGTTGCACGATGACGCGGATCGTATTCTGTTCGCTTGCGAGCGCTAGCAGATCGGCATACTGAGGGGAATCCAGAAGTTTAGGGTCGGCCTGTGCAACGACGGGACGATACTGGCCCACCAGGAGCAGGACAACGGTAAATAGTGGCAGAGCAAAGCCAAGGCGCAGAAAGAGCCGGAAGTGGCGGTAGTTGTTGCGCGAGAAGCGGGGGGATTCGCGTCGATCCATATTCATAACTCCCTACTGCAGAATAAAAAGCATGATATTACAAAACGCGTAACGACGGTAGCCACCTGAATGGCTACCGTCGTTGTCGTGACTCCAATGCCGCTTAATTGGCGCCTTCCAACCAGCGCAAAATAGTTACCTGCTGGAGCGCAACATCGCGCAGGAAAGGGTCTGTCTGTTGCATTTGGTCGCGCTTTTTGAGATACCCTGTGACGAGATCCTTGAACCGTTTCCCATAGTAAAGATAGAGCCAGGATGAGTTTGCACGGATCTGATAGGTAAGGGCCAACTGCTCGCGTGGGACAAAGAGACGGCGCCAGAGATAGTGTACCTTGGTCAGGGGATGAGCTTGTGCCGATAAACGTTGCGCATTGCTGGATAGCTCGCGCAGCGCAGCTCGGTTGTCGACAAAGAGATGGGCCAGAATATCCTGCAAGCTCCGCTCATCGATGGCCGGGGCACCCAACGCGGCAGAAAGCGATGACGGGATTGGTGTTCCCAATAGACGCTCAGCAAGGAACAATGCCAGGAAGAGTCCCCGTTCACCGCCACAGGCTTTGGCCCGTGCAACAACGGTTGCCCAGTCAAATTGTGGCTCCTCAGCACCAAGAGTTTGCGCCGATCGATCATGGTGACGCACAATGGCATCCACATCACAGAGGAGCCCTATGCCCTGGCGCAGTAGATGGCGGTTGGTCGCATGCAGTGCCACGTGAATCAGCAGATCTTCCGGTGATAGCCCGATCACACTTTCGTCTTGGATCGAGCAAATTTGCGCCCGTTCCCACAGTGCTTCGACATCGAGTGAGTGCGGTTCATCCCGATCGTAGAGAGACCAGTG